>Ga0182090_1232363_pt1 | contig 12897 bp, 10 predicted proteins | sample 041ome_24_FD_127767 | JGI IMG/M metagenome (GOLD analysis project Ga0182090, IMG submission 127767) | Metatranscriptome of coastal salt marsh microbial communities from the Groves Creek Marsh, Georgia, USA - 041408BS metaT (Metagenome... | ecosystem: Environmental > Aquatic > Marine > Intertidal... | reverse complement strand
CGCTACCGGAGCGTGGGGCGAGTGTGCACGGCGTGGATGGGCTCGGGGGTGCCGACCTGCCACAGGCTCGGCTGCACGGCGGGAATCCGTCTGAAAAGGTGATTCTGGAGACGGTCAAGGCCCATCCAGGCGAGGTCACCGTGCTGGCGCTCGGCCCCCTCACAAATCTTGCGAGACTGATTGCTCGTGAGCCTTCTTTTGCAGAGTTGGTGGGGGATGTGGTGATTTCTGGCGGGACGGCGTTTGGGCATGGCAGCACGACGCCGGTTTCCGACTTCAACTTTTTCGCAAATCCCACCGCCGCTCAACAGGTGATCCGTGAGCCGCTGACGAAGACGCTCGTGCCGCTTGAGACCACGTCGCAAGTGGTGCTCGGCTTCGACCTGCTGGAGCAGATGCCCGACGAGTTTTCTCGGGCAGGCGCGATGCTGCACCGCATGCTGCCACATGCCTTCCGTGCCCACAGGCAGTTACTGGGCACCGAGGGGATCTGCCTGCATGACGTGGTGGCGCTGGTGTCTCTGCTCCACCCAGAGCTCTTCGAGCGGACGACCGTCGGGGCCGACGTGGAGACCAGTGGTGAACTGACCACGGGAATGCTTGTGGTCGACCGACGCCCGCGCAACCGCTGGAAGCGAAATGTCGACCTCCTGGTCGACGTCGAGGTGGGCGCGGTCCGAGACTGCATCCTCCGCGGACTCGCCAAGGCTGCTCAGGCGACCTGAAGCCGAGTCTCTGCTGGGGCTGCGTCTGTGGTCTGGGGCAGGCTCTGCTGAGCTACTCCTCGAAGGCCGCTCGCGTGCCCACGGGTACCTGAATTGTTTCTGAGCGACGCTCGCGAAACACCCGCAAGGCGACCGTGCGATTGGCTGGCGTGGTGCTCACCAGGCTGACCAGGTGGTCGTCGTCCTCGACGGGCAGGCCGTTGTATTCCAGGATCACATCGTCGATGCGGATGCCCGCATTCTCCGCAGGCCCGCCTTTGGTGACGCCTGAGACGCGAGCGCCCATCGGACGCACGAGGTCGAGCCGCGTAGCCGTTCGCTGCGAGAAGCGACGGTCAAGTGTGACGCCAAGATAGGCCCGCGACACAGTGCCGTGCTCGACGAGCTGGTTGGCCACAAACATCACCATAGAGACCGGAATCGCGAAGCCGATCCCCTCGCTACCTCCTGAGTTGCTGGCGATTGCGGTGTTGATGCCGACCACCTCGCCACGCATGTTGACCAGAGGGCCGCCGCTGTTGCCAGGGTTGATGGCGGCGTCGGTCTGAATGAAGTCTTGGAAACGAACGCTGCCTTCACCAAGATCGAGATCGCGACGACCTTTCGCCGAAACAATGCCGAGCGTGACTGAGTGGGCCAGGCCAAACGGACTGCCGATGGCGAGCACGGTGTCACCGATCTGCAGCTGGACCTCAGTGGCCACGCGGGCCGTCTGGAGGCGTTCTCCTGCAACTGCCATCACACCGATGTCGGTGGCGGGATCGGTCCAGACACGGGTTGGGCGGTATTCGCGTCCGTCATCCATGCGGATACGGATGTCATCGAGGCCGGCTCCATGAATCACATGGCGGTTTGTGAGCACGACGGTCTGGCCAGCAACGGTGGTGACCACGCCGGAGCCGGACTCATCCTCTGACGCTTCTCCGCTGGAATCGTTGGAACCAGGCTTTTTGGTGTCGATGTGGACCACCGTGGGTGTGACCAGAGCGGTCACCTTGCGGAGCAGGCGAGTCCGCCGTTCGAGTTCGTCCGCCTCAATCGCGATCTCAGCGTAGAGCCGATCCCGCTCAGAGTCGGTCAGGCCACGCCCTGAAAAAGGATCGATCAGCGGCTGCTCACCCTCGAGCACAATCGGCGAGAGGGGCTCCTGGCCGACTGCCTGCGGAGACAGAAAAGGGCCATTGAAGATCGCGAACGCTGCCACGCCGAAGAGGGTGGCAACTGCAGGGCGGCTGACAGCGTCAGCCCATAACGTCACTGAGAATGAGAGCATGGCGACAGGGCTCGGGCGGAATCTGCTCCATACGGAGCATACCCTACAGACCGAGCCCCGGTCGGACCGCATGCGGAGGAAAAACGGAAACCCAGAAAAGACGAAATCCCAGAGGAATCCGGAAATTCCGCCCGAAGCGAAAGGCACACCCGCGATCGGGTCGCCACGCCACTCACTTCAGGGACGCCTCATCAGGAGACATCGACCTCCTCCTCATCGGACGCCATCTCTGCTTCTTCTCGCAGGGAGGCGGCAGACATGCCCGTCCGCTCAATTTCTCGCTGGCATTCGATGCAGATGGTGGCGTAGGGCAGGGCATTGAGCCGCGTCATGGGGATCTTGCCCCCACACACTTCGCACAGCCCGTACTCCCCGTCCCGCATCCGCTCGAGCGCATGCTCAATCGAGCCGAGTTCGCGGCTTTCCACCTCTGCCAACTGGGAACTGATTTCGTCCTGGGCAGAGTCGAGAGCGGCGTCCATCACGTCGCCGGGCTCTCCGCTGCGAAGTTCTCTCAGCAGCGTCAAGTCGCCAGCCAGCGCGCTGCGGAGCGCGTCACGACGACGAACGAGAATCGCCTTCAGATTCAGAATCGCTTCTTTGCGTGCCATGGTAGTGTCCTCTGCGGTGTGCTTCGCTGTCCCCCTTGCCCGTGAAGTTTTTTTCTTTGCCATGGAGAAGAACCTCGGACAGGTGGCAATCAGATACTACGCAGCGGCCCCAAAAACAGTTCGCGCTCCGTCAGCGCGAATCCGGATTTTCCGATTGCATCGGCCACGACCGCCGAAAAATCGAGAAAAACTGCATCCGACAGTTGGGGGGGCTGCCCAGGCTTCCCAGCTTGCCTGAAAGTGGGCGGCCGGGCCTGGTCGCGTGAGCAATGGGAATGCGTGCCCTTTGCAGGGCTGCCCAACGAAGAGGCTCAGCGATCGCTGGCTTCCGAGGCGAAGCACCAAACGGTGCCGTCGTCGGTGGCCATCACCAGGCAGCCCTCGGCCACGGCGGGTGACGCGATGAAGCCGCTCCCGGCATCAAACTCCCAGAGGATTTCTCCATCGGCGGTCTGTAGCGCGGCAACGTTGCCAGCGGCGTCACCCACAATCGCCACTTCAACAGGCTCCGAGGAACCGGCGGTTGCTGGCAGCACGACGGGAGATCCGTCGATCCGGCCACGCATCCGTTGCCTCCAAGGCCGACTCCCATCCTCAAGGTGAAACGCCTCCACAACTCGGCTGCGTGAGCCGACGATGGCCAGCGGGCCAGCGTCGGACATGCCGATGGCGGCGCTGGAGCGATAGGCCTGTCCGCCAGCGGCAGGCCGCATCTGCCAACGGACATCGGGAGTGGTGACGTTGATCGCGTAGAAGGTGCCCCCTTCGCTGCCGAAGTAGACGTGATCTTCACAGGCCGCCGGTGTGGTGCCGGTCGGGCCATCGATCATCACCTCACCAAGCGTGGTGCCATCATCAGCGTTGATCACATGCAGCTTGCCATCGCAGCCTGCAAGAAACACCCGTCCTGCTGCGACCGTGGGGGAACAGCGAATCTGGTCTGCGATCGTGTGGGTCCAGAGGAGTTTGCCGTCGGCCACTGCGAGACATGAGAGCGAGGCATCCTGGCTCCCCACGAGCACCCGCAGTGGCAGCTCACCTGCAGCAGGAAGCACCGTCGGCCCGCCAGAGATTTCACCGGCCGACTCATGGGTCCAGAGTGTCGTGCCGTCGGCCGCGGAGAGCCCATGGATCAGGCCATCGATATCCCCCACCACGACCACATCGCCACACACTGCCGCCGAGGCGGTGTAGCCAAGACTGCCGGTCGTTTCCCAGAGCAGCGTGCCATCGGTCAGGCTCAGTGCCGTGAAGCGTCCGTCGAGGTCGCCGAGGTAGATCACTCCGTTGGCGATCACTGGTGTGGCATCAAAGCCGAGTTCGGAGACCTGCTGCTTCCACCGCACCTCCAGCGGCAGCGAGAGAACGGTCTTCGATCGGCCTGTGCCTTCAGCAGTGCCTCGGAAGCTCGCCCAGCTGTCCGCAGAGGCAGCAGCAAGATCGGCTGCCCCTGCAGACGCTGCGGTGATCAGGACAGCCGCCAGGCAGAGCGTTGCGCCCAGGAGCCGATCGCTTCTCCAGTGGCTTCGACACGACCGCAAAAGACAAGCATCTGCCCAGCAGTGGAACGCGGAGTGATCAGAGCTCATCGGGCTTCCTCGTAGAGTGACTGAAAGTCGCTCGCGGTCAGAGGGCGAGGATTGAACGAACCGGTCCATTGTTTTGTGGCAATCGAGGCGAGCGCGTCGCTGTCGGCGGTCGCGAGCGCGAGGTCTGCGAGCGAGCTGGCCATGTCTGCCTGCTGCAGGAGGGCGACAAGCCACTCGGCCAGCTGGGCTGAGCCTGCCGTGGCATGATCTGCATCGGGGAGCAGTTGGCACAACTCAGCATAGTCGCGCTCGCATGCAGCAGCGTTGAACCGCACCACATGCGGCAGGGCGAGTCCCACTGCCTGACCGTGCGGAATGCCATGAAGCTGCGTCAGAGGATTGGCCATGGCGTGGGCACCGCCGAGCATAGCGTTTTCGATCGCCACGCCAGCCCAGGCGGCAGCGACCTGCACCGCTGCCCTCGCCTCCACATCCTCCCCGTCACTGAGAACGCGTGGAAGATGGGTGGCAAGCAGTTGCCAGGACTCCCGAGCGAACAGCCGTGATGCAGCTGTCCCGGCTGTGCTCACATAGCTTTCCAAGGCATGCGAGACCGCGTCGACACCAGTCAGTGCGGTGACCCGCTCTGGCTGCGTGAGGGTAAGTTCGACATCAAGAATGGCCACCCGAAACGCAGCCCGTGGATCTCCGCAGGCCATCTTGGCGCCGGTGGCGGCATCCGAGATGAGCGCAAACGATTGGGTCTCGCTCCCCGTCCCGGCAGTTGTGGGCACGGCCATCGAAGGCAGCATGGGTCCACGGTTGAGACCAGCTCGTTCACGACCGTGGTAGTCGTGCATCGAGCCTCCGAAGCAGTGCACGAAGTTGATGCCTTTCGCGCAGTCCATCGAGCTGCCACCGCCAAGAGCGATCAGGATGTCAGGCTGAAAATCCTCGGCGACAGCCACGCCCGCTGTCACATGGTCGGTGGAGGGGTTTTCGGAGAAGTCCTGAAACAGCCGGCAGGCGATGTTGGCAGATGCCAGCAGTTCTTCAGCCTTGGCAGGAAAACCTGTGGCAACCAGGCCAGGATCACTCACGAGCAGTGCGCGGCTGCCACCGAGTTGTCGAGCGATGTCACCCACCCGCGCGAGCGCTCCTGCACCCACGACCAGCCGAGTGGCGGCCTGGAACTCAAAGCTGTGAAGGCAGGGCGTCGCAGGAGCGGTCATCGCGCGTCAACGGGTATCAGGTCGTTGCCACATCAGCCGCCGCGTTGAGGCCGGGTGGCATGACACCATCGCCAACCTGCAACGCCCGGGAGCGGTAGAGGAAGTCGATGATGTTGCCTTCGTGGGGCTGCAGCCAGTCGAGTTTCGTTGTGGGGATCGGCCCAAAGTTGAGTCGGTCAACATGGGTGCTGTCGATCAGTTTTTGCTGGAACTCAGGGTCGTTGCTGAACACCGTGGCCACCAGGGTGGGGCCGATCCTCTCTAGCATCGCGTTCTGCGGACACTCCACCACGTTCACGAAGGGGAACATATATTCCGCCTTGGCGATCTCTGGATCGGGTGAGCTGCAGTGCACGACGGTGGGCCGCAGCCAGCCGCAGCGTTCACCTTCAACAAGCCGTGGGCCGTACTCGGCAGTGGCGTGTGTGACACCATCCGCCGCAACACCCTTCTCGATCTGTTCCCAGACGGCCTTGGCTACACCGGGAACGGTGAAGGCTGCCAGCGTCGCCTCTGGATCGTCGGGCTGCTTGACCTCAGCAGGACCGATCCGAGCAGCAATCGCTGCGGCAATCTCCCGGGTGTGACGGCTAGCGAAGATGGCAGAAGTGTTGATGCAGCCTCGGCCGCTGTTGGCAGCTACGCTCTCCACCATCACATCAAGATAGTTCTCCCAGTCATCCACGCAGTCGTCGCCGAGAATGATCTTGGAGAAGCCAGGGCCATGCACCTGAACCCGCGGGTCGCCCGCATACTGCGCGACCGTGGTGGCGCTGCCAAAAATCATGCTGCGGCCACAGCCGTTGAGGATCGCCGCACCGACGTCGGTCGGGCCTGGGTAGAGGCCAATCGCCTCCGGCGGGATGCCCGCCTCGAGCATCGCTGCCGCCATCCGGTATGGCGTCCACGGCTCCTGCTTGCCCGGCTTGAGCACGAGCCCCACGCCGAGGGCAATCACCGGCAGCCAGAGCGTGTGGACGCCCGGCGAGTTGGACGGCAGCACGAGGCCGAGCACGGGAGACTGCGCCTGGTAGCTGACGATCACGTCACGGTGTTCTTTACCGTAGCCCTGCCAAAGAATTTCAGGCGAGAGTCCTCGGGAAAGAGCGTCGAGCATGCGATCCATGTTGGAGAGCACGAAGAGATTCTTCTTCATGTTTGCTCGACAGAGGCTTTCCGGAAGGCCCGTAGTCGCCGACTGCTGCTGGACAAAGTCGTCGGGCGACTGCTGCTGACCACCCACCTCGACGGTGCCGAGGGCGTAGAGGTTGCCGGCTGTCTGCAGCCGTTCCACAACGTCTTCGGGATCCATGGCCATCAGTGCGGCACGAGCGGCCTTGGCTGACTTGGCGAGGTCACGGCCGACCATCGCACCGCCAACCTGGCTGACTTCAGCCACGGTTTCACCAGTGAGAAAGTGCACGAGCGTCTCACGCTCAAGCGACTCGTACGACTTGCCAAAACGGAGGGCTTGAAGATGCATGCTGGGCTCCTAGGAAGCGACGACTAGTAGACGCCGACAGTCGTTGCTGATGCGAGTTTGTGGAAGGGGCGAACGCCACTCACGCCGTCCCATGGGTATTTGACGTACGGCAGCTCACGCTCGCCCTCGTCTCGTTCCAGGAACCCAGGAACGAACGTTTCTTTGGTCAGCGTTGTCAGTTTGACGCGGCCCGTGCCACCGTAGGGAACCACGGAGTTGGTGTCGTCGAAGTCGACCAGTTCGATCACCGCTCGCGGCTGAGGGGCATAGTAGGCGATCGTGTAGCCGTCCGCAGGGGTGACCGGACGGCTCGCCGCCAGACCCATCAGCGTGTTGCCATAGGTGGGCGTCATGTAGGCACCGTCGAGCAGTTCTTCAGTCGCGAACCGTGTCCACTGCGGCGTGAACTCGGTGCCCCCTGAGAAGATGCCAGTGATGCCTGCTTTGTGAATCGAGCTGCCCCGCTTTTCGAGAGCTAAGGCGAGCGACTCAAGCAGCTTCGGAGTGGTGAACATGCAGCGGATGTCATGGCCCGCCTCAAGGATCGTGATCGCCTGATCGATGCAGTGTTCCTTGTAGGCCTCAAGGTGCTCCATCCAGCCCTTCTTGATCAGCTTCACGACCCAGCGTGGATCGAGGTCGACACAGAAGCAGATACCACCGCGATACTGAGCGAGATGCTCAATCGCAAGCCGTAGGCGACGAGGGCCTGACGGGCCGAGCATCAGCCAGTTGGCACCCTTGGGAAAGTATTCCTCTGGCAGGGTGTCGCTGAACATCTCGTAGTCGGTGCGAAAATCCCGGGAGTTCACTCGCGACTTCGGGACGCCTGTGGTGCCACCGGTCTCAAACACGTAGAGCGGCTGCCCCTCGAAGCCCTTAGGGGCCCAACGCCGAACAGGGCCACCACGTAGCCATTCATCTTGAAACGGAGGAAACTTCTTGAGGTCGTCGTAGCAGTGGACCTCCTTGATCGGGTCGAACGGCAGCGACTGGGCATATTCAAGCCAGAAAGGGCAGCCTGTGGAGGGATGGAAATGCCAGGCCATCATTTCGACGGTGTGGGCGTCCAGGGTTTCGCGGGCAGCTTTGACAGAGGCGTCGTCAGCAACCTCAAACACCGGCTTGTCAGTCTCGGCCATACGGCAAGAACTCCTCAGGGAAGAAAAAGAAGGTCGTGGGGTGCGTGGAAACGTGAACGGTGAAAAAACTGCGATGGCTCGTTTCGCAGGGTGCGAGATCACACGCCGGACAAAGACACTATTGTCGCGACGGCTGCCGCTGGGGAGTCAGTCATCGCCCTTTCGAACGGCCGGTGGGCTGCCGAGCTGAGCGAAGAGCTGCATCACGCCGTTGAAGTGAGCGATTCGCGGTCCGTGTCGGTCAATAAAATCGCTCAAGGCATACTCGCTATCGACGAAGACTTCAGAGTTTTCGGCAGCCTCTTCGGCCACCGTGGCCAGAAACTGCGTGTGCACTTTGGTGAGGGCTTCAGATGCTTTTCGGCACGACTGCGCCAGTTCTGGATGCGACTCTTTCCAGGCCTTCAGTTCTGCGGCTCGTTGCCGCTGCTGCTGGGAAACCTGGGTGAGCAGGTCGCCAAGGAGTTCGCAGGTCTTCCTCTGCAGGATGACCATCTCCCGCAGCAGAGCCGTCTGGTCACCACTGACATTTTCCGCTGCCGCAGGCTGCGGAACGGAGCCAGATGAGATGTCGACCTGGGTCGTGTAGATGTGCGGATTGTCAGCCATGTGATCTGCCTTGGTAACAACTCTTTCTAGTGTAGCCCGCTCCCGTTGAGCGTTCACCCATCGGGGGCCGGGCATGCGGTTTTCTCGTTACCACCAGATTTTCTTGCGCACCTTGCCAAGGAAACGGTGCAGATCGGGCGAGTGACGGCAGATCAAGGGGCAACCGTTCAAGTCGGTTCGCTGGGCACCCGATGGATGAACCGCAGCGGACCGCTTTTGGCATGGCCATCAGCGGCTGGAATGGCAAGCCAAGGAGGGCAAGCATGCAGCAGCCGGAAGAGGGACGGGCAGCGATCGGTTTTCTCACAACGGTCGCGTCGGCATCGCATGGGGTCTTTGGGGGCTATCTCCTCGTTGACGAGGTGGGTAGGCCGCTGGAGTTCCACTGCACTGCTCCGGTGCGAGTGTCGCGAGCCCAGGAAATCCTCTACGGCCCAACGCTCTATGGCGAACTGCATGGACGTCGGATCGGCGGCTCACTGGTGCAGGCCGGCAACGTGAAACCGAGGCTGGTGCTCGTGGAGAGCCAGCAGATGATGCAGCTTCAGGAAGAGACAGACCTGCCGGTAGCGGTGGTGGATTCCGAGCAGCCGTTGCGGGAACGGTTTGGCGATCTGCTGCCAGAAATTGATCTACGCGAGCCGTTCGAACGGATTCGTGAGGCGATCGCTGAGGCGCAGCGGCATGGCTGACGCCGACAGCTCTCACCACTCTGCTTCCCCGTTTGCAAAGTTCTGCCGCGATGGCCACTCCACCACTGGAACTTCCGAAGACTGTCTCCTCCTCGGCATCGCCACAGGTGCTGTCCTGGGATGGGCTCACGCTGCCGCAGCCGGTGCCGGTCTGTCTGCGTCCTGAGCCGATTGAGGTTGAGCGGATGTCGCTGGCGGTGTCGCTGCCTCGCGTGACGGTTCGCAGCTACGCCTTCCATCTCCCACCTGCTCCACCTTCGAGTCGTCAGCCGCGTGCTGCCGCTGCGTCCCCGCCGACAGTGAAGGGAGATCAAGGGGCAGAGACGGCCGAGCCCGTTCGGCCACGAGCGCGGATTAAGCCGCCCGGGGATGTCGTCAAGCTCTCGGAGCGAATCTTCTACCTGCTGCAGCCCGATCTCGAGACGATTCTCGAGACGAGCGAACTGGTTTTCCCGCATGATCCGTATCCCTTTCAGTACGAGGGGATGGCGTTTCTGGCGCCTCGGCATGGGGCCGTGCTCGCAGATGAGATGGGCCTTGGAAAATCGATGCAGGCCATCTCCACGATTCGGCTGTTGGTTCGCAGTGGCGAGGCGAGGCGGGTGTTGGTGGTCTGCCCGAAGGGACTCGTCTCCAACTGGAAGCGAGAACTCGCAGAATGGGCTCCAGAGCTTGTGGTGGCGGTGATCGAAGGAGAGCCGGCCCGTCGTCGCTGGCAGTGGAAGCTCGAAGACGTGCCAGTCACGCTGGCCAACTACGAGGTGCTGGTCCGGGATGAACGCCTCGTTGAAGAGCTGAAACTCTCCTACGACCTGGTGGTGCTCGATGAGGCTCAGCGGATCAAGAACCGCGGCAGCCGCACCAGTGAAGCGGTGCGGGGGCTTCGTCGACGCCGTAGCTGGGCGTTGACGGGCACGCCCGTCGAAAACTCTGCGGCAGACCTGGTGGGCCTGTTTGAGTTTGTGTCGCCGGGCATGGTGCACGACGGAATGACGCCGCGAATGCTGGGAGAGGCGGTGTCAGACCATGTGCTGCGGCGAAGCAAAGACAAGGTGCTCAAAGATCTCCCGCCGCGGATCGATCGCGACGCGACACTCGAACTCTCACCGGAGCAACGCGAAGCCTACCGCCTGGCTGAAGAAGAGGGCGTGTTTCGGCTCACGGAAATGGGCCCCGGGGCGACGATTCAGCATGTCTTTGAGCTGGTTCTGCGGCTGAAGCAGATCTGCAACTTTGATCCGGCAACGCAGGTCAGCTCGAAGGTTGATCGGCTGGAAGCGGAGCTGGAAGAAGTCGCTGCCAGTGGCCGCAAGGCGCTCGTCTTTAGCCAGTGGGTGGAGACGCTCGGCAAACTCTCGAAACGTCTCGCCCGCTTCGGACCTCTTGAGTATCACGGTGGGATGCCGACCTCAGCACGGGATGAAGCCATCAAGCGGTTCCGTGAAAAGTCTGAGCACTCGGTGCTGATGCTTTCCTACGGAGCAGGGGCTGTCGGGCTCAACCTGCAGTTTTCCGAGTACGTGTTTCTGTTTGACCGGTGGTGGAATCCGGCGATTGAGGATCAGGCGATCAACAGGGCGCATCGTATTGGCGGCACGGGAGGCGTGACCGTGACACGCTTTCTGGCCACCGGCACGATCGAGGAGCGGATTGACCGAGTGCTTGCCGGCAAGCGAGATCTCTCGGAGATGATTCTCTCCACGGCCGAGGGGCTTGCTCTTGATAGCCAGCGGTCGATGAAGGGGTTCACACAGGAAGAACTCTTCAGCCTCTTTAACCTGCCGCCACCTGCACGTCGCGCCGCCGCGGCGTGAAGCTCGCGGGAAGGCGTTTCCAGCCTGCGGGGAGGGGAAGATACTGTGGTGCGAGAGCAGCCAGTCGAACCGAAAAAAGAGGATCGTTTCGATGATGGTACGTTGACAGACCCGCCGCAACGCCGATGTTCCACACCCCGAAGTGGGGAGGCAACTGCCGGAACGGGCTGTCTTGCCGAGTTTTTTTCCTTAAGTGCACACGGACCCGTCATGACTGCTCCCCAGAAACTTTGTGCCCCCGAGTGCCTGCAGGCTGGCCGTGTGTCGAGCCGTTTCCTGACGAGCCTGGTGGTACTGGCCGGGCTCCTCGCGACAGTCTGCCTTGCCAAACCGGCCTCAGCGATCGAGGCGGGTATGCCAAACCCCCCAGCCTCGCCCACGGAGGTGACCTGCGGGCTGATGATTCTGGATGTGATCGACATCGATGACGTCAACGAGTCGTTTGAGGCTGAGGTTGTCGTGTTGGCGGAGTGGGATGATCCCCGTCTTGCGTTTGACGCAGAGGCAGAGGGTGTGGATCGGAAGATTTTTCAGGGTGACTTTCAGTTTGCGGAGGTGTTTACCGGATGGTGGCCGCAGCTTCTGCTCGTCAATGAAGTGGGGGCTGCGGATCCCAGTGCCGTCAAGATCGAGGTCTATCCCGATGGGCATGTCCGCTATCTCGATCAACACAATGCGGTTCTTGAGACACCGATGAATCTTGAGGACTATCCGTTTGACTCCCAGGAACTGCAGGTGCAGCTCGTTCCCTTCGGCGATGTCACCAGTGATGTGGTGCTCACTGTCAACGAAACCTATGCCGATGCGACTGAAGACTTTGTCAGCCGAAACTCAACGGTGAACGTCGCGGGATGGGAACTCGAACGGGTTGTGTTTAGCACCGACACCACGTTCCTGAATCGCACCACAATCGATCGACAGATCTCGCGGCTGACGGCCACGATCCATCTGAAGCGTCGCAGCTGGCAGCTCGTCTGGCAGATGCTGTTTCCTTTGCTCGTCATCGTGTCGATGATCTGGTCGATTTTCTGGATCGACATCGATTCGCTCGGGGATCGATTGAATGTGGCCTTTGTCGGTGTGTTGACAATCGTGGCGTATCAGTTTGTCGTGATCGACAATATGCCGAGGATGAGCTATCTGACCTTCACCGACATGCTGCTGCTGGCGTCGTTCGTGACGATGTCACTGACGATTCCGCAGAGCCTCGTCATCTATGGACTTGTGCGTGGGGGTGAGCACGAGCGGGCGAAGACGATCGACCACGCCTGCCGCTGGGCCTTCCCGCTCTCCTACATGGCTCTGCTGGGGCTGATCGTGACCTGGTACGCAGTCAGCTGAGATGTGGGAGCTCAGGATCGAGAACTGGGACTCGGCATGAAAGTGAAGACAAAGCCGTCGAGCGGCTTCGCCTCTACTCGCTGCGGAGGTTCCACCAGCCGAGACGGAAGAGGTCGCGGATGCCCTCGAGCACGGCGGGCAGGTTGGCTTTGCTGCGACCACGCGTTCGGTCGGTGAAGCAGATCGGCAACTCCATCATTCGACCTCCGGCACGGTGAACCCGCCAGACGAGGTCTTCATGGAAGGCATAGCCCGTGCACATCGGTCGTTTGGAGAGACGGTCGAGCATGGCGAGCCGCAGGCCGCGGTAGCCACTTGAGCCATCGCGGATCGGTACTCGCAGGATCAGGCGTGTGAACCAGCCAACCAGACGGCTGGAGAGATGCCGCGAGAGTGGCCAGCCGACCACCCGTCCTCCTGGCACCCGGCGCGAGCCGATCACCATG
>Ga0182090_1049918_pt1 | contig 12907 bp, 8 predicted proteins | sample 041ome_24_FD_127767 | JGI IMG/M metagenome (GOLD analysis project Ga0182090, IMG submission 127767) | Metatranscriptome of coastal salt marsh microbial communities from the Groves Creek Marsh, Georgia, USA - 041408BS metaT (Metagenome... | ecosystem: Environmental > Aquatic > Marine > Intertidal... | reverse complement strand
GCGAAATCGCACGCCAGTAAAGACGGGGAGATGATAGCTTTAGGAGGCATATGTGCGCGCGTGTTTTTAAGAGAGAGAGAGAGAGAGAGAGAGAGAGATGCATGAAGAAGCGCTCTTTCAAGAAACACCGCGTCATCACTAGCAACTAAATAATTCAATACAAAATACGTACTTAAAACTCGAGATTCGGACGAGAGAGAGTTCTCTTCTTCTCTCCAAGAACAAACCTCGTAAAATTTTCCTCGTCGCTCTTTCTCTTCACTAAAATCTTCTTCTTTCTCTTCTCTTCTCTTTATTCGCGCGCGCGCGAGCAAGAAAAAGAAGAAGAAGAAGAACGACGTGCGCGCGTCTTTCTTCTTTGTCGGCTTTCGCGGTCGCTCGATCGGCGGAGAGAGAGAGAGTGAGTGACCGAGAGAGAGAGAGAGAGAGAGAGACGAGAGAGATTAAAAAATACGCGAGAGAGAAAGAGAGAGGAAAAAAATGTTTCGAACCCAGAGCGCGCCGCTGACGACGACGACGACATCCTCGTCGTCCTCGGTGCTACTTTCCCCTCGGTACGATTGCAAATCGCCGCGATCGTTGTACCACGCGAAGACGCAGAAGAAGAAGAAATCGCCGCTCTCGACGACGTGCTTCATTTTGTTCGCGTTTGTGTTTTGTTTGGTGGTGGTTTTGCATCGGATGGAGTTGATTTTTAGCCGTCGCGGCAATCCGGGAGCGATGACGTTTTCGTTGCTCAGCCGTGGTAGAAGTGATGAGGACGATAACGAAATCGAGGTATCAATGCCGTTGTCATCGTCGAACCCGTCAATTTCCTCGGAATCTTTTTACTGGGCGTTGGTGACTGCCGACGATATACGCGTTGCATTTTTCAATCCCGTGTTGAAGGTCTTCGTTGGGTTTACGGCGTTTTTATCCGCTTTAGTCGCGGCAGATCGCGCGTTTCACTTATACGTCGCGTTTTATTGGAAATATTTGTCGAGAAGAGACTATTTGGACAGATTTAAACGGCCGAGTGGGAAATGTTTGCCGTCGTATTCGATGGAGGAAATACGACAAAGTTCGCGATCGTCGTATTTGCCGCCGAGCGCTGAGTATTACTCAACCATCCCAAACATCGTGGTCCAACTTCCAATGTTCAATGAAACCACGTGTTGCGAAGATATCATAAACGCCGCGTGTCGCATGAAATGGCCCAGAGAACACTTTATGGTACAAGTTTTAGACGACTCCACAGAGTTGGAAGCTCGAGAGATTGCGCAAAGCGCGGTGCATCGATGGATGAGTCGAGGCGTGAACATCCAATACGTGTGCAGAGAGAACAGGAAAGGTTATAAAGCTGGTTCAATGCTAGAAGCCATGGATTTGATTGAAAACTACGACTACGTCGCCGTGTTTGATGCGGATTTTGATCCCGATAGCGATTTTCTGTTCAATACTGTCCCTTGGTTGATGGAAAACGAGGACGTCGGTTTCGTGCAAACGCGCTGGACGTTTACGAACGCAAAGGAAAGCGTATTGACGAGAGTCCAAGAAATTTCCTTGTCGTACCACATGCTTTGCGAACAATACGCGCGATGCGCCGCAGGATTGTTTTTCAACTTTAACGGCACCGCGGGAGTCTGGAGAAGAAAATGTATCGTCGAAAGCGGCGGTTGGAACTTTCGAACGACGGTGGAGGATATGGATTTGAGTTTGCGCGCATATTTAAGAGGATGGAAGTTTATTTTCTTGAACGATGTCACGTGTGATAACGAGATTCCTGCTGAATACGACGCCTACAGAAAGCAACAACACCGCTGGAGCTGCGGCCCGATGCAGCTGTGGAGGAAAGCGACAAAAACCATCATAGAGTCCAATGGCATTTCGTTGGCGAAGAAAGTCTATTTGATCGTGTTCTTCTTTGGAGCGAGAATGTTTGCGGCGCACATCGTCAGTTTCTTCCTCTACTGTCTTCTCGTACCTTTGTGCGCGATTAGCCCGGAAATACCAATCCCGTTTTGGGCGTTAGTTTACGCTCCAGTTCTTGTCACGATGAGTACTGTCGTGTTCACCAAAGAAGGTTGGAAAACATCAGTCGCTTTCATTCTGTTTGAGAACGCGATGTGCGTCGTAAAATTATCAGCCATGATATCGGGCTTATTCGAGCTCTCAGACGCGCACGAATGGGTCGTGACTAAGAAATTGGGGAACATGTTCTCGTCATCGTCGTCGTCGTCAAGTACTAAAACGCGCAGAAAAATCTATTTCAAAGAACTCTCCATGGGTGCTTTTTTCCTCTTTTCTGGCGCGTATGGCATACTCCGGCACCAACTCGTCCACTACTCTTTGTTTCTCATCGCGCAGTCTCTCGTCTTCTTCGCGTTTGGGTGCAATCGAGTGACGTTTTAATAATAATAATAATAATAACAAAACACAAAACAATACAAACAACGAAAAATAGCAGTGAGTTATAGTACTTTCTCTCTCTTCTTTTTTCGTTCGATTACAATCAGTCATATTAATATGTTTACGTTTTATATATGTACAAAGGAAGCGTGTCCGCGCGGAGACACTTTTTATATTACTTTAAAGCTGACGTGTCCAAGACAGTTAGCCCCGCAGGGGAAAAAAAAACTGTTTACAAAACCTGCACCTTTCTCACCGCCGCGCTGTCTTGCCTCTCCAACTCCGCGCTCTTTCTCACCGCCGCCAAAGTCTCCTCTCCTCTCGACGACGCCGACGATGCGTTCTCCGTCGTCTTCGCCGTCTCTGTCTCCGTCTTTTTTGCCGCCACGGGCACTTTCTCCCTCGCCTCGTCCATGCTCAAGCGATCCTTCTTGTGATTCACGAGCAACCCGAGATCTCTCTTCGAATCTCGCGTCGGCACATCGTGCATCGCTTTCAGATACCCGGGAAGTTCTCTCTCGCTGTTCTCGTCGTGAGATTTGCGTCTGAAAAGGTCCAAGGAAATTCTGCCCATTATTATATCGGTTGTTGTTTATTAAAAGTGTGCGTGCGTGTGCGTGTTATTGAGTGTGTGTGTGATAGTATTATTATGAGGAGGAGGAAAAGTTTCAAACCTCCAATGCCCCACGATATGATGACTCATCGTATCGAAAATATCGCACGTCGTCGAAAAGCGCTTTGCTTTTTACTGGTGGGGGTGCCCACCAATTTCGATGGTTCGTCCTATTTTCACCTAAATGCATATTTTTTTCTTTTGCACAACAAACATCGGAAAAAAGTGATTTTGGGGAAAAAAGAACATCACGAGAGAAAGCAAAAGAAAGGCGACACAACACGCGCAAGCGCCTGCACACGCACACGCAAAACGTTCCAAGGAAGGCGGGAGAAGAAAAAGAACTCTTTGCGCGCGAACCCTCGCGTTTTATACTTCTTCTTATTATTGAACGCGCGCGACTAAAAGCTCTCTGAGAGCAAAGCTTTTTAAATTCACATACATTTTTTCGTTGCGTGTTCTGACACGACGCAACGGATAGATAGAGAGTTTAGTATTGGGGAAACTAAAAAAATGACTTCGTTGAGAACGTTGAACGCCGCCGCTGGGAGGGCGATTCCCTCTACCACTACTACTCGTCGTCGTCGTCGTTGGAATGATGACGAGAAAGAGTTTTCGATGCGAAGAGGACGAGGAACGACGCTGACCGCCGCGGCGGCGATGAAATCTTCGTCTTCTTCTTTTTTGTCGGCGGCTTGGAGTGGGAAAAGTGCCTTGTTCACTCATAATAAGCAGAATAATAATAATAATACTCTCGTGACGACGACGACGACGACGACGAGAGGGAGAAGATCGAGAATGCTCTCCGTCGTCGTCGCGTCTTCGTCTTCTTCTTCTGGTAAGAACGGCGTCGTGATGTCGTCTTCGTCGTCGTCATCGGAGAAGAAAGGAGGATGGTTTGAGCGGATGCAAGCGGCCGAACTCTCCACCAACGCCGGTCGCTTCCTTCTCGGTTTAGTAGCGTTGTCGTACGGGGGTTTGTGCGTGTCGTTGAAGATGGTCTTCGTGAGAGCTGGTCCACCGTCGGTTGGAACGTTAGGAATGATTAGAGGGTTGATGGTTTTGTTGTGTTTCGTGCCTCAGTTGTTAGATTCGTTCAAGAAGAACAGAAGCGGCGAGGAAAAACTGAACAAGGATTTTTGGTCGGCGGCGTTGGAATTGGCGACGTGGAATTTTCTCGCGCAGGGTTGCTGCAACGTCGCTTTGTTGTTTACGGAAGCCACGAGAGTTTCGTTTTTAACGCAAGCGTCGATTGCGTTCACGCCGTTTATTGAAACGTTCTTCGGGGAGAAGGTGAAGAAGTTGGTGTGGGCAGGGTGCCTAGTCGCGTTAGTCGGGGTGGTGACATTAGGAATGGACCCGGGGGGAGGACAATCCGTAGAGTTGGTTGGTTCAGTGATGCCAAAAGGTTTGTCGATCAATATTGGTGATTTAATCGCCTTAGGTGGGGCGTTGACGTACTCTCTGTACGTCTTTCGCATCGGCGCGTTCACGAAACTCGGATTGGACGGGTCTCAGTTGCAGGCGTGGAAATCCTTCTTTCTGGCGTTTATGTATTCCGCGTGGGGTTTCTCCGATTTTGCGTTACACAAAGTAGGTATGACGACGACGACGCCGTTTTCCGGATGGAGGGACCCGATAATTTGGTTGTTGATTGCATTTTCGGCGGTAATTGGTGGATACTTGGCCGATGTCGTGCAAGCGAAAGGACAAGAATCGGTTTCAGCTTCGGAGACGCAAGTGATTTTATCCGGCGAACCGTTGTTCGCGGCATTATTGGGAGGGTTATTTTTAGGTGAAGTGCTCGGTCCGTTGGGATATGTTGGCGGTGGTTTGCTCTTATCCGGAGGGTTGATGTGTTCCTTCGCTGAAGGTTCTGGGGCGGAAAAGAAAGAAGATTAGCGATGAAACGAGAAAAACAACTCTCGGGATACCCATATACTGGTACTATTTTGATACACGATAATATAATAATAAGAATGTAATAAAGATTGCAAAAAGAGAGAGACAGAAAGAGAAATACAAAATTACAAAGCACCCGAAATCTTTTCTAGCTTGAACATGGCTTTTTGCCCGTATCGTGCGTCGCCTAACGCACGATGTTGGACGGAACCCCACCCGTAGAAAAATCCCGTTTTTTCCGCGACTGCTCCGAGATGAAATCTCCCGCTGTGAATTTCTGCCATCCTCACGACGCGTTCCTCGCCCGTTTCCTCGTCCGTGTACGTGGGCATAACCACAGGCTTAGCGACGAAATTAACTAATGCGGGCGCATCCATGACAGTATTATTTTGACTTACTCGAATTGGTATAATCCGACCGCACGCTCCGTTCGTGTTCATTCCAACAGTCCAAACGATACCAGAACTGTCCAAAATTACCGTGTGCGTATCACCACCGGAGATATCTTTCGCATGCACGCTGTAAATTCTCTCGTCGTCGTCGTTGCCGTGGATTTCCAAATCCATATTGTCGTCTTCGTTCTCTGCATCTACTATCGTTCTGTTCCTTATGCGCGCAATCTCACGCCGCCGAGTGTTCTCTATGCGCTCAATCTCACGCGCTCGCTCTTCGATTAGGCTTTCAAATCCTTGCGACCACTCCAAGTTGTCTACTCCAAATTCGTCATGGTCGCCATTTTCATCTATTTCGAAACGGTCGTGTTCGTTCCAACCGCTCGTGATATCTTTAAACACCGTTCCTTTTCCATTCTCGTGCAACCATTGTTTTTCACAAACATGGATTCCTCCTTGGTAATTTCGAGGTGGATTGTCACACCACGTAAGAGCAATTCTCCGCGGGTACCATTGGTCTTTCATTAACTGCAACAGAGTCTGCGCCGGGAAATCCGCACCACAACAGAAGTTCTGGTTCGAGCCGAACGCATAAACCACCCCACACGTTGACAAAGCTACGGAATGGTCGCCACAACACACCGCTTTTTTTATCTTCATATCTTCTGTTTGCACCGTGCCTACACCCATTTGCCCCGTGCCCACGCAAACTCGCGGAAACGTGGTAATTTTCCTCGGTTGATACTGCATGATGTTATTTCCAATACCTAATTGACCACGATCGTTTTTCCCAAAACCAAAGACTAAGCCATCCATGGTGGTCACCATGGACGTGTGTTTTTTCGCCGATACGAAGCGACATCGTCTCGATATATAGTCCGGACCGTCTGGATGCGCGGAAATACCTTTACTGCTATCGTTTTGCTCGCCTTCCTCTCTGATGAAAGGTAACAACCTTGGCGTGCGATATTCAAACGTCGTCCTTCTTCTAATTTTCATCGTTCTCGTCGGTTTAGTATCGTTACCATCCACCATCATGTCGTCGTTGTTCATCTCGTCATTAACGTCAAAAACCTCTTCCTCCACGACTGTATTCGCGAAACCTAGCTCCCCGTGCCTGTTCTTCCCAAACGTGTACACCTCTCCGCTTTCCATCAACATCACCGCGTGACAGGTCCCAATCGCGACCCACAGAACTTTTCTCGCCTGTTTCGCGCACCAATGAAAATCAGGTGCGATCAATTTTCCGCGCTTCCCTTCGAACATTTTAATTCTTTTCGATTGCAGCGCGGACGACCGGAACCGTTTGAAATACAAAACTCGATCCTCGCCGATAAAAACCTCGTTCGCTCGAGATTTCATTTTCGTGGACCCAATCTTATGTTCATCGCACAACCAATCCGTTCCCCAAATCTCGGTTCTTCCGTCTCGATACGTACACGTCGTCGTATCCCAGTTCATGCGGAACTTTCTACCCTGAATGGCTCCGCTGTTTACCTCTTTTCTCCGCCTCAGCGGCGTGTCCCAGTCGCCGTTGCCGTCCGCCGATAACCACCCCTTCTTTCGCATATGCGCGAGTCGTATCTCTCGCTCTCGCTTCTCCGCGATTTTCCCGTCCAAAAACCGCATCGCGTCCAACCACGTCTCTTCTTTTTCTTTCTTCTTCTTCTTCTTTTTCCCGTGCTTGTCGTCGTTCTCGTCGTCGACGCCTTCGTCTTTCTCTCCCGCCACTTCCCAACTCGCCGCTTCCCACGCCGCTTCCCACCTCGATGCGGGTAAAGGGCAATAAAAATCATCATATATGAAACGACGCCGGGGGGGACGCTCGCGATCTTCCTCCGTCTTATAATTCAACTCGCTCTCCGGCCACGCGCTTTTCACTCTGTTCTTCGCCGCTTCCATCGCTATTTCTCTCGCCTTCTCTCCTTTCGAGACGCACGAAAACCGCGCTAAATCCGTGGCCGTTACGTCTTCGCGCTGGAGAATTAAAAGTAACGTTTCCCGAGGAAGGTCGAATAAATGGAGCGCTTTTTTGTCGCGCTGGTGCCTCGTCGTCGCGGGCATCGCTCGTTTTTTTATTTATGTTTCTTTCTCTCTCTTCTCTTCTTCGCTTAAATCTTTCTCCAGCGCGGTCGCGCTCGCGTGCATGCGCGATTGGGGTTGCACATCTAACGAAAAATGCGTTTCGTGGTTTTTCTCAAACGAGTTACTCACAACCCACAACGCACACTTCAAAGTTCTCTCTTCAGAGATATCTATCATCTAGCGCGCTATCGTCCGATACGATGACACCACCACCACCACCACCAACGCTGGAGTCGCTTCAAAAAGAAATCACCAAACTGACCAAAAAGACGCAAACGTTAACCGTCATAAACACCGCGTTGCAACAAGAGAATGAAAAGCTTTCGTCGTCGAATACCAACAACAACAACAACAACAACGCTCTCGGGCGCGAGTTTAACGACGAGCAGGTAGCTCAAATCATACGAGAGTTGGAAGAAGAGCTGGAAAAGTTGAGAGAGGAGAATTTGAAGCTGGTGTTATCCGCGCCTGGCTCGGTGAAGGACGACGACGAAGAGGAACGCGTGAAAGCGCTAAAGTCGAGAATGCATCAACTGCAGTCGAATTTGCAAACGAACGAGTTGAAGCTCGCGGAGGAGATGAACGAACGCGAACGATTGGAACGAGTGAGACAACGACAAGATGGAGAGATTGAGAACTTGAAAGTCTCGGCGCGGGAGCGACAGGAAGAATTGAGACGCGCGAGGCAGTTTAGCGAGCAGCTGCGAGTGGAGTTTCAAAGGAAGGAACACGCGATGAAGAAGCACTTCGAAGAGGAGAAGGAGAATTTTATCAGTAGCTCTAAGAACGCGTCGTCGTCGGAAGGAGGAGATTTAGAGAAAACGAAAAGAGAATTAAATCAAGAGAGAGAAAGAGGGAAAGATTTGGAGACGAGGATAAGAGAGTTGGAGGAATCCATGAACGCGATGGCGAGTCGACACGGAAAGGAACAAGACCAGTTGAGAAGAGAGACGCGGATCGCGGAGAGTCGAGCGAGGCAGTGCGAGGAAGAGTTGACGACGGCAGAGGCGATGAGAGCCGAAGCAATCGCACCCCTCATTAAGCAGATGGAAATCATCAACGAGGAGAAGACGAGAGAGTCGGAGAGAAGAGACGAAGAGGAGCATCGATTAAAAGAGTCGTACGCGGGAGCAGAAAGGAGAGCTAAAGAGATGGAAGAGGAAGTTACAAAAACGAGAAGAAGTTTAGCCGAGGAGAAGAAAAAATACGAGATGCTCTTTAACTCTTTGAAAGTCAAAGTAGATGAGGTAGACGCGTTAGATACGAAAAGAAGAGAAGCGCTGGAGGTTGTCAAAGAGACGCAAAAGGAAATGCTGGAGATGCGAGAGAGGGAGAAAGATTTACGAAATCAGTGTGCATCGATGGAGAAGCAGTTGCAACGTGCCAGGATACAAGAGTCGGAGTTGAGAGAAAGGGAGAGAGTTTTAAAAGCACAGCTAGTGGAGACGAGGAATGAATTAGAAGCGAGCGTGAAATTTGGCGGTGGTGATGATAATAAGGAAAGAACGCGACGAGAACGAGAAGAAGAAGAAGAAGAAGAAGAAGAGTACGTTGTGGAGGATGACTCTGGTTTCGAATTCGGCTCAGAATCCGATACCAATCAAACCGCCAACATTGTCATTCAAACGCTCAGGCAAAAACTGAAAGAAGCGAGCAATAAACTCGCCAGAGCGGAAATGAAAAGAAAAGAATCGGAAAAATCGGCAAGTGAGATGCACTTTAAAACCATCGATATTGAGCGCGAGCTCGAAAAGCAGAAAAAAGAACACGCGACGTTGGTCGAGTTGCTCGGTGAGAAAATAGAGAGATTAGAATTTTTAGAGAAGAATTTTAACAAGTGATCTTGTTTATACTGTATGTAAAAACATTTACGACGTTCGTTGTAGTCCGTGTATGTAATTGAATACGTCCTTCTAAAATCAGGAGCGTTAAACTTCAGTTCGAGTCGGGTATTTCTTGAAACCTTTTATTATTAGTGATTAGGATTTCTTGAACATTCCGAGCATTCTTTGAGTCACGGCGAAACCACCTGCAACGTTTACAAAGGCCAAGGAAATAGCCACCGCGTTCAACGCGATCGCCGCAACACCTCTTTTAACCGCCATACTTCCCAAAGTATCCATATCATCTTTGATGTCTTTGGTAGCGTAGTCTTCGAGCGCCAATAAACCACCGATGACAACGATGCCAGAAATAGCGTTCGAAACGGACATCAACGGAGTATGCAAGGAGCTCGCGACGTTGTTAATCAACAAAAATCCAACCCAGGCGGCCAAGATGAACAACAAAAGATACGTGAAGAAGCTCGGCGGACAGAATACACCGACGACGACAAGGAAACCAGTGACGAGTAAAAGCACGAGGACTTCGCTCAAGCTCACGATACCGCCAAACAGCATCGTCTTCTCCTTTTTAATGGAAAGATCACCGGCAGCACCGGCAGTTTTCTTGGCATCCATTCTCGGCGGTGGTGGACCAGTACCTTTTGGCGGCGGCCAGGTCAAACCTTGACCGATTTTAGCAACCGTCACCGCGCGCACGATGATATCGTCAAAGTCTACTTGAAATTTTCCCTCCTCCGGCTTCTTTGGGTTCCCACACATGTGCAATATTAAATGCAACATGTTTGTGGCGTACATTTGCGAAGCGATCTGCGCGGCTCCAGAAACCAGATCCGTGTTACCAATCATGGTTACTTTGTCTTCGTACACGTACGTTTGGTTCGGTTTCGTGCACTCGCAGTTACCACCGGTTAATGCCGCTAAATCGACAATCACGGATCCAGCCTTCATGGCGTCGACGTGGTACTTCTTCAACAGAATCGGTGCTTTTCGACCTGGAATTGCCGCGGTTGTGATGACAATGTCGCACTCTTTGCACTGCTCGTGGAACAATTCCATTTCTTTCTCGATGAATTCCGGAGACATGGTCTTGGCGTAGCCGCCTTCGCCGGTACCGTCCTCTTCGAAGTGCATCTCGAGAAACTTACCGCCCATGGACTCGACTTGATCGCGCGTTTCTAACCTCGTATCGAACGCTCGAACGTCCGCCCCTAACGAGTGAGCCGCACCAACTGCTTCGAGACCGGCAACACCAGCACCGATTACGAGAACTTTTGCAGGAGGATACTTCCCGGCAGCAGTGATTTGGGGCGCCAAGAACGATTGGAACTTGTGCACCGCTTCGATGACTGCTCTGTAGCCAGCGATTTTACCGACCGAAGACAAAACGTCCATCTTTTGCGCCGTCGTGATTCTCGGGACGGAATCGATGGAAATTAGGTTACATCCTGAGCTCCCAGCTTTTTTGACGAGAGCTTCGGATTCTGGGAAGTTCGGCGATACCCAACCGACGATTGTTTTCCCTTTCATTGCAGATAACTCCTCGTCTGTCGGTTTGCCGATTTTCAACAACGCATCGACTTTCGAGTAGACATCCGCTTTTGATGAGACAACAGTAACGCCACACTTTTTATATGCAGCGTCTAAATACCCAGACGCCAAACCGCAATTCGACTCGACAACGCAGTGGACGTTGTGTTTTTCGAGAAGCGTTCGAGCGACTGATGGTGTCATCGCGCACCGTTTCTCTCCAGGTTTCGTTTCAGAAACGACACCCAAAGTCACCAACGGTTTAGTGCCCGCGAACGGTTTCGGATCTTTGGTGTAATCCGCCGCCTCTTGCTTCTTTTGCGTCGTGATATTTACGGCGACGTCACCTTTTTGTAAATCGCCTCCATAATTCGCGCGAATCTCTTCGACTAAACCGTCGATGGTACCTTTCGCGTCGCCTAACAACATCGCGTTGTTCGGGTACACAAAGAGCGGATTTTCGACTCCGGCGTAGCCAGAAGCTAAAGAACGTTTCAAAACAATCGACTGCTTCGCTTTCCAGACTTCAAGCACGGGCATTCCGGCAATGGCAGAGGTCGGGTCGGTTTGTGCCGCTGGATTGACCGTGTCGTTTGCACCGATGACGATGGATACGTCCGTGTCCGGGAAATCATCATTGATTTCGTCCATAGCCAACACGATATCGTATGGAATAGAAGCTTCGGCCAACAAGACGTTCATGTGGCCAGGCAAACGTCCAGCGACTGGATGGATGCCAAAACGCACTTCTTTTCCGAACGATCTCAACAATTTCGTCAACTCGCACACGGAGTGTTGCGCTCGCGAGACAGCCATGCCGTACCCGGGAACGATGATCACAGACTTGGCATCCATGAGCGTTTTGACGGTATCGTCTTTGGTGAAAATAGTCGGTTCACGATCATCCACCGGAGCGTTTGGATCTTTTTTCGCGCTTCCACCGGTATCACCAAATCCTCCGGCCAATACAGAAACCAACGATCGGTTCATAGCCTCCGCCATGACGAAGGACAAAATGATCCCAGACGCGCCAACGAAAGCGCCGCCGATAATCATCAATTCGTTATCCAACATGAAACCAGCAAAAACTCCGGCCCATCCGGATCCAGAGTTCAACACAGATATAACGACCGGCATATCTGCGCCACCAATAGCCATGGTAAACAAGTAGCCGTACACGGCGGACAAACCGGTCATGACGTACAAGCAAATCAAACCGCCGGAGCCAGACGTCGCGTCAAAACCACCCATAGCTGCAATCACGCCAGTCGCCACGATACCGCCCAACAACGACGGTAACCAAACAACTCGCCCTGGTGGAATCATTGGCTTTGTCGATATTTTCCCAGCCAACTTCAAACAGGCGACGATGGAGCCGATAAAAGTCACCACGCCGACGACGATGCCAAACAGGTAAAAAATCGACCTCAACACCTCGGTATTCGAGGACAAATCGTTCGCGTCTTGAATCATCTTCTCGTGTTGATCGTAATACAACGCCAACCCGAGCAACGCGGACGCTAAACCACCAAACCCGTTGAACAAACCCACCATAACCGGCATCCCGGTCATTTGCACTCGAAAGCTCATCAAAACCGAAATCAAACCGGGCGGCAGCGCCACCGCGAAGAACAACCAATACCCTCTCGCATACACAAAGGTGGAGGCTAAGATTCCCGCGAACGCGACGACAAATCCAAGTATGCCGTAAATGTTACCCATGCGTGAAGTTTCCGTTTTCGATAACCCTGTTTGTTATTATTGTTGTTGTTGTTGTTGTCAGCGTCGAGCGTTAAAGAAAGGAAATTTTTTTTGCTTTTCGTCAGCACACGCACGCGCACTTTCGAAGAAAAAAAAAAGTCAAAAAGCCTCCGCCGTTTTTTTTTGGTGGAGGAATTGAATCCGAAGACGAGCGCGTCGCGCACGATGTGTACATAAAACCACGACCAGAAAAAAAGAAGAACGCGCATCATCATCATCAGTTTCTTCGGATGAAGACGAAGAAGAAGAGAACGAGAGAGAGAGAGAGAGAGAGAGAGAGTTTTTACTTGTCATGAGAATAGAGAGATAGAGATATATACATTTGACTGCTACGTACGCGATTCTTTGTTTTTGTCGTTTGCTTCTCTTTCTCTTTTCTATTCTCTTCTTCTTTG
>Ga0182090_1123409_pt1 | contig 12932 bp, 15 predicted proteins | sample 041ome_24_FD_127767 | JGI IMG/M metagenome (GOLD analysis project Ga0182090, IMG submission 127767) | Metatranscriptome of coastal salt marsh microbial communities from the Groves Creek Marsh, Georgia, USA - 041408BS metaT (Metagenome... | ecosystem: Environmental > Aquatic > Marine > Intertidal... | reverse complement strand
GTCGCAGTAGCAATCGTCCGCGACCTGCAGCGCTGTCCCCCCCATTGCCCGCCCTTGTTCGCGAAGCTAGTTTTGCGGGCAAGGAGACCCGAATGACTGACCCCCGTTTTAGCGAAATAAAAGCGTGCGTATTCGATGCATATGGAACGCTCTTCGATGTGCATTCCGCGGCAGCGCGCATGAAGGATGATCTCGGCGAGAAATCCGCAGAAATGTCAGACCTCTGGCGCCTCAAACAGCTCCAGTACACCTGGCTGCGCAGCCTGATGGGCCAGTATGTCAATTTCTGGCAGGTGACGGGGGATGCGCTGGATTACGCAATGCGCGCTCTCGACATGGAGAACCCGAGCCTGCGCGCCAAACTGATGGAGTTATATCTACAGCTCGACACCTACCCAGAGGTCGCGGACGTACTGACTGCCCTTAAAGATGGCGGCAAGAAGACAGCAATCCTCTCCAACGGTGAGCCGTCCATGCTGGTCGCCGCTGCAAAGAGTGCCGGTATTTACCGGCTGCTCGACGGTATCTATTCGGTAGAAACCGTCGGAGTTTTCAAACCGCACCCGTCGACCTACCAGATCGCGGCCGACGAACTGAAAGCGACCCCGGACGACATATCATTCCAGTCTTCAAATTGCTGGGATGCCAATGGCGCGGGCTCGTTCGGTTTCAAAGTCGCTTGGGTCAACCGGTTCTCACAACAGCCGGAGTTGCTGCCTTCCCCGCCGCTTGCAGAAATCAAATCCCTGTCCGACCTTCCGCCTCTTCTCGGCATATAGAAACCTCGCTCATGCCTTTTACCGAACGCCGGGTCACATCGCACGACAACCTGTCTCTCTACATTCGCGATTACGGCGACCCGTTGGACCATCGCGCACCGTTATTCTGTCTTGGCGGTCTGACACGCAACTCGAAGGACTTTGAATCGCTGGCGGAACGGTATTCGTCCGACGGTCGCCGGGTCATCTGCCCGGATTATCGGGGCCGGGGGAAATCGGACTACGACAACGACTGGCGGAATTACGATCCTCGCATATACCTTCGCGACATTCAGGACATACTCTCCGCCCTGAACGTTCATCACGTCGTGGTGGTCGGCACATCGCTTGGTGGCATCCTTGGTATGGGAATGGCCGTCGCAATGCCAGGCGCGCTGACCGCAGTCGTCATGAACGACGTCGGCCCGAAAGTGGAGACCGGCGGACTTGATTTCATCATCAATTATATCAAGGAAGATCGACCGCATGACAACTGGGACGGTGCGGTGGCAACGATCAAAACAATGCTGCCAAACCTGACTTTCCAAGACGAGGGAATCTGGCTGAAGATGGCGCAGAACACATTTCGCGAACGGGAAGACGGTCGCCTGTGTTTCGATTGGGACGTCGATATCGTCAAACCGATGCAGGATAAATCCTATGCCATCCCCGATATGTGGCCACTGTTCCGAGCCCTGAAGAATGTTCCCACACTGGTTCTGCGCGGCGCCGAATCCGACATCCTGTCCCGGGAGACATTCACGCGTATGCAGGAAGTCAAACCCGACATGATCGGCGTCGAAATTCCCCGCGCGGGTCATGTGCCGACGATGGCGGAACCCGAATCCCGGGCGGCGCTGGAAGCGTTTCTTGGCAACCACTGAGCGCCACCCCGACATTCAGGACATCCGGTCCGCCGCCGGGCGCCTGGACGGTGTCTCCATTCACACACCGCTGCTGGAATCTGAACGGCTGAACGAGCGGCTTGGCGCACGCATTCTGCTCAAATGCGAGATGTTTCAACCCGTCGGGGCATTCAAAATCCGGGGCGCCTGGAACCTGATGAGCCGCCTGTCAAAAGCGGAACGTGCCGACGGAGCGGTCGCGTTCTCTTCGGGCAATCATGCACAGGCCGTTGCCTGGGCCGGCCGGCGGCTTGGCATGTCGACGACGATCGTAATGCCAAAAGACGCCCCGCCGATTAAAATAGCGAACACTCGCGCCCTCGGCGCGGAAATCAGACTTTATGATCGTACTGTCGACGACCGCGAAGAAATTGCCCGACAAATCGTCGGGGATACCGGTGCGGTCATTGTGCCGCCCTACGACCATCCAGACATTATCGCCGGTCAAGGCACGGTCGGCCTCGAAATAGCGGAGCAGTGCGGCGCTCTCGGTATCGTACCGGATGCTGCAATTGTCCCCTGCTCGGGCGGCGGCCTTATTGCCGGATGCGCAATCGCTCTGAAACACACTTACCCGGAGATAGATGTTCTGGCGGCGGAACCCGAGGGGTTCGACGATACGGTGAGGTCTCTCAATGAGGGAAAACGGGTATCCAACACGGCCTCAACCGGGTCCATCTGCGATGCATTACTCGTTCCCCTGCCGGGAGAACTGACATTCGCAATTAACAAAAATTTCCTTGCGGGGGGCATTGCCGTCAGCGACCAGGAAGTGCGAAACGCGATATCCGCAGCCTTCTCCGACACGCGCCTCGTCATCGAACCCGGCGGCGCAGCCGGTCTCGCTGCAGCGATGAAAAATAAGGAACGCTTCGCAGGTCAGACAGTCTGCATCGTTCTTTCCGGTGGAAACGCGGACCCGGCGTTATTCGCCGAGATTCTCAGCGGCGACGCCCAGAGCCTATAGGCCGTCGTGACCTAGAACGAGCCACGGTCAACATCGGTGACGACCAGATCAAGCTTGGGGTCTTCGGTCTCGTTCTTGTCCAGGCGACGGCAGTGACCATCGAGGCGTGCCCCCGGTTCAATCGCGAGCATATCGTGCAATACATCACCTTCTACACGGGATGACCGGGACAGTGTGACCGCATCCGCCTTGATCTGGCCTACGACTGCACCATGGACAAGGCAATCATCGGCCACGACGGACCCAGTGATACGCCCTGTTTCGCCGATTGTAAAGTTTAGCACAATGGATATCGCCGGAAAGTTCGCCGTCAATCTGAACCTCGCCGTCACTGACGATATCGCCCGTGACCTGCATGCCGGCGCTCAGGATGGATGGTGCACCGGATGAACGACGCTCGGTGGCTTCTTTATCCTTTGAAAACATTTTTTCCCGCTTTCATAAATTTGAGGGGGTCAACGCTCCGCTTGTTCACATGAATTTCGTAGTGCAGATGCGTACCTGTGCTTCTGCCGGAATTTCCCATCTGTCCGATTTTTGTCCGATAGGTGATTTCCTGTCCGCGTTTGACGTAAATCCGGCGCAGATGTCCATAGCGTGTGACAACACCGTTACCGTGATCGATCTCTACAAAGCGACCGAAACGGCCCTTCCAGCCCGCGTAAATCACTTTGCCGGGCGCACTCGAAAATACGGTGGCGCGATGTTTGGCGCCAAAATCGACGCCACGATGCATCGCCTTCGTTTTGTTGATCGGGTCCGTGCGCACGCCGTACCGGCTTGAAACGTAATAATAGTCCAGCGGCGGCGCCAACGGCAGGCCCCGGACAATACGCTGAAGGCCCTCCAGGTGATCGATCATGCCGTTTGTGCTACTCAGTGACGCTTCAATTGTTTCTTCGACCTTGTTCGCATTCGATTTAGGCGCGGCTTCGAAGGGTCCCCCCTGTGGAAGCGGTGCAACACCCTGCGCGCGCAGCAGTTTTTCTACGTTAAGCCCCGCGGTAGAGATGATCTTGGACAGGCGCTTTGCCTCAGCATGGGACGTATCGGCAACGCGATCGACCAGGGCCGTCTGCGCTTCTTTCGCCTCAACGAGGCGTTTTTGAAGTTCACTAACGCGATTATTGAGCGCATCGCCCTTCTGGCTGACGTGATTTTTCTCCGCCAGAGCGACAGTCAGTTCAGCGCCGGTCGTCTTCAGATCCAGCGCCAACGCCTTGTTATTGCTCTGCGTTTCTACGAGTTGAGCTTCGAGAACCTCTAGTCGTTTGGCAATCTCGCGCTTGGCCTCTTCAGCTTTTTTTCGCGCTTCTTCAAGCTGTTTGAGATCAAGCCGAACCGCCTGCGGATTGCTCTTCAGCGTCTGGTTCTGACCGATCAGGGAAACGAGTCCCTTATGGTTTTCTTCGAGCGAATCCGTCGCTGCAGCAAAGCTGCGCCTGGAATCATCGAGTTCCGCCCGGAGTGTCGAAGACACCTGATCACGGGCAGAAATCGCTTCGTCTTTTGCGGAAACAATCTGGTTGTAGCCAACGTAGGCATAGCTGGCATGAACAACCCACGCGACAAAAGCGCCGACAACCAGAAGGCCTGCCGCCTGCAAGAAACGGGGAACGCGAATATAAGCCGTTCGCCCGTGTGACCGCAGAATAAGGTGCCGGTCGGTCAACGCTGACTGCCGCGTGAGACGCGAAATCCGCCGATGCAGTTGTTCTAGATCTGAGTTCTCTTTTCGAAACTTGGACATCGCCCCCGGCGGTCCCCCTTCGTACCTAATCCGTTTGTTTCATCATCTTCAACTCAAACTGTCAAAAATCCATGAAAACGCTTGGATTCGAACTCAGTTTCCCGCAACCAGGCCTCTATGAGGCATCCGTTTTATCCGTACGGAGAAGAGCGACCACCCCCAACGCGATCGCCAGGAGCCCCAACACGGCAGCCGTAATCCCACGCGAGCCCATATATATCAGCCCCTCGTGAGAATTTCCTACAATATCAGTAACGTAGGCATAATTATTCACGAGTACGCCGAGGATAATAAGAACAACACCCAAGCTTCGGTTCTTCGCCATATCAATTTCCCACAACTTACTCACTCTACGGACTGTGCCGGAACTTATACCAAAACACGGACTAAGGCCAAGTAACTACGTGTTTTTTTGTCACACCCGAATTCCTTTGGCTGAACCCCATCAATACGATAGGATTATTACCTGAAGGGCAGAAATGATGGTTCTGTCAACAAGTTACACTGGAGGGACAAAGGTGGCGGATTTGTACGTCGGAAAGACCGAGGAATTCGAGGACCGCGATCGCAAAATTATCGCGCAGGGCAGTCTCGAGATCGGTGTATTTCATGTGGATGGTGAATTTTATGCCTATGAGAACAATTGCGTTCATCAGGGCGGCCCAGCCTGCCAGGGCAAAATCATCAATCGCGTTGAAGAAGTCATTCACGAGACGGAAAAGACGGCCCATGGCCTCAAATTTTCCGAAACCGATGTTCACATCGTTTGCCCCTGGCACGGATACGAATACAACGTTCGTGACGGGCGCCACCCGGGAAACAAGAATATCCGTCTGAGACCGTTCAAGGTAGAGATCAAGGACGGAGAGGTCTATGTCGTCGTCTGAACCAGACTTCGCAGCCCTCGAAGCCGCGGCCATTCGAGCGCTGGAAGTTGCTGAAGCAGCACTTACACGTGGCGAAACCGAAGGAATTTCCGACGAGACCGTGCAGCGTCTGTTGACTGCCGGCACCCGGCTTTTCGCCAACAAGGTAGAAATGGAAGATCGCTTCTTCTCGCCTTACACGGGCCCGGAAGCCGTCACGGCCACAGATGTTGTAATGACCTGCTCCGACATGCTTCGGGCGGTAAATCTTTCTACCTTCGATCTCGCCATGTGGTTTCAGCGCCCAAGGCCGGAAGACAATATTTAGCGTTAGCAGAGTTTAATTTTTCTCATAGTCAGGGGTGACGTGATGGATACCGGAATAGAACAGGTCAAAGAGAATCCGATAAAGGAGATCACGACCTATACGGACTCGCGGGATATTCTCGCAAAGGCGCGCCAGCAGGCAGACGAACGTAATTTCGACGACATATTCATCGCCGATATCGATGCCCATCACACGGAGACGGAATCCTGGCGTGAGATCATCGCCTATATTGATGATCCGGTTGTCCGCGCACAGGCCGAAGAAATGGTCCTGCACCGGTCCGGTACGCCACCATACGGCCTGAACGGCGATCTCGCGCTCCGGTATCAGGACGTCGGCGGACGCATCCCGCATCAGGCGGCCCGTAGTGAAAAAGTCGACGAAAGCGAAATCCAGGAAGCAGGTCATCGCGATCTCGTTCTTGCGAAGCGCGCCTATGAAGCAATGGGCATTGACGTTCAGGTCGTGTTTCCGACACCGATGCTGTTTCTCGGCATGCACCCCCAGTTCGATATGGAGGCCATTCTCGGCAAGGCCTACAACCGCTGGCAGGTCGAGAACATCCTCAAGAAAGACCCCAAGCTAAAAACCATGATGTTCCTGCCGTTCAACGATCCGGAAGCGGCGCTGGAAACCATCGAGGAATTCGGAGACTCGCCCGGTTGCGTCGGGTTTATGGTGACGTCTGTTCGCTACAAGGCGGTTCATCACAATCACTACATGAAGGTCTATCGCGCCCTCGAAGAACGCGGCCTGCCGCTTGGTTTCCATGCCGGGTATTACTGGCAGGACCCCTTCATGATGCAGATCAACCGCTTTGGGTCGATGCACGCTCTGTCCTTTGTCTGGTGCAATGTCGTCCACATGACCAACTGGATCATGAACGGACTGCCCGAACGTTTCCCCGGCCTGCCCGTCGTCTGGATCGAGTCCGGTCTGTCGTGGGTGCCCTGGCTGATGCAGCGTCTCGACCACACGTACCTGATGCGCTCATCTGAAGCGCCGTTGCTCAAGAAGCTGCCGAGCGAGTACATGAAGGAAATGTTCTACACCTGCCAGCCGCTCGAGACAGATCACATGAAGGCGGTTGAACTGACCTTCGAGATGATCAACGCGAAGACCCAGTTACTGTATGCATCCGACTGGCCGCATTTCGATTTTGATACGCCCAGCGTGATCTGGGATCTGCCGTTCCTGGACGAAGAATCCAAACTGAATATCCTCGGCCGGAACGCCCAGCGACTGTTCGATTTCAGCAAGTAGAAAGACAAGCGTAAAAGTTCAAAGAGGCGGGTATTCACCCGCCTCTTTTTTATCTCCAGTCATCGACCGAAAAGACACCCGGGACGTTGTATCCGTCATTGCCGTCACCCCCCGCTGTCTTCAGCATCGCAATGCCGTTCATCCAGCTCCGGAATCCCATATCGAGCATGGCCTCGTAGCATTCGGTCCGGCCGGTATTCGTCCCGGCAACCAGCCTGTTTGTTCCACGCAATGCGGCAAATACCTCGCAGGCCGTCATCAGCTTTTCAAATTCGGAAGACGCGTTTGCCGCGGAACGCACGGCGGCAAATTTGACGACCGTCTGCGGGCTTCCGGCCTCCGAACCACGCCCCTGATGACAGCAGGCAAAACCGGTCATTGCACTTTCCTGCCCGAGCAAAATCGTGTCACCAAAACCGGCCCGGTCGATCGACAGGATTTCCCCGCCGAGATCAAGGCCGCCATATACACTCTCGGCTATGCGTCGGCATTCACGAAGAACCGCCGGTTTTTCCGATGAAGGCAGGTCGGAAAAACACCTGACCTCTGCCGGCATCTCGCCGTCGGCTTTCACAGCGCGCTCCATAACAGCCGTGATCCGTTTCATCCGGAACCCGTAATCCTCATAGAGACGGATATGCGTCGGACTTTGTGGATGAGTGAATAAGCCCTGCAGCGCGAATTTGCGCGAATCCATAAACCGCGTCATCTCGTCGAGCATGGCTCTGCCTATTCCCCTGCCCCACGCATCGACGGCAACGGTCAATGGTCCCAGCAGTCCCAGACTGCCCCAATCCATCACGAAACCGCATGCGACCAACGTCCCGTCGATCTCTGCAACAAACGTACCATCAGGGTTCGCCGCAAACCGTCCGGCAACGACCTCGCCATCTCCGCGAAAAGCCGACGGCGTCTCCAGGCCGAAGAAGGTACCGAACGCGATTCGATTGATCCGGTCTGCATCGGCGAAGTCTTGTTCCTTCATTTGCCTGATGACGAGATTACTCACGAACTGCGGGCCTCGCGCCACACACCGAGTTTCAGTTGCACGACACGATCGGAAAAACTGAATAAAACAGATTCAGTATCAGCGCGATGCGCGTATTCCGACCAAGACGGAACAACGAAAATGTCATGACGTTTCCACGGGAACGCCTGGCCACCAATCATGGTCTCCCCCTCACCTTCGAGTACCGTGAAGATGGTCCCGTCCGTGCTGCGATAAGGCTGTCCCGTAAAGCCATCATCGAGCAGCATCAACATCGTGGTCATTGTCGGCATCGCCGAGCCACCGTCAGCAGGATTCAAGTACTCCATCCGGTAACCGTGGCTGGGGTCGATATCGGTGACTTTACGCAGAATTTCCAGGTTTTCGCGGGCCTTGTCATAGGGGTATCGCAGGACCCGTTCCCCGCCTTCGGAAGGCTCTCCGTCTTTCTCTTCCGCTGACGTCGATACCGGGCCGGTGCCCGGTAGTTCCGTCTGGCCGACTTCGAAAAACGTCGTATCCATCTGCGCCATCAGGCCGTTATCAAGGCCATCCAGCCAGATCATCGGCGTGTCACCTTCATGGGTATGACCATGCCATGTCCAGGACGGTGTGATAATGAAATCACCCGGTGCCATCTCCACCCTCCCGCCATCGACAGTAGTTATGCCACCTTCCCCCTCGAGGACGAGTCTGAGGGCAGACTGCGTATGACGATGCTCGGGCGCGTGTTCGCCGGGCAGTATCAGTTGCAGACAGGCATAAAGGCTTCGCGTCGTTCCCTGGAAACCGGAAAAGGCCGGGTTCTGCAGCACGAGAACCCTTCGGCTTGCTTCCTCCGGCGTGACGACATCTCCTGCCTCCATCAGCAATGGCCTGATATCTTCAGATCGCCAGAGAGCCGGGTCGTATGGCGGGGTCGGTTCCTTCGGCACATATTGTGCCGTATCAACCCAGAGCGGCAGCGCATGCTGCGCCGCAACGCGGTCGTAGTAAGTTTCGGGTACTGGCGGGTTGCGCGCCATGTCTACCGAACCTCGACCTCCATCTTGCCGATGATATCCACCTGGCAGACCAGATGATCACCGGGCTCGATTGGCCCCACGCCTTTAGGCGTTCCGGTCATCAGAATATCCCCCGGGTAAAGCGTGTAGAACTTCGACGCGTACTCGATCAGCTTGCGGCAATCATAGATCAGATATTTCGTGTTCGATTCCTGCCGAACCTCGCCGTTTACAGTAATGCGGAAATCGAGGTTGTCGGGGTCGTCGATTTCATCCGCCGTGGTAATCCATGGCCCCAGAACAGCATACGAATCCAGCGATTTTCTGAGGCTGCGGTCTTCGACGCCACGGACGGTATTGTCCAGGCCGATAGAATATCCCGCAACGACATCCAGCGCATTGTCATAGGAGATGTTCTTGGCGGTTTTCCCGATAATCAGCGCCAGTTCGATTTCATGATCATTTCGGCGATCGGTGTGACCAAGCGTAATTCCTTCGCCCGGCCCGACGAGGGCGGAGTTCGCCTTCAGAAACAGCCCGTATTCATTGATCGTCTTGATCTCCCGCCCGAAATTTATCTCGGCATCGTCTTTTGCCTCGGCGACGTGATCCCGATAATTCGCCGGTGCCGCGATAATTTTCGTCGGATTGGCGATCGGACTTTTCAGGGTGACATTTTTCACCCCCTGCACATATCCCATCTTGCGATTGGCTTCGATGCCGACTTTGATCGCTTCGATATTCGCGATCATGGCGTCACCGTGCGGACGCGGCCAGCCGGTTTTCGGGATATCATCGAGCGCGATCGTGACATCGATCAGCTGATCGCCCTTGATCAGACCGAGTTTGTCGTCGTTGTACCGGCAAATTCTCATAGGTCGGTCCCGAACTCTGCGCGCGCTCCATCTGCCCAGATCAGGCCATGCCCCGGTACTTCCGACGGCGAAATATTTCCTTCGGCATCCATCGATACAGGAGAATCGAACAATGGCTCAAGCAGGGGAAAATCCTCCATCCATCTGATCGACGGTGCGGCGCCTGCAAAATGGATAAACAGAGCAGGCAGAAAATGTGGCGAGACGACGAGATTATAATGCTCCGCGATCTGCGCGAGGCGAAGGCTCTCGGTGATGCCACCCATCATCGCCAGGTCGGGCTGGAGAATTGACACTGCCCTGTCGGCCATGAGGGGAGCCAATTCCACCGCCCCCTGGTGATGCTCACCGGTCGCGATCGGAACGCTACAGGTTTGGGCCAGGGTTGCGAAACCGTTCGCATCATGCGCCGGCAGCGGCTCTTCGAACCATAGGGCATTCACGTCGCCCAGAACGTTGGCCAGCCATTGCGCCCGGGCAAGGTTACATTTTTCGTTCGCATCGGCCATGATATCGACGCCGTCCGGCAGTGCCTCGGCAACGGCCTGAATCCGGGGAAGATCCGACGGTGCACCGGCAACACGGAGTTTCACGGCAGTGCACCCCATGTCGGCATATTCAAGCGCCCGTTCGACCGCAGCGTCCGGATCCTGCATCGGTCCAAACCCGCCTGATCCATATACAGGAAGTGTTTTCGCGACGCCGCCCAATGCCTTGTAGAGCGGCATTCCCTGTTTCCTGGAATACAGGTCCCACATGGCGACATCGATCGCCGCAATCGACAGATAGCCCACCCCACGCCCAAGCCGGTTGAGCGATCCCGCCAGCCGGCGCCACAGTGCCTGCGGCGGTACGATCTCCTGACCTTCGACAAAGCGGGAAAGCATGTCGCGGGCGGCATGGGTTACCGTTTTTCCGCCGCCACCAAGGACATAGGAAAAGCCCGTCCCCGTAACCCCAGCGGAATCTTCAAGATCGACGACAATCACATCGACGGCCGTAATGCCCGAGCCACCGGTCGGACCGGACAAGGGGAATTCCCATAGTTCGGCGGTTGCCCGTTTCAGGATCGTGGTCATATCTCAGCCCTTCAAGGTAAGCGTAACGGTGTCGCCGTCTTCGATGCCGAATGCATCCCGGATACCAACGGCTGCAATCACCTCGACCTGTGCCGGAGGATAGCCATCGACCAGCGGGAAGACGATTGCCCCGTCGATTTCATCATTGATGGAAACTTTCCAGCATTTGGCATCGCAATCGTGCGGCCCGTCATTCGGATTATCCATATGGATGCCGTCTGTCTGTTTCAGCCTCACCCAGACAGGCATCGAATCCGGATCATCGACGATAACGTTTATGGTTCCGGGAAAAGGATCAACGCCGACCCGGTTTTTGAACTGGTCTTTAGCCCAGTCGAGCTGGGTGAATGTCGTTCCCATGCCGATGCCGGTTGCGAGCCGGCCGATAAGCTTTTCACCCCTCATCAGGAACCGCGGACGTCGACATCCATGCGGCCGATGCCTTCACAGTAACAATGCATCACATCACCCGGCACGACAGGTCCGACGCCCTCGGGCGTGCCGGTCATGATCACATCGCCGGGATACAGCGTATAGAACGACGATCCATATTCGATCAGCTTCCGGCAATCGAATATGAGTTTATCGGTATTCGAGTTCTGACGTTCTTCATCACCAACGTGGATCGAAAAATCGAGTTTGTCAGGATCTGCTATCTCGTCTGCGGTCACCAGCCAGGGGCCGAGCACGGAATAGCTGTCGATTGCCTTGCGCAGGCTGCGTTCTTCGGTGCCCCGAACTGTCATATCGAGGCCGATCGAATAGGCGGCGACATAATCAAGGGCGTTCTCGTAGGACACGTTCTTGGCGGTCTTGCCGATGATCAGCGACACTTCGACTTCATGATCGTTGCGCCGGTCGGTGAAATGAAGGTCAACGCCCTCTCCTGCACCCACAAGGACGGGATTTTTCAGGAACAGGCCGTAATGATCGATCGTCTTGATCTCACGGCCGAAATTCACGCCCGTATCCTCAATCGCTTCGTCCTGATGGGCATAATAATTCACCGGCGCACCGATGACTTTATTGGGATTAGCGACGGGGCTTTTCAAAACGACTGATGAAAGTGCATGCCGTTCCCCGGTTGCTGCCAGAACAGACGCTCTGGCACAGACCGCATCAAGGTTGGCGATAAGCGCATCCCCATTCGGGGCCGGCCATCCTGATGGCGGAATAACGTCCAGCGCACCGGTTACGTCGATGACGTCCTCACCATCCACAACACCAAGCCGATCATCATTAAAGCGGCAGATTTTCATGCCTTCGTCCCCTGACTGAATTCATCTGAGCATAGGTAATGGCATTCCCACCCCGACCGGTCCAGCGCAAATTTCGGGGGCTTGAATGTCGGCAGAAGCCGCGTAGACTGCGCGGCGCGCGGGTGTAGCTCAATGGCAGAGCAGAAGCTTCCCAATAGTGTCGAATAACAACTAACCCATTGATACCATTGATTTATTTCAATGATATCAACCATGTACAGTAAACTTGATACTAAAAACATTGATTATCAAGGGGTTACAAATGACCGACGCCAACACACTACTAACACAGTTGCACGACGAGATGATGTCCGAAGAGTACAAGGCCGAGGTAGCCCTTGAGCTTGAGGGTGTCGAACGTGGCATACGAAACATGCGAAGATCGATGGCTACGAGCCAAGGCCGTGATGGATCGCAGCGTCAAAACAATCTGATTGACACCGAGCCGGGACGGCAGATTTTCCACGACCTAATGGAGCAGTTGATTCCGCCCTTTGCCGCTGCTCAACAAGAAACTCTCGACGGTATTGCCAGCGGTGGACTCGGCGTTAAACCAACGTGGTGGTGGTTGATCGCCGCAGTGCCGCCAGAGAAGGCAGCATTCCTCACGATCCGATCAGTCCTGACGATCCGCATGGCGGCTCGATCACTTGGCCGCAAGGCAAACGCGGTCTGTCTGGACATCGGAAACATGATGAAGATGCAGACCGAGTTCGAGGCGTGGTTGCGGATGAGCAAAGAGAAGCACGACGAGACTGGTGAGCCAGATGTCGCAAAGATGCTTATGGCTCGGTCTAAAAACATGAACACCCGGCAGTGGTCAAAGTGGCGGAAGAAGATAGCCGACATTGAAACTCTAAGTTGGGATCGTTTTCAGAAGTTTCACATCG
>Ga0182090_1104750_pt1 | contig 12945 bp, 11 predicted proteins | sample 041ome_24_FD_127767 | JGI IMG/M metagenome (GOLD analysis project Ga0182090, IMG submission 127767) | Metatranscriptome of coastal salt marsh microbial communities from the Groves Creek Marsh, Georgia, USA - 041408BS metaT (Metagenome... | ecosystem: Environmental > Aquatic > Marine > Intertidal... | reverse complement strand
GTGACAGCGCGTTGAAGATTACAAAAGTTTAAAGCGCGAGAGAAGTTAAAATTCTCTTCTCAAGAAGAAAACAGGTGCGCATAAATCGTACTCCCAGGACACCCGTTTTCGAGCGCGTATTTCAAACACTCGAGAGAACCTTTTTTTTTCCATCGCCCCGTGGCGTTACGAGGAGTCCATTCGTCCCAAGGACACCCATTCTCGCGCGCGTATTTCAAACACTCGAGATGACCATTTTCGGCAGCTTTAGACGTAGTCCAACCGTCCCAAGGACACCCGTTTTCGTGCGCGTATTTTAAACACTCGAGGCGACCATATTGGGCAGCTTTACGTGTAGTCTGATCGTCCCAAGGACACCCGTTTTCGTGCGCGTATTTTAAACACTCGAGGCGACCTGCTTCAGCGGCATCACAACACGTCAATAGATTCCAAGAACATCCATTTTCGTGAGCGTATTTCAAACACTCGAGATGACTTTTTTTTTTCCCTCGAGCGGCGTTACGAGGAGTCCATTCGTCCCAAGGACACCCATTTTTGTGCGCGTATTTCAAGCACTTGAGATGACCATTTTCGGCAGCTTTAGACGTAGTGTAACCGTCCCAAGGACACCCGTTTTCGCGCGCGTATTTTAAACACTCGAGATGACCTCCTCGAGCGGCAACAGAACACGTCCATGGTTTCCAAGGACACCCATTTTTGTGCGCGTATTTCAAGCACTTGAGATGACCATTTTCGGCGGCTTTAGAACAAGTGTTGGCATTCCAAGGACACCCGTTTTCGTGCGCGTATTTCAAACACTCGAGATGACCATTTTCGGCAGCTCCGTGGCACGTATTGACATTCCAAGAACATCCTTGAAGGCGCAAAGATTTAAGCAACTCTAAGTTACCATTCCGAGCCATTGTTTCACAAAAGATTTGCCTCTGACCTCTAGCCCTTGAAAAAGCCCAAGATACGAGCGATATCGTATCGAAATCTCGAATCTTGAAACTTGATTTCAAACGCACGCCCGAACGTTTTATAGCCTCTCGACTTTCGGTGTTGACGTCGTAAAGGAACTTGACGTCGTTCCCGCTCAGCTTTGGCAAGATAAAGTTATTGAACACATCGCGATAATCCGTCACGATTCGCCATAATCGAACGGGTTCGCCCCGCACGCGCTCCTCTTCGGGTTCACCAACGTTCTTCTTCTCGCCGCGCTTTCTTTTCTTATTACTCTTTGCAGCCTCCTTTGACACCTTCTGCACCATTTTCTTCACGAGAAGAAGTTTTAAACACCACCACCACGCCACGCCATTCGCGGAGAGTAACGCGAGAACCAGAAGAACCAGAAGAAGAAGAAGAAGAAGAAGCTTTTACGTGGTGGGGTAAAAAGGAAGAAAGCGAAAGATCTCGTCGACGAGAGATATATCTCGCAGAGAGCGCGTTGTTGTTGTTGACGTTTGAATTAAAAATCAATTTTTTCTCTTTTGTGCGAACAAAACAAATTTTTCTCCACAGAAGAGGTGAGACCTTACAAAAAAAAGGAAGATAACCTCTTCTCTTTCGGCTTCGAGGGCCTTGCTCGAGAACAGACAACCAATCCATGTTCGCTTTCGTTTCAACTTCTCGTTCAAGGTCAAGCTCATTTCCGTTACCCCTTTTGTGTCGTTAAAAGTAATTCAGAGTAAACGCACAAAGAGCGAGCACAGAGAGGGAGAGAGAGAGAGAGAGAGAAGCGAAAGGAAGAGAAGGGACTGAAACGCGTTGTTTTACAGCACATATTGTCGAGGTTGAGGAGAGAGTGCGACGATGATGGACCGCAACGAGGCGCGGAAAGAAACGTTTTACCGGGCGAAACGAATTCATTTTCTCGGACGAATCGTGCACGTGTGCACGCAAAACGAGAACGGTCCGTGCCCGTTGCTCGCTTTGGCGAACGTTTTACTCCTCAGGAACGCGATTCAAATGCGGAATTTTGCGACGACGAGTGCGAGTGCGAGGAGTGGTGGTGGCGGCGAAGAGTCGTCCTCCTCTCCTCAACTTTATTCCTCGCACGAAGTCATCGCGACGTTAGCGACGAGAATATTAGACTCGAACGTCTCGGAGAAGACGGGGGAGGCGTATAAAGGGTTTCAGTTAGGCGAGAACGCGCGAGAACGAATGTATGAGAACAACGAGAAGAATATTGAGACGGCGTTGTCGGTGTTGCCGAGTTTAGTGAACGGGTTAGATGTGAACGTGCAGTTTATCGATTCCGAGGCGTTTGAGTACACGGCGAACTTGTGCGTGTTTGACGCTTTGGACGTGAGTTTATACCACGGGTGGGTGGTGGACGCGAAGTTTGACGTCGCGACGGGGCACGTGGTTAGTAGGCTGAGTTATAATCAACTCGTAGAACGGTTGATTGAATTGAGAGACTTGGAACAAGAACAAGAGATGATCGAGGAAGAGAAGAAGAAGATCGAGGAAGAGTTGAATTTAAGCGCGAAGGAAAACGTGCTTCACACGGAGGATTCGCCGACGACTGGGGAGCTGAACAAACAGTTGGACGAGTTGGCGGAGATGATGGAAGGTGGGAGCAACGTGACGACGCCCAGATCAAAAAGTAATCAGAATAGTTTTAGCGAGAATAACAACAAGAGCAACAGTAATAACAATAACGATAATAGCAATAGCGAAAAGAGTTTAGCGGCGATCGGCGAAGAAGAAGAAAGAGAAGAGGACGAAAGAGTGCGTTTACAGAAACAAATATCGAACGATTTCAATAAAATTGTCATGGAGCGCACGGCCATCGAAGAGTTCCTAGAGGCTACCTCCACGCAGTGCACCGAGGAAGGTTTGAAATCTGTTTTTGGTAACATGCGGAACAACGAGTTGGGCGTGTTTTTTCGAAACAATCACTTCTCGGTGATTTTTAAAAGAGATAATCAGTATTTGCTTTCTCTGGTTACTGACGAGGGATTCATCGACGAACCGTCAATCGTTTGGGAAATCGTCTACGACGACGGCGCGATCGACGACGACGATATCGATTACGCCGAAGAAACTGACGACGATCAATTGGCGCGGTTGATGAGAGAGCAACGCGCGAGAGAACGCGAACAAGTTTTCTTAAACGCCGATTTCAAACCGTTCGACGGCACAGGCGAAGACTATTTCGATGTAGAAAAGAGCTCACCGGGTGCGATTAAAACGAGAAGCGGACGCGCGTCAGTCTCTTCCTCGCAACCAGGCTCGGCGATGAGCGGAGGTGGCCTCGCGGCGTTTTCGCCGCGGCAAGGCACCTCCTTCCCTGCGTCCCCGGCGAAAGCTTTAGGCGGGACTCCAACAGCCACGACGACTTCCTCGGACGATGATTTCGAAGTCGCTCGAAAACTGCACTCGGAGTTAAACTGCAACGCTCGATTCGAGGCCCCAGTGGCTCCGAACGCGCATCACGTCGACGCGCAATTCATTCCTCCGTCGCAAACGTACGAAAACAGCGCGGATGCCGATTTAGCCTACGCCATGCGTTTACAAGAAGAAGAGGAACAATCCGCCGCCGCTCGAGAACGCGAAAATGGAGGACGTCGTTCTGCTGGACATTTCGCGGACATCCCTCCAACCTACGGCGCTCGCGGTCGCTTAGCCGAGGACCCGATGTACGCCGCCAACGCGCCGCACGAACAAGGCCAAAACGGAGAGCAACGAAGCGCCTATTTACGTCCCGTGAGAAAGATGAAAGTCTCCTCCTCGGGCGGTAAGAAGAGCTCCTCGGGTGGCGGCGCGAAAACCAGCGAAAACTGTTGCATTCAATAATAAATACTACGTAATAGTTATCCGTGTAATACTACTCGTCGCGAGCGATTTCTCGCGTCCTCTGCTGCTTACGCTGAATTTTTTCTCTTTGGCTTCCTTTCTAGAGGCCGCGTCACAAAAAATCGGCCACCATTTCCGTCCAAACTCTAATCGCGAGGAAGACCGCCATGTCGTTCTGGGATTCCGTGACGACAGGCGCCCAAAACGCCGCCGAAACCACGAAACTCGTCTCCATCGTGCGTCTTTTTTGTTCTCTTTTTTGTTCTTTCGCGGTCTCTCTCTTTGCGCCTCTTTCGCGGGGCGCAATCAGAACGCGACGACGGCGAAACAAAACTCCGACACCCGATGGGGTGATGGTCTCGAACGTCATCTCGAGCGTTTAAGAAGTCTTCCTCCTCAAATCTTCTCTTCACTGACAAACGATGACGTGTCTTTCCTATTCCAAAACTACCTTTGTCGCATAAAACAGAGAACGAAACTCCAAGCGGAAGTGATGTACTTCGAACAACAAATCAAACAAATCATGCAAAATTTCGGAGTCGAATGCTTCCCGCACATGGAACAATCCAACTCCGGGTTAGTGCAACAGGCGTTTTTAAACGCGCAAAGAGGCATCGAGGAATACCGGGCGAAAATCGAAGAGAAGAACCGAGAAATCAACGAGTTGAATCAACAAATTGACAACGTCGGGAGATGATCGCGTTTTAATGCATCGATTGATTACGAGTATACGCGTAAACGCGGCGTTCTCGACGCGCGACGCGCGTGTTCTTTCCTTCATTCAATTAAGTCTCGCCATTTCAATCGCACGCCTTTTCCCTTTCTTAAAGCATGACATCATCGCTGTTGTTTCATCATCGCGCGCTTCCCATCACTGTGTCGGCGAGACATCGTTCTGCGTCTTGTACTTCTTCTTCTCGCGTAAAAACGAACGCGCTGTCCCTTCATGTCGTCAACTTCGACGTCGTACATTCGTCGTCCAATTTTCGCCGCCAACGACCGTTGCGAAGACAAAAGCGGTTCCCGAAGCGAGGGTTCCCAATCAACGCGGGCGGGTACGAGGGGCAAACGGAAGAAGAAAACAACGCGCTGGAGAATCTACGAAGGCAGAGAAATCAGAGAGATGTTCGCAGAGAAGGTTTGAAGCCGTTCGTGGCACCGACGAGGAATGCATTAACCACCACCACGAACGACAGGTTTTCCTCGTACTGGGAGGACGAAGAGGACGACGACGAGAGGAACGACAACAACAAGAATCCTCCAAATCCGAGAGGAGTGCCGCCGAGATGGCAGAACGTGCTGAAGAAGTACGTGTTAAACCCGTACGGAGTGTTCGCTCTCGTCGCTTTGCTTTCAGTTTTGAATCCTCAATACATCGATAAAGGCCGATCGAACTTAGCGATGCAACTGTACAACCGAGACACGCCGGGCGATATCGTCGCGTACAAGACCAAGGACGGGAACTTGTTCAAAGTTTCGAAAGATGAGGGAATAATCACGTATAACGGGAAAGATGGGATGGTGGTGGATAGTAAAGGAGGCGTGTGGATTGCGGTTGCAAGGAAGGATCAGCCGGAAATTGTCAAGGAGAAGTATTACGTCGGGCAGATTGAAGACGTGCCGGTGTTGCCGAAGAACCCGACGAAAGGCGAACAGAAGTTGTTCGATAAGTACATGCAAGAGACGTTCGCGAAGACTTTGCAGGACGTGCCGAAAGATTTGAAGAAGGTGTACAATACGAAAGATCCAGAGTTTATTTTACCGTTAACGGAGAAGGAGATCGCGGAGGATGGGTATTATTTTGGAGACGAGGAGGATTGGATGGCGCGAAGAGACTGATTAAGTAATAGAGTTTTTTAATACGAGTACCTGTTGTTACAAAAACAATGTAAAAAGTTACCAGCGACTGCCTTTTGCACCACCACTGCCACCACCGTCACCGCGCCCACCTCCTCTGGAATACACTTCCTTCCCGTGCGCGTTTCTCGAAAAATTCGAGTACGATTCGCTCTTCGGGTTGTTGCCGTTGTTTCTGTCGTGGTGATGGTAGCTGGAGGCTTTTTTGTTTTGGTACTTGTCCACCTTCGCTTTGCGGTGCTCCACGTACGGGACGTTGGGGAAGGTTGGCGGAATTTCCTTCTCTTTGTGGACTTCGGTCCACCCGTCGTCGTCCTCCGCGACTACTTTTTTGTCTATACTTTTTCTTCTATTGTCTTCTAATTCGAGCTTTTCGATGGCTTTGGAGACGTCTTCATCCAATCGACGCGTCAACGCCAACAAACGGTGGTCTTTACCCAACGCTTGGTCCATCAATGGCGTCACTAAAACACCTTTCTTCTCGAAACCGCGAACAAACTCTTCCATTTTCTCGTCTCTGGAGATGACAAAAGCGATCGAAACTTGTCGGTCGTTGATTTTCTTGGAAACCCACTCGTAACACTCGTCGTTACAGCAGTACATTTTAGCGACGTAGGAAAGCAACAAGACGTCCACGGGACCGCCACACTTTTCTTCCAACAGCGCGTCGCCATCTTTGACCAAATCAAACGCGGAAAACTTCATCGGTTGTAACTGGTTGCAGATTTTTTCCCAGCTTTCGGCGATGTCCAAGCTGATCAACTCCACGTCGCCGTGTTTCTTCGCGTCGTAGCTCGTTCGAAAAGCGTACTCGACGAACCACTTAAACGCCAAGAGTTCAAATCCAGGTCCCCCGCCTAAAGAAGCCACGCGTAAAAAAACATTCTCCACGTCCTCTTCCTCTTCCTTGGCCGCCTCAACCGCGGCGTCCGCGTCGTACTCGTTCGTCTCCCTCGGTTTCTGTCTTCTCTCGTCCATCTGTTGTATCTTTCGATCCACAAACTCAAACAAGCGCTTCTTCTTCGCCTTCTCGAACGTCGACCACGCCTCGGTCAACCTCTGAATAGATTTATACCGACAGTACTCAAAAATCAACCCCAAATCGGCGTATTCCTCTTGCGACCACGTGACGTCTTCGTTCTTGATGGCGGGTTTCCTCGCGTAAATCTCGCGGCCTTTCTCCAGCGTCTCGTCGATGTTCTTCCCGGAATCCGTGATTTCTTGGCGGATAGATTTCAAAACCGGCGTGACGGATGTCATCAGTTTCGTCAGTAACGCGTCTGTTTTTGTTTGTTGCAGGAGTGTTGTCGAGAGAAAGAAAATGTCAGTACAAACAAAGCGTCATCATATTTTGTCTTTTTAGGACCAACCACACCACACCACGTGAGGGAAGAGAACCAATTTTTTTCTTCTTAAAATGAAAGAAAGCGCAGAAGAAGAAAACAAAGAAGCGCCCGCCGGACGAGCATTCCTCGTCTCTCCTCCGACCAATCGAACGCAGAGACGACGACGCCTCTGGTTCTGGGTACTGCGTTCAGTCGAGAGAAAGAGAGAAGAAGACGAAGAGAAAAGATTAGAGAGATCGAGAAAATTTTGAACGCGCAACTTCAAACAAAGAACAACAACGCACATCCTTTCTCCGAACACGTAAACGGCCACCGTTTATTCCTATCCTGGTAATACTGAAACTTGTGACTCTCGTGTTCGACGACGACGCCGCCGAAGCACGCGTCGATGCGCGAGGACGTTTCCGCTTGGATGTATTGCTTTGTTGCTGACATTTTCTTTTGTTCTCTTCTGACGTTTTTCGCGATGAGAGAAGAGAAAAAAAGAGGAAAGAAAGAGGCGCAGCTCATAGGGTTTAGAACTTAATTGTCAAAACTTTTTGTCGCGTCACTTTTTCTCAAAAAAACTCTCGATTGGCGGCACAGAAAAAGAATGAGTCATCATCAGCCGCTGGTGAAATACGAACCGTTCGGGGCGGAGGTACCCTTATCGGAACCGTCTTGGTGTGCGTGCTTTACTTTTCTTTCTCGTTGTTATTCTTTTTCGTCTCGTTATTGTATCGGTAGTATTCTCTGTTACTTCTTTCTGCGCGATGTGTGTTTATGCTCTCGATTGGAGATTTTTACCGAATTGATTCCGTTACGCGAACACATCATTACGCGTTTACATTACGCATCGGTCGGTGGTTCGGAACAGCCGTTCTTTCTCTCTCTCTCTCTCTCTCCTTTTGTACGCAACAAAACAGCTCTGTTTGATGTGTACGATTCGCGCTGACACCACGTCCTCCTCTCTTCTTCGCCATCATAAACAACCTGAAAACAATCACCCAAACAAAACAGACCAAAATTTGCACTCGCCGTTCTACAACCAATCGCACGTTGAATGGCGCGCGAAAATACGCTCGTTTTTCGAGAACGAGGTGGAACCAATCGTGGACGATTGGGACAAACAAGCGGTATTGAACAACCACGCGAAATGTAAGGAGTACATTCAGTTGATGTACCGGAAATCCGCCGAGTATGGGATTTTAGCAGGGGTGGTTGGCGCGCCGTGGCCGTCGAAATATACGGACGCGCCAGCGCCGGCGAATTACGATTACTTTCACGAGTTGATTAACGTGGACGAAGGGACGAGGTGTGGGGGTGGCATCGCGTGGGCGCTCATGGGTGGGTTAGGGATTGGTTTACCGCCTTTGATTAACTTTGGGATGCCGATGGACCAAGGTAAGTGCGATCGAGTCATTCGAGAGTGTTTAAACGGGACGAAGATTATTTGTTTGTGCATCACCGAGCCGGGGGCTGGGTCGGACGTCTCGAATTTGGCCTGCACCGCGAAAGACTCGGGCGACGGGCACTTTATCGTCGACGGGAATAAGAAGTGGATCACGAATGGGATCTACGCGGATTATTTTACCGTAGCGGTGAGAACCGGGGATAAGAACTCGGCGCATAAAGGTTTGTCGATGATTTTGGTGGAGAGAACTATGCCCGGCGTAACGACGACGAAGATGGATTGCACGGGCGTTTGGCCTTCGGGGACGACGTATATTGAATTCGATAACGTGAAAGTGCCGAAAACAAACATCATCGGTCAAGTCGGTGGTGGATTTAAACAAATCATGTATAACTTCAACCACGAGAGGTGGTTGTTAGCCGCCCAAGCGTGTCGAATGGCGAGGATTTGCGTGGAAGATTCGCTATCGTTTGCTCGATCGCGACGAACGTTTGGTAAGTTTTTAATCGAACACCAAGTCATTCAACACAAAATTGGCGAGATGGCCACGAAAGTTGAATCATTACACGCGTGGTTAGAGAACATTACGTTCCAAATGAACACGATGAAAAAATCGGAACAAAACGTAAAATTAGGCGGGCACATCGCCATGCTCAAACTCGCCTCGTCGCGAACGGCGGAGTTTTGCGCCTCGAGCGCGATGCAAGTCTTCGGCGGCGCTGGATATACGAGAGGTGGTAAAGGCGTCCGAGTCGAACGCATATACAGAGAAGTGAAAGCGTACGCGATTCCTGGTGGAAGCGAGGAAATCATGTTGAACTTGGCGTCTGGACAATTTAACTTTGTCACGCGAAGAGCGCCGGACGTTAAAGATCAATACATCAAAAAATTGACCATGGAATTGAAACAGTTGAAGTCGAGGTTATGATCGTCACGAAGAGAGAGAAAGAGGAAGGAGCCCCGAGGAGGATTTATACATAGAAGAACAAAGAGAGAAGAGCGATATTATACATGTTAAGAGAAGAGAGCACATATACCAACCCATAAACAAACAAGGAACACTCTACTCCATCATGCTTCACTTTTTTTACAATGCGAGCCAGCGCGGGCGAGCTCGCGGCGAACCACCACCCGTTGACAAAACCGAAACCTTCTCGACGCCTCAAGAAAACGCACAGTCGAACGGCCGCCGCACTTCGCGCGTCCTCCAACGACGAAGCGTCCACTTCATCATCTTCGTCAGTCAAAGATACGGATAAAGATGTGAAGGATTCCATTCAATCGAAGGCGAAGAGGATGTGGACGCGAGCGGATAGGTTTCACGCGCACTCTGTGAGTGGAGGATTGTATTCAATTTTAGGTTTTGACGTCATGTACGAGTGGTGCCGAAACGATTACGGCGCGATATTCGGAGGAGAGATGAGTAAAAGTGCATTAGTAGGTGAAGCAACAACACTCACAACGGGAGTAGGGGATTGGAGCGTCGCGGCTTCGATATCGGTTCTATTAGCCACGGCGTGCGCGTTAAGCGGCATACCGTTAGCACAAAACAAAGGTTGGAGAAAACAGGAGTTATCGCTTCGATCGATTGCGTTCCAGCTCGTCATGACGTGGCAGTTGTGTCGATTGAATTCAGGCGAGGCGTTGGCGCCGTTGGACGCGATTGCTTTGTACGGGTGCGCTTTGCCGTTCGTTTGGCACACTTTGACGTACATCTACGTCTTTTTCGTTACGAAGGATGATAAACGGTCCGTTTTGTTAGTTTGGCTTGGAGTTCTTTTGTTTAGTTTGCAGTTAGTACCGACGGCGTTGGCCATTCAACACGGAGATTTATTGAACTTGAGAGAAGGGTTGCCGCAGATGTGGGAACACTCTCTGTTCGGATTGATTTGGTTGTTGAACTGGTCCACGTTTGGGGCGAGTTTAAAAGCGCGGAATGTGGTTGATGACGTTGACTTTCGAAAATGGTTTTTAATCCGCCCATCCGCGCTGTGGATGTTGATGTATGTATTAGATACGACGCGGTATCACCCTTTCTCGAGCGTGGGTGATTACGCGTTCACGCTAGCGGGCGCCTTAGTGGCATGACTCGTATTCAAATGCGTTCAGATTTACAACAACTCCTCTATATATTATATACTCGCTCTCTCATCTCATCTAATTTTATGTTTTTCCTCTCTCTCTTTCTTTTTCTAAAAATCTCTAATCGCCTTTGACTTCCGCGTCAAGCTGCGCCTCTCTTCTCCCCGCGAGCGTGTACACCGCCGCTAACCATACCAATGCAATGGTCGAGTGAAAGAAAACCATGACTGGTAACGCCGCGATAATGCTCCCGAACCAAAATAGCAGACCTTGTTGCATGAAACTACCACCAGTTTTGCCAAATTGCGAACCTAGCACGTCCACGGCGGCTTTACCTTTAGATTTCGCCTCATCGTCTAATGCAATATACACCATCTCTTCCGCTGGTTTGAACAGCGAAAACTTCGCCGCTCGTTCGACAATGTAAATTGCAGCACCGCCAACAACTAAAATTGGAAGCCAATAACTCGTTTGCGACAAAAGGCCAACTCGGGACGCGTAAATCGAGGTTCCGAAGAAGAACCAACCGAGAATAATGACGCACTTTGGCGTAATCGATAAGGTTCCTTTCCACCCGATGTTCCTAAACAGAAACGGTGCGGAGATCATAAATATTCCAGTTACGAATCCAGAGTACATTTGCACGTTGCCCATAAATTGCGCGTACGCGGTCGGGTCGGGGTGTAAAATTCTCAACTGCGTCTTCCAGGCGACTTGGAACAAAATCGTAGAGATGCCTTGTGAAATCGCCATCACGGCTAAGCAAGACAACTCTGGCGAGTTCGCGACGAACTTCAACGCATCAAACAAACCTCTTTTCGACTTCGACCGATTTCTTTTTGCCATTTGCGATTTCGTCGGCGGTGCGCTTTCCGTCATTCCTACCCGTTGCGAAAGTTCTCTCTGCACAAGCTCTGACTCGTCCATGGAATCTTCGTCTTTACTCTTTTGTATATCTTCGATGGGAAGAATTTCAATCCTAGCCACCTCTGTGTTCGAATCGTCTTCTTCGCTCGCTTCATCGATGTCCGCGTCGTCCAAATAGACGTCGTAAACTTTCTTTTTTTCTTCATTCTTCTCGGGCGTAATTTTATTATTCTTCTTCTCAACCTTCAACAACCGTCGCCTTTGCTTATCGCAAATGTACGCGTGAATCAACGTCGCGCACCCACCACACGTTAAAACTACCGTCATTAAAAAGCGGAGCTTAGCATCCCAAGAGATGAAATTTCCACTCCCGGTGACCCATTTCATCATAAACCCAGAACTCGCCTGAGCGACGTTCGCCCCGATACCGAGCAACGGATATATAATCGCCGCGTCGTGCAACGACGTCGTCTCGTTCGCTAAACCCCAAAACAGCAACGACAAAACGACGTCGCCCCATAACTCACTAAACACGTAAAACAATGAATACGTCCAATTCGTAAAGACCGCGATGCCGCCTCTCAAACCGCTCGGCAGCCATTTCAACAACTGCACGGATAAGTCCACCGGGTGCAAAACCGAGCGCATCGGGTACAACACAATCGTAAACAACACAAAAAAGCTTATGAATGTTCCAATCGCGGCATAAAACAGCTTCTCCCTACCCCACCTTTGGCTCAGTTTCGTAAACAAAGACACGAACAACAACGACATCGGCAACACCGCGTACACCGTCAAATACGGAATCTGCTCGGCGCCGCCAAACGCAGTCACGACCAGCGTATCTTTCAACGCGTCCAAGATTGAATTCGCAAACGCCATGCAATAAAACATCGCACTCATTGGTAATAATCTAGAAAGTAAAGGTTTCACGGCTGCAAAGCCACCCACGGCTAACCCGCTCGCGTTGGCGGTTTCGCCTCCTCGGTTCGAAGCCGTGGCTGACGAAGTGGTGGTAGTAGAGAGTCTTCTTTTGTTGATTTGGTACCGTCGTGCTCTGCTGGTCATCGAACGCTCTTTTCCCATCCTCGTCGTCGTCAAATCCTTCGTGGCATTACTCGCTAAAGTTGTTGTTTTCCTCCTCTCTTTCCCCGACGACGACGACGATGATGATGATGATGATGTGTTGGGGAAAAAGACGCCGCCAATATTCCTTTTTTTGCTCGTCACAAACGCGCAACAAAAATTCCTCCTCTTCTTCGTTAAAGACGACGATTCAGACGACGAGGAAATCGAGCTTCTTCTTCTCCTCCTCCTCCTGATTGCGCGCTCGTTCTCATTTCCTGGGCTCAAAGTCGCCTTCGCCGAGGAGGAGATGCGCGAAGAAAAAACCATCGACGACATCCCTCCGAGGTTTCAAAAACACACGAAAAGAAGGGAAAAAAAAAATAACAACGTAACGCTCTCTCTTTTCCTAATTAAAACTCGCCTTTGCGTGAAAAAAGAGTAGATTTTACTGTATAAATACGGAAAAGCGACCTTCTTTCCTCCGCGCTCTTCCTTCTTTACGACGAAGAGGACCGAGAGGAAGAGAGGAAAAGGAAAAGTTGTGCGGAGATT
>Ga0182090_1561623_pt1 | contig 12947 bp, 7 predicted proteins | sample 041ome_24_FD_127767 | JGI IMG/M metagenome (GOLD analysis project Ga0182090, IMG submission 127767) | Metatranscriptome of coastal salt marsh microbial communities from the Groves Creek Marsh, Georgia, USA - 041408BS metaT (Metagenome... | ecosystem: Environmental > Aquatic > Marine > Intertidal... | reverse complement strand
GCGACCGCACGATCAAAGGGCAGTATGCCAGCTTTAATGAGGTGTCGGTTAAGCGTGTCGTTAATAGCGAGGCGCAATCCACTTATTTACTAAATGGTGAGAAATGCCGTCGTCGGGATATCACGGATATTTTTCTGGGTACGGGGCTGGGACCGCGTTCTTATTCAATTATCGAGCAGGGCATGGTATCTCGCTTGATTGAATCCAAACCTGAGGAGCTGCGGGTATTTATCGAAGAAGCCGCGGGAATCTCCAAATACAAGGAAAGGCGTCGTGAGACTGAAAACCGGATTAAGCGTACCAAAGAGAACCTTGAGCGTTTAACAGATATTCGTGAAGAACTGGAACGTCAGCTGCAACACCTGCAACGACAGGCAAAAGCAGCAGAAAGGTATAAAGAATACAAACAGCAGGAACGTGATACCCAGGCTAATTTAAATGCGCTGCGTTGGCAGGCGTTCAATAATGAAGTGACAAAGGCTCAGCAAACCATCCGGGAACTGGAAGTTAAACTGGAAGCCAGTATTGCCTCATTTCGAGCATTTGAAGCTGAGATAGAAGAGAAAAGAGAGGCTAATACAGAACTGCAGGAGACTTATCAGAAAGTACAAGCCAATTTTTACTCCCTGGGCAGTGAAATCAGCAAGATTGAACAGAATATTGAACACCAGCGTCAGCGTCAGTTGGAGCTCTCAGAAGAGCTGGGAAATATTCAAGTCAATCTCAATAACGCCGAACGGGAACTGCTTGAGGATAAGGAGCAAATCACACAGCTACAGGCGACGATCGCACAAATTGAACCTGAACTGGAAAAAGCTTCAAAGCAGGAAGAGTTGTCATCATCTGTTCTGGAAGAAGCTGAAAAGGCCATGTCTGTCTGGCAGCAGGATTGGGATCATTTCAATACGGATTCGGCAGAAGCAACCCGTCTGGCTGAAGTGGAACAGCAACGCATCAGACACCTTGAAAATATTGTTGAACGCAGTATCCAACGTCAGGGCACGCTGAGTGAAGAACTAAACGGATTGCATACAGCTAATGATGAAGCTGAAGTCATTAGCCTGACTGAAAAAGCCAGTGTTATTGAGACAGATACAGCAGCCTTACAGGAAGAAAATAAAAAGCTGCTTAATCATATTGATGAAATAAGAGGCAAGATAAAAGAGTCTAATAATTCACTTGCTCACTTACGTAGTGAGTTACAGACCCAGGTTGGACGCCAATCGTCCCTGGAAGCTTTACAACAGTCTGCCCTAGGCAAGGAAGAAAAAGCCCTTGAGTGGTTGGAACAGAATAATTTCAGTAACAGCAAGCGACTGCTGGATCAGATTAAAGTGGAAGCAGGCTGGGAATTGGCCGTTGAAACTGTTCTGGGTAAACACATGCAGGCAGTCTGTGTTGATGACTTTGCTGCCCTGGATGATGTGTTGCAAAGCTTTAGCAGCGGCTTGTTACAGTTTATTGAGCAAAACCATACCGACGCCGGCAATATCGCAAACTCCATAGCAGGCAAGGCTTTAAAAGATAAGGTGACGAGTGAGCAAAACCTGGGAACGTTGCTGGATGGTATTTATGTCACTGAAACCTTAAATGAAGCGCTGGAATTACGTTCACAGCTGTTAAACCATGAGTCACTTGTTACACGCGATGGCATCTGGTTGGGTAAAAACTGGTTGCGTGTGGCCAAAGGCTTTGATGAAGAAACAGGTATCCTGAAACGCCAGGAAGAGCTGCTTGCGCTTGCATCCAGCATTGAGTCTTTAAACCAGCGAATCAAAGAAAGTTCAGTTGACACAGAAACATTACAGGCTGACCTGAGCAAGTACGAACAGGAAAAGGAAGCTTACCTGGATAAATTAACTGCCTTGAATAAGAACGCAGCAAATTTAAATGCAGAGCGCTCTGCAGTAAAAGTGAAAATTGAGCAGACTAATCAGCGTAGGCAACGCATCCAAAAGGAAATAGAAGAATTGCAGGAGCAGGTGGCGCTGGAACAGGCAAATATTGCAAAGGCCAGGGTTAATTTACAGAGTGCCCTTGATCGGATGGCGAAAGATACCGAGAAGAGGGAGGAGCTACTTCAACAACGGGAGAAAGTTCGTTCGGAATTGGAAAATGCCCGTCAGAAAGCAGCGCGCGATAAAGATAGCAGCCATGAATTAACCGTCAAACATCAGACTCAATTAACTCAACTGAGATCATTGAACACGGCACTGGACAGGATTACGACTCAGGTTCAAAGCTACGTTGAGCGCCAGCAGCAGATTCAAAATAACCTGAAGCAGAATGATGATCCGATACCGGCGTTGAAGCAGGAACTTGAAGAGAAACTATCTTCAAGAGTTTCTATAGAAAATGAAATGAAAGAAGCAAAAATGCAGGTTGATGAAGTGGAGCATCAACTTCGTGAGTTGGAAAAACGGCGTACTGAAACTCAGGAAAACAGCCAGGGCATCAGAGATGAATTAGCCGGCAAACGTTTAAGTATCGAGGGCGCCAGTGTCAAACGTGAAGCGTTGGAGCAGCAGATAACACAGGCTTCTTATAATCTACAGGATGTTATAGCTGCCTTACCTGAAGTGTTAACAGTAGCGAGCTGTGAAGAAGAGTTGGAAAAACTGGCCGCCAGAATTCAGCGCCTTGGCCCGATTAACCTGGCAGCGATAGATGAATATACCAGTCAGTCCGAGCGTAAGATTTATCTGGATCAGCAGAATGATGATCTGGAGAAAGCCTTGCAGACCTTGCAGAATGCTATTCGTAAAATTGATCGTGAAACCCGAACACGATTTAAAGAAACCTTCGACAAAATTAACAAGGGTCTGCAGGAGCTCTTCCCCAAAATTTTTGGCGGCGGTCACGCTTATCTGGATATGATTGGCGAAGATTTACTGGATACAGGTGTTGCGATTATGGCAAGGCCTCCTGGTAAGCGTAATAGCACAATCCACCTCTTATCGGGGGGTGAAAAAGCCATGACTGCTATTGCTTTGGTGTTCTCTATCTTTCACCTTAATCCTTCACCTTTCTGTATGCTGGATGAGGTTGACGCCCCTCTGGACGATGCCAATATTGCGCGTTACGCTAACCTGGTTAAAGAAATGTCAGGTCTGATACAGTTTATATTTATTACTCACAATCGTTTAACCATGGAATCAGCTAATCAGTTAATGGGGGTCACCATGCAGGAGCCTGGTGTGTCGAGATTGGTATCTGTGGATATTGATGAAGCGGCTGAACTGGCTGCCATGTGAGCGGGTTTTAAATTAGGTCCAAGACAGATAAGATATTCAGATATTTGAAAACTTTTGTCAGATTTCCGTTTAATGAATTTCAATAATAAGAAAGTGCGAGTTTAAGCCATGGGGATGAGAGACTGGTTAATTATCATCGTTATCGTTGGTATTGTTCTCATTTTGTTGGATGGATACAGACGAAAACGCAAAGACAGCATCCGGGTGAAACTGGAAAAAAATATTCCTGATCATGACGTTGAACTAGATACCGCAGCAGAATTGCCAAACGGTGGAGCGAGGGTAATTTCGCGTTATGAGAGTTCAGGGATGATTGAAGATGATTATGCAGATGATTATGACGAATATGATGAAGAAGACGAGGACGAGGACATCGAAGAGGAAGAAGTAGTTCCTGTTGTAATGGATGCTGTTGATCTGGAAAATGTAGCGGCTGCTAGCAATAAACCAAAAAATGATAATTTAGACAGCGAAGATTTTGCTGAGCCTTCTTATGAAGACGATGACATAGATGAGATAGATGACATAGATAACGACGAAGACAGGGATGAGATAGATGACATAGATAACGACGAAGACAGGGATGACCTTGATGAGGCCTATGAAGAATATGAAGAATATGAAGAATATGAAGAGTATGCCCCCGTCAACGAAGACTATCTGGAAGCAGATAAAACAGAAAAACCTAAAGCGCCATATGCTGATGAGCAGGTACACGCTGAATTAGCAGAATTAGATGATGATGACGTTTCTGTGGTTCGCACAAGTCCAAGAAACGCTGGCACCAGAGCAACGGAAAATATTGGAAAGACTAAAGCATCAGACTCAAAACGTATCGAACCGACACTGGGTGAATTAGGTTCTCTTACGGAAGCTGAATTGGAAGACAAACCAGCTCATTTAAAATCCAAGCAGAAAAAGCATAAAGCTGACGCGCTAGAAAGCGGTAGTCAGGCTGAATTATTTGCAGAGAGTCCCGAGGATTTCATTCAGGATGAAGAACATGATGAGAGTGAAGGGGAATATCTGGAGCCAGAAGAAGTTATTGTTATCAATGTGATGGCCAAGCAGGGTGAATTATTTGCCGGTAGTGATCTTTTACCAATACTTTTACAGCAGAATATGCGCCTGGGAAAAATGAGTATTTTTCATAAGCATGCAGATAGCAGTGGCAATGGTCCGGCCATATTCAGTATGGCTAATATGGTAAAACCAGGAACCTTTGATGTAACCCAGATGGAAGAATTTACAACACCGGGTGTCAGTTTCTTTTTACAGCTGCCCAATGCTTTCGGCAATATGAAGAGTTTTGAGCAAATGCTGAAAGCGGCTGATGCCATAAAAGATAAGTTAAACGGTGATTTAAAAGATGAACACCGTAGTGTGATTACACGTCAGACTATTGAGCATTGCCGTCAGCGCATCCAGGATTTTGAGCTCGCCCAGCTTTCAAAAAAATAGTCATATGAGCACAGCAACAGATGATTTGAAGTCAGAGCTTATCGAACTTCGTCAACTGATTGAACGTCATAATCGACTCTACCATCAGCAAGATGCCCCCGAAATTCCTGACCAGGAATTTGACCGTTTATTTGATCGTCTCCTTGAAATCGAAAAACAACACCCGGAACTGGTAACAGCAGATTCACCGAGTCAACGTGTTGGGAGTGAACCCTTATCCGGTTTCGTGCAGGTAGCCCATAAGATTCCCATGCTTTCTCTGGAAAAGGCCTTTGATGCTGAAAGCCTGAGCAAATTTGAAATCCGTTTAAGAAAACGATTACCCGAATATGTAAAAACTATTGAATACAGTTGCGAGCCTAAAATAGACGGTGTGGCTGTCAGCATACGTTATGAGAAAGGGATACTGGTTCAGGCAGCGACCAGAGGTGATGGCACGACAGGTGAAGACATCACCCATAATGTAAAAACAATAAAAGACATTCCGCTAAAGCTAAAGGGGGGGAATTATCCAGATGTGCTGGAAGTACGGGGCGAAATATTTATGAGCAAGTCAGGTTTTGCCCTGATGAATGAAGCGGCCCGAAAAAAAACCGAAAGAACTTTTGTTAATCCGAGAAATGCGGCTGCTGGCACCTTAAGACAACTTGACTCCCGCATTACAGCAAAAAGACCCCTGACAATGTTTTGTTATAGCCTGGGTGAAACCAGTATTGCTTTACCTTCCCGTTTGAGTGAAGTCTTTTCTCTATTGGCTGAATGGGGGCTGCCGGTCAATCCTATTCGCAAAGCTGTCGAAGGTATCGATGCCTGCTACAGCTATTGTGAAGAGATTTTAACTAAACGTAATGATCTGGATTATGAAATTGATGGTGTTGTCCTGAAGGTTAATGATTTTACTTTACAGGACACGCTCGGAATTAATGCGCGCACCCCGCGATGGGCTATTGCCTTTAAATTTCCGGCAGAGGAAGTAAGCACAGTCTTACAGGATGTGGAATTTCAGGTAGGCAGAACCGGAACAATTACACCGGTTGCCCGGTTGACTCCTGTTTTTGTCGGAGGCGTGACGGTAAGTAATGCAACTTTGCATAATCTGGATGAAATTGAACGGCTGGGAATACAAATAGGGGATACTGTCATTATCAGGCGTGCCGGTGATGTGATCCCTAAAGTGGTCAAGGTGGTACTTGAGAAACGACCGGTCGATGCCCGAGAGATAGTTGCGCCACTGCAGTGCCCGGTCTGTCATTCCGATATTGAGCAAATTAAAGGTGAAGTGCTTATGCGCTGCACAGGCGGGCTTTACTGTAAGGCGCAACGTACGCAATCCATTATTCATTTTGCGTCGCGGGCAGCGATGGATATTGATGGTCTGGGCGTGAAGTTAATTGAGCAGCTGGTCGAAGCAGAGCTTATCAATAATGTTGCAGATATTTATCGTTTAAATCTGGCTCAGCTATCAGCTTTGGAGCGGATGGCAGAAAAATCAGCAAGCAATTTATTGGAAGCCATTGAAAACAGTAAGCATATCAGTCTGCAGCGTTTTATTTATGCTTTGGGAATCAGGGAGGTAGGGGAAGCCACTGCTTTAGCCCTGGCAAAGCATTTCGGCTCATTACAAGGCATCATGCAGGCTGATATGGAGGCTTTGATTCAGGTACCAGACATAGGGGAGGTTATGGCACAGCATATTGTGGCTTTTTTTGCGGAAGCACATAATTTGTCTGTGATCGAAGCCTTGATAAAAGCCGGCGTGAGTCCCTCAGAGCTCGAAATCAACGCGAGTGAAACCTTGCCTTTAAGTGGCCTGACTTATGTCGTGACAGGAACCCTTGAATTAATGGGGAGATCAGAAGCAAAGCAGTATTTGCAGCAGCTTGGAGCAAAAGTCGCTGGCAGTGTTTCCAGCAAGACTTCCTGTGTCATTGCGGGCCCCGGTGCAGGCAGTAAACTGAGCAAGGCTGAGGAATTAGGGATTGAAGTGATTGACGAAAAAGATTTTGTGTCATTGCTTACACAACACGGCATAACAGTGTAAAGTATAGCCCCATAAGCTAGTAAAGCCAGTACTTATTGGGCTTAATGACATTAACATGATTAGAGGAATTCAAAAATGCGCCTGATTTTTGTATTCACGATGCTAACTATACTGTCTTCCTGTGTTTCACCGCCGCCAGAAAACACAGCCAATATCTGCAGTATGTTTGAAGAACGTCGCAGCTGGTACAAGGCTGCCAAGAAAGCAGAAAAGCGCTGGGGCACACCTGTTTATGTCAGTATGGCAATCATAGAACAGGAATCATCATTTCAGGGGCGGGCCAAGCCGGAAAGAACCAAATTACTCTGGGTGATTCCCTGGCGTCGACCATCTTCAGCTTATGGTTATGCCCAGGTACTTGATGAAACCTGGACAGACTATAAGGAAGACGCCGGAAACTGGGGAGCACGGCGTTCCAGCTTTTCCGATGCGATGGATTTTGTCGGCTGGTATACCAATAGCTCAACCCGCCGTAATCGCATTGCGCGAAATGATGCATACAACCTTTATTTAGCTTACCACGAGGGCAATGGCGGCTGGGCCAGAGGTTCATATAACAGCAAAGGCTGGCTGATGGATGTTGCCCGTAATGTTCAGAATACGGCTAACGTGTATCAGAATCAGTATCAAAGTTGTGAGCGTGAACTGGGACGAAACTGGTTTATGAGGCTGTTCTTCTGAGCTGGTGGGGCAAAGTATTCGGGGGAACTTTCGGGTTTATGCTGGGCGGGCCTCTAGGGGCCTTGCTGGGTGCATCACTCGGGCATAATTTTGATCGTGGTATGGGGCGCTTAAATGGTAATAAGGGCGCAGAACAAGTAGAGACTATTCAGTCTGCTTTCTTTACAGCTACTTTTTTCATGATGGGGCACATCTCCAAGGTGGATGGCAGAGTGTCTCAGGATGAAATCCATATTGCTCAGCATGTTATGCGGCAAATGAATTTGAATGCGCAGCAGAAAAAAGCCGCCATTAATTTATTTGAGCAGGGTAAAAATCAGGATGTTGAGGTGGTGGAGGTTCTTGAGCAGTTCCGCAAGGAATGCCATCGACGGCGCAATCTGATGCAGATGTTTCTGGAGATTCTGGTAATGACTGCATTTGCTGATGGTGCCCTGCATAAAAGTGAGGAAAATGCACTCTGGCAGGCCGCCCGAACCCTGGGGTTTTCCAAAATTGCTTTTCAGCACATTTTGCAAAGAGGGCAGGCACAGCAGCACTATCAGCAGAATCGGCGCTCGCAATCCCAGCGCAGCTCAGATCGTGGCAGGCTAAATTTAGCTGATGCGTATAAGTTACTGGGTATATCCTCTTCAGCCAGTGACGAAGAGTTAAAGAAAGCCTATCGGAGGCAAATGAATCAGCATCACCCTGACAAGCTGGTCTCAAAAGGACTGCCCCAGGAAATGATGGATATAGCCACCCAGAAAACCCAGGATATTAAAGCAGCCTACGAGTTAATTAAACAAACCAGAAAATAGAGGTTACTTTAAGTATTTATTGTATTTAATTGATTATTCATAGTTTATTTATATCAACTTCCAGCTTTTCTAATTCAGCAGCATGCTCAGAATTGCTGATAATACCAGTGCTGCGATTCTCTGGGGTCAAGTAGCGGGCGGCCACTTCCTGAAGTTTAGGGATATCAACTTCAAGCACCTGTTGCCTAAATCTAGCCCGGTGTTCTTTGTTTCTACCAAATAGTTCATTGTAATAGGCCTGTTTGGCCGTCCCTGCCGGAGATGCGGGTTTATCCAGGCTGGCTATTACCCCCAAAATGGCTTCTTCCAGCTGACTCTGCTTGTGAGTACTGTCATGAAGCCAGGTGATTGCACGCTCAAAGTCGTTCAGTGTTTCTGACAGGCGTGGATCCCGGTAAGAGTAAAATCGAAAGCTTGCTGAGCTTGAATCCTGAGTGGCACCACCGCCATAAGCACCACCTTGTTCTCTGATGGCGCCGTGCAGATAGCCATTGCGCAAGAAGCCACCAAGTACAGTCAGAGCAGCTGCATCTTCATGGGCAGCCGGAACTGTCCGATAAGCTGTGGCACAAAAATTAACCTGGGTATTATGCAGCCAGGCTATGCTGACTCTTTCACGCACAGGATCCATGCTAAAGGGGCTAGTCTTATTGGTATTGTCAGTGTGATGCCATAATTCATCCAGACCACTGATTAATGCCGGTTTTTCACTTTCTTCAGCGATGCAAAGCAGCCGTTTATCCCCCTGGATAATTAACTCATGCAATGTCTGCAGCTTTTCCGCATAAGCAGACAACTGGGCCTGGTCGTTAAACGCCTGAACCATGGATTTCAACTTGCTTATCCCCTGCATGCCTGAATTTTTATAATTCAATGCAGCAATTGCATTCATTTGGCTGGTGGCAATGCCCATAGCCAGAACATGCCCCTGATTGGTTATGTTTTGTTCCTTATGACTGGAGATTTGCTGCATAAGTTCTTTAATTCTATTCAGCTCATCAAAACGACATGAATCAAGCATATCCTTCATTAATTGGCTTAACTTATCCTGGTTGCCATACAGTGCTTTACTGCTGAGAATCATGTAGGCGTCTATGTTTTGCTCGTTTTGCAGGTGATTGCGCATACTGATATGGGCGTTAATGCCACCACATATTGATGCCTGCAAAGTCTGAATTTCCAGATAAGAGGAAGTCCCAACACCGAGTTCAGGCAAACAACTGCTGTAATGCGGTAATAAGGATTTAAGCTCCTCGGGAAGGGACGGCAGAGTGGTAATAATATCCTGATAACTTAAACCATTCGTTCCCTGCGAATAAAAAGCCAGCGGTATTTTATTGATGTAGCTGGACTCGGCCTGTGGCCATTTAATGTCAGCAGGAACGTCATCAAGATCGACTTTCGGCAGGATGCTCATGTCGTCAACCTGTTGTTGACGCCTGATTAAGGCCTCAGCCTGTTCAACTAGCTTTTTCTTTTCGTCATCATCGAGTCTGCTTTTTATTTGGGCCAGCTTTTGCCTTTCTTCAGCTCTGGTTTTCTTGGCCAGTTCAGGATCAGGTTTAACGGTTAAGGTGACCCTATGCGGATTATCCAGCAAAAAGTCTTTCACCAGCTTGGGTAAAAAATCAGGCTTCTGTATTTCCTGTTTTAAGTTTTTTAGTACAGGGTCAATATCAAGCAGTTCCAGAGGGTCACCCCGATGCGTAGCTGTGGAAAGTGAAGATAGTATTAACTGCAGTCCATAAGGGTAACTGTCCCCTGTGATTTCTCGCTGGTGAAGTTCAAGGCTGTGTAAGGCGGCTTCTACCATACTTTGTTCTACCCCTTGTTCTGCGATTTTCTCCAAAGTATTTAAAATCAGCTCTTCGATAGCCCCGGTATCATTTGCATCACAGGACTCAAGACCGCAGATAAAAGTCATTTCACGATGGGAATCTTCGAGACCACACAAAGAGGAGGGTGACATCCCCAGCTCGGTTGTTTCCAGAACCTGTAATAAGGGACTGGCACTATTATCCAACAACACAGAAGAAAGCAGTTGAGCTTTGAAAAGATCTTCGAGGCTGGTGCTTTTACCTAATAGCCAGGCCATCAGCACATGGCTTTTGTTATTTAAATCAGTTTCAGCTTCACCTTTTTCCAAAGGAAAGTATTCAGTGACTTTGAGTGGTGACTGATAGCGTTTTTCATCACCGACGGCTATGTGGACATCAAGTCTGCTGAATTCTGCAAGTGCCAGGTTTTCAAATTTTTCCTGGTGCTCAATAGCCGGAATATCGCCGAAAGTCATAAAAATGGCATTACTGGGGTGGTAGTGAGTTTTGTAGAATTTCAGTAATTGTTCGTAACTCAACTTGGGTATGTCTGCAGGATCGCCGCCACTGTTGTAATTGTAAGTTGTGGTTGGATACAGGTGTTTGCATAAATGCTGCCAGATAATACTGTTCTGAGAGCTCATGGCTCCTTTCATTTCATTATAGACAACACCTTTATATTCCAGCTCTGATTCAGGGTTGGAGGCTTCTGCAAACTCCAGACGATGACCTTCCTGGGAAAAATCCAGCGGGTCAAGCCGGGAAAAGAAAACGGCATCCAGATAAACTTGCAGCAGGTTATCAAAATCTTTTCGGTTTTGGCTGGCAAAAGGATAAGCGGTCCAGTCGCTGCTGGTCATGGCATTCATGAATGTATTCATGGAGCGACGGATCATCATGAAAAAAGGATCCCGAACTGGAAATTTTTTACTGCCACATAGCGCGGTATGCTCAAGGATATGAGCAACGCCTGTTGAATCCATCGGTACGGTACGCAGAGCAACCATAAAAACATTTTCAGGATTGTCACTGGCTAAATGGAAATGCTTGGCGCCGGTGACTTTGTGGTCATACTCTTCAACCGTGATATTCAGCGTTTCGAGGAACCGGCTGCGGATTAGTGAAAAAGATGAGTTTGGGTTGTGGTCTACTTCTGACTGCATTAATGCTTTCTCGAAAGTTTACGAAGCGCTAATTCTAGCGTATTCATTATTAAAGATCAGGAAATTGTCTCTTCAGGATAGAGGCTTAAAGTGCTGGTTCAGGTTTTTCCAGACTTATTTTACCAAGCGCTCCACTGCGAATGTCATTAAGCAAAACTTCGCTGGCTTTATGAAAGTCAACACCACCTTTTCGCAGACAGCCGCGTTGTCTGGCTATCGCTTCAAGCAGGCGGCTTGCCTCCTGTTGAACATCATCAAGCTGATAGCGCCGAATTAAACTTTCGGGATAAGCCTTGCTGAGAAATTCGACGGCAAACAGCGCGATGTCTTCAAATTCAATGGCTGTATTTTTGATGGCGCCGGTAACTGCTAGACGATAAGCGGAGTCCTGATCTTCAATTTTGGGCCATAAAACTCCTGGCGTATCAATGAGTTTGATTGAATCATTCAAGCTGATTTCGCTAGCCGCTTTGGTGATAGCAGGCTCATTGCCGACTTTAGCAACTTTTTTATCCAGCAGGATATTTAAAAAAGTGGATTTGCCGACATTTGGGATGCCGACAACCATAATACGCAATACCTGATCGCTTTTTTTATCTGAAAGTTTACGGGCAGTTTTCAATAATTTTTTAATGCTTTCTTTTTGGGTTTTATCGAGTGCATAGGCTGTAATATTTCTATGCTTATAATATTCAAGCCATAATCCGGTAACCACGGGGTCAGCCAGATCAGACTTATTGAGTACTTTCAGATGGGTAATGTTGGCTATCAGCGCATTTAATAAGGGGTTTTCACTGGAATATGGGAGGCGAGCGTCTACCAGCTCAACCACCAGGTCAATTTGCTGGAGTAATTTAGTGATATCTTTCCGGGCCTTGTTCATATGGCCCGGATACCAGCCAATCGTCATATATATTCTCAATAATTAAAAGTTGGGCTATTGTAGAGCTATTGTAAAATTATTGTAGTGCAGAAGTGCTATGGAAGTAGTGTGGACATAATTAACTCAATAGAATGACTGGAACTTAGAGGTAGGCAATGACTTTAGAAGAGCAGATAAAATTAAAACTATCCGATGCCTTTGAACCAATGCATCTTGAACTCTTAAATGAAAGTCATATGCATGCAGGTCCAGCAACCGATTCACATTTTAATTTGCTACTGGTCAGTCAGGCTTTTACAGGCTTAAAAAAGGTGCAAAGACATCAGGCTGTTTACAAGTTGTTGAAGCAAGAGCTGGCAGGGCCGGTGCATGCTTTGGCTTTGCATCTCTATAGCCCCGCAGAGTGGGAAGCTGGAGATAAGGAAATTCAGAAATCGCCAAACTGTGAGGGTAAAAACTAATATAAAACAATATATTAAGATAATATATTAAAGTAATTTATAATTAAAATAAGCTTGTGTAGGGATGCAATTATGGTAAGATTTCCCAGACTTATATTGGCGAATTATACGAAGTTCTAGGCGCAATTCCGATGACAGCCCGACCTGGCAAGGTCAGGCAAGAGGAAGGCTAAGAAGAAAGCTAAGAAGAAAGGTAAGAGGAATAAAGGACAACAACAAGATGAGAACAGCATCAGAAAGTAATCGTCCCCAGTTAAGTTATCTTGTCATTCTCTTATTTCTGTTTGTCGCTGCAATCGTTTTTCGGCCAGAACGTATTGACTTACCCGAACCCGTTTTAACTGAAATCGTCATAGAGGCACCGGAACTGCCACAAAGCATTCCTG
>Ga0182090_1561725_pt1 | contig 12981 bp, 7 predicted proteins | sample 041ome_24_FD_127767 | JGI IMG/M metagenome (GOLD analysis project Ga0182090, IMG submission 127767) | Metatranscriptome of coastal salt marsh microbial communities from the Groves Creek Marsh, Georgia, USA - 041408BS metaT (Metagenome... | ecosystem: Environmental > Aquatic > Marine > Intertidal... | reverse complement strand
TTTTCTCCTCTCGCGCCCACTTGAGCAACTCGAGTTTATTCGTTTCAGCAACTCTCCAGCAGAAATATGATTCGTCCAGCTCTTCTCCAACGCTATTATACGTGCCCCACGGAAAATGCTCCCACGCAACTTCCAAAGTCGATATCGACGACATCTCTTCAATATAAAAATTCTCTTTCAACTCACCCGCGCGAGACGATCTCTTCACCAAAGCTCTCGTCTCCGTATTCACCCCGTACAAGAATTTCAAATCATTCGCATTCAATCTCGGAAGAATATGTGTGAAACAAATATCGTCGCACTTCACGATCACATCCCACAAAGAATCTCTCTCCCCGATCCGCCTTTTCTGCGTTTCTCGCGTCGTCACTCCCGACATCGTTCGTTCTCTCTCTCGCTCGCTCGCGCGGTGAGGTGGTATATCTTTGATGAAAGCTTTATGTATAAAAACGAATATATTATTCTCGCATGTGATTGCAGAAAAAAAAGACGTTTGAGAGCAAAGCAAAAGGAATAAAAACAAACGGAAAATTTCCCCACTTTGTTTCTTCACTTTTCTCTCTCTTTCTCTCGAAATGAAGTACGACGTGACCGTACCCGTAGGCATTGGCGAGTTCACAACCACCACCAACGTTACGTCGTCGTCTGATGCGCAGAAAAAGAAAGGGAGATTCGATGCGGTTTTGGAACGAGAATCATCGTCAGAGGAAGAAGCGGGGGAAGGGAAAAACTCGTTGATGATTGGAAACGTGCGCGTCGACGTGCGCGATATAAACGAAGGAAAGAAGAAGAAAAACGAGGTGTATTGGAAGTACGACGATTCAGACGACGATGGTATGGATGATGACGAGGAAGACATTGAGTCGTATTCGTCCACCTCTTCTTCCTCTGATGATGGAGAAGACAACATGGAAGAGGAACAACTCTCGGATTCGGCGGAATACGAGCGGCAGTTGAAAGCAATCGCCGGGATGGCGTTGGATGGAGGGTACGGAGGAGGGTACTTGGTTCCAAGCCCGGGGTCGTCGTTTGGCGAGAGCAGCAGTTCGGGCGAAGAGGATGATTGGACGTCGAAGAAAGGACGGCAGAAAGCGTTGGCGAAGAAGCGCAGGGCGAAGCGAGCGGCGCAGGAACAATTGATGGAAGAGGAGGAGCTCGAAACGTACGTAGAATCGGTGTTGGAAACGTTGATGTATTTAGGCGAAGGGAGTTATATAGGATTACCGGCTGGGATGACGAAAATGAAATTAGAGTGCGTGAGGGATATCGTACATCAAAGAAGCGGCGGCTCGTCCGGCGGTTTCGTGTTTGAAACTTTGGGAGGCGGTAAGAGAATCCACGCCGTTATAAGGTTTCAGGGAAACTCGTCCGGGGCGAACAGAAGCGTGTCAACGCATTACGGTAAAGAGATCAAAGATAAAAGTAGAAATAGACGAAATAGACAACAAAGAGGGAGTAATGGTACCAGAAAAAACGCGACGCCGGTGTCGTTTATCAAAGCCGGCGAGGCGGCAGACTTGACCAAAGTAGAGTCCGAAGACGACGATGACAACGACGACGATATCGACGACAACGATGGTGAAAGAAAGATGTACGCGAATAGGGGATTACGACGAGCCGCTGAAGCCGAGGCGAAGGCAAACGCTTTGAGACGGGCGAGAAAGAAAGCGTCAAAAGGCGTTCCGATTGACGCCGGGAGAAACTACGCCGAATTTGAACAACACTCGAACGCTATTGGAAGTAAATTGATGGAAAAAATGGGCTTTACGCACGGCACTGGACTCGGTGCGAAGAGAGACGGGAAAGCAGAGCCAGTTGAGGCGGTGATGCGAAAGAAACGTGCCGGACTAGGCACTTGAGTAATGCAGTAGTACGAGGTAAGGGGTTTTGCTTTTTTGTTTCTCCTCTGTTTCTTTTCTCTCTTCGTTCGCGTGCGCAGTGATGTTCAATTTAGCTTAATCTTTTCTGACTATCCAACGTGAAGATACCAATGACAAATTTACTGAGCGCTTGCATTCGTTTCATTCGTTTGATGTTTTCTGTTCTATCCATCCGACTGGCGTAGCATCTGACGACTTCCCTCTTTTATCTCTCCGTTGAATAAAGAATGATAGTACTTGTGTATCAAAAATGTAAACTAAAATGTAATACTACAACATTATCGCTACAAATCCATCGCTTCAAATGCCTCTTCCTGCGCGGTTTCGTACGACGGGTTTCGCGTCATGTTCTGTTCCTCTCTTTTCACAAAGTCTTCCTCTTTCGTATTCGTCGGGTCGTCGCCAGCGTCGGAAGTGTCGTCGCCGGTATCCTCCGTATCGTCGTCGCTTTCCGCTGGTTTCGCCGCTCGCCCGCATATATACGCAGAATGTTTCTCCAGTTCCTGCATGACTTCCTCTTTTGGACGCGTGATGAGATCGGATATGCGCCAAAATTGGCACGTGGACGCGACATTTGCGCCCGATCCCGAGCTCACTACCGTCCACGGATCGTGAGGGTTCCACTGAAAATCCGTGATAGGGTTCCTGTGCCCCGAGTGCGTGAAGAGAAGTTCATCCGGCGGAGCTTCGCCGAAACGAGACTTCTTCGGTTTGTTCGTATTTCCATCATCGCCTTCGCCGCTGTCGTTTTCGGCACCAGCGGTGGCGCCGTCAGTATTAGGTTTGTCGTTGTCGTTTGCCGTCGTGGTTGCTTCTTCGTCGCTACTATTCGTTCCTTTCTTCCGAGATAAGTCCCACACGTTCAAGCACCCGTCGTCCGAGGCAGATGCAAAGACATTTTCATCGTGCGGCGACCAACTCGCGCGAAGAATTTCGCCTTCGTGCGAGTGACTCATTATCACCATATCTTTTTCCGACGCCGTTTCTCCTTCTTGTTGTTTTTTGCCGCCTTTCCTCGGAGAGGAAAATTCCCCAATCTTTCTCCAATCCCAAACTTTTACAATCTTATCTTTACCACCAGTCGCGATTAAATTCGTATTCAGCGCGTTCCAATCGACCACGTGGACGTCGACTTCGCTCGCTTTCACCGCGTTCACCGGTTTCCCGTGATCGCACCGCGAGTCCCAAAATAATAACCTAGTGTCGTCCGATACCGAACACAAAATGTTCGAATCCGTCGGATGAAACGCCACGTCTTCCACCGTATCCGTGTGCCCTTTGAACGTGCATTGCGCGTTAAGTCGAACACCTTCCACGCCGCTCTCACTCGTCGTCACTTTCCCATTTCTATTACTACTATCCACCGCCGCGTTGGCGCTAAAATCCGGCAAATGCCAAACCAAAACGTTCGTATCTCTCCCGCCACTCGCCACTTTGTACTCCTTCGCGTGACAGTCCAACGCAAACTCGGCAAACTCAGTGTGCCCGCTTAAAATCAAATCCGGCGTGCTCGGTTTATAGTTCGCATCGTCGTTCCTCACGCGACACTCTTTAAACGACCTCCCCGGCTGTCTTTTCACGTCCCACACGTACAACTCCTCCGAATCCGTGTGCGTCACCAACACGTCCGGATTCAAACTCCCAAACGAGCGCATATTATTTACTTCCCCGGGATGTATAATCGCGTGCACTTTCTTAAAGAACCCGAGGTTAATGTTCGACACTCTCGGCCCGCCGCCTCCCGCGTTCTCTCCTCCGTTCGCTATACCGTTCGCGCCAGCCGAAGCGAACCCGCCGCCGTCCGTGCCGTCGTCAAACAGCATGTGTTCCGCCGCCGCCACTCTCGGTTTCGTCACGTCCACGTTGTAGCTTAAAATCGTATTCGCGTCCGCGCCTGGGTGCGCTCCGGTTTGTTCCGTGATGTACACTCTCTGCGAGAACTTGTACTGTTTATCTTCCAGGACCGATCCCCATCGAACGGCTAACGACGGCCAAGGGACGTTGAAGTTATTGAACCAGTCGTACACGAACGGGACTAACGTTTTCCATCGCTGGTAGGATTCGTCCGTTGGAACGTACATTATTCTCGCTTTTTTGAGAGGGTAAACCTACTACTCTCTCTCAAAATACTACCACTACTACGCGTTAAACAATGCGTCCCCTACTAAGAAAGAACTCTAGAATTGGATTTGGAATTGGAAAGCAGAGCGTTTGAATGCATACAGAAAGCGCCCCGGCAAAACGTAAAAAACCCTGATCTTTTACTGCAACTGTTGTTCTTGCAGTTATAAATTCGCGAGTGCTGTTCTCTCTCCAGTTTTTGCTTAGTACGTGCTCAGTGTGCGTGTGTTTTGAAGTGAAGACTTCAGAACGTATTCAGATTGGTTCTTTGGTTGGTTGCTTCAGAACTAATCTACTCTTCGTTCTGTTAAACCTAACACGACAACACTTTTACACTCACGCACTACTCAGAAGAGAAAGAGAGAGAGAGAGAGAGAGAAAGAAAGCCACGATGTCTCGCTCTTCGTCTTGGACGAATTCGTCGTTTTTGTTCTCGTTTATGTCGTTTACGATGAGAGCAGTTTTGACGACGCTTTCCCCGTTGGGTTTACTCACGTTCAGCATCGTGGCGAGCACAACATCATCGAATATCTTCTTTACCGTTCGAGCGGAAGGCGAGCTGAAAGTCAGAGACGAAGGGCAACTGATCGCGTCGCAACACTTCCCCGTTTTCGGGTTTATTCCTCTGGAGAGTGTCATCCCACCGCTGGAATCAGCAGGAGAGGTGAAAATCACGTTAACCATATCTGGCGGGTCTGGAAAGCAGAAAGTGAGGACGACGCCGAAGAAAGACGGGACGTTTTGTTTACTCGACGTGCCTCCGGGAGATCACGAGCTACAAATAGTCGCGATTGGGTTTTCGTTTCCACCGATCGTCGTCTCCGTGGACGGGGAGAACGACGGGGAAGTTGTCGCGCGATACAGCGAAGACATGTCGACGATATTGCCGAAAGTGAAGATGCCGGAGAAAACGACGATTCAGACGACGAAGAAGAATGATGAGGAGAACGCGAAAATGGTCGACCGCGTCGTCATCGCGCCGGTATCAAAAGTAGACTACTTTGAACCTTCGAATCGAGTGACTTTGCTCGGGTTGTTGAAAAATCCGATGGTTTTGATGGTGTTGATGACGGTGGTTATGGCGGTGGCGGTGCCTTCGTTGATTAGAAACATGGATCCGGAGGCGCTCGAAGAATTGAAGAAGGAGATGGGTAAGGGTAACGTGTTTCAACAGATGGCAGCCGCGAATAAGGCGATGGATGCGAGCGTCGAGAAACAGGTAAATAGCAAATTTGGCGCGAAGGAGGAAAAAAATAGTGGCGAGAATGGCGGTAGTGCAAAGAAATAGTTGTTGTTATTGTTTTACACCAGACTAAAACTATATTTTCTAAACGCGCTACATTTATGCCTATCCTATCCTTGCAATTTATTACTTTGCCGCCGCTTCGTCGTCAAACATGGATTGCATTTGCTTCGTTTTTGCTTTCAATCCTTCTTTGGCGTCATCCGATGCCGTCGGGTGCGTTTCGCGCAACCGCTTCTTCGTGCCCTCTTCTTCTTCTACTACTTCTTTGTCCTCGTCTCCCTCCGTCCGCGCTCGTTTATTCGCCGCTCTTTTCGCCTCATCTTCGCCGTCCGTTTTTGTATCGTCGCTCATTTTCTTCTCCTCGGTGGTAGTCACCTTCCTCTTTGGCAATTTGCTAATCTCCGTCGGCGCCGGAGCGGTGTTGAAGTACGCGTGCTTCAACGCCTCTTGACACGAAATTCGTTTCTCTGGATCGTATTTCAAAAGCTGTTCCAACAAATCAATCGCTTCCAGGTTCGCGCTGCTCGACTTCCCCCCTAATCCGCTCTTCCCGCCAACTTCCACGCCGAAAATCTTCCTCAAATCCATCTTCTCTTTCCTCGGAAAACTCATCCAATCCGGCAGCGCCGCGCACCCTTCCCACTCCTCCTCCGTCGGCGTCCCTAAAACGTGGTAAATCTTCGTCAACTGATCTATATCCGAATTTCCCGCGCAAAACGGTTTCCTTAGCATCAACTCCGCGAATACCATCCCAACCGCCCACGAATCTACCTTCGGCCCGTACCTTTTGGCGCCCAACAAAAGCTCCGGCGCTCGGTACCATCTCGCAAACACCGCGCGAGTATACTCCCTCCCATTCTCCCGTTCTGGACTCCCAAAAGCTCTCGCTAAGCCAAAATCTGCCAACTTCAGCGCCCCGCTCTCGTGCACTAACAAGTTGTTCGGTTTCACGTCTCGATGTAAGATCCAATTTTGGTGACAAAACGCAATCGCCTCCAAACTCATCCTCAAATACGACTTCACGTCCGCGATGGACAAATCGATGCTCGAATCTTTAATAATCATCTCCAAATCCCCACCCGAGGCGAATTCAAACACCAAGTGTAAGTTCCTCTTCTTGCTAAACACGTCCACCAAAGGAACGACGTGTGGGTGGTGCAGCTCTCTGAGAAGTTTAATCTCCCGAATGGCGGTGAAGTTGATGCCTTCTTTCGCTTTCCCGAGACGGATTTTCTTAATCGCCACGAACTGCTGAGAATACGACTCATCGTTAGCATCATTCGTCATCGAGGCTTTGTAAACGATCCCGAACGTGCCTTCCCCGAGCGTTTCTAGCTTCGTGTATCGGTTTTTTGTCGTCGTCATCTCTCTCTTTAAACTCGCACGAGTTTGGGTGCTTTTTTTTCTCGCGAGACAGTCGAAATGGAGAAAATTTTGAAACATTTTCGACACAAAAAGAACCAAAGATGTCTCCTCCTCCTCCTCCTTCGGATTCGTCTGTATTAAACGCGGAGGCGAAACTGTTCGTTCCTGGCGTCGGGATGGTCACGCCGCCTCCGAAAGAGAAGAAGAAGAAAGTTGGTAAAGTCGAGGAAAAGGGAGGAGAAGAAATTTCCCCGTTGAATTGGGAGTTGAACGCGCGAAACGAGCGACTTCAATCGCCGTTTACGACGCCGCCGGTTTCGACGATTTCGACGAGCGCTGGTGGCGAAAAAGAAGCGACGAGGGGAGGAGGCATGACAACAAAAGCGATCGCGTTTACGCCGGCGACGGTGAAAGAACGAAAGGACGATCCGTTCGATAAGGAGATTTACTTGCAAAAAGCGGTGACTTTAGTCAAAGAGGAGTTTACTAAAGCTGCTTCTTTGTTGCACGAAAAGGAGGAAACGACGACGACTCGGACGACGGAAATGGCACTCCACGTGGAAGTGGTTCCGGCGGCGTCCTCGGAGGACGAAGAACCGACCCCGAGGGAAAGCAAAATGCTTTCGAAACCGCTTTTATTTAACGAACGACAACACAACGGCGACGACGACGAATGCGGAGGAACTACGAGTGGCGGTGTTCTCGTGGTGAAGGAATACGGGACGCATCAACCGCAAAATGTGGAGACTTTGTTTCCGGAGGAGTCGCGCGTTCCGCTTTTAGCGGTTTCGGCGGAGAAGAAAAGAGAAGAGCAATACGGCGCGAACGAGGAGGACATTCCGGACGAGTTGTTATGGACGAAAGAAACGTTAGCGCCGCTGTTAGGGGGTGGTTTGAATAGCATTAAGACAGTAAATACACGAACAGGAGAAGACGATAAGGAGGAGGAGTTAGCTACGAGCGTAAAATTGACGTTTACCAACTACGGCGCCGACGACGAGAACGTGGTCGCCGATTGGGGCGACGCGAAAGTGCCTCTGTTGTCCGCATCGGCTGGGAATACGCCGAGGTATCTAGACGGGGGTGGAGGGCTGTTGTCTCGGCAAGGCCCGTTTTCGTATGGGACCGCCGCGACTGATGAAGTCGAAGAACGCGTCGCGACTTCTTCCTCGTCGGGAGGCTACTCGTCGGGGTCGGAGTCGGAGTCTTCATCGGGCGATGATGAGGAGGAGGAAGAAGATGATGACGGCAAAGAGAATCGACAGCATTCGGCAAAGTTATTGTTGGAGCAGTTCCTCATGAGCGAAAAAAAACAAAAGAAACATCCTATTGGTATGGGTTATAAGCAGAACAAAACAAATGACATAGCATCAACGAGAGCGAGAGAAACGACGGCGCATTCCATTCAGTTCAAACCGCTTCTCAAAACGCCTCCGCGACTGAAGAAAGTCGCTCATCATCTACACGAACAACCGCCGCAACAAAGATCACAAACGACGCAGACTGAAAGAGAATCGAGAAGACAAAGCACTTCATCACCATACACACTGCTCACGACACACACCGCCGAACTACGAAGAAATGCCTTGCGAGATGATCTGTGTTGCGTCTTCCACGCCGTTCTCGTCTCGCGACCGGAGATTTTAGAGAAGCATTTGGCGCTTTCCTCGGCATCACCGTCGTCTTCTTTGCGAAATCGGGTCGCGTCTCTCGAACCGAGGAGATCAACCAGACGTCGTCTCGACCGATTTGAAGCGAACGTGGAAAGTTTTATGGTGTTCGCGTTGGGCGAAGAGGATGATAAAGGGCACCAGCAGCTTGTATCGTTTGACGCGTTCGCTCGCGCGATGCGAGTCGCGGCGACAGCGGCGGCGAGAATGACCACGCTTGAAGGCGTTCGCGATGCGGTGAACATTTTGAGTGACTTTGAGTCGTTGTTCACTCAAGATTGCGTGTACTCTTCCATAGTTCGCGAATGTTTAACTTCTGCCACAAATACGGATCAGATGTATCGCCACAGATGTTCGCGACGACTCCGAGCGTACAAATCCATCGTCTCCATCTTGAACAAAATCAAACGGTACGACCAGATGCGCGCTCAAGAATCCAACATCACCGTCGACCGCGTCTGTTTACTCTTGGCCGCCATAGACAGCACGGACACCGAATCCGAATCGCAAGAAGAATATTCTACGACAACGACGTCGCGGGACGGGGAAAATGACGCCGCCGCTCGATACGTCTATCACCTCGTCTCTTCCGCGAAGCGCAAACTTTCAGCCGAAGTCGAGAGCGGCAATACTTACCAACGCGTCCAAGAGAATAACGGATACAACAAAATTAGTAGCAGTATACACAATAGCAATAGTAGCATACAAAGCATGCCTCTCTCTGAAGTCATCGCGCGACGAAGACAGATGGTCGACGCGTGGTTCGAGACGCAACGGTTTTAATTAATACTTAAAGTGCAGAGAGTTCTAAGAATATCTCGAAGTGAAACGTCATTCAATTTCACCCGCGCGAGCATAAATTCAATCACACTTCAATCATCAATGTCGCGCGCGATTTCCACCACATCGTTTGCGTCTAAACCAACATCATTGAGGCGAACCATGTCGTCGTCGTCGTCGTCGTCATCTCGACGCGCAGCGCGCGGTAAGCATCAAATCAAAGCTGGTATTTTCGAAGATGTTTTGGATTCGTTGTTACCGAAACCAATGTCCGATGCGCGGAAACAGATGGAATATTTCGACGGCCCTGGGGGAATGCTGGCGAAAATCAACCCGCTCGCGAAGAAACCGACAATGAAAGCTCCGGAAGTGATGAGCACATCCTCCGCGCAAGTTTTGTTTGATTTTGCGAGCATGAGTCAACAGACTTTTGAAAGTGAGTTCGGTGCTTTGAATGACAACGTCATGGGAGGGCGTTCGGATGCGACGGCCATTCTCGAGAATGGAAAATTTGCGGTGTTGAAAGGGATGACGGAAGACCAGTTTGGTGGTTTTGCGTCTATGAAGAGCAGAGATTTCGATAAGGCGATTAATCTGAAAGAATTTGACGGCATTTCGGTGAGATGCAAAGGCGACGGGCAGCGATACAAGTTGATTTTATACGACACGGACGACTCGTTCAACGTGGCGTTTCATCAGACGTTTGAGTGTCCAAAAGGTGGCGGCAATTTTGAAGACGTGAAGTTGTACTTTAAAGACTTCAAGCCAGTGCAGAGGGGGAGGTTAGTGAAGGAGAACGAGAGCGAGTATCGTTTGTGCGACGGGTCGAAAGTCATGGCGGTGCAGTTGATGTTGAGCAAGTTTTCGTACGGCATGGACGATAAAAACACTAATTACAAACCAGGGACGTTTGATATTGAAGTCGAACGCATGGAAGCGTTTAAGGATTAAAAAACGTGTTGTGGTGTGTGCGTGTCTTTGTATATCTGTAAACTCTAATTCAACTTAGCGCTGCTTTATTTTGCTACATCAGAAAATTAGAATCTGTATCTCCGTGTCTCTGTAAATCTCTACTTCTTCAAACGCGCCTGTTTTCTATCTATAGGCGCTACCACTTGCTTTGCTTTCTTTGTTTTCTTCGAGCTCCCGTCGGCTCTTTGAACCACCGGTTTTAAATTTGACTTTCGTTTTAAGAACCGGTTCTTTCCTTGCGACGGCAGCGTCTTTGCACACTTTCGCGGTGAGGAAGAAGGAATATGAGCACCTAACCTTTCGCGTTCTCCCCTATGCATCCTATGCACCAACTCGTGATCCTTCCGATTCTCTTCTTGTACCGATAGACAACACTCAGGGCACGTGTACGTATCCTTATTATTCAAATCAAAGTAAACGCCCTGATTCGCGTGAGGAAGATCGCTAGCATTCGCCGCTTTCGGGACGTTGAGCCTTTGATCTTCCGTGATATTTTCAAGCTCCTCGCCTATAAAGCAGGACACTCTGACGCCAAGTCTTCGAACGTCCAAGGGTTTGGTATCCCCATCAAACTCCTGGTATAACTTGTCGAACAAATCTTTGACTGTAGGAATCCAATCTTTGTAGCTTTGCGACGCGCGCGGCAACCTTCTTTGCCTCGTCACTTGCTGGAAGTTGTGTTGGAACTTCGCGGTAATCATGATCTGTCGAGGTATGAAATTCAGGCGTTTCACCTCTTTGGAGACACCTTGTGCAAAACTTTCGAGAATTTTGAACAAGTATTCGTATTTGCTAATCCCTGGATACCACGAGCGGTTCATGGAAACACCTCGTCTTCCAGGCGCACCATCTTGTATCGGCGGGGGTACGGTTTCCATCCCGACGCCCATGGCGACTGAGAATAAAAACGTATACGCCGTCGCGTGACACACTTTCGCGAGTTTGGCTTTGTGTGTGATGATATCTCCGCACGTTTTCACATCAAACGCGTTTAAATAGCGCTCCATGGAAGCTCCAATCCCTCCAATCTTCCTAATCGAAAGGGTGTTCAAGAACTTTAAAATGTCTTCGCTGGTAAACGTCAAGATTTTCTGGCCGTTTGGTTTGTTCACGTCTGAACAAATTTTCGCCAAGCGCATGGACGGGCCACCACCGCCGGATACCGTCAGCTTTGCCTTTTCAAAAACTTCTTCTCGTATTTTCTTCATCGTTTTCTCCATTTCGTCGGCCTTTTCTTCCGGGGTCATCTCTCGTTCGTCAAACTTGAAATACTCGGTCATGTTCAAATACACCTCGTCGCTCGACGGCGCGAGGAAGTCTGGATCGTATTTCCTGTACACTTCATGACCAAGTTTGGCGATTTCCGCGTACCGATCAAAATCAACGTCCGTCACTAACAGTTCCTCAAACTCAAACGCTTTATCGTAACGTTTATCACCCAACTCTTTGCGTCTCGCCGTTTCCCACGCTTTCCTCTCTTCGTCGTCGTCTGGAAATCGTTCCCTTAAACCTTCCAGGTACGCCTGCTTCGCCGCTTTCCTCGTCTGTTTATTCACGTGATGTTTATACAACTTCATCGCCGTGTGTGTTGGCATGCCACTTCGAATCCCAAATTGCCTCGCCACGTACGACGCCGTCGTGCACACCGGTGCGCCGACAACAAATGGCATGTCCCTCAACACCGGATTATCCACAATCGCCGCTTGCGCGTAAAACATGTCGTAATCGAAATGGAACCACACGTGCGTCAAGTCCCTTTTCTGTTCCATCAACCTCAAAGTTTCCTCGCACGATTCTTCCAGCTCTTCAATCTCTTTCGCGCTCGTTCGCTTCCATCTCTCCAGGTTCGGAACGATCTGTTTCGTTTTTTGCTTTTCAATTTTCGAGCGTTCGGCGACGCCGGCGGGTGTTTTTTCCGTCAACTTTGCGATGACTTCTTGAACAACCTCGGTGCACGCGACGCCACTTTTTGCGCCGGTAAAGGCCCCTCCAGTCCGACCATCGCGAGGTTCTTGGTTTTCTTGTTTTTGTTCTTCTCGTTCTCGCTCGTCTGGAGGAGCGGTAGTAAAAGGTTCTTCTTCTTCTTCTTGGTCTTCTTCTTCTTCTGGGTGCTCACATTCAAATTTTCGCATCAATCGTCGAATCTCTCGCTCTCGATTCGTCCCGTCGACGAGATGCATCTCGTAATTCTCCGCCAGCTTGAACTCCCCGTGTTCCCCGACAATCATCTCTTCGTCGTCGTCTGAATCGTCTTCGTCTTCTTCGTGTAATCCTTCTCTCTCCTCTCGACGATGACGATGATCTTCGCTCCTCCAAGTCTCCTCCTCCTCCATTCGCGCTCTCGTTTTCTTCCTTCTCTTCATCACCGCTGCTGCTGACGATGATGATTCGTTCGTGTGAGTATTCCAACAATCGGATCCGTTCCCGAATTTGTGCATCATCGAATGTCCTCCTCCTCCTACTCCTCCGTCTCCGTCTCGTTCGATGTCAGAAGCCTGGCGCAGCCAATCCGGCGACGGCGACGGCATCTTATTTTCCTTCTTAATTTTGTATCTGTCTTTCTTTGTGCGTTTTTTAATGAACAGACTGACGAACATTTTCGCCACTTTTTACTAAAAAATGGGAGCAGAAGCAGCGTCAGTATCGCGGAGAAGAAGAAGAGAAGAAGAAGAAGAAGAGAGAGGAGAAACAGACGAGGATTTAGAGGAAGATGATAACGGAAGTCTTCTCTCGGAAGGAGTCGTCGTCGGGGCAGATCCGCCAAAGGTGGGATCCTCGCACGAGGTGAAACTCGTTCATCTGAATTCTGCGATGAAAAACAATCACAACGACGGAATGGTAACGGTGTTGGAGAAGGAGGAAGAGGACGATGGGAAGAAGACGAAGAAGACAAAGTCGTCGTCGGTGAAGATGATGATGGCGCTGAGATACACGCACGAGCGAGCGC
>Ga0182090_1103458_pt1 | contig 12992 bp, 10 predicted proteins | sample 041ome_24_FD_127767 | JGI IMG/M metagenome (GOLD analysis project Ga0182090, IMG submission 127767) | Metatranscriptome of coastal salt marsh microbial communities from the Groves Creek Marsh, Georgia, USA - 041408BS metaT (Metagenome... | ecosystem: Environmental > Aquatic > Marine > Intertidal... | reverse complement strand
GCACATGAAAGGCATACACGAGACGAAACCAAAACAAGGCGTAGCAAGAGAGTTCACTTTAAAGACGAAAAGTGGCGCAAGACTTCAAGTTGAAGATTTTAGAAACATGCCGCCGATAGTTTTACAGCAGGATATGGAGTACTAAAACTATTACTTTAGAACCTGTTCCTACTCGTACTAGCGGTATCGTTTCATTTTTTATAACTGATTCATTTCTTATAACCCAGCTGCTGTAAATGTCACTTCCTCTGCTTTTAAAGTCTTCAAATTTAACAAGACGACGCTCCCGGTTTCGCTAAAGCTTGGTACGGAAACCAACACGGATTTTTGTGACGCTACTACTATTTCTCTCGAACCAAACGCGCTTTGACAACCCGCAAAGAACACGTCCGGGAATTTTGTTATAACGAAAGGATCTCTGTCTTTGAAGGGATAGCACGCCAACGTATCAGGCGCGGACGGGGCCATGTGTCCCCATTCTAAAAATCTCTCCATGACATCTAACACCGCTTTTGCTTTTTCCTCCGGTGTTTTTCCCTTTATGCCGACGCCGCTCGAGGTGATTTGTAAACAATCGCGAACGTTTTGCCCGGACGTTCCCAGAAACGTTCGCGATGAGGACGATGTGGACGCATCATCTGATGATGGTGTGATTTGAAACTCGTGAGGGTTGGTCACTTTCTTCAACGTCGACCCTTCGAATCGAGCCGCGTTTGGTAGGAAACAACTGTGTATGGGTTGTTGCGGCAACGCCGAGTTCGTCGGGTCAGAGCTCCCGGGCATGAGATCAACGGGCACCATTTCGCAAACTTTCGCGAGAAATGCGTCCGCTTTTTGAATCGAAGATGACGTCGCTTTCTTTTTCGTATCGGCGTGGGTCCCACCTTCGCCGTTTGTCGTCGCCTTGGCGCCTTTCTCTCCTTGGACGCGTTCTTCCTCTCTCGTTTTCGAGGAAACCAATTCACCGCACACGAGCACTTGGCTAATTCCGCCCGCTTGCTTCTCATCGCCTAAACTGCCTTCGATGTATTCGCTCAACATGATCGCGCGAACGTCGTTCAAGGGAGATGCGCCAAAATTCAAACCAGAAACTAAGCACACGTATGTCGGTTCGCCACTTTCGTCTTCTTCCGTTACCTTTGTCGTTGACTTTGCCGACGACGACGGCTTTGCAAATGCCACAGAATCGACGACGAAATCACCTTTATTGTTCACGCGTCCTTTACACGCCGCCGAAACACCAGTCACTAACTCCCCGACCTTCACTCCGGGCCCTTGTAACTTTACTCTCGCGCTTTCGTCCTCCAAGATACAAAAATCCTTCTCTTCGTCCACGAAGTTCTCCTCCAAGTCCATCAATCCGTGTTCGACTTGCTCTTTCTTCGTGACACCGGCTTTCGTTTTAATGTATTCGTCTAAAATGATTGGTTTTTTGGCCATTTCTTTGTAAATAGTGCCGATGATGACGACTTCCTCGCCGAGCGCGGCGGCGGCTTTGTTTTCTTTGTTTTCTTGTTCTTGGAGCAGCGTATCCTCGTCGTCAACGTCCATCATCATCATCGCGGATGATTCTTTCTTCTCTCCTCCTCCTTTTCCATCTTCCTTGTTGTTATCAGTCCCCGCGGCGCCTAATTCAATGACTCTTTTCAAAGGAACGGATGTTCCAAATTTCTCTCGCGCGCTTTGCTTCAATCCTGGGAGTAAAACCATCAATCGTTGGTAATACAACGACGAATACTGTTTTCCCATGTGCTCTTTTTCGAACCGGAATTTACTTTCTTCTTCGTTGGATGATCGAGAAGACGCTTTTCTCTTCCTCATCGCCTCCGATTGGGCGTTGGTGGTAATAGCGCGCATGGTCTTTAGCTCGCCGTCATCCAGAGCGACGAGTTTTTGAGACGACGTCATTTATTAGGGCAAGGAAAACGAGTGTTTGTTGTGTGACGGATGAAGAACAGAAGAAGAAGAAGAAGAGAAAATTTTTGAATTTTGGAAAAAGCATAAAAATCGAAATTGAGACGACATATATACAAAGAGAAGCGAGCGAGCGCGTGAAATCTTACGCTGCTATTTAATAACTATTTAAACAAAACAATCTCAACTCATTCCGATGATATATAATTACAACGATAACAAAAAGCTAAAGTAATGCGTATTATTGTTTAAAGTGATTTTGATAAAAAAATCTCGCGCGTGCGCTATTCCACAGCAGGTTTTATGTATGCGTGCGGATTTGGTTCGAGTTCCCAGGAGGATTTCAAGCAGCCTATAATCTCCGCGATGTACGTCTCTTTGTCGTTTCTCATCCATTGCGAAGGACATCTGGCCAATAAACTCTTCTCCAGTTTGTTGATTTTCGTCTCGCCGTCTTTCCACACTTCATTCATGAGAACGCTTTCGACGTACGCGGCTTCTTCCGCGCCAGGCTTGAAGCGTTCGGTCAAGACTTTCATCTCTCGCATGGCATCTTCGGTGCCAAAATTCTCATGGATTGATGATTCCTGCATTTGAACTTGCGTGGCCGGTAGTTTCTTAGCAGCCTCGGTTTTGTCTCCCTTTTCTTCTTTTTCTTGTTTTTCTTCTCCTTTCTCGACTCGATCGGATAAAGTTTCGTCTTTTTTCTCGTCACCTTCGCCATCCTTCGCCTCTGCGGATGCTCCTGCCGATGCAACCGCCGGAGAAGCCGGCGCCGCCTCTGTTGCAAAAACGCCAGGTTCCTTGTTTTCTTTACTCGCGCTGTTGTTCACGTTGTTAGTCGCCTCATTTGAGGGTGCATCGATGACCATATCGCTACCGCTGCTTCCGTCTATGATCTCTTGTTCCAACTGAAACGGCGTGAAGTTTCGCGGGTTCGTCTCCTTCGGGTCGTCCGAGCAAACGTGAAAGTATCGAATATCGCTTACTGCGGATGGGTTTCTGAGGTCGTATGGACCAACAATAGCACCTACGAACGGACAATTTTTACGCCGCATAAACATCGCGTACTTCTCTTCGCTCATGTTATCGCCGTCGTCGATAACTTCCGCGTCGTTGAACAATTTTTGATAGTTTGATTGATTTTCGATGTCTCTCAAACTCGGTTGATTGGGAAATACCGGGTGCGAATGATACCATCCAACAACTCGCTCTCCGTTTGCATCCAGTTTCTCGACAATATCCGGAACGGACGACGGGTCGAGTTCGACCTCTTGACCGGCGTTTCCATCTTCCTCGGATAAAGGCAACTGCTTGGCCGGTAACGCGCGAGTGATTTTCAACTCTCGTTTCTCCCCGTCCCAGGTGCCGCCGAGGAAACCGATGATTTCGTTCGAACATAAGTGCGAGTGGTAATCCATGACGAGTAGACACGACGGAGAAACGAGCATATCAAACGGCTGTGCACCTTTCGTAGTCACGTTTCGAACTTTCGGTTCGCGATAGTTCTCGCACGAGACCATGTGTAAATCCGTATCTTCCTCGTTCCCATTCCCGTAGTTGTGTCTCGTTTTCTTCCTTTCACGTTGCGGCTTATCTCTCGCTAGACTCGGCCCGTCGAGGTTGGCGTATTTTTGCGCGCGAGCCAATTCCTGCTCTTGTGCCGAACGCTTTTTCTTCTTTGGCGATTTTGGCGGTTTTACCGGCTTTGGTTCTTTCGGTGGTTTCGGTTCTTTCACTTTCTTCGGCGGTTTCGGTTCCGGCGGCGGTTTTGGAGGCAAGATGTTCTCGACGTTTTCTGGATCGATCCTCGCTCGAATTTCTTTTAAACTCACCCATCGCGGTTCTTTCGCGCTTTCTTCTTTTTCAACTTCATCTTTATTGTGCACGTCGTATTTCACGTTTGCCCAGCCGTCTGTGAATTTTATCGCCGGATTGGTGAGTTTCTTCACAAACATCGAGAACGACGCCGCGGACTTGAAATTCTTCGCCTCTGCGTTATTACCATCGTAATTTGCATTCAGTTGAATCGTCCCGTCTTCCAATAAATCCGCGACGAGTTTGTTCTCTTCTTCCCCGTTCAACGGATGCGCGTGTGCTATTCGCTTCTCGCCGAATTTCAAAAGTTTCAACGAAATCAAGAGTTTCAAATCGACGCCATCGTAGACGGACTTTTGCGGCTTCTTTCTGTTTGGATCTTTCGGCGGAGCGGGAGGTTTCCGCTCTTTTACGACCACAGGTTTCGGTTCTTTCTTCGGTTTCGGTTCTTTCGGCGGTGGAGGAGGAGCAGGCGCCACCGCTTTCTTCTTCTTTTTCTTTCTCTTTCTCTTTGCACCTCCTGGTCGGAAGTCACCCTCCGAGTCCGAGGTCCCGTACCCGAATTCTTCTTCTTCTTCTTCTTCGTTATATTGCGCCTGTAAAGCTCTGGCTAAGGCGAGATCCGCGTCTTCTTCTTCTTCTCCTCCACCTTCTCCCATTCGTATTCGATGATGCTTTTATATTATTTAGAAAGAGAGAGAGAGAGAGAGAGTACAGAGGAGGAAGTGCTTCTTTTGAGGCAAATTTGAGAGGCGAAGAGAAAGAGAGAAGAACAGACGTGACAAAACAGAGAGAGAGATTTTTGAATTTCACATGACAAGCTCGATCGATCAAAGGCGAAAAAAAGAGACTCAACCCTCTTCTTCTCTTTTTGGGAAAGCGATCTAACTTTTTTCGAACAATCTCCTCTTCACAACCCCACAACAACGACAGCAGCAGCACACGCGCGCTTTGAACGTTTTGTTTGCCTGGTCTGAAGTGGTCGTTTACGTCGTCTGAATCGTCCGCGCTTTCAGAAGAGAGAGACACAGAGAGAATAAAAACATAATACAAGTGTACATCACACAACAACAACACAAACACAAAAAATTCATCGGAGAAAGCTTTTCAAAATAAAATAGTAGAACAATAATAACAAGAAGAATATGGGACAGAAAGACGAGGACTTCTTCCCGGATGAAGTCGAGGAGCGCTTAATCGCGGAGGAATATAAAATCTGGAAGAAGAACACGCCGTTTTTGTACGACTTAGTCGTGACGCACGCGTTAGAGTGGCCGAGTTTAACCGTCCAATGGCTTCCCGAAAGAGTAGAACATCCAGACTCGGAGTGTTCCACGCAGAAATTGATTTTAGGAACGCACACGTCGGAGAACGAGCAAAACCACTTGATGATCGCGGAGGTGCAGTTGCCATTGGAAGATGCGACGGTAGATGCGACGGAATACGAAATCGCGTCGAAACAGAACAACGAACAAGGCTCGTACGGACAAAACGCAGGGAAAGTGCACGTGGTTCAACTCATGAACCACGACGGCGAAGTGAATAGAGCGAGATATTGCCCACACAATCCGTTTATGATTGCCACGAAAACAGTCTCCGCGGAAGTGTACGTCTTTGATTACTCGAAACACCCGTCGAAACCTCCGGCGGATAGCGCGTGCTCGCCTGACTTACGTTTAACCGGGCACAAGAGCGAAGGGTACGGTTTGTCTTGGTCGCCGTTTAAAAAGTACACTTTGTTGTCCGGGTCCGACGACGCGCAAATTTGCATGTGGGATTTGGAATCTGCCGGAGTGGATGGTCCGTCGAACACCTCAAACAACGCCACGAGCACGAATAGACAATCGCGATCGTTAGAGGCGAACAGAGTGTTCAAAGGGCACGGCGGAGTGATTGAAGACGTCGCGTGGCACGGAAAGCACGAACACATTTTCGGTTCCGTCGGCGATGATAAAAAGATGATTTTGTGGGATACGAGAGCGGCACCGGCGGATGCGGCGACGAATACCGTCGACGCGCACGATGCGGAGGTGAACTGTTTGGCGTTCAACCCGTTCAACGAACACCTGTTAGCGACTGGTTCGGCGGATAAAACTGTGGCTTTGTTTGATATTCGTAAATTGACCTCGCGGTTACACACGTTTGAGAATCACACGGAGGAGGTGTTTCAAATTGGATGGTCGCCAAAATCCGAAACAGTTTTGGCGTCGTGCGGCGCGGACCGACGCGTGGCTGTCTGGGATTTGAACATGATTGGCGAGGAACAAACGCCGGAGGATGCGGAGGACGGACCGCCGGAATTGTTGTTCATCCACGGCGGGCACACGCAAAAGATTTCCGATTTTGCTTGGAACCAAAACGACGATTGGGTCATCGCCTCCGTCGCAGAGGACAACATCTTGCAAATCTGGCAAATGTCAGAAAACATCTACGCGGACACGCCCGAAGGCGACGACGACGCTTAAGATAATAAAGCTCCGAGAGTTGTTTTTAACGAGCGAGCTTCTCTAAAATAAATTAACGTACTACTAAATATACATATATACAAACAAACTTTACATCCGCTACCGACCAGGCGGTACTATTTTAACCTATCGATCAATAATGCTACATTTTTCTTCTTCTATCATTGGGCATTGGTACTGGCGCTTTTTTTCCGAGAACCATGCTTTTTACTCTTCTTTTCCGCAACCGGGTGTTTGGCCGAAAAACGAGAAAGTAAGTCGTCGAACGATTCGTTGCTATCGCCTTGCACTTGCTTCAGTGACGATGATTCATCTTCACCTAAGGGGGATCCTTCCATGTTTTCTTCGGTAGAAGTACCGGCAGAGGTGGATTCTGTGGCGGAATCCTTATCTTTTTCTATTCCTCCTTCGTCAGATTCTACTATTTTCTCTTCAACCGGTCCGATGACGTAACAATTGAGGATTTTCAAGCCGCTCTCGTCCCGAGATGTCAATCGCTTCGTCGATAAGTCATCGAAACCTTTCGGTGGTTCTAATCCCCCATCTCGCGCTTCTTCCGAAACGTAATTGTTTTGACATATGTGGCCAAACATGTACGCGTCAATCATATCCGCCCCGTGTCTCGCCATGTACCTCGTCACTTTCTCGTAAAAGTTTGGCCCAATTAAATAGCTTTGAAATCCCGCAGAGGTGCCCATTTTCGGCCAGTAATAGAACGTTTTCGTTCCAGCTCTGGAGTACTTATCGTTCGGGTCTTTCTCAACCTCGAACTCAAACCTTGATTTCTCGCAGTTGTTCGATGGGAAGAATCCCACCGTGTGTTCGGTTCGCACGCACACTTCGTCGTAATGCGGTCCCAACGAGATGAAATCGAAATCATCCGGAACGTTGCGTAACAACTGTCGCATCTCGAGCGTTCTGTCTGGAATTTCGTTTCCATCGGATTCCATAACCCACGCTCTCGTGTGGCCTAACTGTTCGTGGACGTCTCTCCACGCGTGTAAATGAGCGAACAAACACCCCACGTGGTGCGCGATGCCCATTCTATCTTTCGTTAATTTCCCAGTTTTCGGGTTCCGCTCATCGATTAATCCAATCCATGGCATGTTTGTTAAACTATCTGGCGTCCTTTCTAATTCTTTCATAAACTTTGAACTGTAGTGATACTTCTTCGTATCGAAAAACTCTTTATTCAATTCTCGAATCGGCGCCACGGCCCACTCTGCCTCTTTGATATTCTTCGGCCACTCCGCCGCGGTAATCCCTAACGTCGTTTGTGCGGCTGGAAATTTGTTTCGAATACGTTCAAAGCCTTCTTTATCTCTCGTGTTTTCCGGTTGCACGATGACAAAAATCTCTATGTGATCCGTTTTGTCTGTTTTCTTCGTCATCGCGCTTCTCCCACCACTAAAGGCAGCGGCGTGAATGAAATTCAGAGAGAACACGTTTTGAAAGAACGAGGACGTTTTCGCCGTCACGGAGTGAATGTGAGACATACTCGAGTCTATTTTCTCCATTCCAAACGTTCTCACGGAATCTCGGTAGTTCTCAGGCGTCACGTATATGCAAAAACACGCGAGAACGAGCGCGGAGAGAAGGAGGAGAAATCGCTTCTCGTTTCGCTCTTTCCTTTCAGCTTCGGTCATTAAAATTGGTGGTGGTTTCCTCAGTAACGTTTCTTTTTCGTCGCGTCGTCGAAGTTGTTGTTGTTGTCGAGACATCGATGCTGATACGGAGGAGGAGGAAGCGGAGGAGGAGGCCATCGCGCTCGATATTGGTCGCGACATTTTTTATAGAGAGATGAGAGATGATTTTTTTTACAAACACGCGCCCCAAATGCCAAAACAGGAAAAAAGTTCATTTTTCGTCTCTTCTTCTGTCTGAATTCTTCTTTTTCGTTCACTTTTTTTTGCTCAAACAACGAACTCTCTCGTAAAAAAAGAAAAGAATAATGATCGTCTCCGGTCGCACGATTGCACCCGAACCCGTCCAGGACATCCTCATGAGTCTAGAAATGACGAACGAGACGAAGAAGAGATTGGATACCTTGCAAGGATGGGCGAAAGATTTAAAGGTATTATTATTTAGATGAGAATCGTGATTCAGAATCTTCTTACAAAGAATTCAAAATCACAGTTCTTCTTCTTCTTGACTTCTTCTTCTTGACTTCTTCTCTGTTTAAGTTCGCATTCGCGTCGTTCCTTCGCGATGATATATTCATACGCAAGTTTATATGTACTGACTTTTGCTCATATATTTGAACGCGAACTCATCCATCTCTCGTGTGATTAAAAACAAACAGGACGCACCTCCGCTTTCGGAAACGCCTGAATTCGAGTACGTACAAAAACTTCCCAAGAGTTTGACGCAACAACCGAGTTCGGTTTTATTGGACGCCTCGCAACCACACGCGATGTCATCCCCATCTAAGAAGAAGGAGAAGAACGCGACGACGACGAAAAAGTTCGGGGACGACTTTTCGCAGGAGCAAGAAGAAGAAGAAGAGTTGGACGGCGACTACGTCAGTCCAGAACAGAGGGAAAAAGAAGAAGAAGAGCGCGAACGTAAAGAGGCGGCGATGAATCATAACGGAGACGTTCGCATGGAATTGAAACCAAGAACGGGCACGGAATGGCTGCAAGGACAGAAAAAACGCGTTCGAGTGGAGTTCGAGGAAGAGTCGTCCTCGTCTGAAGAAGAAACGGAGGCAGACGAGGAAATTATTCCCACGCAGCGACCTTCGCCGAATGATAGCGAAGACGACGACGACGCACATCTAGATGATGCCAGAGGAAATGACGTCGGGATAATGAAACGAACTTTGAATGCAGCGGTAGGTATGATTGAAACGGTAGTAAACATTGTTCGCTCGCCGTTCAAGTCGCCGAACAAACGCGCTCGAATCGAGAACAGCGATACGCCGCCGCCGTCGCCTGGGATCTTTGGATTTGGTGGGTCGCCATTTGCCAAAGGCATTGCAATGTCGCCGAAATCTTTAGCTCAAGTCATCGATGCCACGGGAGCTGCGGCTGGCGAGAACAATGCCAACGTTGCAAAGATGGAATGGGGCGCCAGAGGCGGCGAAACGTGGCAACAAAAGGAAGAGGACGAAGGCGAAGCGAGAAGGAAAAGAGCCGCGAGGAAAAAGTTAGTATTAGACGATGACGATGAGAACGACGAAGAAGAGGAACATGAGACGGTGAAAAAGTCGCCAAAGAAGGCGACAGGAAAACCGGCGACATCCGTGATGTCCGAAATCGCGAGTCAAGTCACCGAAGTCGCCTCCGAGGCGAATTGGGAAATATTAGCAAAACTCATGGCTGAACGCGAGAAACAGAAAAAAGCACCTCGTGAGCTCGGTTTGAACGTAGATAGAACGCGCAGAATGTCTAGGCGCATGTAAGATTATGCAACAAACATACACACTGTTTTAGTATCACACTTTGTACAGAAGAATCAACCTTTTCCCCGCTTCTTCTTATTTGTCTTTTTCACATATGCGCTGTGAATACCGTGACGTCTTTCCCATTGCTCCGGAGCGTTGTTATACGCATCAACTTCTCTACCGCGCAACGTTACGCAAAACAAATTCGATTCGTCGGTGTTGCAGACAATCTTACACCTCGGATCGTACTCGGCTTCGTCTGGTGATTTGTAGTTTATCAAAACTTCGTGCGCTTTTTTATCGAGCGCTTTCAATTTATTCTCCTTTACAAACTCGCTCAAAACTCTCGATTCGTCGTTCATGTTGTGACACGTTTCGTTTTTCAGTTTCCTCTCCCAATAATGATCGTGCGAGCCGCTGTAAAAATCAAAACCGCAAAACTGCACCGGCTGTTTGAACTTTCGCCACGCGTAGTTGAGAAACATGAGTCCCATGGATGGAAACTTTTCGTTCAAGTTATACTCTTCGTACAGAGTATCCACTTGTGGTGCCTCTACCGCGTGTACTTTTACATCACGCATATCATTCTTCTTTAACCAGTTCGTCGCTATCGTTTCCAACTCGTGCATGCGTTGCTTCTGTTTGGGAATTTTATCTTTTCGTCTCGGGCAGCGCACTTGTTGCGGCTTGCAGTCTCGAAAAACAAACGGAATGTACACGTGCTGCAGTGATTTCTTCAAGTTTGGAATCTCCTCTTCGTCGAATTGGTTCGGATCTTTGATCGTCGATAACACCCAGTGCGTCGTTTTCGAGCCGACGTCTGATTCGAACCCGACGGTTTTGAAAAGATTGAAACGCAACACGACGTCGTTCGCGTCTACTTGTCGTCCGAACCGAGAGTTTCTCAAGCTCGCGCCGTTCCCCACGGCGATGGCAGATAACTGTGTGTTGCTGTTGGAGCTGTCGACGTCGTTATCGTTACCATTACCGTCGTTATTACTATTATCGCCACTAATACTGCTGCTACTGAATCTATTACTATCTTCTCGTTCTACTTCTCGTTCTACTGCGCTGCCTTCCTCGTCGTCACCACCGTCATCACCGTCGTCGTCGATAGATATCTCTTCTCCCTTCGCCAACGACGACGACGAATGCACGGTCACGGACTCGTCTCCGCCCGTGAAAGAATTTTCAACCAACGCGTTCCGTGGGCCGTTCCCATTCATCTTCGTCTTCATTATGCTCTCGTAGTTCCCAGTTAAAACGAAGACGATGATTACGACGAAAACAAAGATCGCGTAATGTGATGACAAAACTCCATTTACTCCTCCTCCGACAGAAGTGTTGTGCGCCTTTCTCCCGCCATAACCACCACCACCAGAGAGCATCATCTCTGTGATGACGTTTAAGTGCTTTCGTTTCGTTTCTCTTCTTCTCTCACGGAAGAAGAAGAAGAAGAAGAAGAAGAAGAAGAAACAACAGAATGGTGTTGTACTCGTATTTCATTTATTTATAACGGAACGGAGTTGGCCGTCGACCAAAATTCCATTTGGAATTAAAAAAACACAAAGAAAAAGAAGGAGAGAAGAGAGAGAGACCAAAAGCAAAAAAAACCTCAAAAACAGGTTCACACAAAAAAATGAATTTCATCGATAAAAACAAAAAACCGGCGAATACGGGCGGGATCGATGAGACCGTCAAGTTAGCCGCGGGGAAACTGGACGGGTTAGCAGGCATGCACGAATATGGGGATCGACAAAAGGATTACACCTGGGATTGCGTGATTTTTGGCGATGGTTCATAGTGCGTTTTTGTTTCTCATCTCTTCAAGAATTGTGTTTTTTCTTCCTCAAATCGCTTATCCCTTCTTTTAAAGTTTGTTTGTTTTGAGGAAGTTTTGAGGGTGACGGCGGAACGTCTTCTCCTTCTCTCTTCTCTCTTTTTCTCACTCTCTTCGGCGTAATGAATCGACGATGGAACCAAATAAATGCAAAACTGTCATCAAATCGTAGCATTTAAAAGCTGTCGGGTGGTGATGGTACGATGAAGGAAGTGCAAAGCCATCAAAGAAAAGAGATAAAAAGAGAGAGAGAGAAGACCTCTTTTTTCCCAAGGAAACAACAAACAAACAAAAACGAAATAAAATTAGAAATCCTCAAAAATACTGACCCGTTGTTTTCTCCTTTTTCGTCTCATTCGATAATCATTACTACGACAGTTACGAAGGCTTAGTTGATATTTACGGTCAGTGCGAACACTTAGGCGTGATGAGCTTCGAGGACGGGGATAGATACGAAGGCGGTTTCAACCAAGGCGCAATGTCTGGACCGGGTATATATCACGGCGACAGCTTCATATTTTTGGGCGAATTTGAAGTAAATCAAAAGTCTGGGTGCGGTGTAGCGGCGTATATGAACGGTGCAGTTGAATACGGCGAGTGGAAATACGATCAGTATTTAGGTCAATACACGCGCAAGTGTCCTCTCGACAAATCGATCGCGTCGATGGAAACCGCCATCGACAGCGCGGCGAGAGCGAAAATGTTTGAAAGGAAACCAAATTCAGAAGTATACTTGAGAATAGTTGAACATTTTCCAGATTATTTGATGCACCACGATCCGATCGTGTATAAAAAAGGCACGGAGTGGACGATGCCTGGTCCAGCTGCTGAGTTGTACACGCCGCCGACAGTGGAAGAAATGGGACCGGAAATTGCCGGTGCGGTGAGCACGATGAACCGTCTCTGGGAACGAATTTGGTCGTATTACAACGTCAAGTGCTCCGAAGAGCGAAGAACTGTAGCTCCGGAGATTCGAAAAAAGAAGGAAGCTATGGCTTTATCCGAAATGCGAACCGAGGAAGACATGGAGGATGAATACGCGGACGTGTACAACGAGGACGGCTCGAGAAGAGGTAAAATGAAAAAACCGAAGCAACAAAAGAAAAATCAAAAAGCAGGTAGAAAAGGTGGTAAGACGGCGTCGTTGACGGTGTCAATGATGAGTGCGTTGCAGCAAAACGCGTTTAGAGGTTTGAGAAGGCAATTACGACGCCCGATAGCTTTTGCTCAACGAGTCACGACGGAGGCGCAAGCCGCGGTGAATCGAGCGATGCCAGCGCTCGAGCGACGATAAAAATTGTTCTTTGTTGACCAAACAAAATATCATCCAATCATCATCCTTTAATTAGTCTCAATACTTTGTTATTAATATATATTTCAAAGAATTCGGTGGCATACATTCTACTTTTTAGTTTCTTTACAAAGCTGCTTGTTACTACACGCTACGTTACATTCTTCTACAGTCTAATTTCATATTTTTTTTACAAAGTACCTTCGAGCGCGGCTAAAGTATTGAACGCGCGAATTCTATTTACTTCCATCATAGTATGCGACTTTAAACGGAGGTCCG
>Ga0182090_1517805_pt1 | contig 13052 bp, 9 predicted proteins | sample 041ome_24_FD_127767 | JGI IMG/M metagenome (GOLD analysis project Ga0182090, IMG submission 127767) | Metatranscriptome of coastal salt marsh microbial communities from the Groves Creek Marsh, Georgia, USA - 041408BS metaT (Metagenome... | ecosystem: Environmental > Aquatic > Marine > Intertidal... | reverse complement strand
CTCTTCCCTTAACTGCCGCACATCGATTTGAATTTTGCAACCCTAAACGGTTCACCGTTGACATCAACCGACCTCGCGACGCGCGCTGCCGCATAACGGGCCCACTCTTTCTTCGAAACCGCTTGACGCGCTCTTCGTGCGTCTCTCGTTTCTTTCCTCGACTACTCACTCTCGCGCACATATATATTCACATCATCATGAGCAGCGCGTTATCGTTAGTCGTTGGCACGACGCGTTCTTCCGTTATTTCGACGGCGGTTGTTAACAACAACAACAACGAGAAAAGCAATCGCGTCAAAGTCGGACGCCGCGCGCGCGTTCAAAGCGTAATAAAAGCGTCGTCGAACGACAACAACAACAACAAAGAGCAAGAAGATTACGACCGACGGTTTCAGGAATCTACCAACGCTGGTTTGACGTTAAACGGGAACCGCGCACCGAGAGGTGGCGATTCCCCACCGGAAGGGAGGTGGAGTTGGACGTTGAATTGGGATTACATGACGTTTGATCGAGAGACGGAGTTACCGATTGAAAATCCAACCGAGCAGCAATTGCGAGAGTGCACCATGATGATTGGTTCGTGTCCGAGATCCCCGGGGGATATTGATCGGTTGATCGATGAAGCCGGGGTGGAAGCTATCGTCTGTTTGCAGTGCGAATTGTGCCACGAGGCGATGGAAATTGATTGGGAACCGATTCGAAAGCGGTGTTTAGAACGGAACGTGGTTATTTTGAGAGTGGCGGTGAGAGATTTCGACCGGTTGGATCAGTCCAGACGGTTGGCGGATATGACGAGGGCGTTTAATTTGTTGCACGATGGATTAGGGAGAAAGACGTACGTTCATTGCACGGCGGGGATTAATCGAGCGAGTTTGACAGTTCTTGGTTATTTAACCTTTTGTCGAGGTATGGAGTTGCAAAAAGCGTTAAATATTATTCGAACGTGTCGACCTCAATCGAACCCGTACGAGGTTTCGTGGCAAGGCGCGAGGAAGATGCTTTTGAGCGAACGCGTCGAGGATTTGTACTTGTACGTAAACACGGAAGGCGGCGGCTGTTCGAAAGAGGAAGGAGGGGATTGGATCGCGAGAGATATGGATAAGGCGGAGAGAGGCATCATAAAGCAAATGTTTCAGAGGAGTCTGGAGGTGGATAAAAGTCTCTCGCACGCGCTTTTGAATTTGAACCAAAACGGGAAATGATTTAAAAAGAGATGGATGATTGTTTGTAATTCAAAAAAATGAAGAAATCCGTGTTGTGATAAAAATGTCCTAGTGTATTTATCGCGGAGCGTCGCGAGTTACTTTGTAACTTTTCATTCGTGTGAACTCTATCTCTCTATCTATCTGCGTGTACTACGTTAACCGATTTTTCATTTCAAACGTTATCCTAGCATCGATTCTAAGTCGATATCTTTCGCTGAGAGTACTTTTTTGGCGCCTAACTTCAGAGGTTTCGCGCCTAGTTTCTTCGCGCCTAAACTGACGTGCCCGCCGCTGTTCATCGGTCGTCTTTGCGCGGCTGGAGCAGGCGCGGCGAAGGCTCCGTCCATGTCCTCGCTCCCCCAGCCATCGCTCGTGGCGCTCGCGTTGCTCATCTTCTTCGCTCCCATACCGCCAAGAGAACCTCCAGGTCGGGCGGATGACGCCGGTCGTGAAGACGTGGTGGACATTTTACTCAAACGCGCCCTCGCTTCTTCTTCTTCTTTATCGAATCCAGAGTAGTCTTCGTCGTCGTCGTCCATATCTCCCCATCCATCGGAAGGATTTGACGTTGTCGCCGCTGGTGCCGCTGGTTCTTGGCTGCTAAAATTATTATTATTATTATGGCTAAGATCTTCCTCGCTTCCAAAATTCTTCAACGACGGCGGCGGCTGTTCTTCGTAAATCGGACTGGAGTTGTTGACGTACCCACCGCCTCGGGATTTTACCGCTTGCGCTGGACTCGGGTTTGGCGACGGATTTGGACTAGCATTTGGAGTTAAACCGTACAATCTTGGCGGCGGTGCCGAGGACCCGAAACTCTTGGCCGCAAACACCTCGCTGTTCAAATCGATGTTATCGCCGTTGTTTACGCTATCGCTATCAGCATTCCCAACTTGGCCGACTGCGTTGGCCATTTTGTCAACCGCCCACGATAACATCGCACCAGCTTTGCTCGCTTTCTTTTTCGCTTTCTCGTGCGCTTCAGCTTGCTCCGCCTCTAACATTCTTTGCGCTTCTTCCGGGCCTAACTTCATGGCGTTGGAGTTCCTTCGAAGAATTTCCACAAAGACAGTCATGGTCTCAAACGCCTCCTCTCGGACGGTTTGTTCGACGTCAGTCATTAAAGGTGCAATTGACGGTACGATTCTCGACGAAACTTCGACCGGTTCATAATATTGAGTGGTATATTTTAACGCCATCAAACCAGCCTGTCGCGCGTTTGGAAACGCGTCTCTCAACGCTCTCGTAAATGCGTTACACAAAACTCTCTTCGCCGTGGATTCCGCCAAGTACGTCGCCACGTTTCCTAAACAAATCGTCGTGTTCGCTCGAATAGCTGGTTGCTCGTCCACTTGTAATTTGGATAAGTGCTTTAACAAGCTCGATCCTAACGTTCGTTGCGTCAATTTCGGCGCCAACAACAGCACCGTTCGCAAAGTCAACTCTCTCACAAACGGATCTTGATCGTTAAATCCAGTCGATATTTTCTCGTAGATGATCTCGTCCGTCATTTTTTCGTCCATAGCGTGAATGTATTTTTGCAAGTGCTCCAACAAAGCCACGCGAATCGCTCGGTCTGTTTTGTCGTACAACTTTACGACGGTTGGAATAATTTTCTTCTCGAAGACGTCAACCGGTAAATTTTTCGCCGCTTGCAACATAGGGGTGATGGCTAACGCTGGCGCGGCGCCAAATTCAAGAGCGGAGCACAGTTTCGGTAAGATTTTTCGTTCAACCGTGACCGTCGCCAACCCTTCCATGACTCTCGGCAAGTGCCTAAAAAAGTACTCCTTCTCGATGGCGTCTTTCAAGCTTAAATTATCGATGAAAGCAATCGTTTCGACCAACTTGTTCTCGAACAAGGACGAGTTTTCGATCAACTTTTTTGGATTATATCGTCTCGCCGGTTGACTCCCCAATAACTTCTGATACTCTTTCAACAACACCTTCGGTATGTGTTGAATGTCTCTCACTTGTTCCGCGCTCGTCATCGCCCCGCCGCCGTACACTTCTCGAATCAAACATCCCAATCCCCACGAGTCGATGGCCCACGGTGGCCCCTCTGGAATCGACTGCCAATCGCCTCTGCGATACTCGTCCGGTTTATACTGATCGGGAACCATGTACGCGCCGTGCACGATGGACGCTTGCCCGTTCACCCCTCGTCCAATCTCGTTCAGTTCCGAAACTAAATCAAATCCAGCGATTTTCCATTCTAAATTCTCCGTCACCACAATCGAGGACAACCCTATGGCCCCGTGGACCAAACCGACCGAGTTGTTCAAAAACGCGATCCCAGTCGCGACTTCTCGAATCCCCAGCGCGAAATACTCGTCTCTCTGATGCGTTCCTTTCGGCACGTCTCTCAGGTGATCTTCCAACTGCACGCACTTTTCCGTCACCACGTGAATGGTAATCTCGCTCCCGCTCTCGATCTCCAGCGTTTCTTTCACTTGCAACACGTTCGGATGTTTGCACAACTTCAAGCGCTTCGCCCCGTTCCTCGCCAGCTCTAGCGTCGTTCTCTCTCGTTCTTTATCTTTAATTTTACACGTGAATATCGTCACCAGTTCTCCGGTTTCTTGCGATTTCCCCGAGTACGTTTTCCACGGTCCAAACGTTCTCGCGGCGTGGACGATTTCGTCGAGCACGTCGTGCTGTAACTTTGGGCCGGATTGGAAGAGAGATCCGATCGATCCAAAGTACGAGCTCATGATGACGACGACGATATGTCTTCTTCTTCTTCTTAGACTTCTTCTTCTCAGAGAGAGACGTCTCTTTCTCTCTTCTCTCTCGTCTTCTCGAAAGAAAAGGTGCGTCTCTTCCTTTAAGCGTTTATTATGTATCCTTTTGGGGAAATGCGCAAAGTCGCATCTCTCGTCTCGTCTCGGGAAAAGTTTCAAACTTTGGCCTCAAAACAACAACGCGCAAAAAGGAAGAAGAAGAAATGAACCCAGCGACGACGGAAGCGACGACGACGGCGACGACGACAACGACGAAACAGCCGAAAATCATCATCGCGGGATACAACGACCAACTTCCGATCGCCCCGCTCCCGGACGAGTTCAAAGACGCCGACGAATCCACGAAGCAGAGATACTTTCGGGAAGCGAAACGGGTGGCGATTGAAAAGTGCAGAGAAAACCGATGCGGGAACGACGAGGTGACCGCGGAGATGCACTCGGGACCAGGACCGGAAATTAAAGAAGGGGAGGAATGCGAGGAGGGGGACGCCGCGGAAGGGGGGGCGACTTTGAAGCGCGAAGGAGGGTGGAAACGGCCGAGTTTGCGGACGTGCACGGCGCAGGAATTCGCGTACGATTTTTTTAAATTTCACGAGCAACGAGGCGAGTTTGATTACGAACTCATGTGGGAGTGCGTTTCTTCTTCTGTTTTTGTCTGTTCATTCGTCGCTCGCGAGTAATATCGCGAGCACCCGCGCATCTTTATTCTCTCTTTTGCGCGCGCACGCTGACCATTCGCGAAATGTTCTCTTCTTTTTCAATCTCTTTCTCGCGCGATGCTTCTTCTCGCGTATTTTCATGCGACGACGCACGCGCAACAGTAAACTGGACCGGCTCATCTCGCGGTCGGGAAAACCGTTCGATTTGTTAACCTTTTACGCCGAAGTCTGCCGAAGAGGTGGTTTCGGTGAGAACAGGATCGAGGCGAAGTTGAGGTTTTCAATCTCGAAGATCTTTAAAGTTATGTTTAACTATTTCGAGTCGCATTCGTACACGGACATCGCGAATAAACTCTTCGACGTGTACGAGCTCTTTTTTTTGCCGTACGAAAAAGCGCACGAGGAGGAAGACGTGTCGAAGAGGTCGGAGTTGAAAGATGGCATACCGAGAGTGCAGGAAATTTCGCACCAGTATTACTATTTGAGAGAGCGAAAGGAAGTGGAGCAGGCGCAGATTGCGATGCATTTGAGGCGCGGGAGGAAGTACGATCCGAATTTCGTGCCGATGTTTAGAATGAGCGTCCATAAAAGTTTGTTGGAGGAGAACATCGTCAAAGAGGATGGAGACGAAGAGAACGGAAAAAAGGAATGAAGGAAGTCTCACTAGCAATAGCATCAGCGTAAGAAAGAAGAAATGCATAACTAGAAATACCGTAGACAATGTAACAAAAAGAAAAACACCGCCCGAAGCGCGTAGCAAAAATCTTATAAAACAAATCTCGCTAAATCTTTCTTCTTGAGCAAATCACCGATCGCTTCTTCCACCTCTTTCGCATCAATTGTTATCGTACATTTACCTTCTAATCCTTTCTCTTTGTGCTTTCTCGCCTCTTCCGGCGCGTCGAAGCTAATCTTTTCGCATATGCGTTCGACGATGGCGTGTAGCCGTCGAGCGCCTATGTTATCGACGTTCGAGTTGATTTCCTCGGATAACTCCGCCATTCTCACGACCGCTTCTTTGGTAAATTCCAGGTTTATGTCTTCTGTTTCCATCAAAGCTCTCTGTTGTCTCAAAATGTTCGCTTTTGGTTCGGTTAAAATCCGATGTAAATCATCCTTCGTCAAGCCTTTTAATTCCACGCGAATCGGTAGTCTGCCTTGTAATTCTGCCAACATATCGCTCGGTTTGTTTTGACTGAACGCACCAGACGCGATGAACAAAATGTGGTCGGTAGAGACGTTGCCGTATTTCGTTGAAACCACTGATCCTTCGATGATTGGGAGTAAATCCCGCTGCACGCCTTCCGAGGAGGCGTCGGCGCCGTGTCTAGAATCCGAACTCGAAACAATCTTATCGATTTCGTCAATGAAGACAATACCATCAGACTCGACCGCAATCACGGCTTCTTTCGCGATCGCGTCTTGCGTCAACAGCTTATCAAACTCAACTTCTTCTATGAGTGGTTTACACTCGCGCACGGTCATTTTCCTTTTCTCGTGTTGCAAGTTTGGTAGGCCTCCCGCGCCTCCCTTTTTGGAAAACATCTTGTCGACTTTAATAACTAACTCGTGGATCGGTAACGGTCCAGCCGACGGATCGAAGCGAACGCCATCGGAATTTCCGCCGGTACCTTCTGGTAATACAACTTCAATCAAACGATCGTCCAACGCGCCTTCGCGATACAACGCTCGAAACGCCTCCCTCGTTTCCTCCGACGCGCTCTCTCCGCATACGAAATCCAAAATCTTATTCTCAATCATCTCCGCCACTCTGGATTTGAATCGTTGCTTAAGCTTCGTCTTCGTCAAAGTGATCGCGTTATCCATCAAGTCGCGGATAATCTGATCCACGTCGCGACCGTGAAACCCAACCTCGGTAAACTTCGTCGCCTCGACCTTCACGAATGGCGACTCGGTGATTTTTGCCAACCGTCTCGCGATTTCCGTCTTCCCGCACCCGGTCGGCCCGATCATCAAAATATTCTTTGGAACAATTTCGTCCTTTAAATCCTCCGGGCATCGATGACGTCGCCAACGATTCCTCAGCGCGACCGCCACGGCTCTTTTTGCCGCGTTTTGGCCGACGATGTAATCGTCCAACAATTTCACCACTTTCGTCGGCGTCAAGTCGTCCGCCTCCGCGCCGGCGCCAAACGACATGTCTCCAGTCAACGATTGCAACGTTATCGGCTCCAAATCGCTCGTTTTCTTCGATTTCACGGTGGTCGGTGTTGTGTTTCCTGTCGCTGTCGTCGCTGCTGCCGATTGCGCGGTCGTCGCGCTGTTGTTTTGCGCACCACCACCGCTTCCTTTCGCTCCTTTCGCCAAAGAAGCCTTCTTTCCTTCCTCTTCTTCTTCCAATTCGTCGTTCTCGTCGTCGTCGTCATCGTCTCCGCTCTTCACCGTATCCGCGCTCGCGCTAAAAGCAGCGAACCCTCTCGTCGTCGTCGCCCCGCGCTCGTTCCAACAAAAACTGAACGACGACTTCTGCTTCCTCGCATGATGCGAAGTCGTTGTTCTCGTCGTCGCAAACGTCGCGTTCTTCGAAGAAGAAGAAGACGACGATAAACTCGCGTCTCTTCCCTCCTTCCCCGCTGGTGCTAACGGTTTGAGATCCAATTTCGTCGTCGCAGATATCGTCCTCGCGCTCCTTCCTCCTCCTCCTGTTCCTCCTCTCGTCGCTGCTGCTGCTCTGGAGAGGAGGAGGAGAGATGAAGCGCCGCTCGACTCGGAGAAGAAGAGCATCGACGACGCCGCTTTTCGCCTCATCGTGTGTTTTATACGTGTTAGGGAAATGACGAACGACACAAAAATTGGAGAGAAAGAAATGGAGAAAACGCGCTTTTATCATCTTTGATCATCTCTCGCGCCGCTAATTCTCCTCCTCCTCCTCCTCCTCCCGCGACGACGACGACGGCGACGATGAAGACCTCCGAACAAGAACAACGACGACGACGACGAGATGATGATGGTTCTTTGGCTTCTTCTTCGCAACATTACCTCAGAACGGACGGGACGGTCGTTTCGCTCCCGAACAACGCGCGCCTCGTCGACTCTGAGGAGAAGGTTTCCCGCGCTTCACGGTTCGAAAACGCTCCTGCTGCTGCTCTTTCTCTCGCGCGATCGGGAGGATCGGGAGGAAAAGAAGAAGCGCGCCGCTGGTGGCAGTTTTTCCGGAAAGATCGAACGAGGACGAAACTGGCAAAGTTGGCTTTACTATTAGTCGCGCTATTCGTCGTCTCTTCTTCTTCTTCGTTGAATCCGAATTTCAATCCAAAGAGGCACGCGAGTAGTAGTAGCAGTAGTTTCAACGGGAACGAAGAAGAAGCGTCGAACGACAAAGGACGCGCGGCCGCGGTGAAAATATCCGGACCAAAGACGGCGCTCTCGTCGATGTTCTCTCTCGCCGCGAAGAACAACAATTTCCCGTCGAGCGCACCCGGTAGAAAAGAAGCGCTCGAGCGACGCGAGCGATTAATGCGAGAACAGAGAGCAAACGAGCGCGAGCGATTGGAGCAGGCGCGGTATGGCCCGGCGAACGAAGCCTTGCGCGGTTCGCGCGAGCTGGAGGCGACGCGGAACTTTGGAAACGGAATGGTAAATCGAATCGACTGGAAGGCGAAAACGAACCAGTTGGGGAGAGAGTATAAAGAATACAGAAGGATGATGGACAGAGAGAACAGGTGGGACGGCAGAAGTCAGAGGTATGGGATTTTGTCGAGAGATGATGGTAGCAGTAATAGTAATCCGTAGCCGCGTAGCGCGCGCGCGCGCGCGTAATATATGTAGAAATGTTTTGTAAAAGTAACGAACTCTCTCTCTTCATTTTAATTTAAAAGGACAAACGCGCTCGCGCGCACAGAAAATATGCGCGGCGGCGGCGGCGCGAAACCGACGAACAAAAGAACGCTCCTCCCAATCCTCCTCTCGTTCTGTTTCCTGTTCTGGTTCAAACCGAGCGAACCGTTTTTAGTGCCGTATTTAATCGAAAAGAAAGGATTTTCGATTCGAGACATCAACGAAGAGATTTTCCCGGTGTACGTGTACTCGTTCTTCGTGTGGACGGTGCTGAGCGGGCCGATGGCGTCGAAACTCGGGTCGAGGTTTATGCTTCGAGTTGGGGTTTTGTGCGAGTTTTGCGTGCGTTGGATTTTGATTTACGGGGAGAGCATTCGGTCGATGCAAGTGATGCAGGTGTTGTTCGGGGCGACGATCGCGAGCTTTCCGTTCGCGTTTAGTTACGGGGTGGAGATTTTTAGTAGTAGCGATGACGACGAGGACGAACACGATGAAGCGGAGGAGAACGGTACCGGTGAGAGTACGAATGAAAAACACAACGGGGACCAAACTGGGTACATCAGCGCGACGTTTGCGACGAGTTACGCGTTAGCTGGGATGATTGGCCAATTGGCGGTGTCGTTTGGTACGCCGTCGTCGAAACCGACGGAAGATCGAATAGCGGAGTTGTTTTGGGTGAGTTTAGCGAGCGTATGTGCGGCAGTTTTGGTGGCGATTTTCGCGCTGCCGGATGTTAGCGGTAACAGCGGTAGAAAGAGCAGTTCTAGTAATAATAGCGGTGGAGGAGGTGGTGGTGGTGGTAAATTTTCGGCGGCGAGGGAAGCGGCGGAGACGATTAGACTGGCGTATTCGGAAGTGGGCACGAGGTGTTTGTCCATTTATTGGGTCGTCGCTTCAGCTGGGCTAAACTTTGTACAAACGTACGGTTCAAATTCGTGGTACGAAACCAGCGCGGATTCGGGGTCAAATAACGGATACTTTGTGTTCATCGCGCAAGTTTCCATCGCCATCGTCTCTCTGTTCGCTCGCGCCAGAGTGGTGAGCGAAGATTTCGGCAATCGACCTGGATTTTATTCTCTGTGTTCTCTTTTCGGGTTTATCGCCGCGCTCTTGTTGGGACGGTGGGGGACTGGAGAATTGAAAAATGTTGGTGGGTCGAAAGTCATAGCCATGTTTGTTTTCTACGTGATTTTAACGTCCGCGGTGAATTTAGGATTACTCGTGTGCTACGCGAGAGCGAGCGCCTCTATTTCCAACGGGTTCGAACGAAGGCGGGAGGAAGAAAAACGGAAACGAGCACTCGAGACTCCAGAAGTGATCAACAGCAGAAGTAATTATGATTATAACAGAAACGAAGATTCTATTCAACAGTTCTCCTCCGTGAAAGAAAAAGCTTCCATTCGGATGCTTTTCGGCATGAACGGTATCTTCGCGGCGTTTACGTTGTGCGTAATGCAAGCGGCGACGAGAGGCGATTCTGCGAAAATGATCGTCAGGATGGGAGCTGTATTCATACAAATTGGTGCGGTTATAAACGGAATTACGACTAGAATCGTTGGGTTGAAGAATGGATACACGTTTTCTCCGTTTGAAGAAAACGAGAGGAGGCGGAGAGAAGACGGCGGGGACAGTCGCGAAATCGAGCTCCATGAGTCTGCGCAGCAGCAGTAGTAGTAGCGGGGAAAATTGTGTGTGTGCAACTCGATGCTTATTGTAATACGTAGTAGATGATTTTGGTAGTACAAGTCATGCATTCATTCTTCGCGATCATCGTCGCTATCAAAGTCTACGTAGTTCACAATCACGTCTTTATTCGTCTTCTTCTTCTTCTTTTTCTTCGCTTTCATCAACGAGGCATCGTCGTCAAAATCGTCTTCATGGGATGCTTTCGCCCTTTTCTTCTTCCGTTTCTTCGGCAGAATACCGTCGTCGTCGTTTTTCTCTCGCATTCCTTCGCTATCGCTATCATCGCTATCTGCATCTATCTTCTTACTCTTTTTCATCTTCTTTTTCTTTCTATTTCTATCCTCCTCTCGGAACGCATCCCAGGCTACGCACGTCAAATTCTGCTTCGCGTACGCCGCACCTAAACATTTCCGAGTGGAGCCGTTATACACTCGAACGTATCTATCTAAACCAACCGTGGCTACTAAATCTAGCGTTGGATGCGCTTCGATTTCGCGAACGCTCCCCGAATTTCCACGAATCGCGCCGCACACTTTACTCGTTCTCAAATCGATGGCACAACATTTACCTCGACTGTCCGCGGCAAACATCCGGTGCTCATCGACCGAACTAAACGCCACTGAATTCACCGCCGCTTCGCCGTATTCTACTTCCATCGTCGCCCGTTTATTCGCTCTCGTATCATACAACCTCACTTTTTTCTCACCAGTACCGACGGCAAATACGCAGCTCCCGTTGTTTTCGTTTGCTCCTCCGTGCTCCTTAAATCTCGCGCACTTCACCCACGGCGGCGCTCGGTAATTCAGCCAATTCACCGGTGGCGGTTTCGCTTTCCACACCAACTTCCCTTCCTGCTCAACATCTACAATCTTTACGTCGTTGCCTTGCCCTTTCCCACCGTAAAGTAACCTTTTCCCATCTTTACTCGCTCGCGCGCACAACACGCCGCCTTCTCTCACGTCTTTCAACTGAAACGAAAGCGCGTCCTCCGCCGCGCCGCTTTTCCACGTGCCATCGTCCTTCACGCGCAACACGGTCACTTTACCTTCCTCGTCAGCTGCGGTGAGTTGCCTCCCATCTTCACTAAAATCTAATCCTACGAACGACGATGCGTTATTCTTATCATCGCTCCCTCTCGTCGTCGCGTACTCGAACACGTCCGGCTGGTAAAATCCACCGCCGCCGGCGCGACAAATTTCAATCGACCCTTTCTTCCTCGCCACCGCGTACACGTTGCAATCCATCTGACGGTTATACGCCGAGCACAGCTTCAAAATTGAAAGCTCTTTTTTATTCGATTCCGAGCCGAATCGATGGAGGATGGACGAGTACGCGTTCGACGACGACGCGAAGCGCAGGTACCCGAGCTCGTCGCCGCAGAGGAGCGAAATTTCCCCAACACCGGAACCTTTTTTAGACGAAGACGACATCGATTGTAACGATGATGATGATGAGTGTTAATAAGAGCAGAGTTCAATCGATCGAGAATGCGCGTGTCGTTTGACTCTCGCTTTCGGTTGCAAAGCGCGTTGCGATCGTTCAGGAAAAGTCGTGAAGTGTGTTTTGTCTTGTGAAGAATTTGGAAACGAGAAGCTCTCTGTGAGACACGCACAACGCTTTCCGCGCGCTACTACAACATCGATCGACACGATTCAATAAAAATATATACGCATGATACGCGATTGTTTTCCCTCTCTCTCTGTCTCTTCTTTTACTTCTCCTCCTCTTCTCTGTGAATGGTCTTAAACCGGTACCCTTCCACGCGTTCCTTCATTCTCTTCTTGTACTCTTTATCGTGCTTCTTCCCGGCTCTGGCTAAATCTTCTAACGAATGCTGCTTGCCTTCTCTCTCTTCCAACTCCATGCGTCTTTTGAAGAGCTCGTCTTCGTGGTGCTTATCCGCCAACTCCGCGGCTTCGAGCAACTCTTTGACGTCCATTCGGTGCGGTTTGACGAACGTCGTGTCCACGCCGAGGTGGTTCATGTGCTTGACGACTTTCTTAGCGGCGTGATCTTTGAGCAAGTCGTGGTCGTTTTTGCACTTTTCGTGTTTCCCGGTCAACTGTTCGTTTTCCTTCTCGTAAAACTTTTGCGTGTCTTCTAAATTTTCAACCTTGTAAAAGAGCATTTTCATCTCTTGCGAACAGTTGGTGGCTAGTTTCCCGAGCGCCGCGGCTAATTTGTTCCTCTCTTTCGTCATCGTCACCAACTCCGCTCTCAGTTGACTGGAATCCATAAACGACCATCTCTGTTTCTCCTCGTAGGTGACTTCGTTCTCGCTCGAACGCAACGTCGTACCGAGCAACTCTAAATCTCCATTCGTCGCTTCCTCTACCGCCTCTTTCGCTTCTTCCTCGATCTCACTCTCCATGTTCTTAAACGCGATCGCGGTTTCGTCTCCTTTCGCCACCTCTTCCGCTTGCATTTTCGCCGCGCGTTCCACCTTCGCTTTATCTTGCGTCGGGTTCGTGGCGGTGAATTTCGGCCTCGCATTTTTGTTCACGTTTCCATACATCCGAGCTAACGCGTCGTCCGCGGCGTACTTGTTCGAGTCGAAGTACGCGTTCTCCCGTCGACTATTTCTACCACCACCATCGTTATTACTATTCGTCCTCGAACCTCCTCCTCCTTCTTCTTCTGTCGTCAGAGCGAATTTCGATCTCTTCAAAAGCGCTCTTCGGTGCGGATTTTGTGAAAACGAGAACTCTTCTTCCTCGTTGTTGTTGTTTCTCAAAGGCCCCGAAGACGAAGCAGTAGAAGAAGACGCGAAAACCGTCGTCGTCGTCGTCGTCACCAAAAGCAGCGCGAGAAACACCAAAAGCCTCGTCGACGATTTCCAGTCGATCATGATTGATTTTTAGGAGTTGTAGTTCTGCGTGTGTAATCTTTTTAATTTTTTTGTCGTGTTGTTGTGAGGCTTTGAAATGTGCTTTAATTCTATACACGTGGTGATGGATTTT
>Ga0182090_1827165_pt1 | contig 13056 bp, 15 predicted proteins | sample 041ome_24_FD_127767 | JGI IMG/M metagenome (GOLD analysis project Ga0182090, IMG submission 127767) | Metatranscriptome of coastal salt marsh microbial communities from the Groves Creek Marsh, Georgia, USA - 041408BS metaT (Metagenome... | ecosystem: Environmental > Aquatic > Marine > Intertidal... | reverse complement strand
CGTTAAGCTCGCGGCCGAACAGGACAGCGTTGATAAACAAGAACACCACCGCAGGCCCAATAGCCGTGAAAAACAGGATCAATGCGATAGGAAGCCCGTGCGCGTTGAACAGCAGGGCGCGGCCGGCTCCGCGGAGGCTGTTTGACAAATCCTCACGAAACGGCAGCTCGAGCGCTGTGGCAGCGCATTCGGGATAATGGCATTGCTCGAACGCCAGAACGACTTCGCCAGTAAAGAACTGCATCACCGCCAGTACGACTATGCGAAAAAGAAACCAGACGGCAGCTACTGATATGACCCACGACAGCACGACATAAGTGTCACCCTCTGCCTCGAGATAATAACTCAATAACCGCGGCAGGCTTTCGGCCAAGGAAAATCCGAAAACGACGAGCACTATAATCGTGATTGTGAGACTTTTCGCGAGCACCTTCAGGATCGCCCCATCCGAAAATTCTCCAACCGCAACGACCATCGATTTTGCAACAGCGCTCATTGCTGCCATTTCCATTGCTCGCGCCGCCAAGTCAACGCTGACTGAAGAATGACAAGCCATTCTGTCCTTGGCCTGCGCTGACTTGCACGCTAGGCGGCGCGTCGTAAGTTGCTCATTGTAGTTTTAGGAATTTCCGTGACTGAACCCCGCTATGACGTGATCGCCATCGGCAATGCTATCGTAGATATTATCGCATCGTGCTCTGAAGAACTGATCGATGAGCTCCAGCTCAATCGTGGTGGGATGACGCTGCTTGATGAGGCGCGCGCAGAAGAATTGTATGCGGCTATGCCGCCCGCACGCGAAATCTCTGGCGGATCGGCGGCCAATACGCTCGCCGGTCTCTCGACGCTTGGCTTGCAATGCGCCTTTATCGGCCAGGTAGCCAATGACCGGCTGGGCAAGGTGTTTGCGCATGACATGCGCGCCACTGGCATCGATTTCGACACGCCGATGCGCGAAGGTGAACCCGCAACCGGGCGTTGTCTGATCTTCGTGACGCCTGATGGCGAGCGCACGATGAACACCTTCCTTGGCGCCGGGCAATTCCTGCCAGCTGAATCGCTTAGTGAAGACTTGATCGCGTCGAGCGCAATCCTCTATCTCGAAGGCTATCTGTGGGACCCGGAAGAACCGCGCAAGGCTATGCGACGCGCGATCGAAGTTGCGCGACGCGGAGGCCGCAAGGTCGCCTTTACTGCCAGCGAAAGCTTTGTGATTGAACGCCACGGCGATGATTTCCGCCAGATGCTCGATGATGGCGTGATCGACATTCTGTTCGTAAACGAGCATGAGCTCGCGACGCTGACTGGTCTGAATGACTTTGAAGCCGGAGTGGCAGCGGTTGCTGCTAAAGTTCCGGTTCTGGTCGCAACCCGCAGCGAGAAGGGCGCCATAGCCATCGCGCACGGCGAACGCGCTGAAGTCAAGGCAGAACCGGTCGACAAAGTGATAGATACAACCGGGGCAGGTGACCAGTTTGCGGCAGGATTCCTCTCAGGATTTGCCAAAGGCGAGCCACTTGATAAATGTCTCAAGCGCGGCGCAATCACGGCTGCCGAGGTTATCAGCCACTATGGACCGCGGCCCGAAGCGGACCTGAAGGCCCTGATCGCTGAGCAACTTGGCTAAGCCTTACTAGTCCATGGCCCCCGCATAATCGTCACTACGCAGTGTGAGGATATAGTCTGCGATATCCTCGACTTGTAGTGGATCGAGATCGAAGTCCATTATCTCAGGATAATTGTGCGCATCGGTAAGCCAATCGAGAAACAGGATCTCTTCATAGCGCTTTCCTTCAAACAAGACGTATTAAATAAAGCGTGGCTAGCGCCCGCGCACAATGATCTAGATCAATTTTGCGCCTCGCGCTCCACTTCGCGCCAGCCAATGTCGCGGCGGCAGAACCCGCTGGGAAAATCGATTGCATCGACCGCTGCATAGGCGGCTGCCTGCGCTTCGGTTGCATTCGCGCCAGTTGCTGTCACATTGAGCACACGCCCGCCATTTGCGACCAGCTGACCATCGCGCATTGCGGTGCCCGCGTGGAACACCTTCGCACCGCTGGCCTCCGCATCACCTAGGCTGATTGCGCCACCCTTAGCCGGCGTGTCGGGATAGCCCCTCGCTGCCATCACAACGGTCATCGCGGTTTGCGACGAGAACTCGCCCGACGTGCCCTGCAGCGAGCCATTCGCACAGGCAAGCATGATCGCCGCCAGATCGCTTTCGAGCCGCGTCATCAAAACCTGACATTCCGGATCGCCGAAACGGCAATTGTATTCGATCAGTTTGGGGCCAGCCTCTGTCAACATTAGCCCGGCATAGAGCACCCCTGAATAGGGCATGCCTTCCTCACGCATCGTGCGCACGGTTGGCTCGATGATTTCAGCCATCACGCGCGCTTGCAGTTGCTCTGTAAGAACTGGCGCTGGCGAATACGCGCCCATACCGCCGGTATTGGGGCCGACATCGCCATCGCCCACTCGCTTGTGGTCTTGCGCTGTGCCGAAAGGGATGATCGCGGTGCCATCAGTGAGTGCGAAGAAACTTGCCTCCTCGCCGGTCATGAACTCCTCGATCACCACCTCTGCGCCTGCTTCACCGAACTGCCCGCCGAACATGTCAGCCAGCGCAGCTTCAGCGTCCGAGCGGTTCTCCGCGATGACCACGCCTTTGCCTGCGGCCAACCCGTCCGCCTTCAAGACATAGGGCGGTTCAAAACGATCGAGCGCTGCCTTGGCGTCATCCAATGAAGTTGTTCGCACGTATCCCGCGGTAGGGATGCGGGCACGTTCGCACAGATCCTTGGTAAAGCCCTTGCTTCCTTCGAGCTGCGCGGCAGCTTTGCTGGGGCCGAATACAGGAATGTCGAAATCGCGCAGACTGTCTGCCAAACCGTCAACCAGTGGTGCCTCCGGCCCGATCACAACCAGGCCGACGTTGTGCGCTTCGCAAAAATCGACAACCGCGGCGTGACTGCTTGCGTTGAGGCCAACCAGCTCGGCTTCTTCGGCGATCCCGGGATTGCCAGGTGCTGCGAACAATTTGGTGCATGTGGGGGATTGCGCCAGCTTCCACGCCAGCGCATGTTCGCGCCCACCTGAACCGAGCAAAAGGATATTCATGGCCGCTTCGTCCCCTGATGATGGCAATAACGGGCTGGTAGCGCGCGAGCGGCAAGGCGACAACGCCGAGCCTCTCTCGATCACCGAGATTTCTGCTGCGCTCAAGCGAACGGTTGAGGATCGTTTCGGTTTTGTGCGTTTGCGCGGGGAATTGTCAGGCGTGAAACGCGCCGCGTCTGGCCACCTTTACCTTGCGCTGAAAGACGAGAATGCTGTGTTGGATGGCGTGATGTGGCGCGGCAATGCCCAGCGTCTCGCTTTCGTTCCGGAAGACGGGATTGAAGTGACCGCCAGCGGAAAACTTACCACTTATCCCGGGCGCTCCAAATACCAGATCGTGATCGACAGTCTGGAGATCGCAGGCGAGGGAGCACTGCTCGCGTTGCTGGAGAAGACCAGGCAGAAGTTAGAAGCCGAAGGGCTGTTCGCGCGCGAACGCAAGCAGGCTTTGCCCTTCCTGCCTAAAGTGATTGGCGTTGTGACGTCGCCCACGGGTTCGGTCATCCGCGATATCCTGCACCGATTGGCGGACCGCTTCCCCAGCCAGGTGCTGGTATGGCCGGTATTGGTGCAAGGGCAGGGTGCAGCCGAGCAAGTTGCCGGCGCCATACGCGGATTTGCCGCGCTTGATGCGGACGGCCCGGTTCCTCGCCCCGATGTTGTGATCGTTGCGCGCGGGGGCGGCTCGATCGAAGACCTGTGGAGCTTCAACGAAGAAGTGGTGGTGCGCGCCATCGCCGATTGTTCGATCCCCGTCATCTCTGCGGTCGGCCACGAAACCGACACAACACTGGCTGATTATGCTGCGGACCGCCGCGCACCCACGCCCACCGCCGCAGCCGAGATGGTGGTGCCTGTGCGCGCTGACTTGATCGCGACCGTCGCCGATCTGGCCAATCGTCAGCGCCGCGCAGTGCTTCGCCCGGTCGAACTTGGGCGTGAACGGCTGGAGGCGCGGGTGCGCCGTATGCCTAAGCTGGAGGCGCTGTTTCAGCCGGATGCCCAGCGTCTGGACGAGCTGTCTGAACGTTTGCGGCGCGGTTTGCGTGACCGGGCAGGGCAGGGGCGAGAGAGACTGGCGGGCACCTCAGCCCGGCTGTCGCCGACGCTGCTCAAACGCAGCATGGAAGATGCAAGTCGCCAGCTGGCACGGGTTCGTTTGACACCCGATCTTGTCCGGCGTCCGATGATGCAAAAGCAGGACGCGCTCATCGCGCTGGCGCGGCTGGCGCAGCAATTCCACCCGGAAGAGCCGTTGAAGCGCGGTTATGCGATTGTGCGCGATGGTAAGGACAAAGCGCTGACTTCGCGCGAGATGGCCGCCAAGGAGGCAGCGTTGGTGCTGCAGTTCGCAGATGGCCGTTTGGAAGTCTCTCAAGGCGATGATTCGTCGCTCAAGAGACCGGCAAAGCCGGCACGGAAGAAACCATCAGTGCCGCCGAAACAAGACGACCTGTTCGGTTAATTGTCGGTTCGGCATTGGCTTGCTAAAGGAGCTGTCATGTTGATGAATTCCGGAAATGGCGAAGCCAAACTTCACTACGGTGCCAGCGCCTTTAGAGTGGTGCGCGGAGGCAATTTTGTGCGTTGCGCGGTCAGCGGCGAAGCAATCCAGCTCGAAGAGCTGCGGTATTGGAGCGCTGAGTATCAGGAAGCCTATGCGACCTGCGAAATCGCGACCAAGCGGTTGACCGCCGAACCATGAGGTCTGCCCTCGCCGGTGTTGGGCTGCTAGCGCTTGCAGCCTGCGAGAATGCGCCGCGCAACAATGCACCGAATCCGCTGCTGCCAACCTTGGCTGTCGCATCGGCTGTTCCCAACGATAATGCCGAGATTTCGACCGGCCGCGACGCGATTGAACTCGCCGGGGAACTGACTCAAGGCGGCTGGGTCAAAGGTCTGGTGCCGCGTGGGACAGAATTGGCCACGCTTGGCGATACGCGGCTAAGCGTTGAAACGGATGGCCGTTTCTTTGCAGCATTTGATCGCGATGCGACCGGCCCGGCAATCCTTCGGGCCACGCTTGAAGACGGCCGCGTGATCGAACGCCAGATCGATGTGGCTCCGCGGGCGTGGAATATCGAGCATGTCAACGTTGCCAAGCGCAGCGGTGGCAGCAGCGAGGCGTGGTGGAAGAAGCGCGAGCCCGAATGGCTGGCAATCAAAGTTGCGCGCGAGAAAGTCACCGGCGCGACCGGCTGGCAGCAGGATTTTATCTGGCCGGTCAAGGGCCGTATCTCCGGGCGTTTCGGTTCGCAGCGCATCTATCACGGCGAACCGGGCAGCTATCATTCCGGCCTCGATATTGCTCCGGGCGCGGGCACGCCCTTCGTTGCACCTGCTGATGGGGTTGTGGTTCTGGCGGCGGACAATTTCTCGCTGGAAGGCAATCTGTTGATCATCGATCACGGGCACGGATTGAACAGCGCGTTTCTGCATGCCTCGCGGCTGATGGTGCGCGAAGGTGACCAAGTGACACAAGGCCAGCATATCGGAAATGTCGGCGCGTCAGGTCGCGCAACCGGCCCGCATCTGCATTGGAGCCTGAAATGGCACGATGCGCGGCTAGACCCACTGCTGTTTGTAGCCCCCGAGGCATAGCCCAAAGCCGGCAACAAAAAAGCGCGCAGATTTCTCTGCGCGCCCTTTGACCAACTTGCGCCCCTTGCGGGACCAGTGGATTATGCAGCTTCTTTAGCTGCCTTCTTGAGCTCGCGCTTCACCTTGACGGCGCGCGCAGAAAGCTTCTCGTCCTTGGTCTTCAAGAGCCAGTTGTCCAAGCCGCCATTGTGCTCAACCGAACGCAGACCGTTGGTTGATACGCGGAACTTGAAGCTGCGGCCCAGCTTCTCGCTCAGCAGCGTAACGTTCTGCAGGTTTGGCAGGAACACCCGCTTGGTCTTGTTGTTAGCGTGGCTAACGTTGTTACCTACCTGGCGACCCTTGCCGGTCAGTTCGCAAATACGCGACATGATATCTCTCGTTCGTTTTCTATGGTTGGCCTTGGATGCGAATCGGCAGGCCATCAAAAATTCGGTCTGAAACCACTGGTTTCCCGCGAAGGCGGGCGCATAGCGGGGGCTTCCCGAATCGTCAAGCAAAGTTGCGGCCTGACGCGCATACGGCTAGCGCGCTTGATATGACCAAGTGGCCCATTCCTCACCCAATGCAGCTCGCGCTGGATGCCGCGCGTGCGGCCGGGGCGCAAGGCGAAGTGCCTATTGGCGCGGTTGTTATGAAGGGCGATGAAGTGCTCAGCGTGGCTGCCAATCGCACGCGCACCCCGCCTGACCCGACTGGCCATGCAGAGATTGTTGCCTTGCGCGAAGCCGCGGTGAAGCTGGGCAGCGAACGGCTGACAGACTGCGATCTTTATGTCACGCTGGAGCCTTGCGCGATGTGTGCGGGGGCGATCAGCCATGCTCGCATTGGCAAGCTCTATTACGCTGCGAGCGATCCCAAAGGTGGAGCAGTGGAACACGGCGCGCGCGTGTTCGAGCATCCGCAAGCGCTACATAGACCAGAGGTCTATTCGGGTGTGGGCGAAACTGAAGCTGCTGAAATATTGCGCGATTTCTTCAAGGCGCGGCGGTGATCGTCAGCCCTCTAGCCAGGCAATCGATTTAGGCCTGAAAACAAAGAACAGTGCCGCAAGATTCATCATCAGCACGATGAGACCAGACAACTGGAAAAAGAGGGTCAAGAGCTGGAATCCCGTGATCATGGAGTAGATGCTGTAGACCATCCAGAGCGCCAGAATGTATCGCATAAACCCGATGCGAAAGAGCGAAATCGACATCCAGATGCCAAACATGATGGCGAACCGTATTGTCATGAATGTTACGGTATATGCCGCGAGAATTTCCAGCATCTCTGGCTCGGCTCCGCCGCGTATAAGTTGTCCATGCCCTGCGGCCAAGATCCGGTCCTAGCCTGCAATCACAACAAACAAATCGAGAATCAGCGCTCCGAGGAAAAGATAGTCAAACTTCGTGATATAATCGGGTTTCATCGGCGACCTCCAATAAACCCTTGAAGTGATTCCTCATTTCCCATGAAGTTTGCGTTAAAGCGGCGTGAAATCGAGCCCGATATCGGCGGCAGGCGCACTTTGGGTTAGGCGGCCGACAGAAACATAGTTCACGCCCGTTGCCGCCTTGGCCTTGATTGTATCAAGATTGATCCCGCCGCTTGCCTCGGTTGGAACGCGGCCAGCAACCAGCGCTACTGCTTCGCGTAGTGAAGATGGCTCCATATTGTCGAGCAGAAGGCGGGTGGCGCCAGCTTCCAAAGCGGGCTCGATCTGGTCGATCCGATCAACTTCGCAGATGATCTCTTTCACGCCAGCTGCGACTGCGCGGCGCACCGCTTCGCCGACATTGCCAGCGACCAGCACATGGTTGTCCTTGATCATGGCTGCATCCCACAGCCCCATGCGGTGGTTGCTGCCACCACCCATGCGCACCGCGTATTTCTCAAGGTAACGCAGGCCGGGGATTGTCTTGCGGGTATCCAGCAAAGTGCAATCGGGGTTGTCCATTGTGACCACATATTCGTGCACCATAGTGGCGATGCCGGACAAATGCTGCACAGTGTTGAGTGCGCTGCGCTCTGCAGTCAGCATGGCACGCGCATTACCGGAAAGGCGCATCAGATCGGTGCCGGGTTCAACCGCATCACCATCCTGCACCAACAGCTCGATCTCCATCCCGGGATCCAGTGCCAGGAAAAATGCCTCGGCAATCGGCAGGCCTGCAACGATGATTGCATCGCGGCTATCCATCACGCCGGAAAAGCGCGCGTCTGCCGGGATCACGCTTTCCGAAGTGACGTCGCGCCCGCCGTCAGGAAGGCCCTCGCCAAGGTCTTCGGCCAAAGTCTCGCGCACGAATGCGTCGAGATCAAAACCCTCGAGTTCAAACGCCATCAGTGAACGAAACGCGCCACGACGTCGCGATAGGAACGCGAGACTTTCACCTCGGCGCCGGATTCCAGCACCAGGAAGCATTCACCGTTCGTGTGCGGCTTCACCTGGCGCACTTGATCGAGATTGACGATCCAGCTGCGGTGCACGCGCTGGAAGGTGCGGGGATCCAGCCGGCGCTCAAGATCCTTCATCGTCTCGCGCAGGATCCGAGAATTCTCTGCGGTATAGATCACCATATAGTCGCCAGCCGCCTCGATCCGCTCGATTGTATCGACTTCAACGCGGAAAATGCGGCCCTGATCTTTCACATTGATCAGCTTCTCGAAGCGGTCGCTTGTTTCAGTCTCGCCTTCGTCCATGGCTTGCGCCTGATCCGGAGCCACCTGTGCGAGGACATTCTTGAGCTTGTCAGCTTCCTCGGCAGATTTTTTCTCGGCTAAACGCTGGCGCACGCGCTCAACCGTGTCCGCAAGCTTGTCGGGATCGACCGGCTTCATCAGATAGTTGACGGCATTGGCTTCGAATGCACGAATAGCATGCTCTTCATAGGCTGTGACAAACACGAACAATGGCGGCTCGATCTCCATCACACCCTTGACCACGCCGAAGCCGTCAAAGCCGGGCATTTGTATGTCCAGAAACACAAGATCGGGCTTCTCGGTCTTGATCGTGCGAATCGCTTCACGCCCGTTGGCGCAAGTTGCGATCACTTCGATGTCCTCGAATGGTTCTAGCCTCAGCCGGAGGCCTTGAATGGCAAGCTTCTCATCATCGACAAGCATTGTGCGAATAGTCATGCGTTGGATTCCAATGGGCGCCCGGGGGCAAAGGGCGCGGTGGTTGATTGCTGTGCCGGACTTGCCAGCTGTGCGGGGGCTGATTCTTGAGCGGTCTCGGTCGCCTCCTCTTCAGCGGTTTCAAACGGGATATCGATCGTGACAATAAATCCGCCACCTGAACCGGAGCTGGTCCGGAACTGGTGATTGTCGCCATAGGCCTGCATCAAGCGATTGCGGATGTTCGCCAGCCCAACCCCGGTGGACGTGGTTTGCTGGGCGCTTTGTTTTGCAAGCTCGAGCAGACTGCCTTGGCGCGGCCCATTCACGCCGGGCCCGGTGTCTGAGACTTCGATCTTGAGCCGCCCGTTACTTACCTTGGCAGTCAGATCGATCCGCGCGCCTTCTTCTTGCGGAGAGACGGCATATTTGACGGCGTTTTCTACCAATGGCTGCAGCAACATCGAAGGCAAAAGGGCGCCATTTGCTTCGTCATCGATTGTGAATTCCGTACGCAGCCTGTCTTCGAAGCGCATGCGTTCGATGTCGAGGTAGAGCTGTAAGGTTTCCACCTCTTGCGCCAGAGTCACAATGCTGCCCGGTTCCATGATCAACGTGTGCCGCAGAAATGCGGATAGGCGGGATAGCATCGCATTGGCAGGCTCGGTTTGTTTAAGAAGAACCAGCGTGCTGATCGAATTCAGTGTGTTGAACAGAAAGTGCGGATTAAGCTGGTAGCGCAGCATGGCCAGCTGCGCACTGGTGGCCTGCGCTTCCAGGCGCTCCAAACGGTCGGCTTGTTCTTCGACCGTCAAAAAATAGTTCATTGCGAAATAAAGCGCAGTCCAACCGCCCAGCAACGTTGCGGGAATGTAGACGAAGCCGATAAACCGCTGCGCAAATGTGCTTTCGACAATGCCTGCACTGTAAATGCCGTGCACCCATGTTTCCATCGAAGCGTAAAGCGCAACCCCCACAAGCAGCGCGATCATCGTCAAACCCCATGTGACGAAGGGCTGCTTGCTGATCAATTGCCGGTAGACCACGGACAGGATCAGACTGATCGAAAATCCGGTGATCGTGGTCACAATTATCACGGCTAAAAGATCGAGTGGTTGGCCGTTGGCAATTGCCGCGGCTGCGCGCAGCAAAAATGCGCCGCCCCAGCCTGCAAGCTGAAGGTTCCAGAACGCCTTGTTCTTATTGGCAAAGAACGGCGTGGGTTGGAAGGGTAGCACCGACATACCTCTCCCTCTTAGCCGATTTGATAGGCAAGGTGCCATTTGTTTTGCCGCTTGCCGTCGCGCGCGCTACACTGCTGGACGGCAAGGAGAGGAATCATGGCAACTATTGAGCATCCGGACGCAGCCAGTCACGAGCGCGCCAAATTCAGCGAGATGAAGCAAGGTACGGCTGAAGACTGGGCGATTATCGGCGGTGAGTATCGCAAATTCGCGAAGGGCGTGGCCGATCGTGTGCTCGATCATCTGAAACTGCTCAAAGGTGATTTTGGCGGATTTCCGATCTGCCGGCTGGAGCATTCCTTGCAGACCGCGACGCGCGCGCATCGTGACGGGCGGGATGAGCGCTACGTTGTAATGGCATTGCTGCATGACATTGGCGATACACTTGGCACCTATAACCATCCTGATGTTGCCGCAGCGATTCTGAAACCGTTCGTTTCCGAGCGGGACCACTGGATTTGCGAAAAGCACGGTGCGTTCCAGGGCTATTTCTATTTCCACCACGTCGGCATGGATCAGAATATCCGTGAGCAATATCGCGGGAATCCGCATTTTGAAGCATGCGCAGAGTTTTGCGAGAAGTACGATCAGGCAGCGTTTGACGCGAATTATGAAAGCGCGCCGCTGGACTTCTTTGAACCAATGGTCCGCCGGGTCATGGAGAGGCCGATCAACTCTATGTACGCCAAGGTGATCGACGATTGAGTGCAGTTTGGCCGGGATTGCGCGCTGAGCGAGGAACTTGTCCTGCTCGTTAAGGCGTCGTGATCTCGCGTGTGAAATGCCTGCGCCAGTCGACACCCTCTTCTTGCTGCAACTCCTCAATTAGCGCGCGTTCTGCTTCAATGAACTCGACCCGCTCATCCCAGCCATCATGCGTGCGTTTGCGGAAGATGCCGCCGTCGTGGATCGGTCCCCAACGCTTCATGAAACGCGTTGCAGCAGCGGGATCATAGCCTGCATTGGCTAGCAACCACGGCATCAAACGGTCAGCTTCGCGTTCTGTCAGCCGGACATTGCTGCGGCTTCTGCCGTTTGCGTCCAGCCAATCGCGATGGTGCAAAACGTTGTGCGCCAATTCATGCGCTATGGCCGCTGCCAACTCTTCTTCGGGATAGGCGAAACCGGGGAAATGATACCCCAGGATCACGCGGCTTCCCTCGGCCATTGCGCCCTTGTTTTCGCCGCTCAACTCGAACCGGGACGCACAGGCGAGCACAGGTTCAAGCGTAACATCTTTGCCCTCAGCAAGCGTCAGAGTGACTGATCCATCTTCCTTAACGCGCTGATCAATCCAATCGTGCATCCGCTTGGTCCGCCGCCAATCGCTTCTAGCCTCGCTTAGCCATGTATGCGGATCAACCCCGGCGATAGCTGTGACATGCTGATTGGCCGCGAGACCTGCTTGCGCAGACGGCGAGCCTGCAGCTGCCGTCAGAACCGCGATATCGCCGCTGATTCCGAGCAGCTCCCGCACTGCGTCAGGCCGTCCATAACTGGCCATATCGTGCAACTGCAGGCCGATTGATGGTATTGAATTGGCGCAAAATTTCGCATTACCCGAAACCAGCTTCCAGCCAATATCTTGCAGCTTTTGATCCTGCTCGAGCCTTTGCTGGAAAACGGATTGGGCGGCGCGCCTTTGCGGGCCATCGTCGGCATCATCGGCAATGGCGGGCTGCGGAAGAAATACGCAGGCGAAGGCTGTTAATCCAAGGCAAGTGCGCGAAACCAATGCTTATGTACCTGCGTTATCGACCGCATCTTTGAGCGCGGCATAGCCAACTGCGCCTTCGAAAGCCGAGTTGCTGGTGACCCAGCTGGGCGTGCCGCCAAAGCCAAGCTGCGCAGCGAGCGCATTGTTCTTGGCAATCTCGGTTGAAATATCTTCGCCGGCCATGTCCACGCGCGCCCGCTCGATATCCATTCCGGCTTGAGTGGCAGCTTGTTCTACGCTTTCCGGTGTCGCCGGCGCTAGCTCGAACATGGCGTCGTGGAATTCTGCAAATTTGCCTTGCTTGGCTGCCGCCAGACCCATTCGCGAAGCGACCTCGCTGCCACGGAAAATTGGCCATTCGCGGATGACAACTTTCAGCTCGGGATCTTCGGCAATCAGTCGGTCAATGTCAGGCCGGCTGGCGCGGCAGAACCCGCAATTGTAGTCTGTGAATTTGACCAGAACCTTTGAGCCCTCCGGGTTTCCAAGCACCGCTCCGGGGAAGTTGCCCATCACCTGTTCAGCGATGCCGGCCAAGCGTCGCTCTGCCTCCTGCCGCTGATATGCCTCCGCCATCTGCGGGAGAATCTCCGGGTTCGAAAGCAGGTATTCCTTGGTTCGCTCATCACCCAGGCCAGTGGCATTGAAGGCCGCCGATCCGGCAAAGCCGAATATCAATGCGATCGCCGCGGTGATCAAAAAAGATGAAGTTCGCGATTCCATTTTCATTTCCCGAAATTGAGCCCTTGGCCTGGCGACTTATCGATCCCGAAGTCGCTCAAGCTCGGCCCTGGCTTGCAGCGAAATGTCTTGCGCTCGAATCCAGTCTGGCGTTCCGGGCTCAAGCCCGGCTTCTGCTGCTTGCGCGCTTCGCAGCGCTTCCGGATAGTTGCGGCGCATGACTTGTTGCTCTGCACTTGCAAGGCGCGCGCGCGGCATATCTCCTCGCGCCGCATAAACTACGCCCAATTGATACCAAGCGAATGGATTAAACCGATCACGCACGACGGCTGCGCGCAGCACGCGTTCGGCTTCGTTGAAGTTCTCCTGATTCTCGGTCGCGATCAACGCGTGCCCGAACATCGAGGCAATGAGCGGCTCGTTGCGGCTGAGACTGGTCGCGCTACGCAGATAGGTCAGCGCTTCATCTGGCTTGCCGGATTCAAGCAGGACCTGCCCTTTCAGTTCATAGAAATATGGGTTCTGGGGATCACTCTCCAGCAGAGCATTGGTTTCCGCGAGCGCTTTGTCGACGAACGCGCTCTTGTG
>Ga0182090_1274647_pt1 | contig 13072 bp, 9 predicted proteins | sample 041ome_24_FD_127767 | JGI IMG/M metagenome (GOLD analysis project Ga0182090, IMG submission 127767) | Metatranscriptome of coastal salt marsh microbial communities from the Groves Creek Marsh, Georgia, USA - 041408BS metaT (Metagenome... | ecosystem: Environmental > Aquatic > Marine > Intertidal... | reverse complement strand
TTTTTTTTTCCGCAAAACTTTTGCGTGACTTTTCGCTCGCAAGCGGCGCACTTTGGGAAAATAAATTGTTGCGCGTCGTTCAAAAGCGGCTAAGGAAAGAGACAGAGACAGAGACAGAGAAGAAAAAAGAGAGACAGAGACAGAAGAAGACGCGGCGACACCCACCACTCGCTCTCGCAGGGTTTGGGGGGGAGAAAAGAGAGAGAGAGAGATGCGTAATAATACAAAGAAGATGGTGAACAAAGCGGACGTGGACGGCGTTTTAACGATCTCGTCGACACCGGTCGGAAAAAAGGGGATGAAGATTCTTCTGGCGAACGCGTTGATTCCAGACGCGAACGTGGATGGGAAATACGAGAGGAAAGACGTGGTTTTAGAGAATGGTGTGATTGCGAGAGTGAGAGACGCGAGATGCGCTGAAGATAATGATGATGCCGACGCCGAAGCGACGACAACCGAGGAGAAGAAGAAGGGGTCGAGCAAAGAAGGAAAAGAAGGAGAAAAAGAAGAAGAGTACTACGACGAAGTCATCGACTGTCGAGAACGCATGCTGACGCCGGGTTTGGTGAACGGCCACACGCATTCCGTCGAGCACTGGCTGAGAGGCGCGATTCCTCCGTTACCTCTCGAGATGTGGATATTTCAGTTGATTTTACACGAGCCGAGAGGCGAGAAAGGATGGTTCGGGGAGAAATCTTGGGTGGAAACGCCGAGCGCGATGATTGCTCTCTCGAGTTTACTCTGCGGAATCGAAACGTTACTGAGCGGTTCGACCGTTATCATGGATCACTTGTTGTGCAGGAATATCGATGATGTTGAGGCGGCAGTGACGGCGTACAAAGCGCTCGGTTTGCGTTGTTTTATAGCGCCGATGTTAAACGACGACGGGACGATGTATCATAATTACGTTCCGTTAGCTCGCGACGCGAAAGAGCGGTTGGCAAAGTGCGGTTCGTGCGGGATGTGCGGCGGGTTAGATGGAAAGACCGGGTGTTTTAGGACCGAAAAAAGCGCGTACTCGAAGGAAGCTTTAGAAAAAAGCTTGAAATTGTGGGAAGATGCGGTGGAGAAGTTTCACGATCCAGAGAACGGAGTGAACATAGCGATTGGTCCCGTGACGTGTTTTAGCGCGAGTTTTGACTTACTCAAAGGCGCCGCAGAGTTGAGGCGGAAACATAATTTGTGTGGTCACATACATTTGCTAGAAACGCGGGCGCAAGCGTTGCAATCGAAACAGTTTTTAAACGAAAACGGGTGCGATGGATCGTCAGTAAAACTCTTAGAAAAATCGGGATTCTTGAGCGTTCCCGGAACCTCTCTCGCGCACGGTGTGTGGTTAACCGACGAAGAGTGCGATATCGTGAGTAAAGCCGACGCAACAATCGTGCACAACCCGTTGTCGAATTTACGTCTAGGATCAGGCGTCGCTCCGTTGCGAAGATATAAGAATAACGGCGTTAAAGTGTGTCTCGGCGCGGACGGTTCGTGCTCGTCTGACGGGCAGGACATGTTGGAGGTTGTGAAAATTGCAAATTTTCTGCCGTGTGTAGAAACGGCAGAATATCGAGACTGGCCTTCGCCGAGGGAGACGTATTTAAAACTAGGCTGCGAAAACGGGTACCATAGCGTTAATTTAGGTGATAAAGGAGGGAAAATACAGGAAGGAATGTTGGCAGATGTGTGTTTGTGGGATTTGAGCGCACTGGCGTTGTTACCTAAAACTGACCCTCTCGGTTTACTCGCTCGAGGGAGCAGAGCGCAAAGCGCTGGCGCCGGCTCAGTCCTAGCCGAATGTTGGGTCAACGGAAAGAGAGTGATCAAGGAAGGTGAAATTTGTGGATGCGACGTGAAACTGTTGAGGAAAATCGTTTCCCAAGCGCAAGATTACGTGCACGAATCCAAGACCGTGTTACGACCCGAGTCCTACGACTTGACCAGACGAGCGGAAAGAGAATACAGAGCCGCGATCGGTTTAGACGTCGTCGAGAAAGAAGAAAAGAAGACGAAAAAGATGAAAAAAGAGAACGCAGAGCACCGCGACTTTCCGGAGGATAACCGAGTTCTCTACGACGCCGAGTTCTCTTCTTGAAAGCGGGATTGAAAAAAATAGTTCTCGGCGGCGGCGGCGTAAACGGGTAACGAAGTAAACGTTTTGTATTATGGCAGTAGTTGCCCATGCACTTGTTATTGTTATTGTTGTTGTTATATATTATTATCGCTACTACCACTGGTATTGCGACCGGTGGAATCTTTCGCGAAGTCTCCTTCTCTCTGCCTCTTTCTCCTCTCTTTTTCTCTTTCGTTTCAGTCGATGCCTTCTTGCTTAAAACAGGAAAAAAAAGTGTCCTCTCTCGCGTCACAACACGGCGGCGGCGGCGGCGGCGGAGGGAAACGATGGAAAACAAGAAACGGTGGCTTCTCCTCGCTTTGTCCACGGTCGAGTGCTTACTTTGCACCGGCGTGACGTTCGGTTTAAGCGCGTTAACGATCGCCTTGAAAAGAGACGGACAGTTCTCCGAGTTCTGTTACGACGACGACAACGATGACGACGACGAATGCAACGCGCAAAAGTTAAAGTTTAACGCGATGTACACCGCTGGGACGGTATCCGTGCCTCTATCGATGATGTTTTGGGGAAGTTTGATCGATAAAAAAGGAGTAAAATTTACGCGAGCGGTTTCGCTGTGTTTGTTTACCGTCGGGTGCGTGTTGTTTGCGGAAAGCGATTCAAAACGATTCGATGGGTTCGTGGCGGCGTGCGTGTTTCTGGGCGCGGGAGGCGCTGGTTTTTTCTTGTCGCATTTTCAGTTTTGCGAACATTGGAGACACACGAAGTATTTTGGAATGTCGCATAGCGTGACGAATATGGCGTTTGATTCGAGCACGGTGACTTTTTACGCGTTTGAGGCGATACATAAAGCCGGAGTTTGTTCGGTGCGTCAGCTGTTTTACGGGTTGGCGGGGATTAGCGTGGCTTTTATTATTAGCACGAATAAGTACGTGTGGGGTGCGTATTTGGACCCACCTCTATCAAATGATGATGACTGTGATGATGGAAAGAATGATAGCATGATGGAAAATGGCGTCGAAGATGACGTTGACAATGCCCAGGATAATTCTCGGGCTAAGAAGGCGTTGGAGTATGGTGGTGCACCATTGACGCGCATGAAATTCACGGAACAAGTGCGAACACCGTTTTTCTGGACGATTGCAGCGTGGTCTCTCGGCTCTATTTATCGCTCTATGTTCATTTTAGGAAGTATTTTCGAACAGATGTTGTACAACAACGATGGTAGAAGTACGAAAGATGCCAATTCCTACGTGCGTTTGTTCAACGCCCTGATTTTGATGAGCACGTTCTTGACGCCTCTGTTCGGCTTATTCGTCGACAAATTCGGGTTAGCGCCTGGATTCTCTCTCGTAAACGTGTTAGGGATAATCAGTTACGCCGGAGTGCTTTGGAATCACGATGAAGTGAGTTTATCGATCGCTTTTTTAGCATTTGGTTGTTTTCGTGCCTGGAACTACTCGTGTTTGACAATATACGTGCAAGGCGTATTTGGGAACGCGACGTTCGGACAGTTATACGGTATAGGTATCGGTACATTCGCTGTACTTTCCGGATGCATGCAGTATCCGTCAATGCACCTCGTTTTAAAAGAAGGTGACGGTGATTTTCTCGTCGTTGATCTTTTAATGATTTGCATCGGTGTTATACTGTTCGCGTTTCCCGCATGGATTCGTAAGAACGGCGTCTTTGGTGGGCACGGTTCGTAATAGCTAACTACGGGCGACAACGGATGATGCTCTTCTTGCGCGTGTAATGTGATGCTTGTTGCTTTTTTATTTATAATCTTACTACTAATACTGGTGCTGTAAACTCTATGTACATCAAATGAATTCGAGCATAAATTTTTTCATTTAGCCTATCCTAAACCAGGGTCGCGCCTCGCTTGACTTCCACGTTAAGAAAGGGTGCGGTGTCAGTTGCAACAGAAACGAGATCATCGAGTTCGCTATAATCAGGGAGGACCGTGTCAAGAGAAGGTTTGCCTTTCCGGAACACAATTCGCTCATGCTGAGATGGGCGAGCGAAGAGTTCGTAGAAGGATCTCGCTTGCGGGAGGAGGATGAAGTCCGCGCGGTAATTTTTACGGATGAGGCCGATTTTAGGCGTGGGAACCTTCGCAAACATAGCTTTCGCGGCACTTGAGGCAACAACTTTCGTCCAATAGCCTTCGCTCGGTGCTGTATTTAAATGCGCAACCTCGAACGTCGATTTTAGCGTTGCTACCCCATCGTAGTCGGCGTAGGGAGCCCAGTAATCTCGAACATTATCAGTTCCAGTGCACACGTTTAGTCCGGCATGTTCGAGCTCTTGAATCGGCGCAATACCTCTCCAACGAGGTGTGCGTGGAACGTTCTTATCGATAAAAATGCCTACTCCATCGGTCGTACCTTTGCGGTCTTGTAAACCGAGATTTGTGAGTGGGTTTACTATGAATGAGACTCTCGTGCTCGTCTCCTCGTCGATTCGTTTTGCAAGCTCTATCACTCGATCTATCGTGGCTTTTGACTGCAAAGAGAGCGAGCACACGTGCGAAAGCGAGAGCAAACGAATATTCTTGAACGAACTAGCGTTGTTGTTATCTCCTTCGTTCAAAAACGCCTCCAAGCACAACAAAACCGCGCAACAATTTGGATCGTTAGTTTCGTCTATGTGTACATCTACATTCATCGCGTATTTGTCCGCGTAAGAGAACAGATCCTTAAAGTGCTTTCGGCTTTCATCGAGCGTTTCCGCGTGGTCGCCAGAGCTTCTTCCGACGACGCCACAATACGCGCCAAGTAAAATAGAGTCTCCGCCTTCGCTATCGTTCGTTGCTGCTGCGATTTTTGCGAACTCGTCAGCAATGCTCGGTTCCGACCATAACGGCAAGTACAAGTTACACACGCCTTGTAAATACATGCCGTGCGTTTCTAACAAATCGAGACGTTTCTTCGTGAATACTTCGAACACTTCACTTCTCAACGCTTTATTCTCAAAATTGTTCGTGCCATCCAAGTGGCTCCGAATCCCATTCGCTCCGTAATACAACGCCGAACGCACGGCAAAATCAAACCGCCGTTCAAAATCTGTTTTCATAGTCTTCCCGTCCCGTTCCAACCACCTCGGCTGGTCCGCAAGTTCGCATCCCAGCGCATCTGGTATGCTACCAGTCGGATTCCTGCACCTTTCGACCGTGTGCGTTTTAATTAAATGCGTGTGTGCGTCCAAAAAGCAAGGCATGAGAAGGCTATTTTCGCAGTTCACGACGACGGTACCGGCGTCCTCTTCCACCTCGCTTTCGTCCTCGTTTCCGCGAGCGACGACGTCCAAGATGACACCTTCTCCGGCATCGACTGTGACTGCGCATGACACTAACCCCGCTTGGTCAGCTGCTCCTCGAAAATCAAAGCATTCTTCTTCTTCTTTTTTATCGTCGTCCGTTACCAGAGCGGAAATTGGAATCCTCACGTTTCGCAACTCGTACGTCGTTTTCCTCCTCGTTTCCTCCTCGCCTTTTTCAAAGGTAGTTGGGACGGAGAAGGAAATCGAACGCATTCGCTCCTTCACGCGTTCCTTTCGCGAGAAGGAAGAGGAGGAGTGAGACGCTTTCGCTGTCATCGCTTATCGCGTCGAAGGGGTCCTCTCTCGTATCGCCCGTATAAATATTCGGTATCTCAGTGAGAAGCGCGCGCAGAGGTTCCCACTCTCTCTCTCTCTCTTCTCAATCAGCGCCGCACGAGAAAATAATCCCAAGCGACGCGTTCTAAAGTTCTCTCTCTCTCTTTCTCTCGCGCTCCTTCCTAAAGCTTTCGTTTCGCGGGATCCGAAGAACAGAAATAAAAAGAACCTTTTCGAGAAGAAAACCCACTACTCGGACCCTTTGGGGACGAGAGATCCCCGGGTGGCGGCGCGCGTATTCTCTCTCTCTCTGTCTCTTCGCGGTCGGCGTATGTTGTTTTCCAAAAGTTGTGTATTTTGATAACGAACTTTTTTTAGCCCAAAAACGAGAAAGAGAGGCCACTTACTACATAAACCCTAAACCCTAAACCCGAAAAAAAAAGCAAATTCGACTTGCACAACAAAATATAATAATCCTCATTCTTTTTCTTAAACGTCATGTCGGACCAAAAAGTTCTGGAAAAGAAAAAGTCGGTGATTTCCGCCGGCGCGTCCACCGCTCCGACGTCGTGGGAAGACTACAAGTCTCGCTTGAAAATTTTCGGGTGGCAAAACGGAACGAGTTACAAATGGTAAGGGAGCGCTTTTGGGAATCTTTTGATTTTTTTGTTTTTGTGTGTTGGTTGTTGAGTTTTCGTGTCTTTATCGGAGGAGGGTAAAATCCGGTTCAAATTCAAATCTCCTCTCACCTCTCTCTCCTTTTTCCACCATCGATCGCCGCGCGAAACCGTCCGTTTCCGAAAGACGCGCGTCTTTTTTACTCGTTCGCGTCTCTGTAATTGGGAACGAGGGATGTGGAGGTTCAGACAGAGAGAAGAAAGTTGCGGGGAATTTTTGTTTTCTTTTTCCGTAATCGGCGTAACGAACTTCTCCCACCCCCCGAAAGGTCGCGATCGAAAAAAAAAAATCTAACTAACTAACTGACCTTTCACTCCCACCCTCCTCCACTCGATCAAAAATATTAACAATATGTATCTTTTTGCAGGAACACGAAGGTTGAATTCTTCACCGGCCCGGGCGAAATCGAAGCGTTCGGGGAACTGTTCTTCGATAACCTCGCCACCATGCTCGGGGTGACCGGTTCGGCGATCGGTCACATCGGCTATACGTTACTCGCCGCGCCGTGGAGAAACTGGGGTCCGGACGGGTACGCGTTGGCGTGCGCGCAACAGTGGGAAAAAATTTACTACGAATGGAACATCCCGGCGTGCGGCTTGTGCTTGCTGTTCGGGAACATATACTACGCGTGGTTGGCGACTCGTCTCGCGACGAAAGAAAATCGCACGGATGTGACGGCACAACCGTACGGTATGAACACGACGGTCATCTACATCATGTTGTACGCCATCACTTTGCCGGCGCTTGAAAGGGGGCACGATAAGTTCATACCAGCCTGTCATGCTACAAATTCTTGCACGGATGGAGACATTCAAGGCGCGGCGAGAAAAGCAGCCGAGTATGGTTGGGAAGTTTCCGTGACGGCTAACTTCATCGTCGGTTTGTTCGAAGTCAGCGGGTTCTTCTTGGGCGATTTGGTCAGATGGTTGTTCCCAACCGCTGCCGTCTTCATCCCGTTATTTGGCGTCGGCTTCATGTGGTTGGGCTACGTGTACGTCGTCGATATCTTCGAATCTCCTATGATGTGCTTCCTTCCGTTCATGATTGTCTTGACTGGTTTCTTTGGCAACGTGAGATACCCGATTTACAAATCCATCACGTTTCCCATCGCTTTGTTGGCGATTTTGGCCTCTTCGGCTTTTGGCTGGATGGGTGCATGCGAACAATCAACCGATGAACTAGTGTATGGCTTTGGATCACACACGACCTCAGTTGCAGCGCAATACAACGGAGTGGATCCAGCCACCGGAGCAGGCCGCAAGACGTGCCAAGGCACGGACAAGACGTTAGCTAAGAACGCTTGGAATACATACGCCGGCAAGGGCGACATCTTTGGCGGCTTTGGCAGAGGTTTAAAAGGCTTCTCTCATGCAGAGGTGAAAGATCTCGTGGCGCAATCGTTACTCTACGGCGCGATTGGCTTTCTGGGCTCGATGGCGGACGTCGAGTCCGCGGAGTTGGCCGGTGATTCGTATCCGATGGCGGAGTGTTTGATTTTTGACGGTCTCGGTACGATGATTGGCGCTATCGCGGGCGGTATCTACGGCACGACCATGTACATCGGTCACCCGATTCACAAAGCGCTCGGTGCTAAAATCGGTTATTCGATATTGAATGGCATCGTCTATTTCATTCTCTTCTGCACTGGCATCTTCGCGAGTTTGTACAACGTAATTCCGCTTTGTGCGAACGGTGCGATTCTCATCTTTGTCGGTCTCTTGCTCGGTAGACAAGCGTTCGAGAATACTCCGCCGAGGCATTATCCGGCGTTATTGTTGGGTGTCATGCCGTTCATCGCGAACAAAATGTCTTTGGAATCACAAGGTAACAATTCATACGATATGGGTATTCAAATGATGTCCGCAGCTGGTGGTACGATGTGTGGTATATTTTTAACGTGCATCGCTTGCTTCGCCATCGATCGAGCCTTCGTTAAATGTGTCATCGTTTGCTTCTTCATGTGCTTCCTCTCCTTGTTTGGCTTCTTCGCCAGTCACAACGATATCATCGATCCGAGTACGGGCGTCCGAGGTCCAAGACACGAGAAGTTGGGCATCTATGACTCGAGCAGCGACCTGAACCAAGGATGGAAATGGGCCATCGCATGGGCCATGAGCGCGGTGTACTTCGCGGCGCACATTCCGTTTCAAAAGAAAGGCTCGCACGTCAAAATGCCGATTGACATGAGAGACATGACGACTGATCCGTACGACGACGATGCGGACTTGTCCTAATGACGATGCGGACTTGTCCGAACGACGGACGCGTCACGCACCAAAAGACGCGCGTGGATTTTATATAAAAAATTATTTATTATATATTACGCCGCCACAGTCTCGAGAGCTTTCGCGCGCTTTTAGTAAAAGCCGCGTTCGCCCTCGCAGACTTTGTACATGAACATATGAGCGTTCTTATTTCTCGAGAGACGAGAGTGGAGGATAGCATCAACAGACGAGAAAGAAGAACGACGTGCGGAGAGAACTAACTAAACTTGAGTATACGCGTTGTCGCAATACATCACATGACACATACATATAACACGTGCGCGAGTTTCTAAATAAAAATAATCACTCTTCTCCCCTATTAAGTTCTACTGCTCTTCCTTGAAACGACGACCTTTTGACGTTTCGGGAAAAAATGCTCCTTCCCCTAAAGCATAACTACTTCTTCTTCTTTTTCTCTTCCGTCTCCTCCTCCGCGGCTCTCATTCTCCGCTGGTTCTTTCGCCTGAGCGTGTAACTGATGGCTTTACACAACCCGGCGAATTTTATCACGTGAATCGCTCCGGATTCGTTCAAGTGCGCGTAAAAGTTTTGAAACGTTGTCCAGGATTGGAGCGGTTCCAACACGGCTCCGAACATGGTTTGCAACGCATTTTCTAACTTTTCCGTGACCGTCTGCCCAGGAGCGAGGTACACGTTTATCGCTAACGCGACGACGAGGTACCTGTAGACGATGCGCGATACTTGAACTCTGCCCGACATTTTGTTTTTATATCGCTGTTGTTGTTATTATTCTTTGCGCGAGGAATGTGAAGAAATGAAAAACTTTGAAAATGGAAACTAAAAAACACGAGACACGAACACACGATGACAGGTCGCGGCGAGAAAGGCGGAATACATGTGCACTACTAATCGTCGCTATATAATTACACTGCTATTTTAAGCCAGAGGGAGGAGAAGAAGGAGGGAAATATCCTCCATCGATGGCTTTGTTGTTTTGGACGTACGCGATGGCGCGTTCAGCCGCGTCTCGATGTATGAGCCGCGGCGTCGCGACGGACCGAGCGCCGTACATGTCTTCTCGTAAACAGAAGATGTCGCTGTTATTGCTGTTTTTGTCGTTGTGGTCTTCTCTATCGATGTTGTCTTCTCTTCGTTCTCGCGCTTTGCAAATATTCGCGTCGCGCGTAGTAAACGGCGGTTTTTCTTCACCGAACGAAGCGGCGGAGCACTCGGCAAAGGTAGTCACGCGACACCCATCGTCTTTCACGTACCCTTTCGCTTCCACCGCGCGCGCTCCTGGTATCCCGTACGCGACTACTGTTAACATAACTCCGTATCTTCCGTTCTCATCGTTGATATCGACGCACCCACCGGCGGCGACTCTCACGCTCTCGCTCGTCTCTTTCGCCCGCAAATCCACCTTCGCGACATCCGGCGCGATGCCGAGATACCTCGGTTCGTTCGCCAACGCCTCGACTAAAGCCTCTTCCGTCACCGCAAACACGTGGTACACATTCCCATCGTTCCAATCGTTCGTCGGTACTAAACATGGATTTAGTTTCGGTCTTTCGCCGCCGCCGACGTGTTCTCGACATCCTTCCGGTTTCACGTCGAAATACATCTTCACGCCTCTCACGAGCGCGTGGCCGATAAAGATGGCCTCGTCGCCCTCGTTTTCCCCGTCGAGATTTTTGCGCAGCGCGAACCCGTCTTGCAGCGTCCCCGAGACCGCGAGGAGGCGTCTTTTACTTTTCGTTTGAACGCGACTTCTTCGTCGTTGTTTTTGTCGTCGCTCGTCGTCGTCGTCGTCGTCGTCGTCGTCGAAACCGTTAGAAGAAGAAGTACCGGCATCGTCTTCTCGTTTTCCCCAACGAAATCCTCGTTTTCTTTCTTCTTTTTCTTCTCCTCCTTTTCGCTTCGAGCGCCGCCGCCGCCTCGAATAATTGAAATCGAAAGATTTTCTTCGAGCGATGAACGAACCAAAGAGACCGACGATGATTCCGGCGAGAAACGACGACGACGACGACGCGACGGTTCCCGTCTTCATTTTTATTTTTTGTTGTTGTTTGGGAAGTTTTTGGGAAAAGACAAAAGAAATCTCAACTTAATTATTTAGGGTTTCACATCAAAATTCAAAAACCCTAAACGTACAATTTGAAAACTTCACAGCGCTCGTTTCTCCGCATCATCTTCGTCGGTTTACGTTCCCTTGTGCGCGTCGTGGCGTCGCGCAGAAGAAGAGTACCACGAAGTAATCAGCGCGCACACGCACGCACACGCACGCACACGCGCTTTTGCACACTTTTCGTGCGTAATATAAATAAGAGAGAGAGAGAGAGAGAGAGAGAAAAGATGAACGCGACGCAGCTCTTCCACGGAAGAACAACGACGACAACAACAACGGTCTCAACGACGCGACGACACCTTCAAAGTCGTCTCGAAAGTGTTCGCCCCGGCGCGTTCTGCGCTTCCTCTTCTTCTTCTACTTCGGACGGTTGGAGATGTCCTCCGTGTCGTCGTCGTCCTCGTCGTCGTCGGTGCGATGGAGGCGTTGTTTTAGTTCGAAGCGCGTCCGATGGCGCCGCGAGTAGTTTTACTAGTTCTAGCGAAGATGATACGAATAGCAACAATCGGTTCGCGCCGTCGGAAGAGGAAACCGAGAAACAGTTCCGCGAAGAATCTCTGAACAGATTGAAGCAGTTCATAGACGAGACGGCGTCAGATCCGGAGAGAGCGATGAAGGATCCGAAAACGGTTGGACAGAAGGTGTTGAAGTTGATCGTGGAGACGTGCGAGATTTGGAACCCGCCGAAATTTTTATGGCGCACGGCGGCGACGTTGTTGTTAGCCGGGAACGTCTGCTATCGGTTGCTGTTGAAACCTGTGAAATTGAAGAAACGGATAAATGCGAAACAGACAATCGAGCAAATCGCGAGAATTGGGCCGGAGACGTTAGGGGTGGCGATGATGACCTCCTCGTTTGTCGGATTGGTGTTTACGATTCAGTTTTGCAAAGAGTTTTCCAAAGTCGGATTGAAAAACGTCATCGGCGGTTTGCTCGGATTAGCGTTCGCGAGAGAGTTGACGCCGGTCATTTGTGCCATCGTTCTCGCCGGTCGCGTCGGTTCTGCCATCGCCGCCGAGTTAGGGACCATGCAAGTTACCGAACAAGTCGACCAACTCACCGTTTTAGACACCGACCCGGTGGATTATTTGGTCATCCCTCGCGTTTTAGCGTGCATGATCTCTCTCCCTATTTTATCGTTGATATCCTTCGCTCAATCGATGGCGGCATCAATTATCCTCGCCGATTTCCGTTACGGCGTCTCTCCGAACGTCGTCATCGATTCCGCGGCAAAATATTTAGAGTTGAGCGACATCGGCGTCATGTCCGCCAAGAGCGTAGCGTTTGGCGCCGTCATCGCCGTCATCTCGTGCGGATGGGGGACGACCACAATCGGCGGCGCTAAAGGCGTCGGGGAGAGCACCACGGCGTCCGTGGTCATCTCTTTGGTGGCTATATTTGTCGTCGACTTTGTGTTGAGCATGGTGTTCTTTAACAAGTAAAAATTTAAATACTAAGACGACGACGCGAACGCGGACGACGAGACGCACACTTTCGATTTTTGATGAGAGTTTTTAGATACGTGGGGGAAAATTTTCCTCCACTTTTAATGCAATACAAATTTATGCGCGCAATATCAGCACGAGCAGCGGTAGCACCACCGATCAAAAATACCACTCGAAGACGACGAGAGTGCCATTTCTGCGCGTCGTCGTCGTCGTCGTCGTCGTCGTCGTCTTTTTCTTCTCTCGCGAGAAGAAGAAGAAGAAGTAGAAAAAGGTACCTAAAAATTTCCACCCGAGCAGCGGCGCTCGACAACGACGTCATCGAATCGGCGACAACAGCAATAACAACAACAACATCCACATCGTACGAACCAACCGCATTCTCCGACTCCCTCCTCGAAGCCGGCATCGAACCGTGGCAACTTTATTTCGGGTTCTTCGCCGGTTTAGCGCCGTTTATCATCGCCGCGTACGAGTTCGGGAAACGCATTCTCATCCAGCGGAAATGCGCTTTGTGCCGAGGCTCTGGTTTGATTAAAAAAGGCGAATATTCGCGAAAGTGCACGTCGTGTGGAGGATTCCTCCCGTGGGAATCTTGGGAAAGATTTTTAGACGTCGGAACGACGGCAAAGATAGGAAACGGTGGGAGAGTGCGCGTTCCGGAAGGTCAGACGTCGGTGTTTTACGACGTGGAGAAGACCGTCGCGGCGAGCGAAGAACGGAGGCGAGCGGAGGAGGAGAAGAGGAACGCGGAGAAGGAATCCGTCGTCGTCTCGGCTGCTGCTGCTGCTGCTGCTGCTGATACTACTACTCCTGCTGGTGGCGCAGAGGAAGAATAAAAGAGGTGACATTCGCGTCGTTAGAACGCGCGCATTGAACAGAAAGAATAGAATTAGAATAGAATAGAGCGCGCGTATCTCGTGAGATGAAG
>Ga0182090_1466100_pt1 | contig 13107 bp, 10 predicted proteins | sample 041ome_24_FD_127767 | JGI IMG/M metagenome (GOLD analysis project Ga0182090, IMG submission 127767) | Metatranscriptome of coastal salt marsh microbial communities from the Groves Creek Marsh, Georgia, USA - 041408BS metaT (Metagenome... | ecosystem: Environmental > Aquatic > Marine > Intertidal... | reverse complement strand
CCATTTCTAACCGTATCTTTCGCCAACTGGATTAACTGCTGCATAACCAGCGTCGGAGATTCACTCGCGACTGCGCCAACCCCTACCCCTGCGCCTCGCTCGCTGGTGAGCGTGGCCATGGCGACTTTCCAACCGTCGCCAACCTCACCAACCCGTAGGTGGTCACCGACGATCGCGTCTTCTAGGAATACTTCATTAAAGCCAGACTCCCCGGTCATTTTGTGGATAGGCTTAACAGTCACGCCAGGCTGATCCATCGGCGCTAGGAAGTAGGTGATGCCGCCATATTTATTGTCTTTATCTTGTCTGGCCAATAACAACATGTATTGAGCAAAGTGACCCAGACTCGTCCAGACCTTAGAGCCATTAATAACCCATTGGTCACCCTCTTTGACAGCGCTCGTTTGCAGAGAAGCGAGATCAGACCCAGCGCCAGGCTCACTGAAGCCTTGGCACCAAATATGTTCCGCTGAGAAAATCGGCGGCAAAAAGGTAGTCTTCTGATCCTCAGTGCCACACTCCAATAGGGTGGGAACGGCCATGCCTAAGCCGATCCAATTAATAAAATAAGGAACGTTCGCAGCTCTGACCTCATTGCTTGCAATCTGTTGACAGCCAGTCATGCCATGGCCACCATAAACTTTAGGTAAATCTGAGGCGATAAGCCCGGCTTCATAACACTTGGCCTGCCATTCTGAGAGGTAGGTTAAGTGGCTAGGATCAGTGACCTCATACGCAGCTTGAGGCAGCGGCACTGGATGCGCTTTTGGTCGGTTTTCTTTTAGCCAGGATTTACAGAAAGCTTGGAATTCGCTTTGCTCGGAGGTAAGTATCTTATTGCTCATATAGGTGTCCTGTTGTCCTAAGAAATAACGATTCTTGATGCCATTTGGTACGGCCAAATTGAGGGTACAGATGAACCGCCAGTTCGATCATGGATTAGCGCTTTTGGAAGCTGGTTTGAATACTTGAGAAGTCAATTTGACCATGACCTTTAGCGCCATGAGCCACATACAAATTGCGAGCGAGCGCCCCAAGAGGGGTCGATGACCCAGTCTCGAGCGCTGATGCCATCGCTAACCCAAGATCTTTGATCATTAAATCAACCAAGAAACCGCCTTGGTAATCGTTGCTAGCAGGGGCGGTGGGCATCACGCCTGGAAAAGGATTATAAACCTCAAGTGCCCAGTTGCCGCCCGAGCTTTTCTGCATAATCTCGGAGAGCACCGCAGGATCAAGCCCATTATTGACGCCCAATTGTAGCGCCTCAGCCGTGCCTGTCATCAAAATGGCGAGCAGCATGTTGTTGCAGACTTTGGCGACCTGACCGGCGCCCGCATCTCCTGCGTGGAAAATATTTTTACCCATAACATCAAGAATCGGCCGAGCACGAGCGAGCGCGTCAGGCGCGCCGCCCACCATAAAAGTCAAAGTGCCGCCTACAGCACCGCCAACGCCACCGGAAACCGGTGCATCTAACATGGCGAAATCCGCATCGGCAGCAGCAGCAGCTACTTTGCGAGCAGACTCGGGTGCAATGGTGCTGCAGTCGATGATTAAAGTCTGGGGCTCTAAATGCTGAATTAGGCCATCTGTGCCCAGATATAAGGCTTCAACATGTTTAGATGCCGGGAGCATCGACACAACGACGCTGGCTCCGTTAGCTGCGAGCGCGGCACTGTCTGCAGCTACACCGCCTTCCGCAACGACTGAGGCGATGGATTCCGGAACTAAATCATAAACTTGGACCGAATGCCCGGCTTTCAACAAATTTTTGGCCATAGGGCCACCCATGTTGCCTAACCCGATGAAACCTATCGTCGCCATGACGTCTCCTTACCGTTTAATTTTGAGTGCCTTGATTCTGCGTGTCTTGATTAGACTGGCTTACCCAGATTTGCCAGTGGATGCTGCGTCCAATGAGATTGAAAGTGTGCCTCAACTACCTCAGTCGGCACCTCGCCGAGGATATGTTGCCATTTTGGAGCATTATCTTTTTCAATCAGAAGGGCTCTCACGCCTTCTTGAAATTCACCCTGTCGGCTACAGGCTACAGCAATATTGAGCTCCATCATGAACATGGCATCGAGTGACATAGAACGAGCACGCTGAAATTGCTCAACAATGATGGCCGCAGTGGTTGGCGATCCTTGTAAGAAACTTTGTTTTGCTCGGTCCAGGAACGCGGATTCTGGCCATGCCTTCACCGAGCTGGCCAATCTGGCGATAGGGTTCTCCGATGCGAGTGCTTGTGTAAAAACGGGTCGAATGCTGTCCTCATGGGCTTCAAGCAGGCTCTCTGGTAATGGCCCTTGTTCACTGAAGCGGCTGATCGCGGCCTGAATATGCTCTGGCGTTGCGCTTTCAGCAGGTCTTTCGCTGAGCATCGCCATGAAAGCGTCTTTTTGATCGTGCTTGATCAGCACATCAGCCATACCGACCAGGATGGCATCACGACCATTGATTTGTGCGCCAGTCAGCGCCAAAAAATGTGACCAGACCGGATCCATTTGGCTAAAAGTAAAAGTAGCGCCCGCGTCGGGAAACAAGCCGATGGTGATTTCTGGCATCGCCATGCGCGTGCGTTCTGTGACGATTCGATATTGACAAGCAGAGAAGATTCCAAGGCCGCCTCCCATAACGATGCCGTGGCCCCAGGCAATGGTTGGCTTTGGATATTGTCGCAGGTCAAAATCTAAGCGGTACTCTCGCTCAAAGAAGGCCTCGCAGTAGGTGCAAGGCCCACCCGGGGTCGCTACCATATCGTGATAAAGGTTCTGGATATCACCACCGGCGGAGAAGGCTTTTTCGCCCGCTGCATCAAATAAAACCGCGATCACTTGCGATTGGTCGCGCCACAAGTTAAGTGCTGACGCAATAAGATCAATCATGTCCAGACTAAGGCTGTTGAGGGTTGCTTCGGCGTTAAGCGTGATATGGCCAAGCATCGATCCGTCTTCGAGCGGGATCGTTCTAGCGAGTACCACCTCAGTCATTAGGCATTGCTCCAGTGCGGTGGTCGCTTCTCTAAAAAGGCATTGACGCCTTCTTTTTGATCGCTGGTAGAAAACAATTTCACGAAAGCCGCTCGCTCGTCGGTAAAGGATTCAGGCATCGTCTGGTGTCTTGCAGACATGATCAGCTGCTTGCAAGCCGTAACACTGGTCGGGCTCTGCTTTGCTGTTTGAGCCGCCAACGCCATGGCGCGATCTAAACTCTTTCCAGTTTCGACGACCTCCTCGACAAGCCCGATGCGCTCTGCGGTTTCCGCATTGACACGCTCGCCGCAGAGGATCATGCGTTTAGCCCATCCTTCACCCACCAGCCAAGGGAGGTGCTGTGTGCCTAATCCCGCGGGCAATAGACCGACAGTTGCCTCCGGTAGCGCCATCACCGCTTGAGCTTCAGCGATGCGAATATCGCAAGACATGGCGCACTCTAGACCGCCGCCCATGGCGTAACCGTTGATCGCGGCGACGGAGACCCCGTTGAAATGGGTCAATGCTGTAAAAGCAGCGTGAAAATGCTGTGCGATCTTATCGGCATGGTCAGGGTCGCCGTCGGCAAACAAATTTAAGTCAGCACCAGCAGAGAAAAACTTACTGCCAGCCCCGGTAATAACCAGGCTGTAGCAATCTTTGTTGGCATTGAGCTCGCCGATTAATGTTTCAAGTGCTTGCAAATTATCCGCGTCCCAGGTGTTGGCGGCGGGATTATCGATGGTAATGAGCGCTGTATGCTCGTGCATTTCAAATTTGAGCTTCTCTGTCATAACGATTCCTTAAGTAATGCTTTCAAGATCTGAAAGGGCTAAAAGCCTGCGAGCAATAATGACACGCATGATCTCATTGGTGCCCTCTAAAATTTGATGGACCCGGTTGTCACGGATATAGCGCTCGAAGGGGTATTCCCGCATGTAGCCATAACCGCCATGTAGTTGCAGCGCCTCATTACAGATCCGAAAGCCAGCATCGGTAGCGAAACGTTTGGCCATTGCTGTATAGGCTGTTGCCTCTGGGTCGCCGGAGTCGACTTTAAAGGCTGCAAGCCGAATCATTTGTCTGGCGGCTACTAAGTCAGTTGCCATATCAGCCAACTTAAATTGTAACGCCTGAAAATTCGCCAGCGCCTCACCAAACTGTTGCCGCTCTTGGAGATAAGTTTTGCTGCGGTTTAGCGCGGCCTGCGCCGTCCCAACTGAACAGGTCGCGATATTGATGCGCCCACCGTCAAGGCCTTTCATTGCAATCTTAAAGCCTTCGCCTTCATTGCCAACTCGGTTCGACTCAGAGACTCGAACATTATTGAACACGATTTCCCGAGTCGGTTGGCTGTTCCAGCCCATTTTATTCAGGTTCGTGCCGTATTCGACGCCTTCAGCATCGGCAGGAATCGCAAGACAGGTAATGCCCTTGGGGCCTGGCACGCCTGTCCTGACCATCGTCACAAGGGTATCGGTGGCACCGGCGCCAGAAATAAACATTTTGGTGCCGTTGACCACATAGCTATCGCCTTCCAAGACAGCCTGTGTTCGGAGTGAGGCTGCGTCAGATCCCGCACCTGGCTCAGTTAGGCAGTAACTCGCGAGTTTTTCACCAGCGATAAGATCAGGACATAGACGCTCGATGAGGTCACTGCTCCCAAATGTCGCGATCATCGCGGTAGCCATGTTGTGGATCGAGATAAAAGCCGTGGTCGATGTGCAGCCCATAGCCAGTTGTTCAAGAATGATGCTAGCGTCAAGGCGGGACAGTCCCATGCCGCCTACTGACTCGGGACAATAGAGGCCACAAAATCCTAGCTCGCCAGCGGCAGCGATCACAGATTTAGGAAAAATTTTATCCTCATCCCAATGGGCTGCATGAGGAGCGAGCTCTCTATCAGAGAATTGCCTGGCAACTTCTCGGAAAGCTGCTTGGTCGTCGGTAAGATCGTAATTCATTTCATTCAAGTTTCTTGTTTAACGATGCGCCTGAGAGCACAAGGTTTTCTATTATTCAGCGAGTCTCAGATCCAGACCAGCCGGGCTGAGGTTGGTCTGAACCTGAGCCTCGGCCGCTCCCCATGATAGACAAACCTAGGCTGCAACAAAAGTCGGTTTCGTACTTTTGCAGGCTCTGATGAATGCGCGCAGACCCAGAAATCACTGCCTTGCCTGCAGCAAGGTGGACCCAATGGGTCTTAACAGAGCTTTGTAGCGTTAAGTTAGGTCTTTAGACGGCTTTTGCCTTGCTCACAAAAAAGCCGCGTCCTAAGGACGCGGCTTTGAGGTTTTGATCTCTGATCCTTTGACCGAGATTAGACGTCGATCTCAATCAAATTTTTGGCGGAATCGAATACCAATCGTTCGAGGTCGATTGGTAGTGATTCTTTGATCATACGTCGCACCGTTGATAAAAACTTGTCCGCGTTCATCGGTCAAGTTTTTAACATAGAGCTCAGCCGACCAGGTATCACGCTCGAGTCCTAGGGCCAAGTGTGCGACTTGATAACCTTCCTGCTTCTTTCGAGTCCGGGTGACGGGGTCGACGTCATAGAGCAAATTGTACGAATCTCCGACAGACGTATAGGAGCCCTGCAAAAAGGCTGGCATACCCATCATCTCGAAATTATAACGGCTCGATAAATTCCACTTTAGATCCGGGACCCTAGGGAGATCAGCGCCTGCTTCAGCTTTCAAAGAGCTGCCAATGTAGTAGTCCTCTGTCAGCTGAGAGTCAATGCTCGATAGCCCAAAGTTGATATCCCAGTTTTCATTAATCAAGAACGAGCCTTCAATTTCGAGACCGTCACTTTCAGCGTTACCCACATTATCGGTAAGGGTTAGAACCGAGACTGTGGTGTCGATCTTGGATAGCTGAAAATCGTCCCAATCCTGAGTGTAATAAGCAGCGTTTAGACGTAACCGACCGTCTACGAAGTTACCCTTCATACCCAGTTCGTAGCTGGTCAGGATGTCTGCCTGGTAGGCACCTGCTACGGCCGTAACGCTGAGACGATTCAACCCGCCAGGTCGGTAGCCTTCCGAGAAGGTACCGTAGACCAAGAGGTCGTTGTTGACGGCATAGGAGACGTTAAACTTGTGGACGTCTTTAGATTCGTCAATGGTTAAATCATTGTTGAATTCGGAATCTCCCCTCGGTCCGTAACGGCTGGGCCACCAGATAGTGCCCGAGAAGCCAACCAAAGAGGACTCATAGTTAAAATAGCGAGTGCTATAGGAGACCGATAAATCTTCCGTAAGGTCATAAGCGATCTCGCCAAAGTAAGCAGTCTCTTTGTTGCCACGGATCTGGTTCGTCGTCCAATAGATATCGGGTGGCTCAACATACCCAGGGGTGAATGCCCCGGTAGTCTCCGGCGTGATCGTTGCAAGACCTAGCACGTGCCAATCTAGGTCGAAATCGTGTGTAGCTTCCTCATAAAATGCGCCAACGATCCAACGAAAACGTTGATCTTGAGCTGAGACCAATCGAACTTCATGATTTTCCCGCGCCCACTCTTGATCACCTGTGTAAAGCAAGGTTGGGTCAGCGCAGATGCCGAAGTACGAGACATAACAAGCGTAGTAGCCAACGACGTAGCCTGGTGAACCGTTGCTGGGATCAGAATACAAGGAGTAGTCTGCGTTTTGATATGACTCACGATCGAGGTCCGAGTAGGCATAGGTCAACGACATATCATTGATTTTGCCCTCTACCACCAGGGCGCTTTGGGTCCATTCATCATCATTGGTGTCAGGTTGAAATCGCACAACCGATAAATCGCCAACGTCTGTCGGGTCATGGTCCCAAACGCCTTTCGCTTCAAGCTCTTGGCGCATGACGCTCGCGGTAACCGTCCAGTTTTCATTTAAATCGACTCGAAGCGCGACGCGCCCACCGGTCGTTTCGGCGGTATTAAAGTCTTCTTGAACATAGTCTGCATTGTCGATGGTTTGATCGGCGGCCATCTCAACAAGCGCTGGGTCGTCAGCAACGCTTGCTCGAATGCCGGATAAGTCAAAAGTATGGGTCCCCGGCACGTTATCGATGTAACCCGCTTCGTCTTTGCGATAGCCGACAATTCGAATAGCGGCCTTGTCGCCCAGAGGAATATTCACAAAGCCCTCGATGAGATTACCGGTATCGCCCTCATTGACCGAATTAAATTCAACATCGTAGCCAGCTGAAAATGCGCCAGGTGTCGGTTTGTTGGTGATAAATCGGATGCTGCCCGCCTGTGAATTGGCCCCATATAACGTGCCTTGAGGTCCAGCGAGAGTCTCAATTCTGGCGACATCGTAAATGTGGGGGTTCAGAAAAGAGCCTACGGCCGTCACCGGTTGCTCGTCCATATAGACCGCAACGTTAGGGGTTGCACCAAGAAGGCTTTCGCCACCGCTTGAGATGCCGCGCATGTAGACGTTGCCAGTGCCCGGGCCTAGCGTGACGTAGTTCAGTGAGGCGATCAAATGAGCAAAGTCCTCGAGGTCACCAACACCGTTATTCTCGAGTTCGCCCTCACTAAGTACATCGATACTAATGGGAATATCTTGGACGCTTTCGTTGCGCCGGGTGGCTGAAACAATGATCTCCTCGAGCTCATACTGCTCTTCGGCGAGCGCAATGTGGCCTGCACCTGAGGACAGCGCCACGGCTAGTGCCAGAGGCTTTATCATAAAATTTGGTTTATTGGTTGCCTGTTTGGTCATCAAAATCCCCTTAGATTTAGCCATTATTGGGCGGTTTTTGGGAAGTAATTCCCACTCATGAAGACCATGACGGCAAATCATTAACTTGTGTCAGATCTTAAAATAGAGCGAACTGATTTTTACACGCTTCTCGGAGACATACAAATCGGGTGGTTAACGGCCTGATTAGCTGCCTACAGGCTTGACTCATGCAAAGTGATCCAGGGCGCTAGAATTTCTCTCATTGGTTCGAGGTGGGATTCATAGTTGCGCCATTGCTCTAGCGCGCCACTATAGAGCGGTTGTCTGACTTGCTCAGAGCTGGCAGTACGAATCGCGCGATCAGTCTGATGAAATTCAAGGCAAGCGGCTTCAAAGGGAAGTCCGCAATAATCCAAAATGCCTCTGACCTCCTGTTCTAGGTTTTCGATCACTGACTCATAGTTAACCCTCAGCACCTTACCGGGAAGCACATTGTCCCAGTGCAACATTAGGCGGGCGTAGTCCGCGTAATATCGAGCGATATCAGTTTGACTGTAGGTAAAAGTTTGGCCAGCGGCAAACAGTTGCTTGTATCCACTAAAGCAGGTCGCCATTGGGTGTCTTCGGGCATCGATAATTTTTGCATTGGGGAGGATCTTGCTAATAAGCGCAACATGTTGGAAATTGTTGGGCATTTTATCGATGAAATACGGCGCCTCCTGACGTTGGATTCGGGTGCGTTCCAAATATTCAGCCCCTAACGATCGACACGTCTCGGCGGACAAATCAAACAAAATTTCAGGGTACAGCGACGCGTCATCGCGATTGCGCTTGCCGCCTAATCTACGCGCGATCGCAATCATTTCCCGCAGTTCAGAGGTGCCATCGACGAGCGAGTGACTGGCTAGAATTTGTTCAAGTAAGGTTGAGCCGGCGCGAGGAAGCCCAACGATAAAAATGGGATCTGGCGCGGGATCGCCTGATTCTGGCTGGCGCGCTAGACGCGCTTTTGAGCAATGTGTAATTAGGGCAGTCGTTTCGGCCTCGGTGTCATCGGCCTGATAGCCCTCTAGCGGCTGTTTGCGGTTATTACCAAGCTCATAGTAGCGAAAGGATTCGTCAAATTGTTTGTCGTCCTCAAGGGCCTTCCCCAACGCAAAGCACAAGTGATAGTAATCCCTGGGTGCACTCTGGTCAGTATCGATAAGCTGACGCATGGCACTGACATCTGCTGTCTCAAAACGGAACGTCTTAAGATTTGCCAAGTTCCAATAGGTTTCGCCCAGGCTGGGTTTGACGGTCATAGCCTGACGGTAAGCAGCGATGGCGTCTTGTTGTTTACCTAGGGTCTTGAGGGCATGACCGTGACTATTGTGTAGCTGTGCATATAACGGAAAGCGATTGGTAAGATCGGTATATCGAGCAACAGCTGCCTCGTAATTTCCGACCATGACCTCGATGGATGCTGCCAAAATACTATGGGAAAAATTCTGCGGGTCAACACGCTCTAAATAACTGATTTGTTGCAGGGCTTGTTCATATTTATGAGCTTGACCAAGGGCATTGGCATAAGTGTTTCGGGCGAGATGAAAATCGGGCGCGATCTTTAGGCAGTCTTCAAGGAGCAACTCCGGGTCCTCCTTGATGCCGAGCTTGATGCCAATCTCAGCGAGTAGCCTGATTACCGTGACATCCTCAGGATGACGCTTTAGATAGTCCCTGCAAATACCTTCGGCCATGCCAAGTCTTTCCTGCTGCACTAGGTCGATGGCCTTTACGATCGCTGGGTGAGTGTGGCTGTGCGCGAGCGCCTGTCGAATGGCATGCTCTGCCTCCTGAGCCTCGCCCTCGCTATGAAGCGATTCACCGAGTAATCGCCAACTGACCGCAAGCGTGGGGTCTATGGATAACGCGTCTCTGAGTGCCGTAATAGCATCGTCGATCTGACCAAGGCCGTGAAGCGCCTGGCCTAATTCTTGGTGGATAATCGCAACCCCTTGAGTGCCAGCGGCAAGCCTTCGTAACGCTAATACAGCTTCCTCGAGTCGGCCTAAGCGGCGCAGTGCTGCTGCTCGTAAATAGTGAGTTTTAGCGTCTTTTGGATGAACGTCCAAAATCGCTTCCGCTTGCGCATGGGCGAGCTCAAACTGGCCGGTCTGCAGCAGTTGCTGGGCATGGTCAAAAGCGCTCTTGTAGTTGCCACTATCGGTGGTCATTGGCGCGTATGCTGACTGGTCTAATGTCCGGGAAATGCGATATTGCTTGCTTGATACGGATAGGCGATGGAACTTGCTTAGTCATTAGAAACGGCATAGATCTATCTATCGCTAGGTCACGTGGAATTTTAATGATGAGCGCTTTTGAGGAGGTGCGCAGCGCCATGAGTACTATTGATAGCCGCATCCTCCCCAAACAAACGTGTTTTCATTTTGCCAAAAACCTTACGGTTCTCACCCAAATGTGCGAGGCCCTTTGCCTTTGCTAGGGCTGCTGGCATGAGATCTGGGAGCTCGCAAGCCGACTCAACAATGCCTGCGGCCGCGGCGTCAGGGCCCGTCCAGCGTCTGGCGAGCTGTACGGTCTCAAAAAAGACGTTTGCCGGGAGCTTGTGTCTAAAAAGCGCAAGTTCAGGGTCGGGGATGACCATGCCGATCTCCACCTCGTTAGCACACGCAAAGCCTCGATCCGACCGCATAAAACGCACGTCATGGCACAACGCCATCATAAAGCCTGCGCCAAACGCATGACCATTGATTGCGCACACGGTTGGTAAAGGCAGCGTGATCATGCGGCCCATCAAGGTCATAAACTCTGCCCCAAAGGCATCCCGATCGCCGCCGCGATGCTCGCCTTGAGATGCCCGCCATTCTAAATCTAAACCGTTCGAGAAAAATTTCGGATGACTTGCGGTTGTTACAAGCGCGGCCGGCCCAGACGAGGCCTCGACCTCATCCAATGCTGCGGCTACGGCTCGAACAAAGGTGGTATTCCAGCGATTCTCCTCATCGTCAAGGGTTAAGATAAAGACGTTGTCTTGTCGGTCGAGTTTGATCATAGGACGCACTTGTAAAAAAGATCATCGCAGTATGTCTTAACGGGATGCAAGTGCCAAGGGCGGTTCGCGGTGAGTTGGATTTGATGAGCAATTGTTTTATTTTGTGGGTCATGGATGTCTTGAATGAAGCCGAGCTCAGAACGTGTTTTAAGCATGATGACGACGTTTGGTTTCCCGATTTATCGGCCATCGAGTGGGCTGATCTTGATTTTCTCGGTTGGGTGCATCCCTCCGGTCATTTAGGGTACATCGCGACATTGTCACCCAATGATGGCAGGTTGCGAGGCGTCGTACTCCGTCGCTTCGAGCGACCAACCCGTCGGGTAAGGCTCGATATGTGCAGCCTTTGCAATCATGTTCATAGCAGCGGCGGTACCGCGATGTTCACCATTACCGAAGCCGGTAGCCGCGGCCGGCGTTCGATCTCCAATGTGGTGTGTGGTGATTTAGCCTGCAGTCTGCGGATTCGTAATAAACTCAACCCCTCTAGCTTGATGCAAGAAACCCTATATCTAGAGGCCAAAGTTTGGCGTATTCTCCTGCATCTTCATCGCTGGCTGACTCGAACCAAGTATATTTGATTCGAGCTTCCGCTGGCGTTCCTTGATCACTTTGCGGACTAGGATCTCATATGCAGGCCGAGCATTGGCTTTAGAGCAACTTAAACAGACGTTTGCACCGAGAGGCCATGTCTTTTACGGATGGTACATCGTAGCGTCCGCTGGTGGCTTGCAAATGTTGGCGAGTCTTTTGTGGATGCAGTCGTATGGCGCTTATGTCATTTTTTTACAGCAAGAATTTGGCTGGAGTAAAACGCTGGTGGCAGGCGCGTTCGCGCTGACCCGAATTGAGAGTGGCATATTAGGACCGCTCCAAGGTTATTGGGTTGATCGCTACGGACCAAGGGCCATCTTAAGAATTGGGGTCGTGTTGTTTGGGCTTGGGTTTATGGCGTTCAGCCAGGTCACCAGCCTTTGGACTTTTTATTTGTCGTTCGCAGTCATTGCGGTTGGCTCGAGCTTAGGTGGTTTCGCAACCGTGATGGTCGCCATCGTAAATTGGTTCGACCGACACCGCTCCAAGGCGGTAGCATTTTCTCAAATCGGCTATGCCATTGGCGGCATGGCGGTGCCAATGGTTGTGATTGCGCTAGAAGCCTACGGCTGGCGGGCAACGGCGTTTTATTCTGGTGTTGTGGTCATTGTTTTGGGATTACCGCTTGCTCAGTTGGTCAAGCATCGACCTGTGGACCATGACGAAGTGGTCGATGGTTATACGCCTAAAACAATGACAAAAATGGGTGTAGAGTCGTTGCGCGTTGATTTTACGGCCAAACAGGCAATGGCAACTTCGGCTTTCTGGTTAATAAGCTTTGGACACGCAGCAGCATTATTGACAGTCTCAGCGGTGATGGTGCATTTAGTCCCGCATTTATCTGAAGATTTAGATTTTTCGCTCCAGTCCGCAGCTCTGATTGTGACCCTTGTCACAGGTTGTCAGTTGATCGGGCAGTTGATGGGCGGTGTCCTTGGAGACCGTTTCGACAAACGCTGGATCTGCGTTGCGTGTATGATTGCCCACACCTTTGGATTAATTATCCTCGCCTACGCCGATGAAATGACGGAGGTCGTGCTATTTGCCGTGCTGCACGGTCTCGCATGGGGCATTCGAGGGCCCTTAATGGTTGCACTTCGAGCCGACTATTTTGGCGCGGCTTCCTTCGGCACAATCATGGGCTTTTCCTCACTGATCGTAATGTTGGGTATGTCGTTCGGCCCGATTATCGCCGCATTATTTGCAGATTACTTTGGCGACTATCAAATTGGGTTTACGGTTTTGGCGCTAACCGCACTCGCCGGTAGCGTCTGTTTTTTAGCCGCCCGTCGACCAGACTCGTCAAGATAGCAGTGAGCTCCCTCGTAAGGGGTTAATCGGCAAAACCTTTTAGAGAGCCTGCCTTTTGGGGTTGTTACAAAATTGCAACATCAACGGGCGCTTGCGATGAAAAAAGAAAATGCGTGTCAGGTGCTCTTCCGTCTGATCGCCAAGCGACGTACTGCTAGAGTCAAGCCTGCGTTGTTGGCAGGCAAACGCCAGATTGAATCCGCAAGGCCGTCAAATGATTTGGTAAGGCCGATACAAGCCGCTGCCTTTAGGTTAAAAGACCTGTTCGTTTTTAGGTACAGTTTAGGTCTCGAGCGCCCAGGGTGAGTTGTCGCATCAAGTCTCCACAGGCCTAGGCGCTTTTCAAACAGCGCGCCAGGGAAAAAGTTGCAAGCATCTGGGCTTTGGGGAGCACAAGTTTTAGCTGAAGATCAGATATCACTAAGTCGTCAACCACGGTTGCGACGGTTGGCAGTGTGAGTCTGAGTGAGAGTGCGCTTTGGTTTTTTGCTGG
>Ga0182090_1620157_pt1 | contig 13118 bp, 8 predicted proteins | sample 041ome_24_FD_127767 | JGI IMG/M metagenome (GOLD analysis project Ga0182090, IMG submission 127767) | Metatranscriptome of coastal salt marsh microbial communities from the Groves Creek Marsh, Georgia, USA - 041408BS metaT (Metagenome... | ecosystem: Environmental > Aquatic > Marine > Intertidal... | reverse complement strand
GAGGATCGCTGTGCCGAGCCCGTACCAGGCGGGTAGCAGACAGCGGTTTTGGGTCCAGGCGAAGACCCAGGGAATGGCCCGCAGGTCTTGGAGTGATCGCTCGCCCCGACGACGGGCTGGTCGAGAGCCAATCGGCAGGTTCTCGATCTCATCGATCGGGGTCGCTTGCGAGAAAAACGTGATGAAGCCCGGCTGATCCACAAGCTCTCGATAGACCTCAAATGAGCGTGTGGCCAGCCGGTCGGCGAGTTCGAGCCAGGCCTCTGCAGGCGCGGCTGGATGAATCGTGGAGCCAACGAGTGTGGCCCAGCTGACCTGCTCGAGATGACGAAACGCAATCTGCACGTCGTCGTAACGCTCCGCCAAGACCTCCCCCTGCTCTGTCAGCCGAAGTGTGCCGTCGAGCGCCTCCGGAGGGAGCGAAAGAATGCCGCGTGCTGCGGGGCCACCACCACGACCAAGCGAGCCGCCACGGCCATGAAAGAAGGTGACCCGCACCTGATGAGCTGTGGCTGCGGCAGAAATCCGGCGTTGGGCGTCGTAGAGTCCCCAGCAGGCGGAGAGGTAACCACCATCTTTGGTGCTGTCGGAATAGCCAACCATCACCACCTGGCGGTTGCCCTGAGCTTTGAGGTGTGCAGCGTAGGCTGGCTCAGTCAGAAAGGCTGAGACCGTGGTGTCCGAACGCCTCAGGTCGCCGATCTTTTCAAACAGCGGCACGATCCGCAGCGATGACGTGACCTCGTCACTGGCACCACGGCAGGCATGCCGCCAGAGCCAGAGCACCGTGAGTACATCGACCCGCGACTGCGTGAGACTAATCACGCTTCCACCGAGGCATTCTGGCCCGAACCGCTCCACGGCTCGGCGAAGCAGGTCGTAGAGCGCCAGCGTGTCTTGCGTGAGCGGCTGCAGGCGTTCGACGGAAAGCTCTGGAAGGCAGCCCAGCGTGTCGATCAGTAGCTGTCGCCGCTGATCCTCCGAGCATGACGCAAATTCGTCGCAGCAGCCTGCCACCTTGAGGATGTCTGCGGCAATCTCTTCATATCGCCGCGAGTCTTGCCGGACGTCGAGCCGCGTCACCCGCAGCCCAAACGTGCGGACGAGGTCGAGCCACCGTCCTGGATCGCCGTCGAGAATGCTCGCGTCATGGTCGATCTCCAGACTGCGGCAGATGGCCAGGACATCCTCTTCCAGTGCCTGGCCGCTGCTGTAACCACCAGGCCTAGGTTCGTCGTCGATCGAGTCGGTTCTCGACTGTTCCAGACGCCAGCGAATCATCTGCAGCCAACGTCGGTAGGCCTCGTAAGAGGGCACTGAGCCAATCGCTTCGGTGAGACCTGGCCAGGTTGCTTGCAGACGGTCGAGATCGCTCGCGAGGGTCTCTGCTCCTGAGGTGCAGGTGAGCGAGACGGTCAGGTAATCGGAGAGCCGTTGGCACTCCTCGAGGTGAATGTCGATGGCCGCATTTCGAAGTTTGCAGAGCGTTGCAGCCGTGACTTCGGCGGTGACAAACGGGTTGCCGTCGCGGTCGCCACCCATCCAGGATCCGAACGAGATAATGGTCGGGATCTTAAAGGTGTGCCCCGGGTATTCCTCAGCCAATGCCAGCCGCATCGCTCGGCAGACCTGCGGCACGACCTCGCGTAGCCGCGGCAGAATTGAGAGCCCACGATCGACTTCATCCCCCACCGAGGGTTTGGCCGGCTTGAGAAACTCGGTCTGCCAGAGAACGCGAAGTTCTGACGCGATCGCCCGCAGCAGCTGGTCGCGCTCTCTCGGGAGCAGGTTGTCACGGTCGAGGTCAGCAAGGTTGGTGCGAAGGCGGCGGAGTTTGGAACGAATGCTGCGACGCTTGGCCTCGCTGGGATGTGCCGTAAACACCAGTTCGATGGAGAGCCGATTGATTGCCTCCTGCACCGCTTCGGCGGAGTGTCCGGCGTGACGGAGTTCGCGGAGAGCACCTGCCAGCGACTCCGACAGCGGCTGAGGGTGTCGCTCCTGCTCTCGCTCCCGCAGCACTCGGATCCGTTGTAGGTCTTCTGCGATGTTGGCCAGGTCGAAGAAGATTCCCAACGCTCGTGCCACATTTCGGGCCGAAGGCTCCGCCAGGTCGGCAATCGCGGTGGCAAGTCGACGCTCGGCGTCAGGAACCCCACGCCGTCGCTCCGCCGCGATCTCACGGATCGTAACGAGCTCACCAAAAGCATCGTCGCCGGCCAGATCACGAATGACGTCATCCAATGCCGACGACAGCAGTTCAATATCCGACTGCAGTTTGGGCAGTTCCATCTCCATGCAGAAAACCTCGCCTCCCCTATGCGGGGCCGGCTGCTTGACGAATCTCTTTCGGTAACGGGAAGTACACCTCTTCCTCCCGGAGCGTTCGCTCTTCAACCGTTGCATCGTAGCGGTTTTTCAGCCACGCGATGCAGTCCTGTACCACGCCTTCAGGGGCGCTCGCCCCGGCAGTGATCAAGACTGTCTCGTCTCCGGTGAACCACTCTGGAGTGATCTCGTCGGCCCCATCGATGAGGTGCGCGGGCACGTCATGTTCACGGCCGAGTTCCGCCAGACGCTGGCTGTTAGAGCTGTTTTGGCTGCCGAGTACCAGCACGATATCGGCCTCGTCAGAGAGCACGCGGACCGCTTCTTGACGGTTTTGGGTGGCGTAGCAGATGTCGTCTTTTGGCGGCCCCACGATCTGGGGGAACTTCTCTTTGAGTCGCCGGATGATTCGGGATGCATCGTCGACGGAGAGCGTGGTCTGCGTGAGGTAAGCCAGTTTGTCGTCGGGCCCAAACGTGAGGGCATCAACTTCCTCGGGGCTCTCTACAAGTGTGAAGGAATCGGGTGCCTGCCCCATGGTGCCGATCACCTCGTCGTGGCCTTCGTGGCCAATCAGAATCAGCCGGTAGCCTGCCTTGGCGTACTTGATCGCTTCGAGGTGCACCTTGGTGACCAGCGGACAGGTGGCATCGATCGCTCGCAGCTGTCGCTCCTGGGCCACGCGACGAACCTCAGGAGCCACACCGTGTGCGGAGAACAGCAGCACAGCACCCTCGGGCACCTCCTCGACGGTGTTGACGAAAACAGCTCCTTCGCTGGTGAACCGCTCCACCACATGCTTGTTGTGCACGATCTCGTGATAGACGTAGACCGGCGTTCCGTAGATCCGGATGGCGGTCTCGAGGGTCTCGATCGCCATGTTTACCCCGGCACAAAAACCTCGTGGGCTTGCCAGCAGAATCTTCATCGCTTCAGTCTCGTTTTGGGGCGGCTGACCGCCTCCTCTACCTGCCGACGCGGCCGGGAGGGTATGAGGGGGCGAGTTCATGGAATCTCGGGTATCGTAGGCCCAGCGGCAGTTTTCCAACAGATGTTCCGACGATTCTCTGGGCTGCCGTTGGGAGGAGACAGGTTGATGGGCTGGAAGACGTCGCGGTCGGCGACGGTGCGGGACCCTGCTGCCTGGACCCTCGTGCAGGGCACGAAGCCAGGCGGTGTTGCGGCTTCACCAACAGCCGATGCCGCAGCAAAGCCTGCAGAATATCCGCCTGCTCCGTCCGCAACGGCACTGCCAGATGCGGAGGCCTTCTGTCGGCAGATCGCCACGGGCCACTACGAAAACTTTTCAGTGGTCAGCTGGCTTGTGCCTCGGTCACTGCGGCAAGATTTTGCCAATGTCTATGCGTTTGCCCGCTGGAGCGACGATCTCGCTGATGAGTCCGAGAGCCCTGGGGCGGCGTCGGAGGCTCTTGATGCGTGGAGGGCTGAACTCGACGCCTGCTGCCAGGGACATCCGCAGCATCCGATCTTTGTGGCCCTTGCGAAGACGATGCAACGCCACCAGCTGAGCGGTCAGCCCTTTCATGACCTGCTTGATGCCTTTGTGCAGGATCAGGAGGTGGTTCGCTACGAAACTCGCGACCAGCTCCGTGACTACTGCCGTCGCTCTGCGAACCCCGTCGGCAGGATCGTGTTGGCCCTGGCTGGCTGCCAGGATCCGCTGCGGCAACAGGAGTCCGACGCCATCTGTACGGGATTGCAACTCGTCAACTTCTGGCAGGACATCACGCGGGATCGAGCCGCCGGTCGCATCTATCTGCCGCGGGAAGATATGCAGCGGCATGGGGTGACGGAAGCTGATCTCGACCGGCCGACCGCATCACCCGCGATGCGACGACTCCTTGCCGAGGAGGTGACCTGGGCTGAGGAGTGTTTCACCGCGGGTGAGCCACTCGTTCAACGAGCACCTCGCGGGCTGCGGCCTGCGATCCGAGCGTTTGCAGGGGGGGGGCGGGCTGTGGCGGCAGCCATTCGTCGGGCAGACTATGACACTCTGTCCCGTCGCCCGGTGGTCTCGAAGGTCACGAAACTCAGCCTGGCCCTCACCGCACTGCTGGGCCGTTTTGCCGCAGTGATCCGCCGTGATGCGGAACCGATCACGGACAGGAAAGAGGGGCTGTGATGGGAACGGGCAGGTCAAGCATGGTGGACCAGACTGCGGAACAGGACGATGCCTTCTGCGGCGAGGTGCTCGCTGCGTCACGTTCCAGTTTTGCATTGCCGATTCGCCTGCTGCCGACAGCCAAACGACGGGCGATGACAGCCCTCTACGCTTTCTGTCGGCGGGCCGACGACATTGTCGATGCTCCTGCCCCCGCGACGGCCGCCGGCATCGATGACGAACATCGTGAGCGGCGACAGGCTGAACTGGCTTCCTTTCGGCAGGGATTCACGTCGGCGGTGGCAGGTGGTGACTGTGAGGATCCCGTGCTGCGAGCGATGGCCCGCGTTGTGCGGGCGTATGCGATTCCCACACGGGCGTTGTTTGCGGTGCTCGACGGCGTTGAACAAGATCTGGCGCTTGAGCAATACGCTGGGAACAAGGCGTGTCTGTTTGAGAGCCTCGATGAACTACACCGCTACTGCCGACGGGTCGCTTCCGCGGTGGGCCTCGCATCGATCCATATCTGGGGGTTCAACGGACCTGCCGCCTTGCCTGCTGCGGATGCCTGTGGGCTTGCGTTTCAACTGACGAATATCCTCCGGGATGTGACCGAAGACCTCGACCGTGGCCGTATCTATCTGCCTCGTGAAGATCTCGCGGCGTGCGGGGTGTCGCCGGAACTCCTGCGGCAGGCCGCAGCGGGCACTGCGAGCCTTGAGGATCGGGGCCTCGTACGGCTGCGTGATCAGTTTGTGGTCCACACGCAACAGCTCTATGCCGAGGCGGCCAGACTCGATCGGTTTCTCTCGCGTGACGGACGACGGATCTTTCGGGCGATGTTCGGTATTTACCGCAGCATCTTTGCGGCAGTCGCGTCTGCCGGGACCGGCATCTTTCATGTCCGTCCCAAACCGACTCGGCTCCGCCTGCTGGGGTCACTGGCTGTCACCTCATTCGCCGGCACCGATGGCCGCAGCACAGTCGCCTCCGGTTCGCGGTGTGCCGTCACGCCGAAACGTGGTGTCGATGGTGAACCGTTACCGCTGGTGGTGGTCGGAGGTGGGCTGGCTGGATTGGCAGCGGCGGCATCGCTTGTCGAAGCAGGACTGATCGAGCAAGGAACACCCGTACGGCTGCTTGAGTCGCGACGGCATGTTGGTGGACGGGCAGCCTCATTCGCCGATCGTGAGACGGGTGGGCGCGTCGATGCCTGCCAGCATGTCGCTATGGGCTGCTGAACCAACTTCTTGGATCTCTGTGAGCGGGGCGGAATTGGTGATCAGCTGAGGCATGATCGAGAACTGTGGTTCATCGGGCCCGATGGCAAGCGGGCGGGGTGTACCCCGTCGACCTGGCTCCCTCCGCCCCTGCATCTTGCTCCCTTGCTCGGTGCCATGCCGCACTTCAATCTCGTTGAAAAGATGGCTCTCGCCCGTGGGATGCTGCAGCTGGTCTGGTGGCGGCCTGGCCGACAGCAGCCGGAGGAAGCCTTCGCCTGGCTGGTGGACCGTGGGCAGCCGCAGCGTGTGATCGATCTGTTCTGGCAGCCAGTGCTGGAAAGTGCGTTGGGAGATTCCATCCACCAGGTCTCCGTCGAAGCATCGCGGAAGGTGATCCTGGAGGGCTTTTTAGCGCATCGCAATGCTGCCGACTTGTACGTGCCCTGCCGGCCGCTCGGTGAGCTGTTTGGTGGTGGGCTGGCTGGATGGCTGCAGTCGCAGGGAGTGCAGATCGACCAGAGCACGGTGGTCTCCTCGCTGGCGTATGACGACGACGGTCGGGTCGAGGCGGTGATGGTCGATCGCCGTCGTGAAGATGGTGAGGCACGCATCGCCTGCCGCGGTGTGATCCTGGCGGTGCCCTGGCGGGCGGCGGCTCGGCTTGTGCCCGACGAGGTGCCTGAAGGCGGAGACGGCCTGGCCGGTTCACCGATCACCGGCGTGCACCTGTGGTTCGATCGACCGGTGATTGATCTGCCGCATGCGGTGCTGCTGGGCCGTCTTTCGCAGTGGGTCTTCCGCTCCGGTGACGCAAACGAGGCTTCTGAAAGCGGCTACTGTCAGGTGGTGATTAGTGGTTCGCATGATCTGCTAGGCACCGATCGCGAACAGCTGCTGGCCCGCGTGGTGGGCGAACTGCGTGAGCTCTTCCCGGCGGCCCGAGAGGCCACACTGCTCGACTCGCGGATTGTGACCGATCCCACAGCGGTGCTCTCGGTTCGCCCCGGTGTCGACGCGTTGCGGCCAGCGGCCACAACCGGCGTGCCGAATCTGTTCTTGGCCGGAGACTGGACCGCCACCGGATGGCCATCGACGATGGAGGGGGCCGTGCGGAGCGGGAGGCTTGCGGCGGCCGCCTGCCTGACGTCGTGTGGCGCGGTTCAGCAGACGCTGACAGCTGATCTCCCGCCTGGCCTCTTGGTGCGGCTACTCACCGGCGGCCGAGCATGATCTCCACGGCTGCTGCGAGGCGATCCGCCGCGGCGCAGGCATGTTCGCGAAGTTCTGCGAGGTCGCCGATTGCAGAGGGCCGAAAGAACAGCAGCCGGGCTGCCGCTCCTGCGAGCCGGGCGGGATGTTTGACCGATGCAAGGTGTGCCACGTCTTTGGGAATCCGGTCTTCAGCCGTGTCGGAGATGCTGCGAACCACTGCCCAGGCGGTATTAGTGGCCTCAGCCGCTTCAGCGATCCACCAGCTTTCCATGTCGACGACGTCGCCGTCGGTCGCTGTTCTCAGCTGACGCTTCCCTTCCGGAGTCTCGACGACGCTGTCAGCGGTGACCACGCGTACCTGCCGCAGACCGTCGGTCGTGAGCAGCCCCTGAGTGCGGATCGGTGTCAGCGAGCCGCCACTTGCCCGGGTGACGGACTGGCCAATCACCACCTCACCACGACGAAGATCCGGAGCGAGGCCGCCGCAGAGGCCTGCAGCCAGGATCAGCTGCGGGCGATGGCCTGCGATCGTCATCTGCGTGCCACGAACGGCGGCTTCCCGACCGACTCCGGTGGTCACCACCGCGACACGGCGTTCTTTCAGCTGGCCCACGGTGATCTTGAGGCCGGCAGCAGCGGTCAGGTTCACCACATCATGGAGCTTCTCTACGAGGGGAGTTGCCTCGAGTGAGAGGGCAACAAGAATCGCCACATCGACTCGTCGGAGTGCGTCGTCATCGAAGACGGGAGTCATGCTCAACGCCCTTCAGGAATCCCTGCTCTGGCCCGCAGACAACGTCTGCGGCATATTCGGGTGAAGGTATCTTCTTGCCCTGCCCCGTCCACGCAAACAGCATTCTGGCGAGAACCTATCGCACCAGCGGGCGGCGTCATGACTCGCCGCCGCGGGCTTCGACGGAGGCGTTGGAGGTGGCCGCTGCTTGAGCTGCCGTCGGTTGCTCCGCGGCGGATGCTGAAGCCCACGGCAGGGTGACTGTCACACGCGTCCAGCCGGGCCCCTTGCCTGCCGGTTGGCTCTTGAGCGAGATGCTGCCGCCGTGTGACTCGACGATTGCTTTGCAGATCGACAGGCCCAGGCCACCACCCCGTCGCCCGTCGCGGCGGTCTCGTGAGGAATTCGCCTGGTAGAAGCGTTCGAAAACCCGAGCGGCATCCGCTTCTGTGATGCCACTGCCGGTGTCTTCGACGACCAGCGAGATCGTGCGGTCTGCAGGATTGCTTTCCAGGCTCACGCGGATCGACCCTCCTCGCGGGGTGAATCGCAGCGCGTTCTCGAGCAGGTTGCTGACAACTTCTCGCAGTCGCGTGTGAATTCCTGCGACACGGCTCGTGTGTGGACGACCGCTTGTGTCTTCGCAGGTGATCGTCACGCCGGCTTCTTCGGCAACTCCGGAGAACATGTCCACCATGCTGGTGGCGACCTCCTGGAGGTCGACGGGATCGGTGGCAGGTGCAGGAGGTGCATCCGAGGATTCTGCAAGCACCAGCAGGTCGCTGGCGAGTTTGGACAGCTGCTGCGTCTGTTCGATTGCCTCTTCAAGCAACTGCTGAATGTCTTCTGCGGCGAGTTGCGGCGACATCGCCAGCTCGAGCGTGTTGCGGACGGCGGCGAGAGGGCCTCGCAGTTCGTGGGCCGCATCAGCGATGAACGTCTCCTGACGCTGCACATGCTGGGCAATCTGATCGAGGAGCCGATTGACCGTGGCTGCAAGCCGATCAAGCTCGTCGTTCGTGCCACGCACCGGAAGACGGTCGGTGAGCCTCGTTGGCTGCAGGCGTGCGGCGGCTTTCAGGATGTCGGCGATCGGCCTCGTGGCCCGTACGGCCAGCCAAAAACCACCCACCGGCGTCAGGACGCTGATTCCCACGCCGATGGCGATCAGCAAGCGTGCCAGCGCATTGACGTCTTCATCGAGGTAGGCAGTCGACATGCCAATCCGTACGGAGAGCGGCGCATGCGATGGCGTGTCGACTTTTTGCCAGGCAAAGCGGTAGTCACCCACCTGCACGAGTTCGGGGTCGCTGGTGATTTCAGTCGTCGTGGTGTCTGAGAACCTGAGGACCTCGTGAGGGCATCCATCGCTCGACCAGAGTGTGCTGCCTGATGCGTCGAGAAGCTGCGTGAACCAGCCTCGCTGCTCATGACCGACGGCTTTGCGACGCAGTTCGTCGGTGACGGCCTGTGTGTCGGGATGAAGGTCACGGATCGCCAGCACAATCTCAGCGACTTCGCCGGCAAGGACCGCATCGGCCTCACGAAATAAGGCCGCTCGAGCACCAAACAGCACTGCCCCGAGGGTGGCTAGCGTTGCGAAGAGCACAACGGCTGTGTTCCAAAGCGTCAGTCGGAGACGTAGCGTGGCCCAGTGAAGGAGACCCTGGCGAAGGGTGGAAGCAGTCGTCTTACTCGGCGGCGAGGGCATAGCCGCGGCCTCGAATCGTTTTAATCAGTGACTGGTCTCGGCCGTGGTCGAGTTTGCCTCGAATGCGGGTGATGTGCACCTCGATCACATTGGTTGGGCCATCCCAGCGGAAGCCCCAGATGTGTTCGCAGAGCATGGTGCGGGTCACCACCTGCCCTTTATACCGCATGAGCATTTCAAGGATGCTCAGCTCCGTGGGGGTCAGGTCGACCTGACGGCCGTCGAAGCTGACCCGTTTGGTGGCCAAACTCAGTTTGAGTGGACCAGCCACCAGTTCGAGTGTGGGGCGATATGCCGCTCGACGATGCATGGCGTCGAGACGAGCGACGAGTTCAGCGGTGTCGAACGGTTTGACGAGGTAGTCGTCGGCCCCTCGGTCGAAGGCCTGAAGCTTCTCCGGTGTCGCACCCAAGGCCGTGAGCATGATCACCGGTGTGCGGATGCCCTTCTCCCGAGCGTCGGCAAGCACCTCAAGGCCAGTTGCACCAGGCAGAGTGACATCGAGCACAGCCACGTCACAGCCAGCGAGTCCCTGAGCATCGATCGCCTGCCGGCCATCATCAAAGCAGATGCACGAGTGACCTGCGTCACGGAGCGCTCGATCCACCGCGCGACAGACCAGCGGGTCATCTTCAACAAGGCAGACGTGCATGCGATCAGAACCGGACGGAGAAAACACACCTATCCTGTCTCACTGCGATCCGCCCGTGAAGGATGCTTGCAGCTTTGACAGGAACTCGCCTACTCCCACTCAATCGTGGCTGGTGGCTTCGAGGAAATATCGTAAACGACTCGGTTGATCCCACGAACCTCGTTGATCACACGGCTTGAGATCGAAGCGAGCACCTCGTAGGGCAGATGGCTCCAGTCTGCCGTCATGAAGTCTTCCGTTTCGACAGCACGCACGGCGAGCACATCATCGTAGGTGCGGGAGTCGCCCATGACGCCTACACTCTGCACCGGCAGGAGCACCGCAAACGCCTGCGAGACCTTTCGCGAGAGTCCTGCCTTGTCGATCTCTTCAAGCACGATGGCGTCTGCCTCGCGGAGTGTCTCGAGGCGAGGCTTGGTCACTTCGCCCAGGCAGCGGACAGCCAGCCCTGGTCCAGGGAAGGGATGTCGCCAGACGATCTTTTCGGGCAGGCCCAGTTGCAGGCCCAGTTGCCGAACTTCGTCCTTGAAAAGATCTCGCAGCGGTTCGATTAGCTCAAAGTCTAGCTTCTCCGGCAGTCCACCGACGTTGTGGTGAAGTTTGATGGTGGCGGCAGGCCCGTCTGCGGCGGCACCGCTCTCGATCACGTCTGGATAGAGTGTTCCCTGAGCCAAGAAACGCACATCCTCGATCCGCAACGCCTCCTCCGCAAAGCAATCGACAAAGGCTTTTCCGATGCGACGACGCTTCTCTTGTGGTTCCGTGACACCGGCGAGCATTTCCAGGAAGCGTCCCTCCCCCTCAACGACATGCAGGTCGGTCCGGAAATGGTTGGTGAACTCTTCGATCACCGTCGCGGCTTCATTCTTCCGCAGCAGGCCGTTGTCGACGAGGATGCAGGAGAGCTGATCACCAATCGCACGCGACAAGAGTGCCGCCACGACTGCGGAGTCGACTCCACCTGAGAGCCCACAGATCACCCGACCGGAGCCCACCTGCTCGCGAATCTTGGCGATCGAGGCCGCCGCGAAGTCGTCGAGTCGCCAGGTCCCATGGCAGCCGCAGGTGGCCCGGAGAAAGTTGGCAAGCATCACGTCGCCGTGAGCGGTGTGGGTTACCTCTGGATGGAACTGCATGCCGTAGACCGGCAGTGTGGTGTGTTTCACTGCTGCCAGTGGGCAGGTCGATGTTTCTGCCAGAGTGATGAAGTCGTCAGAAACCTCCGTCACCTGATCGCCATGGCTCATCCAGACTTCAGAATGCTCAGGCACGCCATCAAAGAGCGTGTCTTCGCCAGTGACATCAAGCAGGGCTCGGCCATACTCGCGGCTTGAGACGCCGCCGACTTTGCCTCCTAGCGCGTCGCAGACGAGCTGCATGCCGTAGCAGATGCCGAGCACCGGGATGCCACTCTCGAAGATCGCGGGATCGCAACGAGGGGCTCCTTCGGCATACACGCTCGAAGGACCACCTGAGAGAATCAGACCTGCTGGTGCCAGTTCGCGGATCCGCTCCATCGGCAGGTCATGGCGAACGATCTCGCAGTAGACGCGCTGTTCACGAACACGCCGGGCAATCAACTGGGCGTATTGCGAACCGAAGTCGAGGACCAGCACCTTCTCAGCGGTGATACCGTCAGTGGTGGTGGTGTCGGGCGAAGGCCGCCGGTCAGGTGTCGTGGTCACAGTCGTTAGATCGCAGGAACGGGGAGGAACATCTTGAACGTCTGATTCGCCAGGCGGCGAAAATCCCTCAGTATAGGCCGGCTGCTTTTTCTTGGCGATTCCCCGCTTCAGACCCCGGAAATGGCACTACTCGCTGCTATAGTAGCGGCCTCCGCTCTCTGCTCCCCTCCCTCCGATGACGAGACTTCGATGCGTGTGCTGCTGACCAATGACGATGGGATCTACGCGCCTGGCCTTGCGGCAATGGAGAAGCAGCTCCGTGGGATTGGCGACCTGACGGTGGCCGCTCCGTCGACCGAACAGAGCGGTGTTGGGCATGCGATTACCTTTCTCACGCCGCTCACGGCCAAGGAGGTTTTCGACGGGGACCGGCTGCGAGGCTGGGCTGTGGATGGCAGTCCAGCAGATTCGGTGAAACTCGGGATTGGCGAGTTCTGTCCTGAGCGGCCGACGCTGGTCGTGAGTGGCATCAATGGTGGGCTCAACGCCGGTATCAACGTGCTCTACTCAGGAACCGTCGCCGCGGCGATCGAAGGAGCCTTCTTCGGGATCACAAGTATCGCGGTGTCGTTGGAGTGGAATGACCACTTCAACTTCGCTCGCGCCGCCGAGATCGCGATCGATGTGATTAAGGATCTGCTCGCGACAGAGCCCGCCGCCGGCAGCCTGTTTAACGTGAACATTCCCACGGCGGCCCTCTCTGGACTACCTGAGGTGCGGGTCGTGCCGATGAGCATTGCCCGATATGGCGAAGCGTTTGAACGACGTGTCGATCCACGGGGTCGCTCCTACTACTGGGCGACCAACGATCCTCCACCTGCCCCCTCACCTCATGAGTCGGATGTCACCGCGTTGGCTGCGGGGGCAGTCACCGTCACGCCGCTGCATTTTGACCTCACGCGGCGAGACATGCTCGCGAGCCTCGCGAGCTGTCCCTGGCAGCTCCGTGCCGGCGTCTGACGGTGGCATCGTGCTGTGAGCCCATGACGCATTCATCGATGCAGCACGGGCTTCGATGCCGTACGAGAGTCGTTGATGGAACTGACAATGGCGGCTATGCACCGCCGCGCATCAGCAGCTTTGCTGCCAGGGCTGCGATCAAGCCGAGGACGGCGAGCATGGCAAGCCAGAGTCCGAGGGGCTGGCCCAGCCAGTCACGGCTCAGCAGCGGCTTTGATGGAATCGGCTTCTCTACGTCGCGGGTGCGTCTGCCTCGGCGACTTGAGGTCGTGCTCACCCGGCTGCTCCGGCCGACGTTGATGCCGCTCGATGAGGCGATCGAGATGTCAGATGAGGTGATGCCAGACTGTCCGGAGTCAGCAGGACCACCGATACCGATCCCAGAACCGCCGCTGCCCGTGGCGTCGCCATCGCTTGAGGCGGGACCAATCCTGCGGCTCTCCGATCGTACGAAGGGCCTCGATGCCGGTGTGGTGCCGGCACGTCTCACGG
>Ga0182090_1446277_pt1 | contig 13194 bp, 14 predicted proteins | sample 041ome_24_FD_127767 | JGI IMG/M metagenome (GOLD analysis project Ga0182090, IMG submission 127767) | Metatranscriptome of coastal salt marsh microbial communities from the Groves Creek Marsh, Georgia, USA - 041408BS metaT (Metagenome... | ecosystem: Environmental > Aquatic > Marine > Intertidal... | reverse complement strand
CGCCACTGCTGGTGCCCGAACAACCGGTGGTGGTGGTTAAACCGCCGGGCGGTGTGGCCACGGGCGATGTATTTGCCCACCCCGAGCTTGAGCGAGCCACCCCATCTGCTACAATGCGCGACTTTGCTGCAAACGTATCCAAAGGCCTTACGGCGTTTGGTCGCAACGACTTGCAAGGCATTGCGCAGCAGCTTTGCCCCGAGGTCAGCCATGCCTTGCATTGGCTGGGCCGCCAAAGGCTAAGTGGCCGCATGTCGGGCTCCGGCTCGGCGGTGTTTGCGTCTTTGCCTGCGGGTTGTGTGCTTGGCGATCCGCCAGCCGATTGGCTGGTGCATGTCACCCGTGTGGTGACCTCGCACCCACTGGCGGGGTGGATCGACTGAATCGCTGCAGCAAACGGTTTGTTGGGCGTGCGGCAACGCAAACCCAGGTGCAGGGGAGTCGCCAAGTTGGTTAAGGCACCGGATTTTGATTCCGGCATGCGAGGGTTCGAGTCCTTCCTCCCCTGCCATCCCTTGACGGGATTGGTGTGATGTTTGTCACCGGCACATTCGCCGACAGGGTTTTTACATGAGCGTTGCGCCCCACGATTTCATGATTTTTACCGGCAATGCCAACCCGGCATTGGCGGCCTCCATCGCGCAGCATTTGGGCTCAACGCTGGGTGGGCTAGAGGTCGGGCGCTTCTCAGACGGCGAGGTGTCGGTTGAAATCACGCAAAACGTGCGTGCCCGCAACGCCTTTATTGTTCAGCCAACCTGCGCCCCCACCAACGACAACCTGATGGAGCTCATCATCATGGTAGACGCGCTCAAGCGCGCCTCGGCGGTGAGTATCTCGGCGGTTATTCCGTACTTTGGTTACGCGCGACAAGATCGCCGCCCACGCTCAAGCCGGGTGCCGATCAGCGCCAAGGTGGTGGCCAACATGCTGCAAGCCGTGGGCGTGGCGCGTGTGCTCACCATGGATTTACACGCCGACCAAATTCAGGGGTTTTTTGATATCCCCGTGGACAACATTTACGCCTCACCGGTGTTGCTGGGCGACCTGCGCGCCAAAAACCACCCCAACCTGTTGGTGGTGTCGCCCGATGTGGGCGGTGTGGTGCGCGCCCGGGCGCTGGCCAAACAGCTCGATTGCGACATGGCCATTATTGACAAGCGACGCCCGCGCGCCAACGTCTCTGAGGTGATGCACGTGATCGGTGACATCGAAGGGCACAACTGCGTCATCATGGACGACATGGTGGACACCGCCGGAACCCTGGTAAAAGCCGCCGAGGTGCTCAAAGAGCGTGGCGCCAAGCAAGTGTTTGCGTATTGCACCCACCCCATATTTTCGGGTCCCGCCATCGAGCGCATCAGCCAAAGCGATGCGCTGGACGAGGTGGTGGTCACCGACACCATTCCGCTGTCGCCCCAAGCGGCGGCGTGTACCAAAATTCGCCAACTTTCAGTCGCACCGTTGGTGGCTGAAACCATTGCCCGAATCGCATCGGGTGAGTCGGTGATGCGGTTGTTTGCCGAGCAAGAAAACCTTTTTTAGGCGGTTGCTAGGTAGCAAGTGTGCCACCCGCGCCATGCGCGAGTGGTTTTTTTAGTCTGGAGGCGCTCTGGTCGCGGAGCCCCTCACATAGGAGTCAGTTATGAAATTTGTCGCCTTTGCGCGCAGCAAGCAGGGTACGGGTGCGAGCCGCCGTCTGCGTAACACGGGTCGCGCCCCGGGTATTGTGTTTGGCGGAGCCAGCGAGCCATCCACCATCGAACTCGATCACAACGCGTTGTGGTTTGCCTTGCAAAAAGAAGCGTTTCATTCTTCCATCTTAGAAATGGAGCTCGAAGGCAAAACCGAAAAAGTGCTGTTGCGCGATGTGCAGTACCACCCCTTTAAGCAACAAGTCATGCACGTTGATTTTCAGCGGGTTGACGAGCGCACGCGCTTGCGTAAGCGGGTGCCTTTGCACTTTATCAACGAGGCCGAGTCGCCAGCGGTTAAAGCCGACAAGTGCTTGGTGAACCACGTCGCCGCCGAAATCGAAGTTGAGTGCCTGGCCACCAACTTGCCCGAGTTCATCACCGTGGACCTTGGCCAACTTATCAAAGGCCAATCGGTGCACGCCAGCGACCTTAAGCTTGGCACGGGCATCAAACTGGTCACCCACGGCCGTGGCGATGCCACCTTGGCCACCGTGGTTGAGCCCAAAGAGGAGGCCATTGTTGACCCAGCGGCAGCGGCAGCAGCACCTGCGGCCGAACCCGCCAAAGGGAAAAAAGGCAAGTAAGCCCGCAAGCCGGTGCTGCGTTTGCTGGTGGGGCTGGGTAATCCCGGCCCCCAATACCACCACACCCGACACAACGCCGGCTTTGATTGGCTGGACGCCGTGGCGCGTTGCTTGAACGCCACGCTGCAAGCGCAGCGTGGCTTTTTTGGCGACGTGGCGCGGGTGGGCCAAGGCGAGCAGTCGCTTTGGCTGCTCAAGCCGCAAACTTTTATGAACCACAGCGGACGCGCGGTGGCAGCCCTGGCACGCTTTTACAAAATTCCCCCAGAAGCCATCTTGGTGGCACACGACGAGCTGGACTTGGCAGCGGGGAGTATGAAGCTCAAGCAAGGCGGCGGTCACGCTGGGCACAACGGCTTGCGCGATATCCACGCCCAGCTGGGCAGCCCCAACTACTGGCGGCTGCGGCTGGGTATTGGTCACCCGGGGCAACGCGAAGCAGTGGTGGGCTGGGTGTTGCAAAAACCACCGGTGGCCGAACGCAGCGCCATAGAAGACGCCATACTGCGCAGCCTACAAAGTTTGGACGACCTGCGCGCCGGCCAAATGACGCGTGCCACCGCGGCGTTGCACACCGCGCCACGACCGCCAGCGGCACCCTAAAGACTTTGTAAACGCAACAGTTTGGCCAACAACTGCTCGCGCGTTTCCCGATGTTGCGGGTGCGGCGGAATGCAGTCCACGGGACACAAGCTGACGCACTGCGGTTCGTCAAAATGCCCCACACACTCGGTGCAGCGGTCGGGGTCGATTTGATAGATCTCGGGCCCCATGCTAATGGCCTGGTTGGGGCACACCGGCTCGCATACATCGCAATTGATGCACGCCTCGGTGATCAGCAATGCCACGGCAGGTTTACTCGGGTTGCGCCATGGCGCGTTGCACCGGCACAGAAACCAGCGCCTCAAGGCTGCCCCCCAAAGCCGAGATTTCACGCACCAAGGTACTGGAGATGCACTGCAGCGAGGCTTCGGGCAGCAACATCACGGTTTGCACCTGCGACGCAAGCTTACGGTTCATGGCCGCGAGTTGCGCCTCGTAGTCAAAATCGGAGGCGTGGCGTGCGCTGCGCACCATGACGCTGGCGCCATGGGTTTGGCAAAAATCCACCAACAAGCCATCAAACGGCACCACCTCAACATTGGGGGTATCGGCGAGCACCTCTTGGCACAGCGCCATGCGTTTGGCGTGCGACAAGCGCGGCACCTTGTGGTGTGCACTGGCCACACCCACCAACAAACGGTCAAACAACGCGGCGGCGCGGCGAATCACGTCTTCATGACCAAGGGTAATGGGGTCAAAGGTGCCGGCAAAAACGGCCACGCGTGGGGGAGTCGTCGCGTTCATGGCTTGATGATACGCCGCCACAGCGCAAAGTTCACAGCGCCGGCGCGCCCTTGACGCCACATCTCCCAGTGGGGCGGGGGCTGGCAGGGCTGCGCCGACTCACAATAAATCCAACCCCGCTGCGCCGTGGCGGCAGCCGCCAGTTGTTGCACATGGGCCAAGTGGGCGGCGCTGGTGTCAAAGGGTGGGTCCAGTAAAACCAAATCCCAGTTTGCTCCGGCTTGTGCCTGCAGCACCTGGGTTGCATCGCCCGCCACCACCGTGGCCTGCGGCACCGGCCAATCGCCCACCACCTGCTGCAGCTGACGGCACGCCAGCGGGTGTCGCTCCACCAACCACACGCGAGCCGCCCCGCGCGATGCCGCATCCAGCCCCAAAGCGCCGCTGCCTGCATAGGCGTCCAGGCAGTGCCAGCCGTCAAGGCGCTGGCCTAGCCAATTAAAAAGGGTCTCGCGCACCCGATCGGGTGTGGGCCTTAACCCCGCCACGTTGGGCACCGCGAGCACCCGCCGGCCAAAGCTTCCGCCAGTCAAACGCACCCGCCCCGCGCTGCTGCGTTTGATCGACTTGGGTGGCGTGGGGGGTTTCATACAATGCCTGCATTCTAGGAATTTCATGTTCGGTTTTTTTAAGCGCGCAAACAACAACCCCGCCCCTGGTACCGATACCCCCACCGCCCCGGTCAATGGCTGGATGGTGCGGCTGCGCCAAGGCCTGAGCCGCTCGGGGCAATCGATCACCCGGTTGTTCGGGGCCTCGCGCGTCGATGACGCGTGGTACGAGTCGCTGGAAGACGCCCTTCTTAGCGCAGACGCCGGCGTGCCCGCCACCGAACGCCTGATCGCTGCGCTGCGCCAGCGCGCCCGCGCCAAACGCATCGAGCAGCCCGAGGCACTGCGTGGTGAATTGGTTGAGTTGATCCATGATTCGCTGCTGCCCCTAGAAAAAGGCGTGGACTTCGGTGAGCGTTCGTTAACGGCCATCATGCTTTGTGGCGTCAACGGTGCAGGCAAAACCACCACCATTGGCAAACTGGCCAAACACCTCAGCGACCAAGGCGCACGCGTCTTGCTGGGCGCGGGTGATACGTTTCGGGCGGCAGCACGCGAGCAGCTGCTTACGTGGGCGCAAAGAAATCAGGTGCAAAGCGTGAGCCAACCAGACGGTGACCCAGCCTCGGTGGCGTTTGACGCGGTGCAAGCCGGTCTGGCACGCGGCTGCGATGTGGTGATGGTGGACACCGCCGGCCGGCTGCCCACGCAGCTGCACCTAATGGATGAGTTAACCAAAATCAAACGCGTCATGGCCAAAGCCATGCCCGATGCACCGCATGAGGTTTGGCTGGTAATCGACGGCACCAACGGCCAAAACGCCCTCACGCAAGTCAAGGCGTTTGATCAAGCGCTTGGCCTGACCGGGGTGATCGTTACCAAGCTTGACGGCACAGCAAAAGGTGGAATTCTGTTGGCACTGGCCCACCAACACCCGGTGCCGGTTCGCTTTGTGGGGGTGGGCGAGGGCCTGCACGACATCAACCGGTTTGATGCCAAGGCGTTTGCCCAGGCCTTGCTCGACAGCCCTGAGGTTCCAGCATGAGTGCCGCCAAACCCCACCTGTTACTGATTGGCGCCGGGCCCACGCACCTGTACACGTTTGCGCGCTGGCTGGAGCAACGCCCCAAAGACCTCACCCTCACTTTGCTCAGCCCCCAAATTGCACCCATTTGCGGCTACCGTGTGGCCGACTGGGTGGCTGGTCACATTCCACTTGAGGCGTGCCGTATGCCCTTGGAGGCCACGCTGCAAAGCCTGGGCGTGCAGTGGATCAGCGGCCGTTGTACGGGGCTGGACGCCAACCGGCGTTTGGTGCGGCACAACAACAGCAGTTTTGGTGATTTGTCGTACGACGTGGTCAGCATCGATGTGGGCACCAGCGGCGACGCGCATAGCCTGGAAGACCTGCTACCCGGCGCCCGCGGGCGGGTGCTGCCGATGCGCCCGTTGGAATCGTTTGTCCAATTGTGGCCCCAGGTGGAGACGCTGGCGGGCCAACGCACCGTGCACTTGGCGGTGGTGGGTGGTCACGCCGCCGCGATTGAAATGGCGCTGGCGGTCGAAGCCAAAATGCGCCGGCTCGGCGCCTCCAGTTCGGTCACAGTGGTTACTGGGCGCGACGGTTTGCTGCCCGGGGCCAACCCGCGCTTGCAAAAACACATGCAAAGGCTGTTGGCCCAGCGTGGCATTCACTGCATTGCGCAGCGCTGCGTGGCCATTGACGACGGCCAAATTTATTTGGACACAGGGCTACGCCTGCAATGCGACCTGCCGCTGATTGCCACCCCACATCAGCCCGCGCCGTGGTTTAAGCACAGCGGCGCCACGCTCAACGAACAGGGCTTTTTAACCACCAATGGCCATGGTCAATCGACCTCACACCCCGAGCTATTTGTAAGTGCTTACTCACTCGGAGAGGCTCCCATTGGCGAAAAACCCCTGCGTGATACCTTAAGTGTCCACGGCGCCACGCTGGCCCATAACTTGGTGGCCATACTCCAGCAACAGTCGCTGGTGCTACCCCCGACCACACCCCAGGCTGGGGTCTGGATAGGCACGGGTGATCGTCGTTTGGTGAGCCACGCCGGCAAGGTGTGGGGGCTGAGCGGTCTGCGGTGGTGGCAACAGCAGCGGGCGTTGGGCCGCTTTGCCAAACGCTTGGCCCAACCCGTTGCCAACCAAGCTAGCGCCTAAAGCCAAGGGATAACCCTAGGCCCAGTGTCGGATTGGCACTCTCCCCTCACGAGTGCTAAACTACGCTTTAGTTAACTTTTTGAGGAGGACGCCCATGCACGACATCGCGCTCAAGCCCAACGCGTCGCTGACGCCCTCAAACCCATGGGCGGCGTTGCCGCCTTTGGGTGATTTGCAAGCGTACATTCGTGGGGTTCAGGCTTTGCCCATGCTCAGCGCCGAAGAAGAGCGCGCGGCGGCCGAACGACTGCGTAATGACAACGACTTACAAGCGGCCAGTCAACTGGTGCTGTCGCATCTGCGCGTGGTGGTGGCCATTGCCCGGCAATACGCGGGCTACGGCCTACCGCAAGCCGATTTGATTCAAGAAGGCAATATTGGCTTAATGAAAGCTGTGCGTCGCTTCGACCCGACCCACGGAACGCGCTTGGTCACTTACGCCATGCACTGGATCAAGGCCGAAATTCACGAGTTCATCGTGCGCAATTGGCGCATGGTGAAGGTCGCCACCACCAAGGCCCAGCGCAAGTTGTTTTTTAACTTGCGCTCGCTGCGCCACACCCTGCGTCAAGACGCCGAGGATGATATTCAAACCAGCGCCACGCTACGCGCATCCGAAATAGAAGAAATCGCGCGCACGCTGAACGTTAAACCCGACGAGGTGCGGGCCATGCAGGCTAGGCTTGCGGGTGCCGATGTGTCGCTGGACCCAACCCCAGGCGCCGCAGAAGACGAATCCATGGCACCAGTGGCGCATTTGCACGACCCGGCGCAAGACCCAGCGCAGGTTTTGGAATCGTTGCAAGCCTATCGCTTGGCCACCGAAGGGGTGCGCGAGGCGTTGCAGCAACTCGATGAGCGCGCGCGTGCCATTGTGCTGGCACGGTGGTTGCCACCAGACGGTGAAGCCACCAAAACCCTGCACGAACTGGCGGCTGAGTGGGGCATCAGCGCCGAGCGTGTGCGGCAACTGGAAAGCGCCGCGTTACGCAAGCTCAAAACCGCGTTGCAAGCGCAGCACGCCTAGGCGGTTGGCGCCCAGGCAGGGGCGTGGCTAGCGCCAGCCCCAGCCGCTTGCTTGGCTAAACACCTGCGCAAAAGCAGCCCCCGCGGAGGCGCCAAAACGCCGCGCCAACCGGGTCGGCAGGTCTTCTTCGTCGGTGAAGTCAACCACCTCCGGTGCGCCCACCACATCACGGGCCACCGAGTCCACGCTGCCAGTCTCGTCTGCCAAGCCAAGCGTCAGCGCCTGCTGCCCGCTCCAAAACAACCCACCAAACAATTCCACCCCCGCGCCGGCTTGCAACCGATCGCCGCGCCCTTGCTTAACGGCAGCAACAAACTGCTGGTGGATTTGCGCCAGCATCGCTTGTGCGTGGGCCACTTGCTGCGGGTTGGCGGGGCTGAATGGGTCAAGAAAACCTTTGTCTTTGCCGGCGGTCAGTAAGCGCCGCTCAATACCGAGCTTGGCCATGAGTTCGGTGGCACCAAAGCCATCCATGCGCACCCCAATGCTGCCCACCACACTTGCGGGTTGCACATAAATGGCGTCGGCGGCGGCGGCAATGTAATAGGCGGCTGAAGTGCCCATTTCCTCGATTACGGCGTACACCGGTTTGTCGTGCAAGGCGCGCAGCCGACGTATTTCGTTGTAGACCAATCCGGCCTGTACCGGGCTGCCACCCGGGCTGTTGATACGCAACACCACCGCCTTCACGGCTGGCTCTTGCATGGCTTCGTCTAGGCCCGCCATGATTTTGTCGGCGCTGGCGTCGCCATCGGGCAGTATCGTCCCGTCAATGGTGATCAAGCCGGTATACGGCCCCACCATGGCCGAGGGACCCGACTTGGGCGTCCACAGCCATGCCACCGCAGCCAGCCCAATCAGCAACCACGCCAGCCGGAAAAACCACTTCCAACGCCACGCACGCTTGGATTCTTGTTGCTGCGCCAGCAGCATGGCGCGCAAGGTGTCTTGCGCCCAATGCGCTTGGTCATCGGTCGCCTGGGTTGGGGCGGCACCGATCGGATCGTCTACAGAAGCATTCATGAACGCGCCTATCAATTAAAAGGTCATGGGTTGCAGGTCGTGTCGCGGCAACCAGTAGACCACACCACGGGCCTCACTTAGCTCGATATGAATCAGCCCGCCACGACACGGCCCCCCAACGCACGCGCCGCTGTCGGGGGCATAGGCCGCGCCATGTGAGGCGCACAACAGCCAGCGCCCGGACGGATCAAAAAAACGGTCGGGCTGCCAATCCAACTCCATCGCCACGTGGGTGCAACGATTCAAGTAGGCGTAAACCGCGCCCTCGTAGCGTATCGCAAACCCACGGCAGGTTTGGCCTTGGTAGGTCACATCAAACGGCACGGCGCGGCCACCGTCAACCAAATCGTGGCTGTTACAAAGCGCTTGCGGCTGCTCGGTCATGTGGCCACACCTTAGGCGTGTTGGGCCAGCCAGTCGCCAAGGCCGGTCACGTCGTGCGCGATGTGCAGCGGGGCGCAAGCCTGCAACGCCGGCAGATCGTGAGCGCCGTAACTCACGCCCACGGCTGCACTGCCGGCACGCTCGGCCATGGTCAGGTCGTGGCTGGTGTCGCCAATCATTAGGGTGCGCTCGGGCGTGGCGTCCAGCGCCCACATCAACTCGTGCAACATTTGCGGGTCGGGCTTGCCGGCGGTTTCGTCTGCCGTGCGGGTGTCGTGAAACACGCCGTGCAGCGCGGTATGCTGCATAACCTCATTCAGCCCCGCACGGGTTTTGCCGGTGGCCACCGCCAGCCGATAGCCCTGGGCACGCAGCGTGGCCAGCAGCGCCTCGATGCCGTCAAACAAGTGCAAGCGCTGCACCTCTTGCGCCCAGTGGCGACGGTAGTGCTGCGACAAATCGGCATAACGCGCGGGCGGCACATCGGGGGCGGCGTAAGCCAAAGCCTGCGTCAGCCCCAAACCAATCACATGCGACGCCTGCGCGTCGCTGGGCACGGTGCCACCCACATCGGCGACCGCCGCCTGAATGGCACGGGTGATGGCCGCCGTGGAGTCGTATAGGGTGCCATCCCAATCAAAAACAATTAAATCAAAGCGTTTGTCGGCCATGCTGCAGGTAGAGAAATTCAACAAAAAAAGCGCCCGAAGGCGCCAATTATGGCGGGGAAAGCAATAGCCCCGCCCCGCTAACCGGCGTTGGCCGATTTACACGCGATATTGTTCGATGTCTTGCCCTTGCGCTTGCAATTGCATCACCCAATCGGGGCGACGGCCTCGGCCACCACTCCAGGTCTCGCCGTTGGGGCCACGGTAGCGTACCTCAGCTGATTTTTTGGCGCCGCCGGCTCGGCGTCCACCTCGCCCACCCAAATCGGCCAAGGTGATACCGTTTGCAGCCATGGTGGCCTTGATTTGGTCAATCACACCTTGGCGCTCGGCGTCGCGCACTTTTTCGGCTTGGGCCATAAGATCTTTGGCCTGCTGCATTAATTCTTGATAAGACGGCATATCCGGTCCCTTTTTTGAAAATAAAACAATTAAAAGAGGGGCACAGGGGCAAAAACCCAACGCGCCTGAAAATTATTATATGCCCAAATTATTCGGTCTTATCAATTAAACCGAAAATAACTTCAGGAATAAAACCTGTCAAATCTTTTGACAGTTTGGAAATAAATCGAATACTTCCGCCATGCACCGGATGAGGCAATTCCAATTGCTGGGCATGCAAAAACATACGCTTTAATCCCAAGTCGTGCAGGCGTCGGTTAAACGCTTCCAGCCCGTAGCGATCGTCGCCAGCGATAGGGTGCCCCAGGTGCGCCATGTGGACCCGAATTTGGTGTGTTCTACCGGTTTTGATGCCAACATGCATTAAACATACATCATCTTCGCCCAATTTAAAGTTTTTTACCCTTTTCATGATGCTGATGCTGCGCTGGGCGCCTTCGCTGTTGGGGCCCACCGCCCTGACCACCCGCTGCCCGTCTGGGCTGTGGGTTTTTTGCAGTGCCACGTCCACCACCTGTTGCGCTCGAGGCCAATGCCCATAGCCCAGGGCCAAGTAGTGCTTGTGCACCACCCGCGAACGAAAACTCGCCTGTGTCCGTTGCAAGGCCTGCCGGGTTTTGGCCAACACCAACACCCCACTGGTTTCACGGTCGAGGCGGTGCACCAAATCCAACGCTGGGCCCGTCTCGTGCTGGGCACGCAACCACTCCAGCACCCCCCATTGCACGCCGCTGCCGCCGTGCACCGCCCAGCCTGCAGGCTTATCCACCACCAACAGGCTGGCATCTTCAAAAAGCACCGGCAGGGTGGGCCCACGGCTAGGCAACGGCACCGATTCACGTTGCGCCACCCGCACCGGGGGCACCCGCAGGCTATCGCCAGCGTTGATACGGGTTTGCGCCTGCACCCGACCACCGTTAAGACGCACCTCGCCGGAGCGGATGATGCGATAGACATGGGTTTTGGGGACACCCTTGAGATGGCGCAGCAAAAAGTTATCCAGCCGCTGGCCCTGCGCTTGGGCAGGCACCTCCCAGGTTTGCACTTCGCCGGGCGGGGCGCAACCGGGTGCCGTTGAAGGTTTTGTACGTATAATCATGGGGTCTGGCCAACAAAGTGAGCCACAACTTGCATTGTCGCAGAGCGGCTGCACACCCTTGTCATGAGGCTGCCAGACACACGTTAGCCCTAGGTACGGGGCTTGGTTACGACACAAAAAGAACTAACCTCCCCGCGCCAACAGCCCAACGGCAAGCAATTGAGGCATTTGGAACAGTTTTTATGTGTGACAGCGGCGCGTCTCGCTGTTACCTGGCACCCACCGGTCACCGTCGCCCCAGCGAGCGCGGGTCTTGGGGTGTTCGCATCACATACAGCGCTTAGCCTTCGCCCACCACCGCTCGGCACACGCCCGGCGTGGGCGCGTGCAACAGGCAAGCGCGCGAATCCAAATCGTCTGCACCTATCCGCTTGTTATTGAGCCCGGGCTTGTTGCTGCGGGTGCGTTAAATTTAGCGCGCCATTGTTTGAAGGACGATGCATCATGAAGCGGATGCTAATTAATGCGACGCAAGCCGAAGAGCGTCGCTTGGCCGTGGTCGACGGTCAAAAATTACTTGATTACGAAATCGAAATTGAAGGGCGCGAACAGCGCAAAGGCAACATTTACCAAGCGGTGGTAACCCGGGTTGAGCCCTCACTCGAAGCCTGTTTTGTGGATTACGGCGAAGACAGGCACGGCTTTTTGCCATTTAAAGAAATCTCGCGGCAATACTTTTCCCCTGGCGTGGCGGTTTCGCAGGCGCGTATTCAAGACGTGATCAAAGAAGGCCAAACGCTGTTGGTTCAAGTTGAAAAAGAAGAGCGCGGCAACAAGGGGGCTGCGCTAACCACCTACATCAGCTTGGCGGGACGCTACGTGGTGCTGATGCCCAACAACCCGCGCGGCGGTGGCGTGAGCCGCCGTATTGAGGGTGAAGACCGGCAAGAATTAAAACAAGCCTTAGAGCAACTCGACCACCCCTCGGGCACCAGCGTGATCGCGCGCACCGCCGGCATCGGGCGGCCCGTGAATGAATTGCAGTGGGACCTTAACTACCTGCTGGCGCTGTGGCAAGCCATTGAATCGGCGGCGCAAGGCAGCAAAGGTGCGTTTTTAATTTACCAAGAATCCAGCTTGGTGATTCGTGCCATTCGCGACTATTTTTCGGCCGACATTGGCGAGATATTGATCGACACCGACGATATCTTTGACCAAGCCCACCAGTTCATGAACCACGTGATGCCCGAACACGGTGCCCGCGTGAAGCGTTACCGCGACGATGCGCCGCTGTTTTCGCGTTTTCAAATCGAACATCAAATCGAAACCGCGTACGCCCGCACCGTGCAATTGCCCAGCGGTGGCGCCATTGTGATCGACCATACCGAGGCCCTGGTGTCGGTGGACGTCAACTCGGCCCGCTCCATTCGCGGCAGCGACATCGAGCAAACCGCTTTTCGCACCAACTTAGAGGCCGCCGAAGAGGTGGCACGCCAAGCGCGCCTGCGCGACTTGGGCGGTCTGATTGTGATTGACTTCATCGACATGGATGAATCACGCAACCGCCGCGATGTGGAAAACCGTCTGCGCGACGCGTTGCGTCAAGACCGCGCACGGGTGCAGTTTGGCCCCATCAGTAAATTTGGCTTGCTTGAAATGAGCCGTCAGCGACTGCGCCCCGCGCTGAATGAGGGCGCCTCGATTCCATGCCCACGTTGCGGTGGATCGGGGCACATTCGCGACACCGAAAGTTCGGCGCTGCAAATTCTGCGCGTCATTCAAGAAGAGTCCATGAAAGACAACACTGCAGCGGTGTTGGTTCAAGTGCCGGTGGAAGTGGCCAGCTTTTTGTTAAACGAAAAGCGCACCGAAATCACCAAGATCGAACTGCAGCAGCGTATTCACGTGCTGTTGGTGCCCAACAAGAGCCTGGACACGCCCAATTACAAGCTCGAGCGCCTCAAGCACGACGATCCGCGCCTAGAAAACCTAGCCGCCAGCTACACCTTGGCCGAAGACAACGAAGAGGCCACCATGGTCACGCGGCGCAGCCAAGAGCCGGCCAACAAACAGCAGCCGGTTATCAAAGGCGTGCTGCCCGATGCCACCGCACCGCGTCCACCGGCGCCCGCGGCAACGCCGGCGGTGGCCAAGACTGGCGGCGGCTTTTGGGCTTGGCTCAAGGGGTTGTTTGAAACAGACCCCAGCGCCAACCCGGCCCGCCCGGATGGCAAGGCCGCCGACAAGGGTTCGCCGCGCAACAGCGGTGGTCGCGG
>Ga0182090_1014836_pt1 | contig 13203 bp, 8 predicted proteins | sample 041ome_24_FD_127767 | JGI IMG/M metagenome (GOLD analysis project Ga0182090, IMG submission 127767) | Metatranscriptome of coastal salt marsh microbial communities from the Groves Creek Marsh, Georgia, USA - 041408BS metaT (Metagenome... | ecosystem: Environmental > Aquatic > Marine > Intertidal... | reverse complement strand
GCCGCGGTCGCTGCGTGTCGTTGTCCAACGGCCACCGCTCACATCGGCAGCTGTTTGGGCGAGTAGCTGTGGAGATGGCAGCAGACGCGTGTCGTTGATCAGCAGGTCACCATCTGCGATGGTCAGCGTCTCCCCAGGCAGACCAACGATGCGTTTGAGCACCTCGGTGCCGTCAGGCATTTCCGCGAGCCAGCGTTCCTGACGTTTGGGCACTCGCCAGCTCGCCAGTCGTCCGCCCACCTCTACGACATCCCCATCGATGATCGCTGGCAGCATGGAGCGACCGACGACCCGGTAGTGGCGTGGGGCGATCAGCCAGCCGGTGAGCAGGCTTGCCAGGAGTGCCACCGCGGTCAGCCAGGCGGTCAGTTGAACGCGTGTGGACATTGCGGAAACATCCGCAGGTGAAAGGCTTGCTCTGGAATCAAAACCTAAGTGGCCGGCTTGAGGCTCCTGCAGGCATTCAGGAGAGACCGGTGAGTGGGCCTTCGCCACAGTAGTCGGGGTTGCCAAACCGCTCGAGGCTCGTGTGGCCCATCGCGTGGGCGATCGAGAGGAGCAGCCGGTTGTGGTGGCCGCCGCCCTCCACTCGCATCGCACGGCCAGTTTTCAAGCCAAGCCCGCCGCCGAGAAATACCCAGGGGATGTTGTTGTGGGTGTGGGAGTTGCCTTCGCCCAGCTCGTTGGTCCAGAGGATCGTGGTGTTGTCGAGCATGGAGCCTTCGCCACCGGGCTCTGGGGTCTCTGCCAGACGCTTGGCGAGGAAGGCAATCTCGCTGGCATACCAGGCGTTGATCTTGGTGAGTTTCTCCTGTGCCTCTTCGTTGCTGTTGGGCTCGTGAGAGAGGTCGTGCTGTCCTTCGCTGATGTCGAGCCAACGGAAGCGAGGCTGGCCAACAGAGTTGGTGTACTGCAGCGTGGCGACACGCGTGAAGTCGGCAGCAAGGCTCGCGACCAACAGCTCGATCTGCATGCGGCTGATCCGCGGCATCTCGTCGTTCTCGTCAACGACATCCTGCTCGAGGACGGGCACCTGGTGTGGGATGGTCTCTCGTGGGGCGGCGAGCTCTTGCTCGAACTCTCTCACCAACTGGGTGTGTTCCTCGAGGATGCGGCGGTCTTCAGCCGGCAGCCGGGAAGCGACGGAGGCCAGCTCTTCCTGCAGATCATCCAGCACGCTCTGCATGTTCTCGCGGTCTTTGACCTGACCGTAGAGCTTGGCATACATCTGATAGGGATCATCGATCGGCGCGATCGGCTTGTTGGGGCCGGCGTAGACCATGCGGGTCCAGGTGTCGGCACGATCGGGAACGAGCACGCCAAACTCAAGCGACCCGAAGCGGGTCGCCGTGGCTGGGTTCGACTGGAAGAAGTTCTTCAGCTCCTGATCGATCGAGAGCCCGCTCGCCCAGCCGGCGGGGGTGTCGCTGCCGCCTTGGATGTTGCCAGGAAACAGTTCGATGCCGGTCAGCAGGCAGCCGATGCCTCGCATATGGCCGTCACCATCCCCAGCAATCCGATTGTGTACCCCTTCGAGCGTGAGCAGCTGGTCACGGAATGGCGTGAACGGCTCAAGAATCGCCGGCAGTGGCGTGTCACCAAACGGGCCGGGTTCGGTTGGCCAGAAGTTTTTCTTCACCACACCGTCGGGGCTAAACACGATCACGAGTCGCTTCCGCGGCGTGGTGGCGGCTGCGGCAAAACTGGGCAGGTTGCCCAGAAACGGCAGAACGGCCGAACTCACCCCGAGTTGCTTCAGCAGGCTACGTCGTGAAATCATCGAGTTTCTCCCAGGCTGACGGCAACGCGGCTGCTGTGATCGGCCGCGGGCCTTGCGATTACCTTCATACTATCGACGACCAGCATGCGAAAGTCATAGCTGTTCTCGGCGAAACGCTGCTGCAGGGCAGGCAACGTGTCTTCACCCCACGCCCTTGTGGGCTGCTTGGCTAATGCGTGGAAGAGGTCCTCCACAAAGGCTTCATGGCAGTCGGGGCTGGCCGCAAGAAATCGGGCGAGCTCTCGGCCGCCATCAAAGGTGACTAGATCCCCATCACGAGGAACGTAGGAGCCGCTGGCGTCGACCGGTCTGGTGGCCTGGCCGGCCTGCTCTTCACGCCGATACCTGCCCACGGCATCAAAGTTCTCCAGCGAGAAGCCCAGGGGGTTAATCATTGCATGGCAGCTCTGGCAGCCCACCGGTGCGGTCTGCAGGTCGACGCGTTCACGGGTGGTGAGATCCGGATGGAGATCTGCGGCCAACGGTGTCACCGCCTCCGGTGGAGGCTTCAGCACGTTGCCGAGCATGTTGCGTGTGAGAAAAACGCCACGGTGGATGGGGGAGGTGTCGTCGGTGTAGGCCCGCAGACTGAGAAGATAGGGATGGGTCAGCACTCCGGCCCGCTGGCCGTCATCAAGTGTGACCGGACGGTAGGCTCGGGCGTTGGGGACGTCGACGCCGTAAAACGCCCCCAGCGGTCCATCGAGAAACACCTCCGGGGCGGTGAGCAGGCGGCGGAAGTCGCTCGCTCGGCCACTGGTGGCGTCGGTGAGCAGATGATCGAGTTGGAGATGAAGGCTCGTTCGCATGCTCGCCGCTATCCGTGGCGTGAACTCGGGAAACTGTGACGCGTCTTTAAGCAGTTCCGGCGGCTGGTCGACACCGAGCCAGCTAATCAGGAAGTCATGGAGCTTGGCACGACTACGGCGATCCCGCAGCATTCGCTCGGCCTGCTCCAGAATCTCAGCGTCACTCGCGAGTTTGCCACTGGCAGCCGCCTTGCTCAGCGGTTCATCCGGTAGAGAATCCCAGAGCCCAAATGAGAGCCGGGCCGCGGTGTCGTAGGCATCCCCTTGCTGGGCTTCATCAGGAAGCGAGCGAAAGAGAAACCGAGGCGAGGTGAGCGTCAGGTAGATCGAACGCGTGAGCGCTGCATCAAGATCGGGAGCCTCGGCAAAAGGCTGCTGGATCACCCGCTGTGTGAGCTCGTCGTTGAGCGGACGACGAAAGGCACGCTCAGCAAAGATGCCGGCAAATCGTTGGAGTTTTTCGCGTCGCTCGGGATCGTCTCGTTTGCAGCCCGCGAGCCGGTCAACCTGCTCGAGAACATGCCCAGCCGTCTCGAGGGCAACCTGGCTGACGGCATCGAACCAGGCCTTGGAGATGCGTGTTCCCCGCTCGTAACCGATGCTGCGGTCATCAGGAGGAAAAGGGGTTGTGGCCACGTAGACCGATGGGCTCTGCAGCGGCAGCAGGCAGTGTTCGGGGATCGTTTCCTCAACGCCGTGTGGTGGCTTCCAGGCGAGTTCGATCGAGGCATTTGTTGGCACCTCACGGTCTTCGTTGTTCACCCCTTGGTTGGCTTTGGAGAACTCGAGACGCAGAGGATAGGTCCGGCCTCCGAGGAGAAACACGCGACCCCGATACTCCGTGTCGTTCCCGCTCTTCACGTAGGCATCGATCAGCGGCTGATCTTCCCAGCCACCATTAACGGTGAGTTTCGCAGAGTGAGCGGTCCGCACGATGAACTCATACTCGCCTGTCTCAAAAGGCACGAGTGAGCCCACCCAGCGAATCGCAAATCGCCCCGGCTCGAATAGTTCAGGGTCTGGACCTTCGAGTCCAAAGTCAAAGTTGACCATGGGGTCGACCCGCTCAAACACCAGCTGACGGCGATCGTGGTTGCGACCTTTGTAGTAGGAAGCTTGCAGGCCTCGTTCGTCGGTCAGGTTCCAGGTTGGTCGTTCGAAACTCCCCAGGAGATCAGCGAGCACATGGCGATGCTGACGAACCGTCAGCCGTGAGAGTTCTTCGCGTGCTGGTCGCAGCCGATCCTGAGCGATCGGCGAGTAGAACGTCGCATGGATATACGCAGCGACCGCTCGAGCATCCGCTCCCACAATCGCCTCGGGTTCACCCTCTGGCATCGTGTCGGCGATGTAGCTCGTCAGCTGTGAGACCGAGCGGTCGCCCACGAGTGGATTGGGTGACGCGTCGCTCCCTGCTCCACCTTCACCATGACAGCTCTGGCAGTGTTCCCGATAGATCGCCTCACCGTCTGACTCGCTCCCTTCGGTCGTCACGCTCGCCGTCAGTACGACGGCGAGTATGACTCCCGCAGCGCCGCGGGTGGTGAAGGAACGAAACAGCATCGGTGCATCCTCAATGAAGCGAATCCACTAACTATAGCCCGCCCTTTTCCCCCAGACGAACGCTCGGGATGTGTGAGAGAGAAGGGAGACCTACGGGAGGTGGTTAAGCGTGTACCAGCCTGTGTTGTGGAGGAGAGGCTGACCTGCGACGTTCTTGACACCGGGAGCGTGGAGCTCATGGATGACGCACTCGCGGAGGTTCTCAATCTCCAGCCGGACGCGGCGGCCGTCTGGGTTTGGCGTGGCTGAGCGGATGGGACAGGTCTCTTCATCAACGACCGGGCTGCCGTAGTCCGCCTGGTAGATGTAGGTGAAGCTCTTCATGCTGAAGCTGCTCAGATCGCGGAGGCTGTCGGGATCGGCAGGCTCTGTGAACTCCAGTTCAAAGCCGCCTGGCACCGCTCGCATGGCGAGGATCTCAAAGGGAGTCGTGCCGGTCCACGAGAGCCGCTCAAGGGCGTAGTCACCGCCGCCTCGTGAGCCCCAGCCACGGTTGGTGCCGCCAACGTAGAGCGAGCCATCTGGGGCAAACTGGAGGGCCAGCGATCCACTCTTGAAGCCTTCACGAAAACGGAAGCAGGCTCCCTGCAGGACGCCGTCGATCTCCTCGACAAAGCACCGCATCAGGATGGAGTGTGACTGGTCGCTGACGAACACCTGGTCGCCAAAAGGACCGAAGCGACCGTCACTCTGGTCGCAGGCGATGCCAGCGGCACTGTTGCCCATGATGCCGTGGGGAAACATCACAACCGGCGGCCTCAGCTGAGGAATCCGCTCGGTTTCGATTGCCCAGCGTGTGCCACTCTTGGGCTCCTCAGGCTTGGTGAGGTTGGGAGCGAGGTCATACCAGCGGAAGCCGCCGGGGTGACCCATGAAGTCGCCTTCGACGAGATGTTTGAGCATGCTCGTTCCATTCCAGGGACCTTGGTTGTCGGTGTAGAGCAGATGGCCTTTGCTGTCGAAGCCGATGCCACCGGGTGAACGAATGCCTGAGACAGCTGGCACCGTGCGGCCATCGGGAGTAACGCGAACAGCCCAGCCACGAAACGGCACCTCACTCGAGAAGCTTCCGGTTAGGCAGAGCACGACCCAGATATCACCATTGGCGTCGAACTTTGAGCCGAACGCATATTCGTGGTAGTCGCCTGACACGCCCCAGCCATCAGCGACCGTTTCGTAGCGATCGGCGACACCGTCACCGTTGTGATCCGCAAGCCTGCTGACCTCCGGTCGATGCGTCACGTAGAGCCAGCCCCCATCTGGGCCGGCGGCTGCGTCTGGTTTCCAGGTAAGGCCGAGCACCTCATGCAGGCCGTGGGCAAAGCGGGTCCAGCGTGGCTGTTCGGCGGCGGGGTGTTCGATAATCCAGATCTCGCCACGACGGGTGCCAACGGCGAGACGATCATTCGGGAGCCAAGCGAGCGCACCAACCTCGAGGTATGCCTCCTCGGGAATGATGAGCGTGTCGATCGTGTAGATGTCAGCTTCAGTCGGAGCGGGAGCAGCGTCATCCGCAGCCGATCCGTTGCTCGTCATGAAACCTGCGAGCAGAACGAGCACGAACAGCCGTGCGGTTGCCGACGCCACGGGGGTTAGTTGGAGCCAGGGGCGTTCCATGACAGTTCCTCCAGGATGACAGATGGGCCGTCGGCGGAAGGCCGGAGCGTCGCCCGTAGCTCGTCAGCACCGTCGCTGCGGAATACAGCCGCCGACTCAAGGTCAGGCCCCGAGAGCCGGACATACCAACGGTCGTCGATGTTCCACCAGCCGTCGGACACCGAAGTGATCGCCGAACCGCGTGCCGCACGCATGATCGTGAGGCCTTCTCCAGCAGCAGAGGTGACCTGTAGTTCGCGGTTGAGTTTTGGTGATGCCTGCTCAGCGGTGACGGTGAAGGCTTCGGCGACATGCAGGTCGTTGAGAGACCAGCGGAAGATGGGCCGCCCCTGCTCATCGAGGGCGTAGCCGAGAAACCGTCCACCGGCCGCGCGTGGTGAGAGAGCTGGCCAGGCAGCGTCGGCGCTGGGGAGCACAGCGACGGCAGTCGCCGCGTCGGGCGTGACCACGCCATCTCCGAGTGGCGGCTGCCAGCCGGATCCGCGGCCAGTCCAGTGCCGTCCGGCATCGATAAAGGCATTTCGCCACGCCAGGGCGAGCCGGAAGTTCTCAGCATCCCAGGCGATGTTGGCCTGCTCGGGAAAGCCGACCCCGATCGCCCGAGGCCCAGCGTCTTCGATAAAGTTGCGGTAAATCACCGGCTGGTCTGTCGCCACGAGTTCGATCGTGTTCGAGCCGGCGCCAATTGGTGGACGAGGGCTTGCCGAACTGACGTAACGCCAGATCGACTCGATCTGTCCCGCAGCGGTACCGTCGAGAATGTCGGGGTAGAAGCTCGCCCCCATCGGCCAGCTGGCAGGCATCCGCGTGCCAGGGCGGAATCGTTGCGGATCTTCCACGTAGGCCAGAAACCATTCGTGCCGCAGTCGTTGGGGAAACCGTGTCATGTCAATCACGCCGAGGCTCTGACCTTTCTCACCGGCAAACGAATGACACTTGATGCAGCCGAGGGTTCGTGAACCGGAGAGATGCCGGCCCTGTTCCGCAATCTCTGCGTCAGTGAAGTCTGCCAGCGAGGGAACGCCGCCTTTCGTCTTCACATCAGCGGCGAGCAGGGCGACAATTTCATCAGCGATTGCAGTCTGCCAGGCAGGCATGCGGGTGGCCATGGTCAGCTGCCGGTCACGGCCACCGCTACGAAGCACCTCCTGTAAAAACTCAGCCCGACACTTGTCGCCCACGCCATCGAGTGTGGGCGGGAGCCGGCCTTCATCGCCAAGTTCTTGGACGAATGAGGTGAAGAGCTGGTCACGCAGAGGATCCCGCAGGATTGGCTCGCCATCTTCATCGACCGGAGTGCCCACCGGCAGCACGCCACCACGACCGTCACGAGCATGGCAGGCCACACAGTTGGATGCAGTCAGCAGTCGTGTGAGTCGCGTGGCGGGAGTCGGAGGAGTGCCTGCCGCCTCGCTCGCCAGCCAGCCGAGTGCTGCACGGAGTGCCTGCCGTTGTGCCGGATCAAGGTCGTAGTGTGGCAGGCCTTGAGGAGGGGAGGCCGCGAGACAGCCCGTTTCCAGGGATGTCAACGATTCCAGCGGTACGGCTTTCCAGTCACGAGCCGCCGTGCGGCCGGTTCCGGGATCACTCGCTGGCATATCACTGTGACAGGCCCGACAGCCATGGCGATCAAAGGCACGACCACCTTCAGCCGCCAGAACCGGATCGACACGGAATACGTCGTCATCTTCGGAGGGTGCGGCAGCGAACGGAGTTCCATCGGGGCTGGGCGTGATCAGGGCCAGTCCACTCTGTCGGGGGCTGCCAGGGGCGGCCACCTCGAGGTTGAACGACTCCTGTCCCGCCGCCTCGAAGTACTCGATACGAATCGGATGCACACCCGTGGCCAGAGTGATCTCGCCCGATCGTTCTCCCGCGGGGTGGATGCCGTCGTACTCGACGACCACAGTCTCTCCAACGCTGACACGACTGCCGTCGTCACTGGAGAGGAAGAAGCGATGGCGGCCTGCCCGCGGTACGTGGAGATAGCCGTCGAGGACCACAACGACGGCCTCGTTGACACCAGCGAAGTCAAAGATGTCATAACGACGCACCGGGCCGACCGTGTCGGGCTCCCCCAGGCTCTCAAGGTCGGGAAGCCTGTCGACCAGAGTCCGCCAGGCCCGTCCTTCAAACGCCACGACGTCGGGAACGTCGGCAGCCCCGGAGAGCCCGCCGACGAGGGCGGCGACCAGGTGATGACGCTGGTCATCGCTCAGTGGAACAGCAGGCATGCGGCCTGACGGATGGGCTGTGAGTGGGTTCTTGAGAAATGCATCGAGCGCCGCAGGTGACCAGCGGGCTGCAAGATCGCCGAGCGGACGCTGATCGGGCAGCGTGGGCGAGCCATCGAGTGGCCCATGGCAGACCTCACAGCCCACCCGTCGATAGATCCTGCGGCCCTCGTCGGCTCGCGGGTTTTGGCCACCAGCGACACCCGAGTCGTCAAACTCGCCAGTGGCTGCGAGGAAGTGTGTCAGCGTCTCAACCGTGTCTTCCCGTTCACGATCAGTGAGCCCGTCAAGCATGTCGGGCATGGTGGTACCCGGCAGGGAAGCATGCGGGTCGCTGAGGTAGCTGCGAAGCCACTCAGGACGGAGTCGTCGGCCGACGTCAGCGTTTTCTCCGGCGAGCCTGGGTGGCAACGCAGTGGAGAGGTGGGGCAGCTGATGCTCACCTGCTCGATGGCAGGTCGTGCAGCCGAGTTCGCCAGCCAGCAGCAGGCCCGCCTCGATCGAGTCGGCGCCTTCGCTACGTCCGAAGCGTTCGAAGCCTGCCACGGTCGGCGCGGCCAGGGCAGGTGTTGCCAAGGTGGCAAGCAGAGAGAGGGTGGGAAGGAGCAGCCTGGCGTTCATGAGGGCTTCCTGCGGTGGGCAACCGGTGGGGGAACGGTGAGAGTCTATCGTCGGGAAGCTACTCACCGATGATCTTCACGAGCACCCGCTTGGGGCGGCGTCCGTCAAACTCCCCGTAGAAGATCTGTTCCCAGGGGCCGAAGTCGAGACGTCCATCGGTGATCGCCACCACCACCTCTCGTCCCATGACCTGCCGCTTGAGGTGGGCGTCGGCGTTGTCCTCGCCCGTGCGATTGTGATCGTACACCGACGGGCTGGCATTGAAGGGGGCGAGCCGTTCGAGCCACTTTGCGTAGTCGCGGTGCAGGCCCGTTTCATCGTCGTTGATAAACACGCTGGCGGTGATGTGCATCGCATTCACAAGACAGAGCCCCTCCTGCACGCCTGACTCCTCGACCAGTTCGGCAACGGTCGGGGTGATGTTCTCAAAGCCCATTCGCTGAGGGAGCGTGAAGGTGAGATGCCGTGTCAGGGACTTCATGGGTGGCTCCAAGGCGAGCAGGCATGGGGTGGTGGTGATCGTTCAACATCGATAGGTCGCGAGTGTATCCTCATGTCGCAACAGACACCTCTGAGGATCCGATTTATGACCGCATCGAGCACCGCTGCATCCGGGATGAACGCGTGGCGTGTGGAGGATTTAGGCATGGACGATTCGGAAGTCTTCCGAATCGGTCCGAATGTCGTCCGCCAGCATGGCGTCTGCGTCAGGCACTCGGCGATGGGGCCGTGTGGAGCACGCAGCGTCTTCTCGTTGATCTGGATGACGGCGTGCGTGGTGGCGTGGGGAGGCATGATGATCGCGTCTGTTTCGCAGGCAGTCGCTGACGAGCCGGGGGAGAGTGATCTGCAGCAGTTCTATCGAGACTACCTCGAGAAGACGTTTGCGATGCAGCCGTTGTTGGCAACGTCGCTCGGTGACCACCGCTTTGATGCTCAGCTCGATGACATTTCTGCAGAGGCGCGGAGCCGCTGGCTCTCCCATGATCGCGATACCCTCGCGGCGCTCGATCAGCGGTTTGGCAAGGCGGCCGCCGACGGCAGCCTGTCGGTTGACGATGCGCTCGACTACCAGATCTTGCGTGATGATCTGCGGAGGTCGATCTGGCTGACGGAGAACTTTCAGCCGTTTGAAGATGACCCTCGCGTCTACGGTGGCTACCTCAGCGACAGCGTGTATTCGCTGGTGGCCAAGTCGACACTTCCCATGGAGACCAACGTTACCAATGCGATCGCCCGTATGAAGCAGCTGCCGCGAGTTGTGGAGGAGGCAAAGAAAACTCTTACGCACCCACCAGCGTCGGTGCTTGCCACCGCGATCGGGCAGAATCGCGGGGCGATTGCCTTCTACCGCAACGATCTGTTCCTGCTGGTCGGAGAGACAAAGCAGGAGGCGGAGCTCAAGGCAGCTGCCGAGGAGGTGGTTGCACTGCTGGAGGAGTATCAGACGTTCCTTGAGAAAGAACTTCAGCCGCGTGCCACTGGGGAGTGGCGGATTGGTGCTGAGCGGTTTGCCAAGAAGTTTGAACTGGTGGTGGATATGGGCATCACGGCAGAGGAACTGCTCGCTGAGGCGGAGCAGGAGTTTGACCGGGTGCAGATGGAGATGGCTGTGATCGCGCGGCAGCTGTGGGCGGAGCGGTTTCCCGGGAAGCCGATTCCACCCGATGACCTAGCCGGGCGGCGTCAGCTGATCGCGGAGGTCACCGCAGCAGTCGGCCGTGACCACGGAGAGCCAGAGACACTCGTACGTGATGCGAGGCAGACGGTCGCTGCAATCTGCGACTTTATTCGTGAGCGTGATCTGCTGGCACTGCCTGACCCTGATCGCTGCGAGATCATTGAAATGCCTGCGTTTCGTCGCGGTAACTCATTGGCCTACCTTGATCCGGTGCTCCCGTTGGATCCTGCCGGCGCGAGCTATTACGCGATCAGTCCCCCGCCAGTGACATGGGGAGCAGACAAGGTGCGGAGCTTCCTTGAGGAATACAACCGACACATGCTGCAGATCCTTACGATCCATGAGGCCTACCCCGGCCACTACGTGCAGCTGGAATACGCCAACCGGGTTCCGTCTCTGGTGAGAAAAGTGATCGGGAGTGGAACCTACATCGAAGGCTGGGCCGTCTACACCGAGCGGATGATGCTCGACCAGGGCTATGGAGATGGCAACCTGGCCCTGAGGCTCAATCAGCTGAAGTTCTATCTGCGAGCGGTCGCCAATGCGATTCTCGATCACCGCATGCACTGCTCAGGCTGGTCAGATGATGAGGCGCTGACGTTCCTCGTCCGAGACGCCTATCAGACAGAAGGTGAGGCACGACTGAAGGTGGTGCGAGCGAAGCAGAGTTCGGTGCAGCTCTCCACCTACTTCTCTGGCCGCACCGCCATGATGCGACTGCGGACAGAGATCCAACGCGAACAGGGTGATGCGTTCCACCTCGGCCGCTACCACGAAGCAGTGCTCTCGGCAGGATCAGTGCCGGTCAAACTCCTGCCCGAGATCGTCCGCCTCAGGATCACCAGCGAATCGCCGCAGCCATGATGGCAGGCTCGACAGCCATTCCCCGTAGTGGTCGTAGGCCTTTCGATTCTCACGAATCATGGCGGTGGCGCGGGCGGTCTCCATCTCGCTGAGGCGACCATCCTGGTTGAGATCAAACTCAGCCACGGCTCCGATGGAGAGACGCTGAATACCTCCCGACGGGAGCGTGGATGGGGAGAGCAGGTTGGAAAAAACCTGCAGCGTGGAAGGCTCACCAACGCGGCTGCGATGCACAGGCTGGGCCCCGTCGGAGTCAGCTAAGAAGGCGGCAGTGAGGCCCACGAGAATGAGCACGAGGGCAGAGGTCGAGAGGACTTTTCGGGTACGCACGGGTGGTGATTCTCAGGTGTCTGGCAACCGATCTCATACCGGTTCAACGGCGCATCGACGGCAGCGTTGCGAAAGATTTTTTCGTGCGAAAAACAGCGGATATTCGCCTGTTTTTAGTCCGCTGCCGGCAACCGCTCGGATAGGATCCACCACGGGTACAGATGCGGACTCGGTAGACCACCGAAGGGAGAGAGCATGCGTCACGGCAGCGTTTTGTGGACTTGGGGGTTGCCGACGAGTTGGTGGGTGCTGCCGCTGCTTGCAGCGGGGCTTGCCGGGGGAACCGCCGTGGCTGTGGAGCCAGTGGAGCCATCGGCTCCCAATGTGGTGGTGATCATCTCGGATGACCAAGCCTGGACCGACTACGGGTTCATGGGACACCCGCAGATTCAGACGCCTCATCTCGATGCACTGGCCACTGAGAGTTTGGTGTTTGAGCGGGGCTATGTGACCTCTCCGCTGTGCCGGCCGTCGCTGGCGTCCATGCTTACCGGGCGGCAGCCGCTGCAGCACCGTATCACCGGCAACGATGTGGATGGGCGTCACAATCGGGCCGCTCTCGATCTGCCCGTGCGGCAAGCATTTTCACGTTTTCCAACCTTCGTGAAGGCGCTTGTGTCCGAGGGCTACATGGCGCACCAATCGGGCAAGTGGTGGGAAGGCTCGTGGCGAGATGGTGGGTTTACGCATGGCATGACCCATGGCGATCCAGCCCGGGCTGGTCGTCATGGAGATGAGGGGCTGAAGATCGGTCGTGAGGGGATGCAGCCGGTCCTTTCCTTTATCGACGAGGCTGTGGAGAAGACCACGCCATTTCTCATCTGGTATGCGCCCTTCTTGCCGCATACACCCCACAATCCGCCGGCAGACCTGCTTAGCGAATACCGTGCGGTTGGGATGGCAGACGATGTGGCGAAGTATGCGGCTATGTGTGAGTGGTTTGATGCCACCTGCGGCGAACTGCTGGAGCATCTCGACAGGCGAGCGGTTGCGGACAACACGATCGTGGTCTTTCTTGCGGACAACGGCTGGGCTGCCCGCAGCACCAATCGACAAAACCCTGCCCAGCAGGCCTGGTCGCAGTTTGCCTTGAAGAGTAAGGGGTCGCCCTACGAGCGTGGCATCCGCACACCGATCATGATTCGCTGGCCGGGGAAGGTGCCCGCAGAGCGGTCGCCACAGCTTGCCTCAGCGATCGATCTGTTTCCAACGCTGGCGGCTCTGACAGGCTGTGCGATGCCAGCAGATCTTCCCGGGATCAATCTGACAGATCCGGAGGCCACGGCACGGCGAGATGCGGTGTTTGGAGTGACTCATGCGATTCACAACATGACACCAGAGGACCCCATGGCAACACTGCAGTACCTCTGGTGCATCGAGCGTGACTGGAAGCTGATCCATCGGGTGCATGGCATCGACACCACCCACTACCGGGCTGTCCACGAGTGGGATCAGGCGGCAGACCACCTCTACAACATCAGCACCGATCCACAGGAAACACGCGACCTTGCCGACGAACAGCAGGCAGTTGTCAGCCGACTGCAGGCAAGGATCGATCACTGGCAGCAGCACCAGGCTGTGTCAGTCGAAGCTGCAGAGTGATTCGACGTATGCGGCGGAGCCATCACGGAGCCAGCCATCGAGCTGGGCCACGTCTTTGAGCTGCTGGCCACGCAGACGAGGGACCACAAAGAATCGGCTCGT
>Ga0182090_1012632_pt1 | contig 13290 bp, 8 predicted proteins | sample 041ome_24_FD_127767 | JGI IMG/M metagenome (GOLD analysis project Ga0182090, IMG submission 127767) | Metatranscriptome of coastal salt marsh microbial communities from the Groves Creek Marsh, Georgia, USA - 041408BS metaT (Metagenome... | ecosystem: Environmental > Aquatic > Marine > Intertidal... | reverse complement strand
ATTTCGCGCGTATTATTATGTCTCCCCTGGATTTGGCTCTCTTCTCTTTTCACAAAAAAGCGCCACGCGCTGTTGCGTGCGTGTTTTCGTGTGTGATCAAAAGTTAAGAAAAGTCAAGCGTTTTTACAAAGGCGTTTTCAGCCGTTTCGAGAAAAACAGTCCAACACCCTAAACACTTTGTATTTGCCTACTTTTGAAGCACACGTGCGCCAAAAGTACCTGCTGCGTTGTTGACTCGCAAAACGCAGTAAAGCAGAGCGCTGCCTACTGTTACGAGCACGGGGGGGGGTCGCTTTTTTGTCTCGCAGTAATAATGGACAAAGAGACGTTCAGGATGACACCGAAACGCGAGCGACGCGCGAGGCGCTTGGTGATGATGATGATGATGTCGCTTCTGATTTTGGGTTTGGTTTTGATGGTGTTTAGAACGACTGCGGCGACTACAGGCGGTGGTGAAAATGGTGGTAAAGGTCGTTCCGATCATCCGTCGTCGTTGGCGTTCTCGTCGCGCGTTTCTACTACTTTCGGAGGTGGTGGCGGTGGTGGTGGTCGTGATGCGATGATGAGTGAGAACGTCAAGGATGGATGTCACTGCGCGACGACGACGAGAGAACGACAACAATGTCCGGATTGCTCGGAAGAGTGCGAGTCGATGAAATCGAGCAAGACAGCGATCGACGAATCTATCGCCGGTTGCGATGAGAAAGCGTTGAAGAAAGCGAGTTCGTCGAAAATTGACGTGGAAATAGCCGCGTTGCGAGCGCAGTTGCGAGAGGCGAACGAGAAGGTGAAAGAGTTGCAAGATATCATGAAGGCGAAGTGTCACGTGACGGATTACACGCAGTGCTCGTCGGCGTGTTATTCTAGAGTTATGCGGATTAAAGAGCAAAACGCGCAGTGTCAGAAGAGATTGCAGAGTCGAGGGTGCACTGATTGTACGGTGGTGGCGGCGAGGTCGATCTCGAAGGATAGGATTGCCACGAGGAGAGCGGCGTATCATTTGATTGCGACGGCGTTGAAAGCGGAATCGAAATGCGGAGGGGGTGCAGGAACGACAATTGATGCGGATAGGGAAAGAATGAAATTAGACGTGACAGATAGAGAACGCGCGAGTGAGATTCAGGAGAAGATGACGAAGAATCAAAGAGAAGAGATTACCGGCGAGGCAGATATGGATGATTTTCTCATATCAACGATTGATAGATCGACGCTTTTAGACGGTGCGTTGGCGCACGCTCTCGAAGATTTGAGCATCGGTAACGAGGAGGATAAAGTCACTGCGGAGGCGTACGAGAAGGCGTTGAAAGAAATTCGCGCGGCGGCGTCTGCCGGGGCGTCAGCTGAAAGCAAATGGCTCGAACAACTGCGAAATCGAGCGGAGGACATCAATCGCGAGGCAAATTTGAAAGACTTGATGATGAAAAAAGCGGACGTCTTTCGACGCGATATGGCATCGGAGCTGTCGTTTCCGTCCATATATGGCATTCCACAAAGTTTAGGTCGAGCGTTATATAAAGTTGCAAACACAGGGGCGAAGCACGCGAGAGAAATGCTGAAACTTGCGCCGAGGTACAATCGCGATTTCAAAACGTGCGCGGTGGTTGGTAACTCGCAAAGGCTTTTACTCGACTTGAACGGGAAAGAAATCGACGGGCACTCTGCGGTTATTCGGATGAACAACGCTCCAACGGTTGGTTTTGATCGTTTTGTCGGGAATAAAACTACCTTGCGTACGCTCAACTCGATTTGGACGCAACGATATTCAAACACGCAAATCGATAGTAATAAAGTTGCCAACGTCATGCCGCTCGAGCTCGGGGTAACGTTAGTTGGTACTCGAGTTGTGCCGGGCGATCACTTCGCGTTGCAACAGCGTTTGCGAAAATCTGGACGCGGCGACGTGAGTTTTGTGAAAATGACCGACCCGTCCATCGCGCAGGCGGGTAAATTGCTCCAAAATTATAAAACCGCGTTAGAGAGCGTGCGCAAACTAGAGTACGCCGGAAAAGGAAGTCCGAGTTCAGGATTTTTGGCTATTTTTGCAGCTTTGCAAATTTGCGACCAAGTAACCGTCTATGGCGTCGGAACGGAATCGGATTTACGTTCAGGGTCATCGCAATGGCACTACTGGGAGAAGGCGGATTATTACCAAACCTCTAGAGAATTCGGCGAGGCGCCGCACCACAGTTGGGAACTTGAACGCGACGTCATGCTCGTTTTGGAAGCGACGAAGAAACTGCGCATCGTGACGCCAAAATCGAGAGACGATCAGGCAGCGACAAAAGCCGAGCGAATTGCTACGGCCGCGATTTTGGCCTCGGACGCGGCTGTTCGACGACATCGCACGAAAGCAAACCAGCAGTGTGCGCGAGTCGGCTTATCCGTGTGTGGATGCGACGCCGAGAGCGACGCGTTGCACGGCGGTAGCGGTATCTTGGAAGTTGCTGGAAAAGTATCTCATGGGAACCGCCCCGCTGCGAAAGCATCGGTCACTTTGCAGAAGTTTGATAAGACGGTTGCGAAGAAGGACGACGTTTCAGTCGTACAACGCGCGGCAATTGCGTTGGCACATTCGTACCATCTCGAGTTGCCGGGCGTTGCCGCCGGCAGCACTAGCAAGAAGAAGAAAGGAACAAGCGCGTCTTCAAGCGAGGAGGCGGATGGTGACGATGCATCGAATGAGGAAGAAAGCTCTGATGGAGAATCAAATGATTCCGTTTTGGATGCTGCGAATAGCGACGACGTCGTGTCCGAAGACCACCACGCGGAGAGCAATAACGGTGCGAGCCATGGTGGTCACGGGTTTATGTCGAACTTTTTCCACGGCAATCACGGTGGGAATTAATGTTTATTCATGCTTTAGCAATTTTAATAGTAGTGTGTTGTAAGTGTTGTCGATTGTTACTGCGATATGATGTAGATACCTTTAGGAACGGGATCTGTACGTACGTTTGTTAAAATAAATTTACACGATATTTAATGAGAACTTCTCGCGCCCGAGTTTGAATCTCTGTTTTCCTTCTCTATCTCGCCGTGCGAGTCGATCGCGCTCGACACGCGATTTCCTCTCTCTCGAGCTTTCAATTCAATCGCTTCCAATCGATTAACTGCCAAAGCTTCTTGCTCTCGAGCGTCTAGAGCAACGATTTCGAGCAGTTTCACGCGTTCAATTAATTCTTCGTTTTCGCGGACGAGCGCTTCCATTCTACTTTCTCTACTCTCGCCCGATGTTGAAGAAGACGAAGACGCTTCTTCTTTTCCGACATTTTGCTGCTCTTCCACGAGACGAGCGTTGGACGCGCTCAGTTCGAGCAAGGCAGAATCTCGTTCCGTCTCTGCGACTTCGCGCGCACGGCGTTCGGCCTCGCACGCGGTTTGCGCCAGTTTCACTTTTCTTTGCATACCTTCCAGGTCGTCGCGCATCTGCGCGTATTGCGCATAACGCTCGCTCTCTATATCTTTCGTATCCGTCACAAAATTTCGTTTATGCGCTTTCGCGTTTTCGTTTCTCGCGAGCGCGTACAGCGCGTTTCTCTCCGCTTTTGCTGCTCTGCGCGCGGCTCGAAACTGCGTCTCGAACGATACCTGACGCGCGGTCAAATCTTGCACGTTCTTCGAGAGTTCCTCTTCGTTCTTTGTTCTCGTGATGAGCGCCCTTTCGATTTGAAATTTCTCGAGGTTGGATTGCTCCAATTTCTCCTCGGACAGTTGGACCGCTTTCGCCCATTGTTCGACGGAATTTTTCATATTTACGACTTCTTCGCGCAATTCTTCTTCGTTTTTCGTTCTCGTGATGAGTGCTCTTTGAATCTGAAACTTCTCTAAGTTGGATTGTTCCAGCTTCGCTTCGGTATATTCCACCTCTTTCGCCGCTTTCGCGATTGAATTTTTCATGCTCTTGACTTTCTCTTGAAGCTCGTTTTCGTGCGCGGCGGAGGAATACAACGCCCTCTCAATCTGATGCTTCTCTAAGTTTGCGTGCTCTAACTTTAATTCCAACTCGTGCTCGACTTGTTTTAATTTGGCATTCTCCGAGAAGAAATCCCATTCGGCTTGCTTCAACGTCTCGCTCGAGCCTTGTTCAACGCGTGCGACTTTTGCCTTCTCCTCAAAAAGCGCCGATTGCACCGTCTTCAACTCTTCGATAATCTCGCGCTCTTTCTCGTTCGCGTCTGATATTTCAGTTTTCAGCTTTTCAATCTCTATCGCGCGAGAAGACGATAAATCGGAAACAACGTTCAACTCGCGAGCGTATGAATCTTTCGCCTCGGCGAGTTCCCTCGCGATGGCTTCGATTTTCTCCTCCGCCTTCTTCGAATTCTCGACAATCTCTCGCTCTTTAATCTCTACCGACGCTTTCAACGCTTCCATCTCGTTTTCGTGATCTCGGACAAACTTATTCTTCAACACGGTCATATCGTGTAATCTCTCAAACTGCGCACGAGCGACTCTTTCGATGGTGTTGACGATTCTCGTATCCGCTTCCACGGAAACTTCCGTTTTCTTTTCTTCGTATTCCTTCTCCAACTGCTGACGCGCCAATTCCATTCTATGCTCGACAACGGAATGATCAATGCGTAAGTCCATCACCTTCTGTTTCAAACTTTCGATTTCAGCTGTCTTTTCGCTCCAAATGCGTTCTTTGCGGACCTCCTCTTCCGCCGCTTCGCGTTCGAGCGTTTGAATCGAATCCAACAAACCGGTAATAATCACGTTCAATTCCTGGATTTCAGTTTGGTGATGATGGTTCGCACTAATCAACGCTCGCTCTATTCTTGATTTCTCCTCGTTTGCCATGCGTAACTTCACCTCCATACCCTCTATCATCTTCTCCTTCTCCTTCAAATCATCCTCGTACGCGCTCAACTGCGTTTGCAACTGTGCGATCTCGTGATCTTTCATAGCGATATCTCTCACCAGCGTTTCGTACATTTTATCGAATTGTTGCGCCGTCTTCGCCTTTAAGACCTTCTCCGCTCGGTCGCGTCGTTCGATTTCAAACGTATGCGCCTTCGCCTGTTGCTTTTTTGCGTGTCTCAACAAAACGAAATCTTTCGTAAATGTTTGGTACATCGAATCAAACTGCTGCTCCGTTTTGCACTTCAACGCGTACTCGTTCTTCTTGAACTGTTCCATCTCTTCCTTTTGTATCTCCACGAGACACTTGAACTCTTCAATATCCTCTTGCATTTTCCTCACCAGCCCTTTCGTCTCAAACATCTCCCGACGCGTCATCTCCGCACGACTTTTAACCGCCGCGTTTTCTCCTCTCATATTGGCCAATTTTCCTTCGTATTCCGTTCGTTCTCAGTCGAAGTGCCTCTCCAACAACGCTCGGTCCACGGACATCTTCCCCTTCACTCGCTCCGTGGCCAACGCAACCTTCCCTTGCCAAAAATCGTTCAAAAAGTTCTCCAATCTATTCTGTTTCTTTTGCTCGCTCACAAACACCAACAAAGCCTGCGCGCTCACGCACGCCTGTATCGGTCCGAGCGACAACATCGCCGTCCGGGAACACCCTTCGAAGGCGTTTAAAACCAACCGCAACTTCTCGTTGCTGTTTTGCCATTCGTTCGGGAAAGAACCCAGGAACGATGGAGAGAGCGGGTCGATCACCGTGCATTCGTCGTCGTCCTCGTCGCCTGTGCTCGTCTTTTTCAACGAGAATGTCTCGTCCCGCTCCTTCGTCGTCGTCGTACGCTTTGACGGTGGTGGCGGTGGTGTTTTTGCACCAAAAACGCCTCCTCCTCCCGAAAGGGAATCAAAAAACGACTTTGAGAATTGCACTCTTTGCTGCTGCCGTGGTTTCGTCTTAACTAATAAAATCCGACGACCTTTTGGCATTCTCGGCGGCAGAACAACCCCCGCGCCGTTCTGGCGCTTCCCCGCGTTGTTGTTCCTGGAGGAAGACGACGTAGGACCGCAGCGAACGACCATCATCACGGACACCATCATCGATGGAAACATTTTTAACTGAATTTTCAAATAAATAAATACAAAACGTTCCCAAAGAGAGACGACAAACGTATTCGGTTGTTTTAGGTTATCGTCGTCGGACAGAGACCACCGCGAGTTTTAACGACGCGTAGGGGAGGAAGAGAGGCTTTCTCCGTCGTTTACGTCCGTATCGTCGTCGTCCCTTTTTTTTGTATCGCGTTTCGATGATTTCAAAAATTTTCGAACTGACAGCTGTTGCTCTCGGTTTCAAATTTTTTCTTTTTTTCTTTTTTCAAAAAAAGCGGTCAAACTTGCTTTAAAAAACACATGCAATACATGCGATGAGACGAACGTCGCAAACAACAACAACAACAACAACAACAACAACAACAACAGCGCCGCCGGCGGGAGGGCGCGCGAGCGAAACGTCGACGTCCTCTTTTTCTTTGTCTTCCAGAAGCGCGGTGGTGAAGAAGAGTGCCGCTGAAAAGAGAAGGAAAAAAGGAGGAGGAGGAGAAAGACCACGAGAAAGGAGAATCTCCTCCGGGAACTCCTCCACGCACTCCTCCTGCACGAGGAAGAGTTTGACCAAAAATACTAATAATACCGCGACGAATAAAAGTCTGTTAAAAGGAGTGGTGGAGAACGAGCGAGTGATACGCGACGAGAACGGGAAGGACGTGACGCCGAGGTCGCTGTTGGAACCGTGTCGATGGACGAGAAAGAAGAACGAAGTCTTTCGCGGTGATGGTGGTGGGAAAGAAGAAGAAGAAGAAGAAGAGGAAGAGGAGGAGGAGGAAAGCTTTTTCGACGCGAGCGAAGACGAGGAAAGCACGAGTAACTCGAGCGAAGACGAAGAAGAAAACAGTAGAGTGGAAGGGAATGATAATGATATCGATTCTATTTTCAACTTTGACTTTTCCAAGCTTTGGGAAAGGCAAAGTTCGAGAGAATCGAAGCGCATCGAGTTGGCGCCTATCGAATTCGCGACGCCGCCGACGGCGACAAGGAGGAGGAAAAAGACGAGAATAAAGAAGAAACGAGTTCCGTTTGATCCCGAAATACACGTGCACCGCTCGACTCAAACATATACTACCCCCTGTGTTGTTCGCGAAACGTTTACGGATTCACCGGAAACCAAGGAAAGTGAGACGTGTTGGCAAAAAGAGGAAACGCGGAAGGAAGGAGGGAAAGCACCGGGACGGGCGAGAAAACGCGTTGGTCGCGCGTTCTTGAAACAGGCGGAAATCATCGCTGATCGCCAGATTCGGGCAAGTCTGATGCTAGAGCAAACGTTGCGGTATAGAGGGGCGCTTCACGATGGGGATGAACTACCCTTCGATGCTTCGAAGCAACTGACCCGTTTGTGCGAGTACAAGTATCCATCGGCGTCATCCTCCGAATCTGGAAAAGAGAAGAGAGTCAACGCGATTCGATTCCACCCTCGTTTTGATGGCGTCGTTGCCATCTGTCACGGATCTGTTGATGCAGGAAATATTGTTTTGCGTGGTGATGACTACGACGAGAACGTAGATGAGAACAAACGCAACCTCGAATACTTCAATAAAAGGGATCTGGAGAAACGTGGCGCCGTACACGTTTGGACGCTTCGAGACGCCACGAAACCAGAGGTATCACTCACTCTCGAAAGTTCCGTGACTTCAATAGCATTTCAGAGCGTCCATTACAACGACGCAGAAGAGCATTTGAGGAATAAAAGCAGGCGCATGCTCTGTGGATGCCTCGATGGTAGTATACGGTGCCTCGATATCGCGTTTCGAGGCGACAAGAAGGGTAGCGCCTCCCACCAGCACCAAGGACTCCTTTACGAATCGCGACCGGAGCATTCACACAAAGAAAAAGTTTGGGCGGTTGAATTCTTAGATGATAACGTCGACAAGGAAAGTCACTGCGAGTTCTCCGCTGTAAGTTGCTCTACAGATGGTGCGATTCTCAAAATGGACGCGCGCGCATTAATTCCTAGCGAATCAATAGGCACTTTGCGCATCTTACGCGACGGTCAAGATCGAGGCGAAAAGCGTTTTCTGGAGTCGAGTGGCGAAACAATACTAGGAAAAAGTCTCGTCTGCGATGATCCTCGAGAGATTCAAGCGACGTGCTTAGATGTCATCGACCAATCTTGCCTTCTCGTTGGAACCATACGCGGAGATATTTTCGTTTGCGCAAAACGCTCGCTCGATGAAAATGACGGGCACAGCGAAATGTTTACGATCACTAAGAAGATAAAAGCGCACTCGATTTCGTCGTTGTACGCGGCGATATATCAAGTTAAGAAGCATCCGTCAGTTCCCGGCGTCTTTGCGACAGCTTCTGCTGATGGAACAGTCCGTGTTTTTCGGGTGTCGGATCTGGAACACGAAGCAAACTCCGTCAAGCGAGCTCGAGATACACACGCGAACAACGCAAACGATCTCTGGCAAGAAACATCTTCATCAATCTTCAAAGAAACTGATGCGTCGCAAATATTTTCATTCGCACCGGTACCTTTGCGAGTTCAAAACGGTTATGGTGCGAGCAGCAGCAGTAGTAGTAGTAGTAGGTCGACGGCGTCTTCCGTATCGCTCCCGCCAGTGAACGATATCGCGTGGGATACAAACGACGGGAGGAAACTCGCCGCGGTGTACGACGATGGAACGTTACGTATTTGGAAGTGCGAGCGAGCAGTGGCGCAAAAAGGCAGTAACATTAAAAGCGACAACGCTCGAAACGATGCATCTTTGACCGTAACTACCCCGTGGTTTGAAGAGAAGTTTGACGAAATAGGTATTCAGCAAAAAAAATCGAAGGAGCGAGGAGAAACGAATGAGAAGAAAAATGCCATACGTCTCACGGCGGTCAGTTACTCCAACACGAACGCGTCGCCAATATTAGCCGTTGGCGATAATTTGGGAAGCGTTCACTTATTCTCCGTCGCTGCCGCTCAAAACGAGGAGGAAAGACAAGAATTAAAAACCGAGATCGACCACGTATTCTCCCTTCCCGATTACCACAGTAGGTAGGTAAGGACAAGGAATGATAAAAATTATATTTTATATTTACAACACGCATATTTATAAAGATGACATCAACTACACGCACGAACACCTGCGCTCATTTTACTCTCTCTTAACGATGATCTCGTCCACGATCCCAAACGCTTTTGCCTCCTCCGCACTCATGAACGTATCCCTCTCCAACGCCTTTGCGATCACGTCCTTCTTCTGTTTCGTGTGCTCGGCGTAAATATTCGTCACCTTCTCTCTCAACTTTAAAATCTCCGACGCTTGAATGGCAATGTCCGACTGCGTCCCTTGCACACCTCCACTCGGCTGATGAATCATTATCCGACTGTTCGGTAGCGCTTTTCTGTGCGTTCCCGCGGACAAGAGTAAACTCCCCATCGACGAGCACTGCCCAACCGCTAACGTGTGTATCGGTGCTTGCACGTAATTCATCGTATCGTAAATCCCAAGTCCCGCCGTCACGCTTCCACCGGGCGAGTTGATGTAAAAATGTATCGGTTCCGTGACGGATTCAGACTCTAAGAACAATAACTGCGCGACGATTAATGCGGACATGTCGTCGTGGATCGGGCCGTTTAAAAAAACCACGCGTTCTTTAAGTAATCGACTGAAAATATCAAACGCGCGTTCGCCTCTCGGGGAGGATTCGATGACCATCGGGACGAGCGAGGCGTAGCTCGAGCGAGCGGCATTGACACTCGCCCGCTGCCGATGCGCAGCACAAGCCGATAACAGAGACCTTTTGGCGGCGCGTTGGAGGCTTCCGCGGAACATGTCTGTCGTGCGACCGTGCGTATGTGCGACCAAATAAAAAAAGTGACGTCTGTTTGTGTAACGACTTCTCTCTCTGTCTCTCATAAAAACGCGCGTATACGTGCTGGTGATGCTGGTGAGGTATTACTACTACCATACTACTACTACTACTATTACTACGTGCTACTTTGTCTCTTTGTCGTCATCGTTTCTCTTCTCCCTGCGCTTAGGGTCCTTCCTTCGAAAAAGACTCCTATCTCTGAGAAGATCGACGTCGTACCTTCTCCGCTGGAGAATCTGGAGGCTTTCGAGTTTTTTCGCGTAATAGTCGCCGAAGAAGAGTTTCTCGCTTTCTTGGACGCGTTTGACGACTGCTTCGAAATTTTTGGGACGAACTGAGCGGGTTGGGTGCATGAGGTCGTCCGCGAGTTGACGCAAAGATGCGATGGTTTTTTCGTGGCCGTCTTCTGGGAGGTTTATGGAGACGAGTCCTTTATCTGCTTCGCGCCGCTCGTGGGTTCTTTTTTGTAAGTGTTCGTCTCGTCGTCGTTCTCGTTCTTCTCTGCTTTGCGCAGGCGTGAGTTCTCCTTCGGTTTTGCCTTCGTCGTTATCGAGGTGCGTCGATGGTCGGTAACTCTTCGGTTCCATAAATATTTTGTTGCCGGCGTATTGCGTTTGGCCGGCTTCAATGTTCTCGCGAATCATAACGGTATTTGAGCCGCCTCGCGTGCCGTCGTAGTTGACTAACATGTCGTCGAGTAAACACCCGAACGCTCTGGCTTCGTTCTCTCGAACCATTTGTGAAAATTGAGGATTCTCGTCGTCGTCGAAAAACATCGCGGCACCGAAATCTCCTAGTTTCGCCGAAGGGTAATCCTCGTCGCGGTCGATGAGAATGTTGTGCGCGTAGATGTCGCCATGGCAGACGCCATTTTTGTGCAGCTGATTGATACCTTTGGCGACGTTAACGGCGACGGCTAGAATTTCTCGCGCGGTGAATTTTCCCTCTCTTTCATCGAACACGTCTCGGGTAACTGTTTCGAAGCTGGGCGGCCCGCCCAAGTTTTTCCAATCCGCCGGGTCTAAGTATTCCATCACGAGACCGCGTTTGCCGTCTTTGGTGGTGAATTTCGCCAACGTTTCGATGACGCCGCCGCTACCAACGGTTTCCTCTTGCTCCTCTTGTTCTCCCTCGACTATATCACTCGTTGTCGACGTCGCTAAACTCGCGGCGGCCATCTCGTCTTCCGGCCTCCCGTCGCTCGTTTTCCCCATGTTATTATACACTTTAATCGCGACGTTGAATCCGTCCATTTCTCCTCGATACACCGTCCCACTCGCGCCGCTGCCCAATTTTTTCCCTTCATCCACCCCTAAATCCTCAAAATTAACGACGCGTTTGACCGCTCGTGTACCTCTCTCCATCGCGTTCGCCGCCGCTTTTTCCGTGCACGGATTCGCCGCGAACGCCAACCACGCCAGCTTCGGCAACCGGTACAAAAACTCCGGAAATACTTCGATCCGATTATCGCTCGCTCTCAATAACTCCAAATTTACCAATTCGCTCATAAAAGTCGGCAATTCCTTGATTTTATTCCCGGCTAACATCAACTTCCTCATCTTTCGACACTTTCCTAAACTCTTCGGCAACACTTCAATCTCGTTATCGCTCAGAATCAACCATCCTAAAGACGCAATCGGTAACGACTGCTCCGGTATCTCTCGCACTTTATTCGCTTTGAACGAAAGCATGAACAAGTGCTCCATCTCGCCCAGAACTTCTGGAACTTTCCTGAACTCGTTCGCGAGGCAGAATAAGATCTTCAGGTTCGGTAAATCCTTCGCGAACGAATCCGGCAGCGCGTTTAACTTGTTTTTCCCGAGATTGAGAAATTCCAGATTTCGTAACCGCAAAACCTCTTTCGGTACCGCGCGCAAACCGCACTCGCTCAAATCTAAACGCGTTTGTCTCTCTCTCTCTGATTCGTTCATCGAGCGGAGATGGTCGAGGATTTTCGCGCACTTTTGTTGTGCTTCTTCTTCTTCATTGTTGTTGTTGTTCGTCGTCGTCATCCTCTCGAAGGAGGAAAAGACAGACGACAAAGACGACGAGAAGAACGCGACAGAAACGAGAACGAGGACGAAAAAGAGAAGCACACCGAGCGTATTCCTTCGAGTCGCGGTAGTCTTCCACCTCTTGTTGTTGTTGTGATACAGGTTTCGGCAAACGAACGACGACGAGACCCGAAAAGGATGCCGTGACATCGAAGTGACGAATCCCCACAAACTTTTCCCCTTGAAGATGGACCGCTTTTGAGAGATGGTGTTCGTCCTCTCATCATCCGCGATGAAAACAACGACGACTCATAAGCATCGTCGGGTTGTTTGTTTTTCGTCTCCCAGACGATTTGAAGAAGCAAAAGAAGCGCCGATTCCCCCGGCGAGATCGAAGAACGCGCCTTTGTATTACAACTGCACTTTGGAAAAAGGAACGCACGTGGAACACAGCGGCGACGTTATTGTCGTCGGAAACGTGGAAAAAGATGCCTCGATAACGACGGAAAACGGGGACATCGTCGTGTTTGGATCGCTGAGAGGAGAAGCGATCGTGAGGAGGAGGAATAAGAGGAGGAGTGATGATTTAGATGATGATTTAGAAGGAGGAAAGATATTCGCGTTGGATATGCGACCGGAGGTTTTGGAAATAGACGAAACGCAAATGCCGCCTCCGGAACACTTACTGGATACCGGAGTGAACGTGAAGGATAAACGCGCGATGACTGGAATACCGATGGTGGCGGAGAAGAGCGAGAGGACCGGGGAGATTACGTTTTCGAAGTTTTACGGCGGCGCTTCGAACGACGACGACGACGCGGAGCGGTATTACGAACGGAAGGAAAAGAATAGTTTATCCGCGGAGCAGCTGGAACGGTGTAAACGCGCCGCGATGGTCACTGGGACGTATATTTTAGCTGTCGGCGTGTGTTTATTCCTCTTCCCGAGACGTCTTTTCCACGCGGTCGTGCCGATCGGCGAGACGTTGTCCTCGGCGGTTTGGCTTCGCGTCGTCGCTACCGCCGCCATCGCCTTTGGTCTTTACTATCGCGCGGTCGCCGAAAACGGCGAGACTGGCTTTTACAAAGCTACGGTCACTGGACGCTACTTCGTCGGTACTTCTTTACTCTTCTTAGCTTTGTTTTCGCAACACGCGAATTTAGCGCTCTTCGCCGTCGGCCTCGTCAACTTCCTCGGCGCGTTCGCCATGAAGAAGAGCCTGGAGTTTGGAAAACGAACGAAAACCACCACCAACACCACCACGCGTAACGACAAGAACAAGAACAAGAACAACAACAGCTGGGCAAACCCGTCCATTTCGTAGAAATTACTGCTCCTCGTTTAATGAATGCTACAGAGAAAAGGCAAATTAAAAGGGAAAACGAAGGACACCCGTTTGGCACTTTTTTGCATTTTCGCCCAAATTTTGGTTTCTTTCGTTTGGGACTCTTTTGAGCATTGAGCGAATAAATTTCAAAAAATCTCTTCATTTTACAAAGTTTCTTTTACGCGCAAATTGCTT
>Ga0182090_1549399_pt1 | contig 13298 bp, 8 predicted proteins | sample 041ome_24_FD_127767 | JGI IMG/M metagenome (GOLD analysis project Ga0182090, IMG submission 127767) | Metatranscriptome of coastal salt marsh microbial communities from the Groves Creek Marsh, Georgia, USA - 041408BS metaT (Metagenome... | ecosystem: Environmental > Aquatic > Marine > Intertidal... | reverse complement strand
TTGAATTCTATTTATCTATCTAAATCGCTCGTATAGATGCCACCGAGAGACGGTAGACTCGGAGCGATTGCACACTTTAACGCAAAGTTTGCCGAGTATGTCAAACGCGCATCTCCATCTTCTCCTCCGCCGCCTCCTCCCGGATAACTCATCTTCAAAAGCTCAAACGTTGTCATTTCACCTTCTTCAGGTGGCATCGTTCGCAGCGCCATGCGCTCAAACTCGTCCCAGGTTAGGAAATCCTTCAAGTGTTTGCTTTTCCATCTTTTCGCGATTTCTTTTGCGCACAAAGCGCGCTTCTTTGCGTCTTTACACTTTGGCGCCAAATGTTCCAACGCGAATTTCAACTCTCGCTCGATGGCGTGTCTCGATAATACAACTTCCCTCGCGAGCAGACGCAACGTCTCGTCGTTTTCACCGTTATCGTTATCTTCGCGAATGATGCGTTCGTCGTTCTTCGCTTCCTCGATTCGCGCAAGCAAACGATCAACGATATCGACGCGAAAGGCATTCGCAGATTCGAAGTGTCCGAGTTGCGCGGCAACAGTCGACAACGCCGCGTCGTTAGACCACGCGATGGCAGAACCGACAATTTGTAACAAAACGCGACCTTCTGAGGTAATATCGTCGTCCTCTTTGTAATTGCGCGAATGTATGACGGCGCGTTTGATTTCTGCTTCCAGTTCGCGTTGATAGTGGACTTTACGCTCTGAGTTCGCTGGTTCCATCGCGACATGTGCGAGAAGACAGTTGACGCGAAGTGCCGGGTTAACAATGCGTTTTTGAAACGTCGCCGATGCTTTTTGGTTATGGTACGCAATATCAAAGAGTTTATTCGTGTTGAATGGCGTTTTGCTGTTTTCGCTGTTTTGATCGCTTGATCGAGGTGAGGTGGAAGGCGAAATGTTCGTATTGAACCCAGTGTTTCCACCGGATGCTGCGCTACGAGTGTGGTTGTAACTTAAGGCGTTGATGCGACCTTCCTCGCCCAGCGCCCAAAACAACGTAGGCAAGGCAATAGAGAGGCTTCGCGGGATGTTGTTTTGTTTGAGTTGATTCTCAAAATCTTCACCCACAGCATTGTTGATCTTTTCTCCGCCCTGTTTCGAAGCGATACTTTTTCCTCCACTTGTTTCGTTATCGCTCTCGTTCTTCTTCGTATCTTTACTTTCCTTCTTGCCGAACAAGATATCCTCCTCGCTCGATCCTACGTTCAAAGCGCGCACGAGCGAACCAACTGTGCGCATATGCACGGAGACGGAATGCGTTTTTGGAGCGTTAGTACGATCTCTCGTCCGTTCATTAGCGCGTTTCGCTTCGAATAGGTGATGCTTTCGACTGCTACCATCACCACCACCACCACTGCTAAAGGACTTATCATTTTTCTTCATCGGCGAATGCGTCGGCGTCGTGAAGGTATCGCTGGCGCTTAAGTCTCCTTGTTCTTTGAACGCGTTACGATTACCCTCTTCGAATGCTTTGATTGCATTTTCCATACGTTGCCATTTTGGAATGCTTTCGTTGTCGGTCGCATCACGCTCATCCTCAAACTTTTCGCTACTTGGAGAATCTGCGCAACACGTTTGCGCCAATTTATCTACAAACTCTTTGATGAACTCGGAATCGGCGAGTTTCGGTTCAAACTGCGCGTCGTTCTCGATGTCTACGAATTGCTCTCGAGTAATTTCTTCCTCGGTACCATCATCCTTGATAATCACCACGGTTGTTGATGCTGAAGCAGAGACTTCAGCGTCGAGGAGTTCATCGCATGCCTTCAGACACGCGACACCTTCCTTGGACGACCAAGCGATGATATTTGCGCGTGCAATCCGCGCTGTCTGAACGGCTACTTCGATATCTCTATCGCGCGAGCGCTTCAAGCACTCTCTGGCATCCGCACGAAATGACTTTTCTGCAGCAAAGTTATTAATACTGCTGCGTTGTCTGCTCCCGCTGTGTGAAGGGGACCCGCCGAGTGACCCGGCGCGAGACCCGGCGCGAGAGCCCCTTCTGGAAAACGTTGCAGCCGGCGATGACGGCTCGGAATTAAAGTCATTCGTTCCAGAATCCCACGCGTCCATCGTTTCTAGTAAATGCTCTGTAGCACGCACGTGCCATGAACGTAAACACGCGTCGCAAAACCTCGAGAGCATTTTGTACCGTTTCTGTGGGGAGTCCGTATCTGAACGCACCGCAAAGTAATACATAGCCGCTGCTGTATCGCCTCGCCTCGCACTCAAAGCACGTTCGCACGCGTGTAATGCCATCTCTGACGCATCTAGAGCTAAAGCATCCGCTAACTCTCTCGCCCTCGAGATTCGACCGCTCAATGCGAGTTTCTCGTACAAGTCAAAAACCGATGCGGTAGGTGTAATTTCAAACACTCGACTCGAAGTCCAGCACACCACGCCTTCAAGAATGATTGAATTACGTCCGATGATTTCGCCGTCGTCGTCGATATCACCGTCATTGTCATCGTCCTTCGTATCACCGGTGCGTATATCTGGAGCCATATCGATCGCTAACTCGTACTTTGACGAGCGCACTGGTATGCCTCTCACTAACCCCTTGATGGCTCCGTACTCCACCGGCAAGACAATTTTCTGCACCAGCGTATTCGTCGCCCGACTGATGACGGAAATCGATCGTGAGGACGTGACAAAAAAGGCAAAAGCATCTACAATATACGCAAATCGAGGCAAACTGTAATTTGGCGTTCGGATAGACGCAATAACTTTTGAATCAGAAACTTTTGCATCGTAAACGTCCACCCGACCATCAGCGAAGGAGGAGACTACGAACGATTTCCCGCCGTGTTCAAGCGTCGAGTGACCAGCGAAGTTCTCCGGACGCGACACCAACACACCACCTTGGAAGCTCGGAGAATCCACGATACTTTCGTGCGTCTCGTAACCGTCGTGTCCAAATCGACTTCCCACTTTCTCGGGTCCAGAAAACAAGACGTTTTGTTCCGGTACGCAGGAAATTTCATCAATTCGGGCCGAGTACGTTTCTAAATCCAGCGTTTGAAAGTACGTGTCGACGTCTTTGTAGGTGTTAAATTCGTCGTCCATGTCGTCATCTTCATCGATACTTTTCCTATACTCATTCTCGTAATTTTCCTCGTAGTTCTCGTTGATGGACATTCGCGATTGGCGATATTTTTGCGGCATGGAGTTTACGCGGTCAATAGCGCCGATAGTATTTCCATGTTCATCCCGTTCTCGCGCGACACGTTTGGATAGTAACAAAAATGTGCTGCTGGAGCTTGTCTTTTCGTTATTCATTTTGTCACCTGTCGTCGCAGACGGTGAGAAATCGTTATCCAAGGCTTCTTCGCTGTTGTAATACTTTTGCGATTGCCGTTTGAGAATCTCGTGCACGCGTCTATCATCGATAGCCTCTACAAGCTGGAGTTTTTTCAACGGATTACACTTTGTTGGCGTCGTCATGAGTAACTCTCCACTTTCAATGTCCCACAAACGTACGACTCCGGTAGAGTCGCCGCAAATTGCTATTTCTTTGTTGTCCTTAGCTCTCCGCCACCATACAACAGAACGCGCCTTTGCCGGTTGTTGGGACCGCTTTTTGTCTCTACTGTTCACACGATCACCAACGCCACTCTTCTTCGAATCTTCTGCGAGCATGCGAACAGCTTCTTTCATCTTATATGCTTCGGGTGTTTTCGCTAAATTTTCGCTATTTCTCCTACGAGTTTCAGAATCGTCGTCGGAATCGTTTTCATTGCGTCTCTCTTCATACATTGCACGCATGAATTTTGGATTCAAAGTTGTACCCAAATCGATAATGTAGCATTTACCCGAGACAGTACCAACGAGCGCTCGCCCACCAAGAGGAGCTAATGCGATGCACGTTATTGCATTCTCTTCACCGGGATACCATGGCAAAGCTGCCGTCGTCGGTTTGAGCACCATCTCGCGGTATCCGCCGATCGATCGAACTAGTAAAAACGTCTCCACAGTTTCCTTGTGCGACACTTCAATCTTCGGAGCGATCACGCGAACGTTCTGCTGCTCTTGATAATCTCGATGATCTTGATTCTGTCTCACCGGGAACGACGTCGAATCGCTCGTCACGACGACCACATTCTTCTTGGATTTTTGCGCTATGCCTTTCGCAGAAGATGATGTGGAAGATACCATTTCGTATTGAAACTGTGGAATCGTCCGCGTCGTCGTCTCTGTCGATCTAGACACGCACGCGCTCAGTAATATAAACCTGGAGGTGGCAAATTTTGGGTTCGTGTGCACGTCTTCGTACGCCGCGGCGACTGCACATAACTCTCGCGGTTTTCTGTGCACCTCTTTCACCGTGGACGGTTCCGTAGGATACTTTTCGTTCTCACTCGATCCTCCGGCTCCTCCTCCCGGCGACGCGGACCCATCCGTGATGCGATTATCGGTGCGATAATTTGTCCATCCCAAAAAGTTTGTTAAGTTCATCGCGATATCTATCACTGATTTATTCGCTCCGGAGTGATATCCGCCCCCTTCAAACGATGATTGATGCTGTTTCCGATATTGTTGCCCGCTCCTTTCCGAAAACATCGTCGAGCTCGTATTCGATTCCCACCCACTGCTCCCACTGGCTGGCGAAATCGCTCCCGACCTGTATCCATCTTTTTGCTGTTGTAACTGTCTTTGTCTCTGTTGCGCTTGTTGCAACTTTGTCGTCGCCGCCGGCGTCCCGGAATTCACAACCCCAATCCGTCTCTCCAAAGTGAACAACTGGACATTCAGCGCGGGCCTACTCAACTCTCCATCTTCACCTTCTCGCGAGCGATCTAAACTCTCTTGATAATCCTCTCTCGCGATGTCCACGAAATTCGCCCGCAACTGATATCTGTAAAAGTCATTGCCTCTCTGGAACGATTCCAATTCTCTGACTAATCCTCCCCCGTGTTGATGATCGTCCTCATCGTCGTTATCGTTGCGTTTCCTTTGCGCGTGGAAGAAATCTTCCAACAGGACCGGTTGCGCGTGTAGTTCCGTACCAATCCGCGGCGTGCTGTTTTATTTGTGTTGGAGAGGAAAGAGAGAGCAAAATTGTTTTTTTGTTTTGTTAGTAAATTGGAAGAATTGGACGAACGAAGAGAAGTGCACTCACATCGGCGGTCGCGGAGGTTTGTGCGACAGCAATCGCGGCGGCGACTTGTAGATGCTGTTTCTGTTGGACATTTTCAGTGTTTGCGACGCGTCATCGTTCGTGAGAGCGTTTGTCTCGCGATATTGAATGTGTATAAAAAAAAGCGCGCGCTCCTAAATTTTATTATGGTGTTTACAAAAAGCTATATGTGAAAATGTACACTACGTACGAGTATTATTGCTCGGCGTCGAACGTCACGACGGCTAACGCGCCGACGATGCGTTCAATGAGCGCAGGTTCGTAAGCGACTAACGCAAAAATGAGCTCTTTGAATTCCTTTTCCGTCAACATTGCTTTGGCGTCGACGTCTTGGTCGTCTTTTCTTCGCATCCGAAGGCGGTTTTCGTTCAGAGCGTGTTGACGCTGCGAAGAAGCTCCGGAGAGAAGGGCGAGCGCGGTATCTGACGCGTCGCGTCCGAGTCGAGCGCAACACACAAAGGTTTTCGCGGCGTCGCGAAACGCCTTTGGGAACGCGTGGTGTGTCTTTGGAGTCCATACCAATGGCGAGGCAATCGACCAACAGGACGTTGACTGAACGGTGCTGGAAAACAGGCGGATGGCTGTATCGGAAGCAGACTTCGAGGCGCACAGAAACGCCCTGTCCGCCACAGCAAAATTGACCGAACCAGTCGAGGCGAGAGACTTTGGATCGTGAGCTGCGCTCAACGTTTTGAGCACTGCACCCGTGCGGGGTAGCACGACGCTCACGTCACCGTTGACGTGAGCGAAAAAGACGTACGAAGAGCTCACCGGGGAAGCGGTCATTGAATCCAAATCTATGGGACTAGTCACGATCGAGTCTTCCAACTCCACGCGATGCGTTTCTTCCACGTGAATTGTTCGCGAACCCGTTTGCTTGTTCGTTGCACTCGCGACGTTATACATCACTATGCGAACTACGCTGTCTCGTTTCACCACGTGCCGCGCCATGCCCTTTTTCCTAGCAAGCTTGTGCAAATGACTGCTATTTTCAGAAAAGCTCACGCAGAGTTTCGGATGCGCGTGCGCGGAGCCTTTCCTCGCCGCGGGTAGCGCGCACATCCCGCCAATGAACTGCTCAGCCCCCCTCGTCACTTGTGGAACTTCACCGTCGTCGTGCACGCTCGCGGTATATTTTTCCCCGAAAAACCGCGTCGCTTGGAAGTATTCGATGCGTTTCCTATCTTTGGTCCTCGCGAAAACGGCGTGAACCCCTTCCTCCAGCGCGATCGAAACCTGCGCGACGACTGGCCACACTTTTTTAATAACCGAGGCCATTTCCACCGAGCTTGTCGCAAACAAAACTTCCCCAGACTCTGCGTCGAGTATCCAGTTCTCCGCGAATTCCTTCTCGCCGTACGCGGTCACGACCAACGTATTCGATTGGTCCCGTAAACATATAACCGACGCGCCTAGGTGACGATCCCGTAAAAGAGGAAGACTGCCTGCGTTTTGTCGCCGATCCAAGCGCTCGTTCCTCCAAATCTCCTCGAAGTGCGAAACCGTCTTCTTCTCGCATCCGTTTCCGTCTTTATCGTACACCGCTCGAAACGCCATCGCGCTGACGACGCCGCCGCCCTCGTCTCCTTCTCGCCAAATATTCACCATCGGGTCGCGAATTGTTCCAACGATAACATCTCCGCACACGTCCACGCTCGTAAAAAACTCGTACCCTCCGTGGCGTTGCCGTTCGCAATACGCGCGAATGCGTTTTCCACCGTTTTTAGCGTCGTACACGTCCAGAGTTTGGTACACAAACTTCTTCTTCTGCGCTTCTTCTTCTTCTTCTTCTTCGTTCTGAACACCATCACCAGAAGTTGTTGTTGTCAACTTTTTAGATACGACGATCCATCCGTCCGAAACGCACGTCGCCGCGACGACGACATCCGATGACGACGACGACGACGATTGGTCGACTTCAATTAAACATCCCGCTCGGTCTAACGAGAAATCGGACGGGTCCTCGTATCCGCGCATAATATATATATACGTGTAATATATATGATGTGAAGTTTTGCATTTAGGGGAAAAAATCTTCAAAAGTTAACAACTCAAAAGTCCTCTCTCGATCGATGATGTCCTCTCGAGGAGGAGGAGGAAACGGCGGACGAGGAGGCGGCCGACGACCTCAGAGGAAGAAGACGTTCAAGCTCAACGTCAAAGGCGAACGAAACAAACCGAGAAAGAAGAAACCACCTCGAGGTAACGGTAACAATAAGAGCGGATTAGGTTTCGTCCTCCTCTCCGCGTTCGTGGCAACCACCGCGAGCGTTGCGTTCGCGCTTTTCCGCGCGAAAAAACAACAGGACGACGCGTTCCGTTTCGAGCAAGAAAACATCCGCGAGAGGTTAAAATCGAAACCGCTCTCGGTCACCGACCACGGCGCCTGTCGCATGGACTGCCGATTCGTGTCGCACTCCGACGTGAAAACTGCGCTCGCGAAAGGTTCGTTATCCAAAAAACACTCGACGTTTCCCGAGCGCAAATTCGCGTTTGAAAATGGACGCGTGCGGGCGATTTTTGGGGAAAACGAGGACGCGACCACCGTGGTGACCGTCATAGACGTGGATACGGATCATCCGTGCGGGCCGTGTTGAGGAGAGAGAGACGAGAGGGTGTTACTTTTAGCGCTGATTTGTATAACATTTTAGGTATTCGTGTGCACATTCTACACTTTGTTCCTCAGAAAAAAAGCGCTTTAGACACACGCAGTTCAAACACAAAACACATAATGGACATCGCGTCGCTCTCGGAGACGCTCCGCGACCAAACCTTACCGATACAGGACCGGTTCCGCGCGCTTTTCACGCTCCGTTCGCTCGAGAAGAACCCAGAGGCGGTCGCGGCGTTGGTCGGCGCGTTAGATGTTGGGGAAAATGCGGCGCTCTCGTCGTCGTCGTCGTTGCACGCGGACGCGCTGTTCAGACACGAAGTCGCCTTCGCGCTGGGCCAAATGCGCGCGAAAGAAGCCACGCAAACTTTAATCGCCGTTTTGAAGAACCAAAACGAACACGGGATGACGAGGCACGAGTGCGCGGAAGCGCTCGGGGCGATCGCGGACGAGACTTCGCTCGAGGTGTTGAGAGATATGCGAGAGGACGCGAAGCATCGGGAAGTGAGGGAGACGGCGAGTTTAGCGCTGAGGAGAGTGGAACACGTGGTTGGGAATAGTAGTAGCAGTAGTGGTAGTAGTAGAAACGTTGCGACGACGACGACAGGCGCACTGGTTGGGAGTAAGAAGGAGAGCACCGCGGTCGTCGTCGACGAAGAAGAGGACGGAGGAGGCTACGCGACGTATTCGGTGGATCCGGTGCCGGCGATGGACGAATCCGTCAAGACGGAAACTTTAGCCGATATTATTTTAGACGACGCCGCGGATATTTGGGACCGATACGCCGCCATGTTCGCGTTGCGGAACCGCGCGCAAAAAACGTTCGGTTTGACGAAGAAAACAAAAGAAAACGAACAGTTGGTCCAACTCTGTTCGTCGACGCTCGGCAAAACGCTGCGCTCGGAAACGGTCCAATCCGCGTTGCTCAAACACGAAATCTGTTACGTCCTCGGACAACTCAGAGACGACGACGACAACGAAATCGCGCGCAAAGCTTTGTTTGAATGTTTAGAAGACCCGAACGAGCACGCCATGGTTCGTCACGAGGCGGCCGAGGCGATCGGCTCGCGAGGCGGCGAAGGCGCCGAGGCTATTTTGCGGAAATATTTAGCCTGCGAGGATCGCGTCGTCAGCGAAAGTTGCGAGGTGGCGTTGGACATGCTGAGAGAAAACGAGGAAGGCACTTTCGTAGCGTTGTAATTTTGATACTACTACTAATAAACGTAATTAGGTAGGTAGCACACACGACGCGGGCGTATTATTATACGCGCGCACTTTTTCTTTCTTCTTCTTCTTCATTTCCTCACTCTTACTCACGCGCATAACATATACGATTCACATAAAACAATAACAACAACGAAAGAGAGAGAGAGAGAGAACAAAGAATGGATCCACCACACCAACACCAACAAAATCTCAAACCTCTCGCGCATAAAAAGCTCCCTCCAGAGGTCAACCGAATCCTCTACGTCCGCAACTTACCCTTCAACATCACCGACGAAGACATGTACGACATCTTCGGGAAATACGGCGCGATTCGCCAAATTCGACTCGGACAAACCCGCGACACCAAAGGCACCGCGTACGTCGTCTACGAGGACATCTACGACGCCAAAGCAGCTCTGGAAAAATTGAGCGGGTTTAACGTCGCCAACAGATACCTGATCGTGCTGTATTTTAATCTGAGCAAGCACGCGCAGAAGCAATTGGACAAAGAGGAAGAACAGCTAAGGAAATTGCAAAAGAGAGAAGGCGTGAGCGGAGAGCAAAAACGGTGACGGACGACGCGCGGACAAAGACATTAAGCAGCACGTAGTAGAGTTTAGTTTAGCAGAGTAGTAGTAATGTTATTATACACGTAACAAGTAGTAGTTCTAGTTGCATCACCACGTTTCTCTCTTTTTGTGTGTGTTTGATGTAGCGGTTACGCGCGCGGGATCGACGTACGCATATGTTGTTGTTCTCTCTCACACTCGTCTCCATTTTATTTCCAATCATCGTCATGGCTGCCGCGAAAAAGAAGAAGAAGAGCAACAAGAAGAGCAGCAGCGGGAACAACAAAACGACTCCGACGAACGGTGCTTCTTCTTCTTTGAACGACGACGGCAAGAACGACGACGACGGCTACGTTCGGAGGAAGTTTCCGCTTCGCAAGTTTCGCCGGTTTCCTTCGTATTCGAAGGAAGATTTCGTCGCGTTTTGTCGCCGCCGATGGGAAGCGACGTTGTTTACCGATACGAATAACGACGATACAACAGGCGCCAGATGCTCGGAAAAGGAGGAGACGAGCACGCGTTCAAACGGCACCGTTTCTGTTTCGCGCGAGTCCATCTCGGACGTCTTGTATTCCATGTCTCGCGCGTATAAAATCGACAGATTAGGCGCGAGGTTGGCGCTGGATTTAGCCACGGGAAAGCAGACGGAAGCGAGGAAAGTGTTCGAAGCGCTGAAGACGTCGTCGTCGTCGTCGACGGAGAAGAAGAAGAACGATGATGAAGATGACGATGAAGACGAAGAAGAAGAGCAGACGATGTTTGAACGCGTGTTCGGGGACGGGTGTAAAAAAGTACCGAAATCGAACGACGTCGCGTTCCGAGCGCCGCTGGAGGCGCTGAGAGAAGCTTTGGACGTGGTGGATACTTTAGAGGAGAAGAAGAAGAAGAGAAAGAAGAAGAATGGAGAAGACACGGATGGTTCAAAGAATCGTGGTAATGAAGAAGGTGAGAGTTACGCGAGTAGCGAATACGATTCAGACGAATACGATTCGGACGATGAAACGGAATATTCGACGGAAGATTTTCAATCGTCCGAGGCGTCGAGTTTGCTTTCCATCGGCGAACGCGCTCGTGGAGGAGGCAAAGGAACGAGAGAGAATAACGACAGCGAGAAATCAGCGAGCACGCAGCAAGAACAAACGACAACGAGCAGTAAATCCTTATTCAGAGACGTCGTGTTTGCCGCTTACCACATATTTGCCTTGAACGACGCCAAGAAGCAAGCGTTCGATAAGTGGATTTCGGACGACGTGAACCGATTATACGCCAAAGATCTACTCCTGTCCGAAAAGGAAGTCAAAGACGACGAGAAGAAACCGTGTGCGGCAACGAGAGCGGAGTTTTTACGAGTCGCGTGCGCGTCGAGAGCGTCCAACGCTGAAAAAGTAGCTTTAGAAACGCTCGAAACGCAATTTCCTCGCTGGCAAATACAAATCCAACGAGCGAAACGAAGACGAGACGTGTCGTCGAGAATAGCCAACGAAAGATGGGTGCGCTTGTTGCAAACGCACGCGTCGGAAATTCGACAAAAAGTGGAAGAATCTCCCGAAGACGCCGATTTCGCGTTGGCGTGGAAAAAAATGCGCGAGTTTACTCGGAAATTTGACGTCACCGAGGCGCAACAAAACGCGTACGCGGCGACGGATCCAATCGCGCAAAAGGAAAGCGCCAGAGTCGCAGATGCGTGTCGGGCGATGCTTTTAGACGGATTAAACGCCGCGTGTGGCGTTTCCATATCAAACTTGAGCATTGTCGAAGACGACTCGCAGTATTACAACAGCGACGTGTTTGAGAAACAACGCCTTTTGATTGCGAAAGAGTGCGGCAGACCTTTGCGTTCGCTCGAAGCGCGATGCGCGCAAGCGAGAAAAGAAATCGGCACTTTAACCTCTCGCGCGTTCGCCGCCGCGCCAATCGTTTCCACCGCCGCCGTTGCCTGCGTGTTCCAAAACCTTTCCTCCCAATACGAGCTTCACAAAAAAGAACAAATTCAAAACGAACTGCTGGAAGAAGAATCCGTCGAACGCGAAGCGAGCATCGAACGCGAACGATTGAAAAAGCAAGCCAAACTCGAGCGCGCGAGAGAACTCGCCAGGCGAAAACTCGAAAAAGAAAACGAACGAAAACGAGCGGAAGAAGAACTTCTCCTCCGTAAAAGAGAAGACGAACGTTTGCAAAACCTCGCCATCGAGGAGCAAAGATTAGAGCGCGCCCGAGTCGAAGCGAGAAGAAAAGAGAGAGAAATCGAAGAGCAAAAGTTACTCTTGGAGGAAATCGAGCGCATCAACAGAGCGAACAAATCGTGGGCGGATTACGCCAGCGACAGCGAAGAAGACGACTTGAGCGATTTGAGAGCGTTCGTGGATAAAGTCAACATGAATAGCAGCACTTAGAAGAAGAGAGATGAACGTAGCAATAGTAGTACTAATAGTAATAGCATGTTTAATCATCCGCGCGCGCGCGCGCCGGCGGTTGAAAATCGAAAACCGTTGAAACTTGAACAACACGCAAATCAAATCTTCACAAGTTAAGAAACGCGCGCCGCGAGCATTTTTATTACGCGCAGATTCGCTCGCACCCCAACAAAATGCCGCGAAAACAACAACCACCATCATCTCTAGCGAACGACCAAATCGTCGTTCAAAGACGACAAACCTTGCGCGGTGATTTCACTTTTAAATCTCGACGAAAGAAACTCAATCCTATTCGCGAGTTTCTCGCCATGCACGTCTGGCTCGGACTGTTTCATCTGAACGCGCTGATCGTATCGCTGCTCGCGTTCGCGCTCAACGACCATCCGTCGACGCGCAACGCGTTGATTGCGATGTACGCGATGGTGTGTTTCTGGCCGAACAAGAAACCGTACCCGAAATGGGGTTTGCGTCTCGCCAATCACATCGTCCACGCCGCCGTGCAGTATTTCCCGTTAAAGAACAAACACGTGAACGAAGAGAAACATTTGAAGCTCGTCGCGAACGGGACGCCAGTTTTGATCGGTTTGGAACCGCACGGGGTTTTACCGTTACAAATGGCTGCGATTGCAGAGTATTATTTATTCGACGGCGCGATACGAACGGCGAGAGATCATGAATGTTTTGAAGATGAAGAGGAAAGACAGCGGTTGCGAGACGCGTTCGCGGTGTCGAGCGCGTTTGCGAGCTCGAGCATTTTTTACGTGCCACTGGTGAGACACCTGTGGCCGTGGTTAGGTTTAGATCCAATCAGTCGGTACCACATTAAGAAAGTGTTATCGAACGGCGGCGTGGCGGTTATCGTTCCCGGAGGCGTTTCGGAGGTTTTAAAGATGGAGAAAAAGAGAGAAGTCGTGTATTTGCGAAAACGGTACGGGTTCGTGAAAATTGCGATTCAAACCGGAGCGGCGTTGATGCCGGCGTACGCGTTCGGGGCGACGAGAACGTACAGTTGGTGGCGACTAGGACCACCGCTAATGACGAAAAAGTTAGCCGAACGAATCTCGAAGATTTTGTTGTTCGCGCCGATTGTCTTTTGGGGACGGTTCTTCGGGCCGTGTCCGAGGAAAGTCCCGTTGGTGACGGTATACGGCCCTCCGATTGAAGTGAAACAAACAGACGAGCCGACGCAAGAGCACGTACGGGAGGTTTTAGATAAGTTCATAGAAGGGATGAAGAAAGTTTATTACGAGAATCGAGACGAGTTTGGGTACGAAGGCATAGAGTTAGTCGTTGAATAATAATGTACCGTGGTATATATGATATAGTTCTGTTTTGATGCAAAAACACTTTCAA
>Ga0182090_1114593_pt1 | contig 13331 bp, 8 predicted proteins | sample 041ome_24_FD_127767 | JGI IMG/M metagenome (GOLD analysis project Ga0182090, IMG submission 127767) | Metatranscriptome of coastal salt marsh microbial communities from the Groves Creek Marsh, Georgia, USA - 041408BS metaT (Metagenome... | ecosystem: Environmental > Aquatic > Marine > Intertidal... | reverse complement strand
TTGTCTTCTTCGAAGGAGTCTCTCCGTCGAAAGTTCTTCTTCTTCATCTTCTTCTTCTTCTTCTTCTGCATTCGAAGACTTACTGTTTTCCTCCTCGTGCTCGTCTTCATAGTCGTCGTCGTCGTCGTCGGACGATGAAGAAGACATGCGCGCGCGCGTGTGTTAGTTAAAAAACTTTTTGTGATGTTTTTGGGAAATTTCGTCAAAAGGATAAAAAGCAACACACGCGCGAGCACGATCGATCGATCGATGATGATGATGCTCTCGACGACGAGAGTAGTCGTCCATCATCGTTATCCTCCTCCTCGAACAACCATTCGAAAGACCATTACTATTCGTAACGACGCGGAAAGATATAAACGAGAACTCTCGGACGCGCACGATAAGGCACGAAAGCTGCTCGCCAGAGGCGGACGTCTGATGGACAGATTGAAAAGTTTAGAGATTGGCGCGAAACTGGCGATAAAAAGGAACGACGAAGCGCAGCTCAGACAAATCGCGAGAGATCGAGTGGTCGTGAAAGAAGGTCTGAAAGAGTTGGTGATGAAAATCGAAGCGCAGAGAGCGTTCGCGGAGGCTTTGGAGAAGGCTTTGGATTTGAAATCTTCGTCTTCGTCGTCGTCGTATTTGCCGTACGAAACCGAGGAGGAGATTGAAGAAAAGTTCCGCAAACTCGAGAGGCAGCAGGAACGCTTGAAAGTGGATTGGCTGGATAACTTATGACGTGAAGCGGGCACACACACACGCACTAGATAGAATCTGTAGCAAAGCGCGCGCGTAGTAAAGAGTGTAGTTTATGTTATTATTATTATATTATACTTAGTAGTTCACACGGTAGCTCGCAACGTCGTCGCGGTATTATTAGTAGTAGTATCGTCGTCATCGTCGTATTATTATTATTACATGGCGTCCATCGGTACAGTTTTACTTACCGTCGGCGACTTCGATTTTGAACGTCTGGTTTTGGAAGAGCAAACGGAGCGGTTGTTTGCTGTTTTCGGGCGTGTTCTTGTTGTTGTTGTTGTTGTTGTTCGCGTTGTCGTCGTAATTCTTCTTCTTCGACGACGACAACATTGACATCGAGTGGTTCTCTTTACCACCGCGTTCTCCTTTACCCGTCGCTCGGGTTTCGCGCTCTTTATGTTCGTCGGCGTCTTCTTCTACTTCTTCCGAGACCGAATCCGAACGCAACGAAGACGCGGTGCCGGGCTGATATTCCAAATCGTCTTCTTCTTCGTCCTCGTTGCCAAAGAAATCGGGTTCCATGTGCTCCGTTCCATCGCTACTCCTCGGCGTTTCAGAATACGGCGACGGTTGCTTTCGTTGTCGGTTTTCTTCTTCTTCTTCTTCTCCTGCTATTATTTCTTGCTTATGTTCTTCTTCTTCTTCTTCTTTCTTATCCGTCGCGCTATTTCGGCTATTTCGCTGCGCGTGCTGCGAAAACGTTCGGTCCGGACTCAACGAAAGATTCATCGCGCTCGAGTCCAACGAACTCGCCGCGGAATAGTTCGTTCTCTCGCACGCGCTGACAAACTTCTCAATCTTCTCTAAACTCGGCGCGCACTTCGTCCCGGCTAACATCTCTTTCACGTATTCCTCCATCTTTTTCAAACTCTCGATTCTGTTCACTTCCATTTGACTCGTCTCTTTGACCAACCGCTCGTACCGTTTCGCCACCCACCGCTCGGCAATCTTATGCAAACCGAGCAACCACGGTCCTCGAAACGCCACTCGAAACCGCACCTCGCACACTTTCACGCACTTATTCGCATCTTCCGGCGACGGTTTAATCACCGCCAATTCTTCGCACACGATCATCTTCCTCAAACTAATATTCCTCGTGTACGTGTACAACCGCTTCTCCTCCTCTCTCCACTCGCACATCTCCAACCCTTCCAACGGCTTGGACGTCGTCCCTTCTCCTCTGCCGTTGTCGTCGACAAAGAACGGCAACTTCGAAAACCACCTCGGCGCGTCGTTCCGAGCCCAAAACTTTCTCTTCCGGAAGTGCCACCCTTTCTGCGCGTCTTTTTTCGGCGCCACGGTCGGTACGATTTCCACCTTATACACCGTCTGGTCGTCCGGGGACACGCACGACGTGCGCTGTAAAAACGCGCGAATCGCGCACAACGCGTCCGTGTTGTACGTCACCTCATGAGTGCGTTTGGTACCGCCGAGCTGTTGGGACTTTTTGAACAGTTCGCCCACGTAGTTTCGCGGCGGTTTGATGTCGTTATTGTTCTTCTTCTTCTCCGTCTTCGTCGTTGACATCATCGTCTTTATCTGTCGTTGGATATGTGTTGTTTGTTGACCGTTGGAAGTGTTTGAGAAGAAGAAACTTTGGTCAATCCCCCTTTTTTACGTGCTGAAACCCTAAACTAGATACGAGGAAAAACTCTTCTTCTTCTTTTTCCCGCCGGTGCCTTACGACTTATTGTGTTGGGAACCACCAAAAGAAGAAACACCGAACTCGACGACGACGATCAGCGGGAGAAGAAGAAGAAGAAGAAGAAGTGGTGATGATGATGACTGTCGCAGCCAATGGTGACACGAAGAATGATGCGAGCACAATCGCTCTTCCGCCTCCCTTACCGCCTTACTCGCCACCGGATTGGTCCGGGTGGCCGCCGGAAGAAACGTCCTCCTCTTCGTTTTTCAGTTTGGAAGTGTTGAAAGGCGGGCGAGTGGTGGATGCGATCGATTTGAGCGCGATTCTGTCGGAGAAGATGGGGAAGAAGAAGGAGAAGAAGAGTGAAAAAAAGGCGTTCGTCGCGTTTGGACGGCACCCGAGCTGCGACGTGGTCATCGAACATCCGTCGAGTTCGAGATTGCATTGCGTGTTGCAATTTAAGAAGGACGCGAAAGAGATGTTCGCCTTCGATCCGGGGTCGACGCACGGGACGTTCGTGAATAAGCGGAAATTGAAAAAGGGCGTGTACGCGCCGATTTTTGTCGGCGATCAGATCAAGTTTGGGGAGAGCACGAGAGATTACATCGTTCAAGGGGACGAAGCTTTGATGCCGGCGTGCGGGTTGACGAACCGAGAGTTGGAAAAAGCGAAGGAGATTCAAAAGAGGAAAGAGATGGAACGAAGGAAAGAAGAGGAGGAGAGGAAAATGGGAGAAGCCGCCGTGGCGTGGGGGATGGCCTCGGATGAGTTTGAGAGGAAGAAAAATGCGGACGAAGACGACATCGATTGGAGGACGCACGACGCGACGAAGTTTACGCAAAACATGCGCAAGGCGATTGAAAAAGTGAGGCAGAAAGAAATGAAAGCGGAGAACATGCGCTCGGAGATTGAACGGATTAAACGTAAAGAAAACTCTCAAGAAGGTGGACTCACGCACGGGCAAATGCAGCAAATGCACAAAAACGAAACCGCGTTAGAATTGCTTCAAGAGCACATAGAAGAAGCGGACGAACGATTGAACGAGTCGTTGAGGGAAGTTTTAGGATTAGCGAGTAAGAAAAAGACGAACGAAAAGAGAAAGAAAAGAAAAGCGGTAGATTCTGAAGACGAAGAGGAGGACGGCTTTTACGATCGCACGGAAAAGCGCGCGAGTAAGAAGGACGACGCGAAAAAGAAGAGCAAGAAGAACGCGAAATCAGACGTCGTCGAAACGGAAACAGCCGCGTCGCTTTGGGAGAAGAGAATAAACGCCGAATCGATGTTAAAATCGCTTCAAATGTCTCTGGAAAAGGCGAAAAAGGATCAAGAGAGTGCCAGAATTGAAAGAGAACGATTAGATGCCGTCGAAGACGTGGACGCGATGGATATTTATACCTCGGATGCGCGCAAAGAGGCGTGCGCCGATACCATCCAACGCTTAATGAAATCCATCCAAGAAAAGGAAGAGGAATTGGAACGTCACGCGTCGTTGTTAGAAATCGCAGACCCTCACGAAGAGTTTAAACCCGGGACGAGCAAAGGCGACGCGCTCAAAGCCGTCGTCGAAAAAGAGAGGAAAGCAAAAGAGGAAGCCGAACGGAAGCGCAAGCAAGAGTTGATTGAGAAAATGAAAGCGGAAAAAGAGAAGCAAATGAAAGAGCAAGAAGAAAGACTGAAAGTACAGAAATGGGAAAGAGAAGGCCAACTGTTGGAGAAGAAGACATTCACTGGAAAAGGAGGTAGTACTGATGCGGTTGTGAAATCTGCTTCCGCGCAAGACGACACAAAGCGAAGAATTATCGAACGCGTGGAGGACGAGGCGCCCGTTGTTGTCGACGAAGAGGAAATGACGCGCGAAAAGAAACCAATCGAGAAATCACCGTCTCCACCACCACCTCCTCCACCTCCATCACAAAAAATACCAAAGGACGCGTTAACACTCAAAGTAGACGCTCCAGAAGATGGTTTCCTGACCCCGGCGCAAGTCAAAGCCTTGGCGGACAAACAAGGCGGGTTTGGCCTCCAAATCCGCAAGAAACCAACCGTCAAAGCGGCGACGACAACAACTACAACTGCGTCCCACCTCGGTAACATCAAAACCGACGACCAAATCCGTTCAGAAGCCGAACGTAAAGTCGAATTAGAGATGCGTAAAATCATGGGCGGTGGTTTCGGCGACGACGACGGATTCCAGAGAGACGACGACGACGACGATACCAACGAAGACTGGGTAGCTCCCGCGGATCAACGAGGCGACGGCAAAACCAAACTGAACGATAAATTAGGATATTAATGTAGAATATATACGTACATATAGCGCGCGAAAGAATGAATAATGCACACACCGAACAACTGCACGCGACACCACGATCAACGATTTGTAACGTTGTTATATCTTCGCTCTCGTCTCCTCCCGTCTATCTCTTTGTCCCTCTTTTCACGTTTTTTTTAAAGAGGCAAAAAAAAATTGGAAAGTGAGAAAAGAAATTCGTCATTTTAAAAACCAAAGAGAAAGAAACTTGCGCGCGCGCGAAAAACTGCTTTTTTACCGAACGCGCCGTCCTCTCAAATACAATAAAGAGAGAGAGAGAGAGAGAGAGAAGAGAGAAGAGACTTTGAGCGACGACAGAGCTGGTGAGGCTGAAAACAGAAAGAAGCACAACACGTCTTTTTGTGCGCGAAACGAGAGAGAGAAATTTCAAAAATCTCCATCCCGTGTGAGCGCTGCGCGCATAAAAGAGCGATTATCGATAAACGCGTTGTTAAAAATGAGCGGTCAACGCAGCCAACAAACCATCGTAGACGTGGATCAGCTTCTTCAGCTGGACACCTTAGAAAAAGAACTCAAAGAAGCGTTAGATATCGTCCAAGAGTGGACGACGGAGCGTTTGTCCTCCAAGAGGGCGTTAAAGTCGCAGCACGACGGAGCGATGAAACAAAGCGAACAGTTTTACAAAAAGTTGGTCGAACGCGAGCATCAACTCTCGCAACAGGCGAAAGAGTTAGAGGAAGAGCAAGAAGAACAGGAACAGAAATTGAAGCAGATGGAAGAGGAGGCGATGCAAGCGAGAGAGTTAGCGGCGGATTTACCGGAACAGCTGGAGGATTTGAGAGCGACGGTGAGCGAAGAGCGAAGGAAAACGGAGGAGGAAGCGGGCGTGGTGGAAAAGTCAGAAGGGAAGCAACTGCAGCAAGTGGAGAGTTTGCGAGTCGCGAACAACATGTATAAAGATCGACTCGGGTTAGAGTTCATGAGCACCGAGGAAGGCGACATGAGGTTTGCGTTCACGTTGATCGATCGGTTCGAGATGGACAGAGAGTTTTCGTTTACGATTCGCGTCGAGCACGGGTCGAGTCGGTACGATTTAATAGAGTGTGAACCTATGGTGAGAGAAGCCGCGGAGTTTATGAGAGAGTGCAATCGAACGGACGATTTGAGCTTGTTCGTGAGGAAAATGCGGAAGAGTTTCGTGCGGTTGTGCGAGAGCGGTAATTGATTTTATCGTCGTCGCGCCGCGAACATCTCAAGTGTTTTGTTGTAATTGTAAATATTAAATAGAAAAGAATCTTCACATCACTATTCTAAAAACTGCCGCGCGCGGAACGAAGAGCGAATGAAGGCGATTGCGGGATACCACCTCCACCGCGCGACGACGAGGAGCTCGCTTTTTATGCCTCGCGGCACACCCTCAGATCGCCTCAGATCGAACGCTCGCGCGTCGACCTCGTCGTCGTCCTCCTCCTCGTCGTCGTCGTTGTCTTCGGAAAACAACGACCAACAGAATCAGCGGCAGCTTTCCCCGCAAACGCGGGAGCGCTTAAAAATCCTCTTAAACATCGACAACCAAGGCTTAGACACGATGCTTTCCACCTCGGAAGGAATGGAGGTTGTTTTATCCGCGGACTCGAAAGTGCTGCTCGCGCAGCTGAAGGTTTTACAAACGGCAATACCGTACGCGAAGGATAACTTGAGCGTTTTGTTAGTCGAGGCACCGGCGCTGTTGCGATACGACGAACGCGCGATAAGCAAAGCGTTGCGGAACATCGTGCCGTACAGCATTTCGTCTAAAGATGGAGGGGTGAAAGTGAACGTGAATGTGGTGTCGTGCGAGACGTTGTGTAAGAAGTGCCCGTCGGCGTTCGCGCACTGTTTGCGGTTGACGTTGTTGGACGTGCCTTTTCGAAAGTGGGAGTTGAGCTTACGGGAATGGATCGCGAGCGGCGGCGACGATTGGGCGCACTGTTTCACCGCCAGACCCATCGTATGCAGCGAGTGGGGATATAAGAAACAACTCCAGAGTTACGAACGAAAAAATCTCGCGCCTTGGACGAGGAAGGATAGGGATTCGGATCGAGTGTACTCGGTGGGCGGACGAAGCGTGAGGTTGACGAGCGACGACGACGACGACTAGTTCGCTTAGAACACGAATGAAATTCAGAGCAGCGAGAGATGATGATAGGTTAGCATTAGCGGGAAATATAAGTGTGTGTATTTAATAGTAATATCGCGTATATGTATATCTTACAAAAAAATAACTAAGTATATTTAAGTGTTTATCAAGGAGCTACTATCTACGTGTGTTCCGATCCCGCGCGTTCGGATGGACAAGTTTTGTCTCTTCTGCTTTTTCAAAACAAAGCGTGGCCCATAAAGTTCTCCGCAACGAGCAAAGAAACGATGCCAATCATCGCCGCTCTCCCGTTCAACATTTCACTGTTCGTCTTGAAGATGGCAAACTCTCTGCTCTCGTCAAAGTTGTCTTGCGTAAACTTCGGCGTGATGGTGCCCAAAGTCGAGATGGCGATGACGAACGCCATCAAAGAGAAGTTCTGCGCGTCGATGACGTGCGTCGGGACGCCAGAAACCACCTTCGCCGGGAAGAGCAACTCGAAGGCTTCTTTCTTCGTGATGATTTCACCGGCGATGGCGGAGACGAAGCCGACCATAGCCGCGCGTCCGTTGATGAGTTGCGCGGTTTCCCTGTTGTTATTGTTGTTGTTCACATCAGTGAGAGAGAGAGAGAGGAGTGACGTGTTCAGAAATGTAAATCCCGCGATCAAAACATCGATCGAATCGAGCTCGACGGGGGAAAAAAGAAACCCAAGAAACGACACGAAAAGAGAAATAAAGAGACATCGCGCGTGTGCACGCGTAAACTTACGAGAAAACCGCGTTGCCTTGCTTCGTCGCCGGCGCGCGCGGGGTAAAAGTCTCCTCGGAGGCGATGACGACACCATCGTCTTCGTCTTGGCTGTCCATCGACGGCATCGAAACCGCCGCGCGGACTTGGAACTTTTTGAAAGACCTCTTCGAGACGGCGGAAGAAGAAGAAGAGTTCGCTCTTCCGAGCGTGAATTGTTGGGCGATGGATTGCATTTTGTGTATATCGGATGTGGATAGTGTATTCTGTGCGTTAAAATAATGGAGATTTTCGGATTCTAGGTGCCAGGATGACGTCGAGTTTTTCCCCAAAACACTCAGCGACAAAAAACGAAGACGGATCAAAGGTTTCGAGAGAAACCGAGAGCTCAATAATCGCATCATCACGGCTGAACCATTTTTACGGCGCGTATTTTTCTCCCGTTAATTCATTCGGACGCGTTCGGATTCTGAGAAGAAACCTCTGCGCCCAGAGCGCGCATAATACGTCTTTCCCAAAGATCAGATGAGGGGTGTTGGTTGGTTGGTGGATAAAGAGAGAACGAAGTCGTGGCTGAGAATCGCGACACGCTGGCATTTTTTTAACGAGCAAAAAAAAGACATCTACGTACCGCACATCAGAAGAGAAACGCTAACTGTTTTACATGTGCTGCTAAACTACTGAACGCGATCGAAGACGGCGACGGTTTCTACGTGCAAAGCGTGAGGGAACATGTCGCACGGCGTCACCGAGAGGAGAGCGTACTTTGCGTGTTTTTTTGTTTCATCTATGTCGTCGGCTTCGTCTTCGTTACCGAATAAAATGTTCGCGTCTCTGGCCTGCGTGTCCGGGTTACACGAGACGTATACGATGCGTTTTGGTCGGAGCTTTCGTATTTCGGAGAGGATGTCTTTGGAACATCCGGGTCGAGCTGGGTCGACGATGACGGCTTCGACGAGACAGTCGGCGTTTTCTTCTTCTTCGTCGTCGTCGTCGTCGTCGACGTCGAAGCCTTCTAACGGGCCGGGTTTGGTCAAGTCTCGGACGTAAAATTCGCATCTGTTTGATAAATTATTCAGGATGGCGTTTTCGTTGGCGTCTTGCACGGCTTCCTTTACAATCTCGTAGCCGATAACTTTGGAAATGTTTGGTATTTTCGCCGCGACCGTCAGCCCGAAAACGCCGACACCGGAGAAGAGATCGAGGACCATTTTCTTTTGCTTTGTTGGCTTTTCTTCAAAAAGAGGCTTCAACGCTTCGACCGCGGCGTTCACCAACACTTCGGCTTGCGTCGAATTAGTTTGAAAGAAAGACTCTGGACGAGCGCGAAACTTCAAACCGCTCAAAGAAACCTCCCACGCGTCGTCGACGATTGATTCGGCATCGTCAAACTCCTCGTCATCAATCATGGTCGTCTTCGCTTTTCTGTTACTTTCTGGTCGTTTCCCGCTCTTCACGTTGCTTTGTTTTCTCCCTCGCCCGGCTTGTTTCAAGTTTGCTACTCGATCGATTTGGACGTGCGTGACTGATTTCACGTTGGGCACAGCTAACGTCTCCAACATCAATTCTTTCAACGGACCAGTTTTCACCGCGGATTCTCGCGACGTGGATTCGATTTCTACGTCAATTTTCCCGTTTGAGTTTTCGCGAAACGTCGCAGAACGTAACGTCCCACTGCCGGTTTTCCTATCGAACGGCGGCAACGATTTCCCCGCTTTTCTCAACGATTTGCTGATTGCTCTCAACGCTTCGTTCGCGCTGTCGGATTGCAACAGACACCCGCTTGGCGACGTCACGTCGACGACCACGTCGTGCGACTTCGGAGGCCGCAAACCAATCTTCGCGCCACCTTTCTCCGCGCTGTTATCCACCCCAAACGCAAACGTCATCTTATTCCGAAACTTTGTCGGCGCGTCCCCTTCGCTCGCCGTCCGCAAACCAACCGTCTTCCCCACCAACGCGTCCGCCGCGTCCGCGCCTAACTTGCCGTTCTTCGCGAACGATTCCACCACCATCGTTCTCTTCAACTCCAACTGTCTCTCGTATTTCACGTCCTGCCACGAACATCCTCCGCACGTCGCGTGGTGCGCGCAAAACGGTTTCTGATGGTACGTCGAGGGGGTCGACGTTTCCTCGTCGTCCTCGAAGAGCTTAACGCCAAAAGCAACCGTTTTCTTCACTTGGGTGAGCTTCACCAAAACTTTTTTCTTTTCGTCTGGCGTGGCGCCGGTGACGAGACAAATCACTCCGTTCGGGAGTTTGCACACGCCAGACCCGTCGCTGGCGATGGCGTGACACGTCAGTTCGAGGACAGAATCGACGTCGTACGCGTCGATATCGCCGCCAGAAGAAGAAGAAGAAGAATGCGCGCTTCGAGTCGTCGCCGCCGAAACGCGAGGAAGAGTGGCGGCTTTTGTCGATAAAAGAGCGCGTCGGAAGGACGCGAACGCCACGGAGCAGTCGGTGGGTGTTACGCCGCGCATCGTGGTAGGAAGACGAAGACGACGACGACGGAGATGGCCGTGAATGTCGCTTCTCTTTATTTTTCGCAGGCGCGTGTGCGGCGATGCGAATGAGGTCAGAGAGAGTTCGTTACTCTCTGACCTGGAAGAGAGAAAAAAGGCGCCAGAAAACCATCGTCGGTCGCGTCTATTTAAGTCTAAATGCATTATTCAAAACTTCTATACTTATCGTCTATTGTGTGTCTAAACGTCGCAGCAAACGCGCGTCGTCACAAACCCGGAATGACGTCTAACCCGAAAATTTTACCGACGTTTTGTACCAATTCGACGTTAACGTCCGTCGCGGCTAACGCCGCGGCGAGAGGATCCTTCACGTCGGCTTGGATTTCCCAAGGCGCTTCCCACGGTCCGCCGCCAACTTCGAGACACGCGGTGGATTCGCTCGACGCGTTTTCGAATATCGGGGTTCGTTTCTGCTTTTCGCGATTGATTTTATATAGGCTGACCGTCATGTCGCCAGAAAACGTTTCGCGACACAAAGGTAACATGCCCGTTTCGGTATCCGGCGCCGGAGCGCGAAGCACGGTGGTTTTACATTTGGTCAAATCCTGTTCACACGTTCCGGTAACGATGCATTCGTATTCGTCTCCTTTCGCGATAACTTCCCAGTGACCCCATGGATGTACTTTCCACTCAAACGTCGTCGATTTGACGAGCACGTCTTCACCAACGTACGAATTGTTCGTTTTTGTCGATTTGTTCGCGCCGACGGGCGAGAATTGCACGAACAAATCGCCGTAATGAATAGCAATCATCCCGACGTCTTCGTACGTGCCCGGAGAGACTAACACCCCTCTGTTTGCACCGGTACAAACGACTGATAAGTCTGGATAGTGCGGAAAAGAATTACACTGCATCCAAAACCATTTACGAGGGAACCCGCCGCTGCCCCAATTCTTCTCGGCGTAAAACGGAACGTCGGTAAACTCCGTCCTCTTCCCGTCGCACTCGATATACCCAGACGCTAACGCGTGCGCGAACAAAATCTGGTAGTGCGGTTCAAGCAGCGGTAAAGACGTCAACCAGCCCGCGGGTGAGATGCCACCTTCGTTTGCTCTCTCGTCTTTCCCCGCCGTCGCCGTCGCGCCGCCGCTCCCCGACCCGTACGTCTTCAGCGGCGTCACGTCGATGTCCCATTCGACGTACTCCAAAACAGCGGAGTTTTTCCACGGCGAATCTTCGCTCTCGATGTCTTCTCTGTTCTTTCCATCCGTGGACAAATACCCGCTGTGCTTCGTGCCTCTCTCGCTCACTCGGAAAAAATTCCTCCTTTTCCTCCTCTCCAAGCCTTCTTCTTCAAACTCTAACTGTAACGCCAATTCGTGTCCTTCCGCGCGAAACCGCTCTCGCACGTCTTCGCGACTCTCCTTAAACACGTACTCGCCGCGCGGTCCGACGATTTGTGCCCCGGCGGAGTGTCGCTTCGACCGAGCGTCGTCTGGGTCGTACACGTGGTATATCAAACTCGCGGAGCGTTCTCGGGAAATCGACGCGCGGAAGTACCATCCTTCGAAGAAGGACGACGACGACGACGACGACGGTTCGCGACGACGACGATGGTACCCGGAGTGCGGCGCTGGGGTGAATTTTGGTCGCGCGGCGACGGCGTCGTCGTTTTTCCCGGAAGAAGAAGAAGAAGAAGAGCAGGCGAGAGAGAAGCGAACGGCGCGCATGTTTCGTGTTTTGTTTGACGCATTTCTATTTTTAGGTGTGTAGAAGATGCATTTTTCGTCGACGCCGCGCCGCGCGTTTCGATGTTACGTAGTTTTACTGAAATGCAGCGGCAAAAGTAGCGAGTGTTTCTCCGTTCAAGATAGCATCCCTAAGCTAGTAACGTGTTTGTTCTCTCTCTTTTTCTCTCTCTCTCTGTTAGTTAGTTTGCTGAAGACGAATCCCAGTATCCGTGGAACGTGTAGGGGACGTGGTAACTCGATTCGGCGCGGTAAACCTCGTCCATAGTTTCGGCGTCGAGAACGACGACGTCGCTGGCGTGGCGTTTGGCGGCGTACTCGAGGAATACCAGATACCCGTCGTCTTCTTTGTTCGGGTTGTTTTTCGGGACGAACGCGACTTCGGCCGGGAAGTATCCTGGTTTGGATCGGTACTCCCGGTGGGTTTCGTCGTTCGAAGTAGAAGTCGCTACTTTTTGGATTGTATCGAAATAACCGCCACCGCTTCCACCAAAACATAAAGTGTATACGAATGAAGGCATCGATTTCGATTCCGCGGCCGATTTTGACCAAATCGTGGACAGCACTGGAAACTCCATCGGTTTCGCGCCGTCGCCGCCAATTTTCGTTTGCGATAAAACTCTCTTCTCTTTGACCGATATGCACACGTCGTACAAGTGATTGTACTGTTTTGAAGTCCACACTGAATCGTACATGTCCGAGAAATTCTTCTCCAAATCCGGTCGATCGCCTTCTAGCTTGCACACCAACGCGTGGATGTTCCCTTGTTCGTCTTCGTACGCACCGGCGTTGTGGTAGGAACTGAAGTTTTCAACGTCCACCTCCATCGCGACGCTTAAATCCGATTTGCGCATGGCAACGATTCGCGTCTTGGCGGTCGCGTCGTACGAAAACGAGTGACCAAAACTTTCCACGCCAATCAACGCTGGCATTATTTCACCAACCGTCGCTTTCCACGGAACGATGACGAAAACGACGTAATTTTCTGTGTCGCAAGCGTCGTGCAAGAGAAAAAAACCAAGCGGGTCCGGTAAAGGTACGCTGGTGGTTTTCAGAACCTCTCCATTAGGGGAGATTTTTGCAAACCTGTGCCCCAACGCCGGCGGTTTCGCCAACCCCCACGCGTACATGTACCCATCGTTCGCGTCTATTTTAGAATGTGCCGCAAATCCCATCGGAAACCCACTCAAATCGCCCGTAAATTTCTCCGAGTATTCGCCTTTCGTCTTCAGCGTCTTTTTATCGATCTCAATCGGCGGCCCGCCTTCGCACAACGCCAACAAACTCCCGTTGAAAACAACTGGACTCGTATTTCCAGGGTTAGTCGGAAATTTGCCTAAATTATCCATGATATCCGTCGCTTGCGTCCACGCGCCTCTCGCTCCGACGACATCGGCGGTACCTTTCGCCTTTTCTCGCGTCTCTTGCGCTTTGTATCGTTCCGTCTCCACCATCGCCGAACGCATCGTCACTCCTCCACTCTCTCTCTCAAATCTCACCTCGTGCATACACCCGTCGCCGTCGAACCAGTGCGCGTACTTCGTGGATCCTAATCTGCATCTTCCCGGACCGAGTCGGTACAAAGTGC
>Ga0182090_1229431_pt1 | contig 13339 bp, 5 predicted proteins | sample 041ome_24_FD_127767 | JGI IMG/M metagenome (GOLD analysis project Ga0182090, IMG submission 127767) | Metatranscriptome of coastal salt marsh microbial communities from the Groves Creek Marsh, Georgia, USA - 041408BS metaT (Metagenome... | ecosystem: Environmental > Aquatic > Marine > Intertidal... | reverse complement strand
CGGTTATTAAAGGTGAGAAAAATGAAAAAGTCGCAGCGAGATGAGACGGAGAGGAAGAAATTTAGACCTCTGTGTTCGAAAGAGCACGCCTTGCGAGTATGGTTGACGCAGTATTCTTATTTTTTCGACAGAAGCAACAGCAATCCCAACGAGGCGGAAGAGATTGAAAAAATTACAATGTTGGATTCGTACGACGACGCGAACTTTCTCTTTCACGTCTTCAACGACATTTTCAAGAGCAAAGACAAAAACGAAAACGAGAGTAAGAACAGACCAATAACAAAGTTCATCGTGAAGTTTCACAACGGCGTAGATTCGGTGGAACCAAACGCACGTTTATTGGACTGTCACGAGTTTGCCATGGATTGGCTTTCTGAAAAGAATATATGCACCTCTGCAGTCATGCTCACAAAGTCGGGAGCGACGCGTTTCGATTGGACCGATGGTGATAGCACGAACAGCGATAGAAATAACGATAACATAAACAATAGCGCAGAAAAGAACCAAATGAAACACGCCGTGAAAGTGTTGCGGTACGTTGAGGGTACTTTACTTATAGACGTAGTCAACGCCTTGGCGGAGAAACCGGAGGAACAGAAGGCGTTTTGGAGCAGAGTCGGCGAGTTTGTGGGTGAAATATCCGCGAGTTTCCTGCAATGGAATCCTGAAACGCCTTCGATTGGAGAAGATGGGAAAAGGCTTTATCGCACGCTAGCAACGCGCGAGTCTTTGTGGGACGTGCGAAACTTTGAAGACGTCCGAATGTTTGTGGATGCGTTAAAAAGTAAAGGAGAAGGACTCATCAAGGACGAAAACGCCATCGAGCAAATTTTCGAATGGTACGAAGAACACGTCAATAGCATTCGAGACGATGCGAAGAAACTGCGAATGAGCGTCATACACAACGACTTGAATGAATCAAACATTCTTGTTACTGCGAGTGATTGGAAAGAGAGAGTAAAGAACGATAACATAGACGTCCTGAACGATTTCGCGTGCATCGATTTTGGCGATATTTGTGTATCGTGGACGGTTATTGAAATTGCGACGGCAATGGCGTATTGTGCTTTGGCTACGCCGAATGCACCCATAGAAAGTTGCGAAAAAATGCTCGCGGGGTATGCCAAGACGTTTAGTTTGAACGAACACGAAATCGAAGTTCTTCCAGTATTATTGATGAGCCGAGTTGCTACTTCTCTCGTGATGGGACTTTACAGTCACCATTTCAAGTCGTCGGATGATGCTGGTTGTGGCGAGAATCAAGTAAAAAAGGAAGAAAAAGAAGGAGAGTTTCAAGACAACACGGCATACCTGTTGAAATCGCAAGAAACTGGTTGGAATATTCTCGAAGCGTTCATACGAGAGACTCCGGAAAAGTTGGCAAACGCGTATGCGGGAATATTTGCTCATCATTTATAGATGTGATAATGTTATTGTTTTTATAATTAAAAGAATCGTTTTCTCATCCCTCTCGCTCGCTCTTTGCTCAAGCTCGCGCGTCTACGCGCCGAGCAGCTTGAGCAACTCTGCATCTTCGTTGATTGGATTCTTCGCTTCTAATTTGACCAGATCTAATGGCGTTTTACCGGTTCCATTTTTAGCCGTAACGTCGCTATTCATCTCGAGTAATTTTTTCACCGCGAAAATCTTACCGTAGCCGCACGCGTAATGAAGCGGCGTGTTTTGCTTTTCGTCTCTAGCGCTTAAATCAATAGAGTCCGCATCGATGAGCAAGTCGAAAATCTCTTCGCCAGCGCTACCTTTTCCGAACGCAATCGCATAGTGAATAGGCGTTCTTTGCGAAGAGTCTCTCGCGTTCACGTCTTTGCCGATGGCCAGAAAATCTTCAACAGCCTCGATGTCACCGTATCGCGCGGCATCGTGTAACGTCTCGACTTCGGGTGGTGGTGCCGGTGCTGCTGGTGGAGGTGCCGCACCTCCCGGCGGCACAGCTTCCGCTGGAATCGCCCCTCCCGCGGCTGCTCGAATGGCTTCTTCGCCGCCGAGTTTATCGTTGAGCTTTTTCAAAAACGCTTGATCGGTTGAATACTTCATCATAGCTCCGGGGCCGTTCGCTCGTAAATCGTCGAAGAAGTCTTTAAATTCCGGGTCGTCTTTTAACCCCGCGATTTTTCTCTGCATGTCTTCGTTTTGCACCATATTTTGCATCGCTTGCATTTGTTGCTGCACCATCGGGTTGCTCATCATCCCTTGCATTTGCTTCATCTGCTCTTGAAGTTTCTTTGCAGTTTCTGGATTCTTCATCGCCTCTTGATACGCCGCTTGCATCTCTTTCATCTTCTCCGGATCCATACCCGGCATGTTTGGCATCCCGCCCGGTGGAAGCATGTTTACTCTCGTTCTTTCTCCTCTTCTGTTGTTGTTGTTGATATTGTTGCTGCGCAGCGACGACGACCGATTCGGACGAGGACTGCGACAGGAGGATGATGATTTCGCGACGCCGACGACGGACGACGAGGAAGCGGAGAATGCGAGCGCTTGCATTTTACAAATATATATTTATATTTATAATGTGTGTGTGTGTGTAATAAAACTGTTGCGCTCGTTAAAAACGTGCGGGTGTTTATCTATTATGTGTTCGCGTTCTTTTTATATAGAGAATTTTATCCATTCTGATGAAAGCTGCTTGGCTGTGCATTGGCTGGTCCGAGGCAATAACCGACGAGGGAAGGGAATTCTCTTTCAAAAAAACGAGAAGGAAAAACAATCTTCGGCATTTTTTATTAGAGAGCACGCACCACGACGTCGCCGCTTTCTCTCATCCGCGCTCTGCGAATCAAGAAGAAAGAAAAACTGCTGAAAAGAGCGTTAACGTTTACGTTTCCGCATTCTTCTTCTTTAACTTCTTCTTCTTGTTACTCCAGGAGTTTGCTCGATCATCGCGCTGTCGTTTTTTCAACAAAAACAGCCATCGAAAACGTCATCACCCCGCCACTCCCTTCTCGTAGTCTTCCTCAACAACAAAGGAGAAGTTTATCATCAATCAAACCGATCATCATGTCTTCCGCGTCATCCGTATCGATGAGATCCGGTTTACACGTTGCCGCGTTGAAGAGACGAAACGCTGTCAGCGCGCGCTCCGTAAACTACGCCAAAGCGCGTGCTTCCGTATCGTCGTCGTCATCGTCGAACAACAACAACAACAACAAGCCGATGCAAACGACAATGAGAAAGAGCCAAACTTCGGCTGCCATCGCTGCGGACAACGCTTCTGTGGAATCTATGGCGACAATGAGTGCGCCAAGCAACTTGCACGGCTTCGATCTCGTCAAAGAAGAGTTCGTTCCGGAATACAACGCGAAAGGATTCTTATTCAAGCACAAAAAGACAGGCGCTGAGGTGATGTCGCTCTCGAACGACGACGAGAATAAGTCTTTCGGTGTTACGTTTCGCACGCCGCCTGCAAACTCGACCGGTATTCCGCACATCCTCGAGCACTCTGTGCTTTGTGGTAGCAGAAAGTATCCAATCAAAGAGCCTTTTGTTGAGTTGATCAAAGGAAGTTTGAACACGTTCTTAAACGCTATGACGTACCCGGATCGAACGTGCTATCCAGTCGCTTCGTGTAACCTCGCCGATTTCTACAACCTTGTTGACGTGTATTTAGACGCAGTATTCCACCCAAAGTGCATCGAGAACGAGAGAACGTTCGAGCAAGAAGGTTGGCACTACGAGTTGAACGACAAGGACGAAGACTTGACGTACAAAGGTGTCGTTTTCAACGAAATGAAAGGCGTGTACTCTTCTCCAGATTCCGTACTCGCGCGCGAATGTCAGCAAGCGTTATTCCCGGAAAATACGTACGGAGTCGATTCTGGCGGCTCGCCGGAAGTCATCCCTGAGTTGACTTTTGCCGAGTTCAAAGACTTTCACGGGAAATTCTATCACCCATCCAACGCGCGCCTTTGGTTCTACGGCGACGACGACGTTGAGAACCGTTTGAAGCTTTTGAGCGGATTTTTGGACGAGTTCGATGCCAAGGATGTCGACTCTTCCATTGCTTCGCAAGCTTTTTTCAAGGAACCAAAGCGAGTCGTGAAAACGTATGCCTCTGGTGAGGACGAGGAAGCGCAAAAATGTTTCGTCCAAATTAATTGGTTGCTGAACGACAAACCGTTCGATCAAGAAACTGCCTTAGCCGTGGGATTCTTAGACAATCTGTTGTTAGGCTCGTCCGCTTCTCCATTGAGACTCGCTCTGGAGGAGTCTGGTTTAGGAGAAGCCATTGTTGGATTCGGTTTGGAAGATGAGTTGAGGCAACCGTCGTTTGCGATTGGGATGAAAGGGGTGGAGGAAGCTGATATCCCGAAAGTTGAAAAATTGATCTACGACACGATGGAAAAAATCGCCACGGAAGGATTCACCGACGATGCAATCGAAGCATCTATCAACTCCATCGAGTTTTCGCTCCGTGAGAACAACACCGGCCGATTCCCGAGAGGATTATCGATGATGCTACGATCCTTATCGGCGTGGTTGTACGAGGGCGATCCTTTCGAACCGTTACGTTACGAGGAACCGCTCAAACATTTGAAGTCACGCATTTCATCCTCTGAAGATGTTTTTAGACCGCTCATGCGAAGAATGTTCTTGGAAAACACGCACCGCGTTACGGTTGAATTGAAACCAGACCAAAAACTCGGCGAAATAGAAGCCAACGAGGAAAAGATGAAATTATCTGCCAAGAAAGCTTCGTTGTCCTCGGAAGAAATTGAACACGTCGTCGCGGAGACGGCTGCTTTGAAGCTGTTGCAAGAAACGCCAGATTCGCCAGAGGCGCTCAAGTGCATACCGGCTTTGGCTTTATCGGATATCCCTAAAACTGCCAAGGAAATTCCGAGTGATGTTGGGTCGATTGGATCCACGGAACTTTTGACCCACGATTTGTTCACGAACGACATCATTTATGCCGAGCACCTCCTCGATATGAAGACAATCCCGGAGGACTTGTTGCCGCTTGTACCTTTATGGACGCGCGCGCTAGGCAGAATGGGCACTTCGAAGAGAAACTTTATCGAATTCGACCAAATCATCAACGCGCAAACCGGCGGTATTTCTGTTTCGCCGTTTGTTTCGCCGATTCGAGGGGATCCAAACGCAATCTCCGCGTATATGGTTTTCAGAGGTAAAGCGACTTCGGATAAAGCAGGTATCATGCACGATTTGATGACAGAAATGTTGTTTGACTCCAAGCTCGACGATCAAAAAATATTCAAGCAACTAGTTCTCGAAACGCGGTCTGGAATGGAAAGTAGAGTCCAGGGGGCGGGACATTCCATCGCGGCTTCGCGACTGGAAGCGCAGGACTCCGTCGCTGGGTGGGTCAACGAACAAATGGGTGGTTTGGACCAATTAGAATACTTACGAAAGTTGGCGAAACGCGTGGATGAAGACTGGGATTCTGTGGTTGCGGATTTGGAGACGATCAGAAAGTGCGTGTCTTCGCGGAACAACAGCATAACCAACTTGACGGGAGACTCGAAAACGTTAGATTTGTCGCTCAGTAGTGCGGAGAAATTTTTAGGCTCGCTGAATCAAAGCGCTCCTGCTTCTTCGGCAAACGCGTGGAAGACTATAAACCCGGCTATAAACGAACTTCTGACTGTTCCAACCACGGTGAACTACGTCGGTAAAGCGGCCAATTTGTACAAAAGCGGATACGAATTGAACGGGTCTTCTTACGTAATCAACAAATTGCTCGGGACGACGTGGCTTTGGGACCGCGTTCGCGTTTCCGGTGGAGCTTATGGTGGTTTTTCCGACTTTGACTCGCACTCCGGGATGTTCACGTACTTATCGTACAGAGATCCAAACTTATTGAAGACTTTGGATAACTACGACGGTACGGTGGAGTTTTTGCGCAACTTACACGTGGACGAGGATGAATTAACGAAGTCCATCATCGGTACGATTGGTGAAATCGATTCGTATCAGTTACCGGACGCGAAAGGATACACTTCTCTCATGCGTCATCTGCTGAAAATTACCCCGGAGGAGCGTCAAGAGCGTCGCGAACAAATCTTAGGGACTACGAACAAGAGCTTCAACGACTTTGCGGGGGCGCTGGAAGCGGTGCGCGCACCGTCGGCCAAAGTGTCCGCGGTATGCTCCGCCGAAGCTGCTGAAAAAGCTAAAAGTGAACGCCCGGATTTAGACTTTCAAATGAAGCGCGTTATTTAATGTTACATGTAATGAAGATACCAAATAGTACATATCAAATCTAAAAGAAAAGCTAAGGTAACGGATGCCTTAAAACTACCTCTAGCCGAGTCGAGCAGCTTCTCTACTTCCACAACCTCTTTGAAGTCGCCTTCACACTCATGCGATGCGTAGCTAGAGCCGTGACGCCTACGACCAACAAACTAATAATCAATAAACCGTATGAGAATTCCTCATCGAGCGCATCGAAAGATTGCGATGGGTGCAAACGGGTGTAAAATACATCCACGCCTCGGGCAAAACAAAGCACGGTACTCTCTAGCGCAGTGGGCGCCGTTACCACATCTTTCAAACGAGCTACGATATTCTTGTTTGTCACCCAAGACGAGGGTGATAGTGGTAAAACTTCCATATACGGGATTAACCCCTCATCGCGATCGAATGCAGATGGTTTCGTCGGTCTACGGGGATCGAGCCAGCGTCTATCCAGCGCAACCACTTGATCCGTATCTGTTCCAAGTAGAACTTGGTGTCCAGTAATGCCACGAGCCGATGCCGTGACTCGCATGAACTTTGTTCCCGGTCGAATAAAGTACGATTGACCCAGCACGCGAAGCGGTGGAGGCGTGAAGGATGACAAAACCGTTTCATCGTCATCCGTCACTTGGCGCACACCAGCCGCCGAAGATGACATATTCTTCTTTGTACCAGAGCTTGTACTCCTCCCAAACAAAGATTTCAAGACTAACTGGGACACTGCTTTGTTTTTGCGAGTTTCAGAATCATCGTAGACTTCTAGAACGCTGAGTGCGTGTCTTTGCGCGTCTGTGTCATAGTAAGAGTACGTGATCCAGTTTTCGCACAATGTGGCGTAAACCGGACCTTTCGCTTTCGCGTGATATACCCTGTAAATAATTCTTCCTGAAACACCCTCGACCAAATGCGCGTGAATACCGCGTCCATCATCCGTCGCGATGAAGAAAACGTTCGGATTGACGTATTTGAACATAGTAGAACGATCGCCTGGAACTTTCACCCACGCATGAACGGGTTCCGTTTGCGCAGCTTTCCGAGAAAACCCTACAATATTCCCAGACTCTGGCGGGAATTTAATAGTCCACGTATGTACTCCACTCGCACTTGTCCCTTTATCTGTCAAGGCGAAGGTGTATCCACGCACTTCGTTCCGCTCTTGATCGACAACATAGTACGAATTTCGCGATATCGCGCTTCTCACTGCGTTCAGCGTAGTGCTTTCTCGACTATCTGTTTCCGGTGGGTACACCGACGCTTCCCCCACGTCATCCACAAACAGAATCCGAGAAGCTTTTCCAGAAACTTCTAGTGGAACTAAACGCACGGCAGCAAAATCATAATACGTTGCGTCTGCTGCTTTAGTGCCATCTTCTTGATACACACACTGCACAATAGTCGTCGTTGCGTTCTTTGCTACGGTGAGCACGGCCTCCTTCCCGTCAACCACCCACGGAACCAACGCCGTATACTTCCATTCATTCTTTGCGCATCCCAAGTGCGTGCGCCATACCACTCTACCATCGCCATTGTGCAGCGCGATGAGTGATCCAGTAGGTGTGAGAAAAAGTAATGAACGTCGAAATCCAATATCATCGCGAGTGGGGAGCAGCTTCGTACCTCTAGATCTGCGGAGTTTCGCCAATTCTGCGCGCATTTCAGCGTCGGCACGGTTCAAGCGCGCGGCAAGTGCTAAGTACTGCACACGAGCGGACTCTTTCAGGGAACTTTTAACAACAACTGCGTTGGCTTGTTCGCGAGCGTCCGTGTAGACCGCGATGGTTTCAGGTAAATACCCGAACATGGATTCGCTCGCCGTGGCTATCGATTCTTCCCGGGTCCAGATTGGATTAGTTTTCGATTTCTTATCCACGAAAGTTAGAAAGGCGTCTCTGTGTACAACGACTGCGTTCGTAGTCTTGGGATCTACGAATGCGCTCTTGACGTGCGCGTATTTTTTCAAAAGATTGCTATCGTCACCAATGTGCCACTCCGCGACTTGCAGAGCGTCGTTACCGTTACCGATTAAAGCTTGCGCCGTCACTTTAAGAACCGGGGAGGACGAAGAAAGCTTAGAACTTTCCACGACAAATATCTCATCGTTGTGGAACGATACCGCTACTTTGTTCTTATCTGGAAACGAACGCACGGACGTTAACTGCTTCGATGTATCAAGAAAGCGAAGCAGGGTCATTTCTCCAGCGTCACTCGATAGTATCATGGCTCCAGCCAAGCGGGAGCTGCGATATGATTTCTCATCTCCAGCTGAAGCGACAGTGTTTAACTTGATGAAACTACGATTATCCGTACTTCCACTGCCTTCTTTGTTGTTAGTATTGCTCGCATCATCGCTAACGCCGAGTTTCATTACCGGAACATCGGCGAATATGGAAGCGTCACCCCCTTTCTTCTCAAAAAAGGCCGATGCGTCAATCGTAACGACCGAGAAATTTTGCTTCTTCGACTTGGAAGTCCTTTTCAACGCGACGAAGATTTTATCACTGTTCGCTCCCGCGCAAAAGACGGAGTACTTACCGTCTTCGCCTACGATTCCGGAAAGTTTTGTCCCGCCCACAGCGGTATGAGTCACGTGCCCGTCAGAAACCCGAAGCGACGCTCCACAAATGCTCGAATCAATGGTCGAGACTCCCACCGCGTAGACGGCTTTCGAGCCCTCTTCCAAGCATACTCTCTGTAAATGACATTTTTCGTTTGTTTCCGTCGCGATAGCTTCGGCCACGTTCGCCTTCCACTGCGTCACGCCGTCGGCGAGAGATCGTAACGTCACCGTACCTTTTGCGAGCACTAAGAAATCGTGGACTGTATCACCATCGACATCTTTGCCCAGAGGTAAGATGTCGATACCCAAGTCTTTTGCTGACTCCAAGTATAACTCCTCAGAAGCTGCGGCTTCGGTGTATGCGATGGTCTCCCATATCATAGAGCCGTCCTCGATATCGAGCGCTCTGATGAACTTCCCACTCGATGACTGCACGAGCAAGAATTTTTGTTCGTCCCTCGTATGTGTTGTCGCGGAGACGAGCGAAGCGTAATCGACCGCATCGGACTCATCCAACGTAGCTCGCCACTCTATGGTACCATCTTTCTGATCGAGAGCGGCGATTATGTTCGAATCTTGCGTCGTGACCAAAACCTTATTCCGATCGTTTTCCCCGGTGAGAAACGAAACGAAACGAACGTCGCCGACGAATTTCAAGTGCCAGTCGTACGTGCCGAGTTGGTCTTCGCGCAAAGCGTTCGATGTGTTCACTAAGACTCCGCATAGGAATAAGACGACCGATGCGATGTTCATCGAAAAGTTGAGGCTTTTTTTGCGCTTGGCCGCCGATGCTTTTGCTCTCATATCAACGACGAAAGTTATTGTGATGATGTGTCTTTCGCCTCCAGTGAGTGAGGAGTGAAATATTCTTGAGAAAGAAGACGAAAAAGAAAGAAAATCGACACGTGGTGTTGGTGTTGGTGTTTTGAATTATTAGGGGATTTGCTGCTTCAAAGAAAAAAGCGTTGAAAAACATCATCATCACGCGACGTAATCACAATCAGCAAGGAAAGATCTTTCCTCTCTCTCTCTCTCTCACTTCTCTCTCGTTTCTCTCTTTACGTGTGTGTGCGTGCGTGTCGATAAAAAAAGAAGGCAATGGGAGGCACGTATTCCGAGGGGTTCTCTCAAACCGACGGGTGGAAATTGGGAGTGCTCTTTCTTCTCTTTGTCGTCATCTCGTACGCGTTCATCGAATTCAACGCGAGGCTAGAGAATTATTTAAAAGAGAAGAAGCTGAGAGCGTTGCGGCACGTTTTGCATAAACTGCAGCACGAGATTATGCTTTTAGGATTCATATCTCTCTCGCTCATCGCGCTGCAGGAACCTCTACTGAAAATTTGCGTCAGTGGGGAAAGTTCGTCGGCGGAGCAATACACGCACGATTGCGGCGAAGGCAAGAAGCCATTCTGGTCGGCGACTACGATTCATCAGACGCACATTTTCATCTTCATTCTAGCGGTAACGCACGTGGCGTACATCTCACTATCTATGCTCGTCTGCATTCTTAAATTGAACTCGTGGAAGAAGTGGGAAACTGGCGACCACGATATCGTGCCGTTGAATCCCCACATCAATCCGAGACTGGTCATTGATGCGAATTTATTAGTGCTTATATGGAGAGCATTTTGGGCGCAATTTCGATTCTCGGTCAACCGAGAGGTGTATCTTTCGTTGCGAAGACTTTTTGTCGAACGCCTAGGCACGCCGGACGACTTTCATTTCCACGATTTTTTGGTAGAGGCAATGGAGGAAGATTTCGCGAGCATCATTGATACTAAAGTTTTCATGTGGGTTTTAGCCGCTTTATGGGTCACTGTACCAAGATATGTCTTCTTACCTGGAGGGATCGCCGCGTTAGCGATCATGCTTTTCGTGGGAACGATGTTAGAAGCCGTAAATATTAGATTAGCTCAAGCAGCCTACGAAAGATTCGTAGGCGAAGCTGCTCAAACGTCCAAAACTCTGCGCGAAAACGGAGAAGACGAAGGCGAGACCGAGTACACCGACGATAATAATTATACTCCAGCAGAGTTGAAGAATAAAAAGAAGAATGTAACAGATGCTGCAGAAAATGGGACGCAACTTTCGGGAGGCATGCGAACGATAGCGGAGGAAGAGGAGAAAACAGCAAAGCCTCAAACGTTGCCAAGCAAAAGTACTTTCAGCAGTCTCCGCGACAGAGCCGGTGATTTTTTCAAAGGTGTTAAAGATAAAGTCTCGATGCACGCAACTAAAGAGTTAACGAGTGAAGAACGCTCGAAGAAACGGCGAGCGTTGCGGGCAGAAATTGATTCGAAAAATTATTTTTGGCGCGGAAGACCTCAGATTTTACTCACAATCTTCCAATATGTTTTGTTTGAAAACGCCATGTCGCTTGCAATGTTAGTTTTCTCGGCTTGGCAGGATCCGGATTGGTTATCACAGAATGCAAATGTGCAAGCGAATGCGTCTATTTTGCTTTTCATAGTCGATATTATTGTTCTTTTGCATTCCGCGTATTTCATCTTGCCGGTGTATGCGATATCCTCGGTAGTCGGAACGCACTGTTCGATGTCTTTGGTTGAATATGCTAAAAAAATGGGCATTTCGAACGAGCGCGCCGTGGAAGCGTACCGTCGTCGGGCTGACTTTAAGAAAGATGACGCCGATAACTATATGTACGACTCCTCTGGAACGCAAACACCAGATTTTGATGATGTTTTAAAAGCAGCGTCATCGATGTCATCGCCGCAATCGCAGACGAAAACGAAATCGCAGAAAGCTCCGGAATTTTTATCGCATTTTGTTGGTGTTCCAACAGATAAATCTTTGACGAGACGTAACGAAGTTCCAGTCGCTCCGTTTGATCATTCACTGGATAACGAGCGGTCAATGACGGCTTTGCTCGGTGCGATTCTAACGAAACAAATGCGTGAAATTCGTGCGAAAGAAGCTGCGCGTGCGGCGCAGAAGCATAAACCGAGACCACATTCCAATTCACCTTTAGCTGCACTTAAACGTACAATGTCTGGAAGAACGCTGAATTTAGGACTAGAAGAGATGACAGATTCACAGCAACTGCCAAGCAGCAGTCGATTTCGAGGCGAACCGCTCGCTTCTCCGACGTGGTCGGTTTCCGAGCGAGCAAAGCAAAAAGAAAAGGACGAACAAGAGGAAGTAGCATCCCCAGAATCAAAGGAGACGCCATCGACTGCGCCAAAAGGTCGCATGGTATCCTCAATGCGAGCAGTGCCATCTTTGAAAGACGTGTTCCGATTCACAGAGCAGCAGCCATCGCGTACGCGTACGAGTTTTAGCGAAGAGACTAGGGATGAACAACATCCACAACAAGAAGTAAAGACAGAGCTGGAGGAAGTCGTCGTTGAACAACAGCAAAAGCGGAAAATTAGTCTGGACATTATGAGAAAGACAAGTATCGATGAAGAAAGGGAGACTACGAAGAACCTGGACGACGATGGTGACGAAGAAGAAACCAGTAAACGATCAATCAAGGATATATTTCCAATGTAATTTAGTTCTCATAGAGTTACTGTATGTATTTGATGATATTAAAAAGTAGTGTCTGTGTGTGCGTTTGATGTACAAAAAAGATGCGCGTCTCTCTTCTTTCTCTTTTCTCGCCGCGTGCCGGATCGTTGACCACCTCCCTCAGTTTTCGTCATCCGCAGCGTACGCACGTTTGGCTTTCAATGCAAGCTCCCCACCGCACAATTCTAAAACTTCGCGCCACAATGGCTTCGGGAGGGCTATGACAGGTTTGAGCGCGATTTGTCTAGAGCATGCAACTGGGTACCACACGCCGCGGGCACACTCGTCTTCGAGTTGGCCAGGAGCCCATCCACAGTAGCGAGCAAAGAATTTGAACTCGCGCGGGTCCTTCTTCCCTTCCTTCACGAGCCTCCCGGCATCGTTGAATCCACCAATGAAGACACCTGGGGAGACTTCCTCGGCGTCCGCAACATCGGGGGAACCGTGCAGGAACGATACCGTGCCATCCCCTACGTCGCCTCCGAAATACAACGCGTTTTCGCTAAACGGTCCGTTTTCGTCGTTGACAACGTCTGCCATTTTGTACATCGTCGGTCTGTTCAGTATGACGCCCATTGATCCGTCTTTAGAGTGTTCCAGCAATAAAATGACGCACTGGTTAAAATATTGCTGCGAAGTTACGAAATCGTCCGTGGCGGCAACTATCAACGAACCTTTCTCCGGCTTGGCGATGACGTGCGCCCAAGCTTTGTCTTTCGCGAGTCCCGGGTTTTGTGTTTTAAGTAACTCCAAATTCGCCTCCGTCGCTTCTCTTTCGCGTCTATCGCGTTCTTCCTGGCTTTCAATTTTAGCGTTATCAATCGCATCATCGATGATACCGGATCCAGATTTCGTCGTTTTGCGTTTCTCTTTTTCTTGGTTGTTCGTCCCTCCTTCTCCTCCTGCTTGCATCTGCTGTTGCAACTGTTCCACGTCGATTTGTTCGTCCGGAAGTTCCGCCGTAGCTTGCGAAGCGACGAGCTTTGCCCGAAACTCTCTCCAATCACCATCCAACGCAGGTGCCACGTCGTCCTT
>Ga0182090_1364040_pt1 | contig 13342 bp, 8 predicted proteins | sample 041ome_24_FD_127767 | JGI IMG/M metagenome (GOLD analysis project Ga0182090, IMG submission 127767) | Metatranscriptome of coastal salt marsh microbial communities from the Groves Creek Marsh, Georgia, USA - 041408BS metaT (Metagenome... | ecosystem: Environmental > Aquatic > Marine > Intertidal... | reverse complement strand
TGCGTCTGCCCGATGGTGGCCACGGCCTCAATGGCTACAAGGGCTCATCCTGGGATGCCTGGCAGAGCGGGGCGATCACCTGGCTGCGGGAGCGGGGCATGATCCCCACACCGTGACTGGCCTCCACACCGCACCTTAAGTAATGCAGTGGCTTTCTGTTCCGGCATCGGTCACAGAGGCGGGCGACTGCTTGGCAGAGGCTGGTGCTCAGAATCGAGCCGGAGCGTAGGGAGCCGCGTCGAGAAAGGGCTCGCGTCCGGCAACGAAGTCAGCCACGAGGCGACCTGTCGCTGCTGCGAGCGTGACGCCGATCATGTTGTGGCCGGTCGCCAGATAGCCTCTGGCAAGACCGGGTACTGGCCCAATAATCGGCAGGCTGTCCCAGGTCATCGGCCGCCAGCCATACCAGGTCTCTTCGGCAGGAGCCTCCACGCTGGCCACAAGGTAGCGGCGGGCAGCACTGCGAAGCTGGTCGAGTCGGCGGCTGGGAATGGTCGTGTCGTAGCCGGCAAACTCCATCATTGATCCCAGCCGCAGATCCCGTTCAAACGGCGATACACCCACCTTCTGTTCTGGAAACAGGATCGGATGGTCGGGGCAGTGCTCCGGCCGTGGCATTGTCAGTGAGTAGCCCTTGCCCGGCTCGATCGGGATCGAGATGCCCAGCTGCTTCGACCAGAGCGTGCTGCGAGCGCCCAGGGCAAACACGTAGTGATCCGCAGCGAGCATGCCCTCTGAGGTCGCCAGGCCGACGATCCGCTGGCCTTCGCGATGCACCTTCTCAAGCGAGCACCGCTCACGAAACACAACGCCTCGCTGCCTGAGTCTCTCGGTCCAGCTCGTGGTGAGCCTGTCGGGCCTGACAGATGCGTCCCCCGGATAGTGAAAGCCGCCGGCGAGGCCCGGCTTGAGCCCTGGATCAAAGTCGGTCAGCTCTGCGGAAGAGAGCCGCGTTGCCCAGAGTCCAAAGTGTTCGCCAAGCAGACGGTCTTCAGCCGCAAAGGCCTCCAGCGGCCCCTGGTTTTCAAACACATACAAGAGGCCCTTGTCTTCCCACTCGCAGTCGAGCTGCTCCGTGGCAACCAAGGATCGGTATTCCGCCATCGAGGCATTCAGAATCGCCTGGAGATGCTTTCCCGCAGAGAGCACCTGGCGGTGGGTGCACCGCGCAGCAAACTGCAGCATCCACCGGGCGAGTGCCGGGCTGAACCTGGGCTTCACGCGAAAGGGCGACTGGGGATTGAAGAGCGACTTCAGAGCGACCTTCATCGCTCCCGGCTCGGTCAACGGCGCGACATGGCTTGGGCAGATGTAGCCGCAGTTGCCATGAGAACACTCACCGCCAATGGCACCCTGATCAATGACGGTGACCTCGAATCCCGCCTCCCGCAGGTAGTGGCTGCAGGCAATGCCCACGATCCCACCACCCGCCACGATCACCGATCCTGCCGCACCGCTCATCGGCCCATTCCTTCGCGAAACGGATCACCTGGCTGGCGAATAAAAAAGCCTTCCGCTGTCACAAAGGCCTCGCCGGTAATCGTAGGAATCACCTTCCCCTCGCCAACTGGCTGATACCGGCCCTCAAACCGTCCACCGAGCACGCTCTCCTGCACCCAGGTCTCCCCAGGCGCAAGCTTCCCATCTGCGGCAAGGCAGGCGAGTTTGGCGCTCGTGCCAGTGCCACAAGGCGATCGGTCGAAGGCACCTCCAGGGCAGAACACAAAGTTGCGAATATGCACGCCTGGAGTGTCGCTATGCTCGAAAAACTCAATGTGGTCGATCTCACCGTCGGCTGCCCCGGTGATCCCCGTCCGCTCAAGCTCCCGTCGCACACGAGCCGCAGCATCAAGCAGTTGCGGGATGTGCTCCGGGCGGATCGGGCAGGGTGCGTCCTCAGAGAGGAAAAACCAGTTGCCACCCCAGGCGATGTCGCCGGTGATCGTTCCGAGCCCTTCAACCTCCACCGCGACTTTTTTTCGATGGCGAAAGCTCGGCACGTTCTCAATCGCCACGCGGTGCGGTGAGAGCAGCGCCACATCGACTGGCCCAACCGGGGTCTCAAAACGATGCTGGCCCAGGCCGATGCGTCCCATCGCATGCAGCGAGACGGCGACGCCGATCGTGCCATGGCCGCACATGCCGAGGATCCCGGTGTTGTTGATGAAGATCACCCCACAGGCGGCGGTGGGGTCTTCCGCCTCGCAGAGAACAGCACCCACAATCGCCTCATGGCCTCGTGGCTCGAGGATCACGCAGCGGCGCAGCCAGTCATGCTCGCGGAGCCGATCCCGCTGCTTGGCCACTGAGCCGCCTCCGAGATCGGGGCCCCCTGAAAGGATCAACCGAGTCGGCTCCCCTGCGGTGTGGCTGTCGACGTAGGCGATCCGCTCACAGGAGGACTGCACACTGAAGTCAGCGGTGCTCATACCTTCCCCGGCCAGGCGTCCCACCAGGTGCGAAACTGCCGCCATTGCTCTTCAAGAAAGCCCTTTTGAGATGGGCTGAGGGCGTCGCTTGGGTTGAGCTGGCAGGCGTAGTCAGCATGCCCCTCCAGCACCATCAGCTGCTTGTAGTAGAGAACAAGGTCTGGCCCTTCGTCGTAGGTCGAGAGCACCGCCAGCGCCGCATCGAGTTCGGCTGCTAGCCGGCGGGCCTCGACGTCTCCAGCCGCCGCCTGCCGGCAGAGTTCGAACAGCCTCAGCACCTCGCGGGGCAGCGCATTGCCCACACCGGTGATCGCCCCCACCGCACCACACCGCACCACGCCATGAAAGACCTGCGTGTCGACTCCCACCATGAGCGCCAGGCTCTCGTCACCGCTAGTGATGTGCTCTGCGGCATAGGTCAGCGATGCCGCCCCGCCAAACTCCTTGAAGCCCACGAGGTTGGGAAACTCGCTCCGCAGCTCAAAGAAGAGGTCGGCCTTGGTTTCAAAGCCGTAGTAGGGGCTGTTGTAGATCACTGCGGGCAGGCCTGCGGCGGCCTTGAGGATCCCAGCAAAGTGGTGCTTCTGGGCAGCAGACGACGTGCCACGGGAGAGCACCCGAGGGATCACCATCAGCCCTGCCGCGCCGACTTCTGCCGCGTGTGCCGCGTGCGCAGCTGCCGTCTGCGGATTCTGCGCCCCCGTTCCGACGATCACGGGAATGCCCGCTTCGGTCAGCCGCCGCACGCCTTCCTGTCGCTGGGCGTCGGTGAGCAGCGGCCAGTCGCCCATCGAGCCGCAGTAGATCACCGCCGACATGCCGGAGTCGATCAGCTGCTTGGCTGTCGACACCAAGACATCGTGGAGCAGTTCTCCCTGCGTGTCGCAGGGGGTCATCAGGGCGGGCATGCAGCCTTGGAAAATATTCATGACGGAAACATAGGACCGCAGCCACATCTTTCGCAAGCGGCGGTCGCAAACTGCTCAACGTTCGCAGCTGCCGAGTACCCGCCTCCACACAGTTGCAGGGCCTTTTGTCGCGGGTTTAAGTTGCCACTGGCAATGAGAGGGAGTTCCGGGGGAACTCTCTCAATGGTTCTCTTTCTCTTGCGATTGGGAGAGACTGGCCATGGGTATTCTTCCCGCCTGTCAGCAGACGAGTGAAGATGCGATCGATGCGCAGGTCGAGTTGCCTCCAGAGCGGTCTTCGGACCTGCTTCCGGAGCTCTATACAGAACTCCGAGAACTCGCAGCGTCACGCCTTGCTCGAGAAAACGACTGCATCACCTTGCAGGCAACAGATCTCGTCCATGAGGCCTACCTTCGCATCGCTGGTCGCCACGAGGAATCGCGTTGGAACAGCAAAGGTCATTTTTTCGGCGCCGCCTCTCTCGCGATGCGGCGAATTCTGATTGAACGCGCCCGACGAAGAATATCTCAGGGCATTCATGTGCAGCAGCGGCCTTGCGAACTCTTTCAACTCGGTTTGCTGGCGGGTGAAGACACAACTGACTGCGATCCACTCGACCTCCTCGCGCTTAACGACGCTCTTGAGCAGCTGGAAGCTTCCAACCCTCGGTGTGCGAAACTGGTCGAACTCCGATTTTTTGCAGGCTTGTCGAATCGGCTCGCCGCCGAAGTATTGGGCATCTCCACGTCGACAGCTGACGAGGACTGGCGGTACGCCAAAGCATGGCTGCGGGTCGCCATCGACGAGGGTGTGCCAATACCTCCCCGGCTCACGAGCAACCGCTCGCGTGGTCTCCCACACAGCCGGCTCCCCGTCCCGCGGTGACACCATCTCGATGGCACTGGGAAACATCTTCGTCTCTGGGTAGTTCTTCATTTTTATTCGCACAGGAAGCCAGATACCCAAGTCCACAGCGCACCTGTGACCGTCGGTTTTTCTAGCCGTCCCCAGCCGGCAGATGAACCTCCGGATCCCACAGCGGTCGCCTCAGGGTGAGAGCCATGACCTGTGAGAAAGAAGCCCAACTCTTTCGCATCGCTGTAACCCTGGAATCTGCCGAACTGCGGCAGGCCTATCTCAGACAAAGCTGTGAGGGCAATCCGTCTCTGCGTCTGCGTTTAGAGCGTCTTCTTGCCGCGGATAGCAGGCAGAGAAACGACCTGCTGAGCCTGGCCGACAGCGAAGAGACGCCAGAACCCACCGGCAATGCAGATTGTTTTCCGCGGGTGATGGGATATCGAATCCTCGAACGACTCGGCGAGGGAGGTTCCGCGACCGTTTACAAAGCCGAAAAAAAGGGATCGCTTCGGCAGCCAGTGGCGCTGAAAATTCTCAAAACCTCTCTTGCGGATGAAAAGGCTGCATTTCGTTTTTCCATCGAGCAAAGCACACTCGCCACACTCAACCACCCATACGTCGCCGCCGCCCATGCTGCAGGCGAGTCTGAAGAAGGCTTCCCTTATGTGGTGATCGAGTACGTCGATGGCCTGCCGATCACCGTCTACTGCGACGATCGCGAGCTCTCCCTGAGAGACCGTCTGAACCTTTTCTGCCTTGTCTGCGAAGGCGTCCAGCACGCCCACTACAAAGGCATCATTCACCGTGACCTCAAGCCATCAAACATTCTCATTCAGGAGATCGATCACCGCCCACAACCAAAAATCATCGACTTTGGAATCGCAAAAACTGTCGTCCCACAGAGTCTCTCGTCCCGCCACGCGACACGCGATTGCGAGCTGCTGGGAACGCTTGAGTACATGAGCCCGGAACAGTTGAGTGGTCAACAGCAGACCGTTGATACGCGAAGCGACATCTACGCACTCGGCGTGGTGCTTCACGAACTTCTCACTGGACGGGTTCCTTTTGCGGAGCAGCTCGCTGCATGCCCCTCGCTTGAACACATGCTGTCGATGATCCGCACACAGCTTCCTCCGAAGGCCAGCGACTCGCTCCCAACCGGTCCCTCTGCAGCGACGACGGCCGCGTCACGTTCCACAACGCTTTCTGAACTCACGCGAACACTCCGCAAGGATGTCGACTGCATTGTGGCCCATGCACTCGAAAAACACCGCGACGATCGCTACTCCTCCGCGAACTCCCTGCGAGACGACATCACCCGATACCTCCAGCATCAGCCAATTCTTGCGAGACCGCCTCATTTCTTGCGGCGACTGATACTGGCAGCGGAGCGCAACGAGTCACGCATTCGCCGATCGGCTTTCATCACGGGGTTCCTTGCCATATTCACCGTGGCCCTCCTTCTCTGGCAAAGTCACCATCGAGCGAATCTCCTCGAAGAGCAGCAGCAGCAGCAGGTGTACGTAAGAACGGAAGTTCTCCCGTCCATTGCCGCCCTCAGCAGAGACGGCAAGAACCTGTCTGCATTTCTACAAGCGCGTGAGGTGCAACCATTTCTCGCGAACGATGCTGCGTTTCAACGTCTCTGGCAACAACTGCATATCACGGCGTCCTCAGAGGCCGTTGAAACTGGCACCGCCGTGAGTGTTCGCAACACCTGGGATCCGGAGGGGCATTGGCATCTTCTCGCTCGCGCTCCGTTTCAAGACATTCCACTGCCCTCTGGGCCTCTCCGAGTTCGACTCGACAGGCCTGGCTTTGTCAGCCGGGAACTTCAGTTGCATCTCCCGACTGCCTTCTCTTCGCCTGCAGCCTGCAGACTCATTGCTCAGCCTGATGACCGCGCAGGATCAGTCTGGATACCTGGCAACACCACCGCTGGGTCTGGACTGACACCACCGATCAATGCCGCCTTTTGGCTCGATCGAACGGAAGTCTCCAACGCAGACTATCTCGAGTTCGTGCAGGCAGGCGGGTATGAGAACCCGACATTTTGGCAGACGACTCTCTTTGTCCGTGATGATGCCCCCCTCACGTTTGCCGAGGCCATGAGCCTTTTTGTTGACCAGACTGGCCGCCCCGGCCCATCCACCTGGCGGAACGGCACGTTTCCAAATCATGCCGGTGCGTTTCCCGTCAGCGGTGTCAGCTGGTTTGAGGCCGCTGCATATGCCAGCTACCGAGCCGCCTCCCTGCCAACAGTTCACCACTGGGAGTGGGCGGCAAGCACGGATCAGCCCGGCATTGTGGCCGCCCAAGGAAATCACATGAGCGGACAGCCAGCCCCATGTGGCACCACTGATGCAGTGGGGCGGTTTGATGCCCGTGAACTTGCCGGCAACGTCCGCGAGTGGTGTTGGAATGCCGATGAGGCCGGCCAACGATACAGCATGGGAGGGGACTACCTCTCCCCGGCATACGCATTTACAAGCCGGCTCGCACTGTCACCTTGGGACCGCTCTCCGCAGAACGGCTTCCGCTGCATGCAACCGGCTGAAGGGGCTGGTGACAACGCGCTCCTGAACACCGTACCGAACGGCCGCCAAATCATTTTTGAACAGCCCCGCATCCCGTTCGAACAACTCGAACGTTGGTATACCTACGATCGCCACACGCCGCTCGATCCGATGGTTGTCCGCGAGGCGACTGCGTTGGCCGAGCGGCCCCAACTGCAGCACGAGATTGTCGAGATCACCACCGCATATGGCGACGGACGGTTTCAGCTGCATCTTCTGTTCCCGCAAGGCCTCCAGGGCCCTGCAGAGACCATTGTTTTTGCCCCGGGCATCAACGCATGGAACTCGGGTGGACCATTTCGATTTCAGAACAGTCCCTACTACTTCCCGTTGGCCGAACATGGACGAATCATCTGCTTTCCAGTTTACGAGGGCACTTTTGATCGCTGGCCAGGCAAGACCCTCCAGCAGCAGTTTCGCGAACACCCCATCGCTGCCCGAGATGACTACCTACGTGTGAGTAAAGATATTTCCCGTGCCGTTGACTATCTGCTCACACGCCCGGATGTCTCTGCTGAAAAGCTGATTTACTTTGGGCTGAGCAATGGCGCGCAGCGGGGGCCCATGTTGCTCAGCACGGATTCCAGACTGCAGGCAGGCATTCTGTTTGCTGGTGGCTACTCGGGCTGGCACATGAGCCATCCCGAAATCCATCTCTATCAGTTCACGCCCCACGTGACGCAGCCAATCTTGATGATCAACGGAGCAGATGACCATGTGTATCCAGTGAACTCTTCACAGAAGCCGATGTTTTTAGACCTCGGGAGCGATCAGAAGGATCATGTCCTACTCGCAGGCGGCCACCTGCCACCGGCCGAGGAAGTTTGTGAAGTGATCGAACAGTGGCTCACCGATCGATTCGCATCCGAATCCCCGACAAGGTGAAGCAGGCAAAACCACCGCAAACAGCCGTTCCCTCACCAGCGGATGCTGCCTCGCCGCGATGACACTTCGGCTACAGCCTCCGCTCCGATCAAAAAAACCGGCATCTCATCGGGCAGTTTTCTTCGCGGTGACGCACTGGGTTGATGTCTGACTCTTTGCAGTCCCCATCCATTTGCAGTTCCCATCCAGTTGGACGGTCATTTTTTTACCAAGGAGTTGGAGCATGACGCGGTTTTTTCTCATCCTCATGGGGTGTTTCGTCCTGGTCGCTGGGCAGGTGCGTGCTGCTGAAGAAGCCGGCGTGCTTCCAGCAGACGTGCGTGAAGCCATGAACTTTCTTGTTGGAGAATGGACCTTCACCGTTGTCGAAAATGGTGAAGAACAGCAGGGACACTACGCCGCCCGATGGGCTGAGGGTGGCGACTGCCTTCACCTCACGTTCCGCACACCGACTCATCGGGATACGGGGCTGGGCAGCTGGGATCCGTCAACGGGCGAACTGGTTGAAAACTGGTATGGCCCCACGGCCGGTCGCCTCGAAATCCGCTATCAGATCACGTCCGCAACAACATGGACTGGAACCACAAGAGCCTCCAAACCTGACGGGAAGGTCGTAGAAGGCACCTGTGAACTGCAGCGGACAGACGCGAATGGCTTTGTCTACCGCGGCACATCGGCGACCGAGACCATACACATCACCAACTCGCGGGTTCTGCCCGCTGAGAATTCGGCAGCTGCCCGCGTGGCTGTCCTGAAAGCCTTTGTGGGCACATGGGAAGCGAATCTACCGAACGGGGGAACACGGCAGTGGTCCTTTGGATGGAGCCCAGAGCATCTGTTTCTCAACAATCGGATGGTGAGCCGCGACGCGAATGGAGACCCAACGTTCATTCTCAACGGCACGATCGGCTGGGACGCCGCGAACGAACAGCTCACGAACTGGTGTGTCGATGCGCTGGGGGAGCAGATGACCTTTGTCTGGAAAGCAACAAACACCGCCCAGTGGAATGTGTCTTCTCCACAGAATGGAGCGACCTGGGAGTTCACCCCCACAGCCGACACCATGACATGGGTTCACAGCGATGAAAGGCTGACCTTCAAGAAGCGTTAGGCCTGCTGCTGCAGATCTCCCTTCAGCCGAACGCCCAGCACGCCCCCTTTTTTATCCCCGTCAGACTGGAGGCTCTCATGCACTCTTCAGTTCCGCGTTACTGTCTGTTGCTTGCCGCAACTGTTCTTTCCTGCTGGTCTCTGACGGCCTGTACACCAGCGATCGCCCAAGACGCCGGGACAGCAGAAGGGCTCGACGCCCAGTGGGCGGAACTGGAAGGCGATTGGATCTGCTACCGCGGAAATGGCTTCGCGATCAAGCGAATCTCCCGCGACGAAGAGACCTACGAGATGTTTCTCCGCGATGGATCCCAGCTCAACACGTTCACCAATCGCATGGAGTTGTCTCAGAATGATGACGACGTGAACGTGTTCACCAAATACCTCGAGGATGGTTCGGTTGGATACCAGGGCATCTATAAGGTGCGGCAGGACGTGTTCTATGAGGTCGCCAACACGTTCCGGGCAGACACAAACCAGATACCGAAAGTTTTTGAGTACCGTCGGCTCGATGCCCCAATCGAGCAGTGGCTCGCGGCCGCCCGTGAAGGAGACACTGAAAAACTTTCGGAAATGCTCGATGGCGGCTTTGACATCAACGCAACCGCTCCAGATTCCCCAACGGCCCTGACGGCTGCCTCCTCCACTGGCAACACCGAAACTGTTGCCTTTTTGCTTGAGCATGGAGCCAAACTCGACGAGCCCTCCATGTTGTGGGACACGTTCCCGATCTTGGAAGCCGCAGCTTTTGGACACATCGATACCGTCACCTTCCTACTCTCCCACGGTTCAACGCTTGAGACGACGCACAACTTTGGCATGAACTCACTTCACGAGGCGGCGTACTGGAACAAGCCTGAGATGGCAGCATTTCTGATCGAACGAGGCGCTGATCTCGAAGCAAAGAACATGTGGGACGCAACGCCTCTCCACATCGCGATCCTTCGCGGCCAGGATCCGAACTCTGACGAAGCGTCACGCCTTCCTCTGATCAGCGTTTTGCTGGAACATGGGGCTTCACGCACCGCAAAAACAGACCAGGGCGAAACCGCCCTCGACATCGCCCAGCGGCTTGAGATGGATTCGGTGGTGAAGCTGCTCTCGAACGATCCACCTCGCTGAACGCAGGCCACGGCCAGGAAACCTGCGGCGGTTTCAAGCAGCCTTCGGGCTGAAGGCTCGCGCACCGTTTCTGCATTGACACTTGGAAAAGGCCATGGAGGGCTCTTTTCTTCAGAGAACTAGACCTCGTCCACGGTGCCGGTGCTGTCGGCAAAGCGGTGTGTCTCCACGCCGAGCCGCTGCAGCATCGTGACAAACAGGTTGGACAGGGGCACGTCCTCGCGGAGCTGCTCCTCCTGCCAGGGCTCGGTGCCGCCGTCCCAGGCCCCGCCCTGCACCTGATCACCAGCGCGGTTGAGGTACTGGCCGTGACGGAAGCCCATCGAGCGACCTCCAGCCAGGATCAGCGGGTAGTTGCGGGACAGATGGAAGGCGCTCGATGCCGAGCCGAAGAGCACCAGCGTGTTGTCGAGCATAGTGCCCGAGCCGGCGGGCTCAGGCGTGGCGTCGAGTTTGCCGAGAAAGCGGCCGATCTGCTCGCTGATGAAGCGGCAGTAGGTGCCAAAGTTTTTCCAGCCGTCCGGCTGCTTCGTCTCGTGGGAGAGCTGGTGGGTGAGGTGGAAGCCCACGGCTCGGGCCAGGTAGTCGCTGACGCCAATCCCGTTCTCGCGACCGAGCTGATAGGTCGCCACCCGCGTGGAATCGGTGAGAAACGCGAGGTGCAACAGATCAAACATCGTCTCCAGATACGTCTGCGGCTTCTCTGGGGTGATATTGAGCGTGAGGTGATCCACGTCGACCTGGGGCAAGGGGATATCGAGCCACTCGCGAGCCTTGGCGACCTTCAGCTCCGTCTCGCGAACGCTCTCCAGATACGCATCCACCGCCTGCTGGTCGTCAGTCGGGATCTCTCGCTTGAGTGCCCGGGCGTCCTCAAGCAGGTCGTCCAGCACGCTCTGGCTCATCGCCAGCCGCCGCGACGCCTGGGCATCCTGTTTGACAAACAGCATGTCGAAGATCTGCTTGGGCCGATGCTCAGCCGGGATCGGCCGGCCGCTGGCAGTGAAGGAGAGGGTGTGGGCGCCGCGGGAGGTGCCGGTGCCCCCGTCGGTGGAAAGCACGAGCGATGCCAGCCGGGTACGGTCGCCCACGTGCGCGGCAAACACCTGATCAAGGGAGATCGCGTTGGCGTAGTCGCCCCCGCCACCGGTGGCCGCACCGGTGAGAAACTGATCGGCGTTGCAGTGGCCGTGGATGCTGCGGGCGTGGGGATGGGAGAATCCGGAGAGCACGGTCAGCTGCTGCCGCAGCGGCTCCAGCGGATCGAGGCATTTCGTGAAGGTGAACTCGCTACCAGCTCCATGCGGAAACCACGACCAGTCGTGGTGGGCCGGATCTTCCCGCAGCGGCATTGGTACGCCATCGGGCATGTAGAAGCAGGCCAGCCGCCGCATCGGTTCGGCGGCTGCCGTCGCCGCATGCAGCGGTGCAGCCGCCTCAAGCCAGGGAAGCGCAAGCGCCACTCCCGTGCCTCGCAGGAATCGCCGCCGGTTCACGCGTGCAATCTCGACAGCCATCGGCCTCTCCTTGTTGCAGAGGAGCATCCAGCCGTACTCCCGCTACGGAGCACGAAACAGGTCGCTCTCCACAATCGCTTCAATCATCGTAGCAAGGCCATCCCCCCGCTCGTCGAGCTCGCTGGCGATCGCCTCCACCTGGGCATGATCGGCAAACGTCAGCGGCCGGCCTACCGCAAACTGGGCGAGCTTACGGATCATCGCGCGGCGAAACTGGCTGGCTCGGGTTTCCAGCAGATACCGCTTGAGCCCCTCGATACCCGCAAGCTGCTGGCCATTGAAGAGAGTGCTGGTGGCGTCCACCGGCTGCCCATCGATCTCTTCTCGCCAGCTGCCGATCGCATCGTAGTTTTCCAGCGCGATGCCCCAGGGATCGATCCGCTCATGGCAGGAGCGGCAAGCGGCCTGGCTGCGATGATCGAGCAGCCGCTCTTTGAGGCTCAGCTTGGCAATCTCGGGATCGGCCAGGTCGATGCGTGGCACCGCTGGAGGCGGTGGCGGTGGCGGATCGTCGAGCAGCCGCTCGAGTAGCCACACACCTCGCTTGAGCGGGTGAGAATCGACGCCGTCGGCATTCATGGCCAAGAGCCCTGCATGCGTCAGCAGGCCACCGCGGCGGGGATCATTCGCAAGGGCCACTCGGCGAAACTCGTTGCCCACGACATCGGGAATGCGATAGTGCCGCGCCAGCCGTTCGTTGACGAGCACGTAGTCGGCATCAAGCAGCTCCAGCACACTCCCGTTCTCACGGAGCAGTTCTTCAAAAAAAGCTGTCGGCTCCTCCTGCATCGCCTCGGCGAGCAGCGGGCTGAAAGCCGGATAACGACCGCGGTCGACCTCGAGATAGTCGAGCCGGTCGAGGCCCAGCCACTGCCTGGTGAACTGCTCGGCAAAACGGCGGCTGCGGGCGTCCGACAAGAGCCGGGCAGCCTCGGCAGCGAGCACTCCCGGCTGCTCAAGCGATCCATCGGTCTGCCGAGCCCGCAGGGTCTCATCTGGCAGGCTGCACCAGAGAAATGTCGAGAGCCGCGTGGCCAGCTCAGACGAAGAGAGCCGCTCGGGGCCGCTGAGGGTGAGGAAGTGCGGCGAGGCGATGACGGCTGCGTAGGTTTCTAGGAGTGCTTCTTGGAAGTCTTCCGCCTGAGGCCGCAGCGATGCCAGCAGCGCGAGCTTGCGGTCGACCTCATCATCGCTGACATCTCGCCGCCAGGCCTTCGCCATGAACACAGCGAGCAGCTCGCGGGCGATCACGGGCTCATCGACCGCGGCAATACTCGCGATGTCGTGTCCACCAAAGAGCTGCACATGCGACTGCGGTGGCCATGCGTCATAGACCGGCCCGGCCACTTCGACTGAGTGCACCTGTAGGTCACCAGATCCGACGGAGCTGTTGACGACTCGGAGAAACTCAGAAGGGTTGGGCAGATCACCGAGGGCGTTGATGCCGCGGACATTGTTCCGTGGCAGGATCTCACTGGCCTCAAGCCGCCAGAGGATCGTCTGCGGCGCAGACGGCGGCGACTCAACAACCTCGTCACTCAGGCTGACCCGCACCGCCGCCTGCGAGTCATTGCTCGCCTGCCAGCCAAACTCCAGCTGCACACTCGGCGGTGGCCCTTCGGCTTCTGCTGGTCGCGAGACCCGCAGCCGCACTTCCAGGATCCCAGCTTCGGCCACCCGGTCGCCGAGTTCCACCGTCAGCTTCTGCCGTGGCGGAATCACTGCCACCACGTCGGTGTCGGTTGGTGGCTCTGGCCTGCTGTCTGCTGGGGCCCAGGCATACTTCGCCTCAGGATAGGCCCACTTGATCACAGCAGTGCGACCGCTGGAGAGCTGCCGATAGTAGGGTCGTGGATGGGCAGCGGAGTCGTCGCTCCAGGCCTCGCCGGCCGCCTGCTGCATGGTGATCGACCAGAAGAGCGGCGGCGGCTGCTCA
>Ga0182090_1025828_pt1 | contig 13400 bp, 10 predicted proteins | sample 041ome_24_FD_127767 | JGI IMG/M metagenome (GOLD analysis project Ga0182090, IMG submission 127767) | Metatranscriptome of coastal salt marsh microbial communities from the Groves Creek Marsh, Georgia, USA - 041408BS metaT (Metagenome... | ecosystem: Environmental > Aquatic > Marine > Intertidal... | reverse complement strand
TCATCCGCGATGCGGTGACCTACACTGAGCACGCCCGCAGAAAGACCGTCACCGCCATGGATGTCGTCTACGCGCTCAAGCGCCAAGGCCGCACCTTGTACGGTTTCGGCGGTTAAATGCTTTATCAAAGAGTTTAATCGTGGCTTTCTAGCACTCTCTCGCGTCACTCGAGTCGCGCAAACCATTTGGTGTTCATTCAACACCATCAATGACGACAAGATGACGATGAGGAATATATTATTCATTAGCCTACATACATATAGCTCTCAGTTGTTGTAACTCAACCGTTGTACTATACGCTTTGACTACTACCGCCGCTCGTTGACGACTGTGCAGCAAACTAACACCACCTCGGCGCGTGAAATAATCATCGGGCGTTGACTCACGCGTCATACGGCATATTTGCACGCATGGCGATCGCCGTGCGCGACACCGACGACAGCGCACGGTACGTGCGCTATGCGAACGATCGACCGACGACGGAAGAGCTCGAGCGCGTCGTCGCGCGTGTGCGAGCCTTTGCGCTCGACAATGTCGGTTCGTGTGCCTGGCGCGAACAGCGCGCGGATATCGCGCGTTTACGCGCGTTGGCGTACGACGATGCGTTGAACGATGGGAATGGCGATGATGTTGATAGCGCACATGTCACCGTGGCGCAGACGCTCATACGTGCGCAAAAGCTCGAGACGCTAGTGCGAGAGTTGGTGTGTGCGGAGACTTGGAGAGTCGAGGCTCTGCCACGCGCGCTCGAGCTCGAGCCCACGTTGACGCGAGATGTCGTGATGAATTTCGCACTGTATCTAACAATCTATCATGAGTCGGTACTGTGTAACTTATTAGAGCTCACGGTGTTCGAGCAAGGGGCGTACGAGGATATGAGCGACGACACGGTTGCAGAGTTGGCGGATTACTGCCATCGAGCGCTCGTGCGACTCAACGCATCCACCAAGGCGAACATATTCGTCTTGAACGAGAGTCAGTCACTAGAATCTAAAATCAACGACGTCGAATTTGCTACGTCGCTGTCTGCGCTGGGTATCTTGCGAAGCATTACAGATACGCTGTCAGAACGCACGCTGAGCGTGCAGGCGCGACTGTTGGACTCGTACGACGCGCTCGGCGTGTTGATTCCATTACTCGACGCAAAACCTTGGTTTCGTAGGTGTGCTAAACTAAACTCTGTGCAACAATATAATGATGGAGTGTGGAGTGACGTCAATAAAGCCGACGAGTGGGATAAGACGGTGCGCATTGGCAAGTACGAGGCGCAAGTGTGGCTGGCGACGCATGCGCTCTTGTGCGAACCATCCTGCCGGCGCAAGTATCAGTGGGATGAGACGCGCAAAGCGACAGCATTACGGCTTAGAAAGCATTTAAATGAGTCTAAAATGGATCAGCTCCCTGTTTTACGCGATGTAGCACGCGTACTGGATGAACTGAACGTCAACGCGCCGCAGCAGCCGCAAGACGTAACCCAAGGCCGGTTCATCTTGGAAATCATACCAACGATTCGAGCAGACCTTACTCGAGGCGTTGATTACCATGAGCTCGCACGGCACATTGTGCAAACGCATTTCAATGCGCATTCAAGCGAGCTAAAGCGAGAACTTGCCGCTGATGTCGTCACGGCGTGTGAAATTCTTACTCCGCCAGAGCGTAGAGCTCCGATATCCATCGAAAGCACGCCGAAGACGCAATCATCATCCGTGGTTAAAGTGGCCATCTTACGCGAACGACGCAGTCTAACGTCATCTGAAACGTCATACGATACCGTGTGCGCGCTGGAGTACGGCATCGACGGCGAACCAACCGAGGTTCACACCAAGACATCAAACGCTCGCGGATTGCGTCGGAAACTCAAGCGTCGCGAAGTTGACGTTTTGTGCGAACAGTCGACCGATACGTTTCGCCCATTTGACGGTAAAATTCGCATCACGTACGAATCACAGACTATTTCTTCAATATTGCGTCTCAGACCAGCCATAGATCACGATAAACCAAACATGTGGATCACCGTCGGCTCGCTCAAAACTGATGGTTTCGCCGCGCAGCTCAAGCTCGTCGCGTGCACATCCGACGTCACCTATCGTCTCTCCGATGCATACATCACCATTCGTGCAGATAGATGAGTATTTAAAGACATGTTGGATTAATGTATCAAGTAAATACACATCAATCGCGGATACGTCGCCAATATCTGGCCAACATTGGCCGCTCGCGCGTTTTATTTAACCCACAACACAAATTCTCATTTCCCCCCGGAACTCCGCCGCATTCCACGCCTCCGCGAAGTACCTTCCCGCGATGAAAACGTTGGCATTTATCACAATCATCATCACCGTTTTGGCGCACGCGCCATCACCCGCGCACGCGATGTTTCCGCCCGCGAAAGACAAAGGCCCAGTCGCGCGCGCCGTCAAGACGGATGTCAAGTACATCAAGTGTCAAGTGTGCGAACTCGCCGCCGATGCGGCGTACGAAGAGTACGTCGCGGTCGCCGCCGACAAGGGCAAGAAACTCACCGAGTTAGACGTGCTCGAACGCGTGGAGAAGTTGTGTGATGTGTCCGATAAAGCTGCGGATTGGATCATCAACAAGGATTTGCAAGAGAAAGGAACCAAGCTCAAGGTTGTGGATATGGGCAAAGAAGTCTACGGCAAGTGCGGGGTGGAGTGTAAGACCATCGTCAAGGCGTGCGAAGACGTACTTGGACCGCGCGATACGGACGTGGCGGAATATTTATTAACCACAGCGACGAGTGCTAAGGATGTGCGCGAGTGGCTGTGCCGCGAGGAGACGTCTTCGTGCTCGAGCGCGCCGCCGCCTTTACCGAAAGATCGACCGAAAGGGGAGAAGTTTGTCAAAAGAGAGAAGAAAGATGTTGACATGGAGCGTTTGATGGCGAGCATGCAAGGGATGCCAGGCATGGGTGGCGCACAAATGTTCAACAGAGAAGACATGATGGCGGGCATGGGCGGCATGGGTGGCGACGACGATGACGACGACGAAAACCCATACGGCTCGTTCGATCCTTCGATGATGAGCGATTCAAACGAAGGCATCGGCGCGAAGATCAATGATGTCGCCGCCAAGGCAAAGGATTCTGTGAAGAACGCGTGGGGTGGTGTAAAATCTTTATTCTCCAAAAAGAAAACCGACGAGGAACTCTAATGAGCAAAATATTTTTTTATTTTCATCAGTGCCAATCAATGCAATGAGAATATCGCTTTATTACATAAAACCATACGTTCTAAATCTACGGTCACGGTAGCCATCGTACGTGACTAAACTAAAGCAGCCGCGGCGCCCGTTCGTTCGTGTTGATTACGTTTGCTTTGTCACGCGATGACGACGACATTTCGTCGACGTCCGCCGCGCGCGCTTGTTATACTTTCTCTCTCTCTCTCTCTCTCTCAGTTCTATACTTAATATGCCTCGTCGTCCGAGTCATCCTGTTCACATTTTCCGCACGTGCACACATCCATGGGAAGGTTGTCTTCTTCGTACTCGGTTTGTTTGTACATGCGCGCCTCGTCCTCGGCGAGCGGAGGCGCGACGTCAAAGCTTTCGATGCGACGCGGCGCGCTATACGAGCGACCTTCGCCCGTGCCGAGCTGACCCCAATCACCTCGCCCCCAGACGTACAACTTTGAAACTTTATCGCTCGACTCTTCAACGATGGCACCCGTGTGATTGTGACCAGCAGCCACCGCGACGACGTTTTTACCTCGCAACGCCTCGACGCGCGTAAACGTGTGCGAGTTTTTCAAATGCCCGTGTCCGAGTTGCCCATAAGAGTTCTCGCCCGTGGTGAACACGCCACCGCACGAGGTGAGAACGACAGAATGCGTAGCACCCGCGGCTGCGAGTGCGACGCGGCATTGCGTGCCACACGAACACTGTTGCACGCGATTAGCGACAACCGTTCCGTCGCCGCCGCGCACAAAGTGGTGAATGTTTACCAACTCGGGTAACAAACGATTCGCGGCGCTTCGCGGCGGCATCAACATGTTATATACGAGCTTCGACGGCGACGCCCGTGGACGTCCGATACCGAGTGCACCGTGCTTTCCGCGCCCACAAACGTACATGCGCCCACCACCGGTGACGAACATCGAGTGATACCCACCCGCGGCCATGTGCACGATGGGTTCGGGCAAGTCGACAAACGTCTCCACGAGACACGGCCACGGGACGCCTTGAAACCATCCCGCGGCGGCGGCGAAGGATAAATCCCCCAATCCAAGCTGGCCGTATCGACAATTCCCCCACGCCCAAACGCCACCGTTGGAGGTTATGCAAATACTATGCGAGCCACCCGCCACGGCGCTCACCACGCGCATATCCTTCAACGCCTGCAACTGACGCATCGGACCGGCGTCTTGAAAGTGCCCGTGTCCGAGCTGCCCACTTCGACCGCGGCCGCACGAATACAAATCTCCATCTTTACCGATAGCTAACGTGTGTGATGCGCCTGCACTCACGACGCTCACCTTGATGCCGCTCATCCATCCGCGCACGATACGAGGCGCGGGCACTTCAATCGGCGTCGTTCCGAGGTGCCCGCATTCGCCCGAACTCGCCAATCCCCACGACACGACGTCGCCTCTTCTCGTGAGCGCAACGTTGTGCGAACCACCGAGAGAGATGGTGTCGACGCCCATGAACTCCTCACCATCCCGTTCCAACGCGCGCTGCTCAACTTCATCCAACTCGCGCTTGGTTACATCCACGAACCCGGGCGCGAAACGCGACTCAAAGCCGCCGTCGCCGAGTTGCCCGTGAAAGCCGCGACCAAAGGTGGCGACGACGTTTCTCTGACCGTTGTCCTGGGCAATCACACACGCGCTGTGATAGGCACCTAAAGAAACACTCGCCGCACAACGCTCTGCGCGTTCGCTAAATGTACAATGATGCATAGCTTTAAGCCTCGAATCCCGAGGCGCGAGCGTCAACGCCCACGACCGAGGCGCCGTCGGGAGCAACGCCGTGGCGACGCGTTCGACGACGCCAGATTGCATAAAATACGAACACGTCGACGCCACGCATCCGAGGTCTCGAACAGACAAATTCAACAACACCAATTCGAGAATTTCAACTGGCAGCACACCGAGCTGGCCTAAATCCGACGCACGTTCTCTCGCCGAGCCTCGTCGACGCTTGGCGCTCCGCGCCGTCGCCGGTCGCGCCGCGCTCCCCGCGCCCACTGAAAATTTACGCTTCTCCGTCGTCGGTGGCGACACCGGACCTCGCGTGCGATGCAACCCTATTAAACACACACGTCATAAAACACACATCAATCGTCAGTCAACACCGTGCCCACCACCCTAAGCGCCCAGTCCCTCATTCGTCTCGCGTCGCCTTCGCGCGACCCGCGCGCGCACTTTCCCCTCTCTCGCGCGTACCTTCATCATCCTCAACCTCCGCGTCCTCACCGTCGTGATCACCACCCAAAGCGGGCGCTTTCCCACGAACAACAGAATACCCCGTGCCATCGTCGATCGTCATCGTCGTCGTCGCGGGCGTCGGCGCATCCGCGTGCGCGGACGTCGCGGCGCGAATCATCATCACGAATCACGACGACGGGCAACGACTGGATTGCGATTGTGCGATGGATGAATGAATGAAACGACGACGCGTGACGACGACGGATCGCACGCAGAGGCGTTCTATCTCTAACGTGTTCTATCGTTCACCCCACGGTCGTCGGCGTCGCGCGCGACGAGAGTCGGCCGTCGGCGCGCGGTGCGACGTGCGCGCGTGTGACGCATCGGACGCATCGGACGCCCGAACGCATCAAACGACGCGTGGACGTCACGAGTGTCGGTTGATGTCCTCTCACCCGGGTGACACACACGCGGAGGGCAAAGCCGGGCGAGGCCGAGGTTGGGTGTGTGGTGTCGTGCGCGCGTGGTGGACGACGACGGATGAGGTTAGTGGATGAGGGTAAAGGTGATGGGGGTGGTGGTGGTGCGTGGTGGTGCTATGGTAGAAACGTGAGTATTAAAGACGCGCGAGACCCGCGAGGGGGAGGGTCGGCGCGCGGGTTTGGGGGACGCGCGGATGCGCGAGAATGGACGTCTCTAGTGACGGAAATGGCGGTGACCGGTGGTGACGAGAGCGACGCCGTACTTGTTGCACACGTCTATGGCGTCTTGATCGCGCATGGATCCGCCGGGGTGGGCGATAGCCTTCACGCCCGCTTGGCACGCGATTTCAACAGAGTCGCCCCAGGCAAAGGGGAAAAACGCATCCGAGGCGAGCACGGCGCCTTGCGCTTCGTCGCCCGCCTTTTCGAGGGCAATGCGCACGGAGTTCACGCGGTTAGGTTGACCAGAGCCCATACCGAGCAAACGACCGGTGGTGGCGACGGTAATGGCGTTGGACTTGACGTGCTTCACCGCGCGCCACGCGAACTTGAGCGCTTCGAGTTGCTCCGCCGTGGGCTTGACGTCGGACACGGGTTCAAACGTAATGTCCTCCGGCACCAACGTGTCCGAGGCTTGTTCGAGCCACCCGCCGCCGACTTGGCGCAGGCTCTTTGTCGCACCTTGTCTGGGCTTGGTTTCCAAAATACGCAAAGTCTTAGACTTGCCCTTCAACACTTCCAAACCTTCGGGGGTGTACGACGGGGCGATGACGATTTCATAAAACATGCGCGTCTCGCCGTCGGTGGGCGAACGGAACTCACGAATTTCACGCGCCATGTCCGCATCGACCGTGCAGTTGAAAGCAACGATACCACCGAACGCAGAGATGGGATCGGCGCGCACAGCCATGCGGTAAGCTTCGAGAAGGTCGCCGCTCGCGCCGCTCGCGCTCGCGATGCCGCACGGGTTGGTGTGCTTCACGATGACGCAAGTCGGGTCGCTCGTGGGGTAATCGCACGCGCAACCATACGCAGCGTCGGCATCGAGGTAGTTGTTGTAACTCATTTCCTTGCCGTGGTGCTGGATCGAGCGCGCCACGCCCTCGCCCGCGGCTTCCGCGAGAGAGCCGTCGGCGTACACCGCCGCCGGTTGGTGCGGGTTCTCACCGTAGCGCAACGCCGCGGTCAAAGTCATCGGCACGGACAACTCCGGCGCGGGTGCACCTTCGCCAATCTGACTCCACAAATATTCAGACACCACAGAGTCGTACGAGGCGCAATGTTGGAACGCCTTCCACGCCAACATTTTTTTAAACTTCAAGTCATCCGCGGCGCTCGGCTTGGACTTCAAGTGCTCGACGAGCTTGCTGTAATCATCCGGATCGACCACGACGTACACATGCGGGTGATTCTTCGCCGCCGCGCGAATCATCGCCGGCCCACCGATATCGATATTCTCCACGCACTGCGCAAAGTCCCCGCCCGCCGACACCGTTTCCCGAAACGGGTACAGGTTCACGCACACCACGTCGATGGTGTCAATGTTATGCTTTGCAATCGCCGCCATGTGCGACGCATCTTCACGCTTGGCTAAAATCCCCCCATGCACCCCAGGATGCAACGTCTTCACTCGCCCATCGAGCATTTCAGGAAACCCAGTCACCGCGTCCACGCTCGTCACGCGCACCCCGGCTGCCTCGATCGCCTTGGCGCTCCCGCCCGTGCTCACGATGTCGTACCCGAGATCGACCAACCCTTTAGCGAGATCCGTCATCGCGCGCTTATCGCTCACGCTCACCAGCGCCCGTGGCTTCGCGCCGCCGCTCGCGCGCACCACCACCGCCACCCGCGACGACGCGCGCGCCGAATGCGCCGCATCATCGCGCCTCGTCGTCATCATCCGCATCGGATGCGCGGTCCCGCCCATCGTCGCCCGCATCGTCGTCGTCGTCGTCGTCGTCGTCGTCATCATCGTGAAGTGCGCGCCGATGGAGGCGCGGGGACGACGAGTGCGGCGGCGGCGTGGACGCGTTTTTCGAACAACAGAAAAGTTTTTGCCCAGACCCTACCCGGTACGGTACCAGTAAAGAATAAACAACAATAGACGGATGACGAGGTTTGATGTGTGTGAGTGAGTGGAATGACAACGATGGAGACGTAAGGCGCGGTTGATGTGGGTTATTGGCGCGGCCGGGGTTTCGGAATGGCGACGCCGCTGCGGGCGCGTTGGAGCGGCGCGGGCGGGTCGGCTGGTCCGGGGACGAGACGCCGGTGCGGTGGAGGAGCCATGGTGGCGGTGGCGGCGGTGGTAGTGGGTGGTGGGTGATGCGGCATGGGTGTCGCCCCAGCGCCGTTCGGTGTCATGGCGCTGGTTGATGGGAAGTCTGTGGGGAATCTTCCGGCGGCGGGCGTTTGGGCCGAGCCGAATTCGCTCATGATGGACATGTTTGTGGCGAAATGTTGAGTGATTTCGTCCACAACAGCGCCGTTGGGTGGCGGCGCGGGAGATGAACCGAATAAGCCACCACCACCAGAGGCGATTGAGGAAAAAACACCACCACCCAAGCCGCCGCTGAAGGAAAGCGTAGGCAAAGGTGTCGGGCGCGGAGGCGGCTGCGCGGGTGGCGCGCCAAAGCCCGGGGGCATAACCATGTTCGCACGCGGTGGCGCGGCGTGTGAATGCTGTGGAGGTTGTGGTGCACCGCCCTGAAACAACGACGACACATGAATCGGGGTGCGATGCTGATCTTGAAGCTGCGGTGACTGCGCTGACCGTTGCGCTTGCTGAGCGCGCATCATGTCTTGCTGGCGTTGCAGCATTTGTTGCTCATTCAACGCTGCGCGCTGCGCCGCTTCGGCTTGCTGATGTCGCTGCTTCGTCAACATTGCGAGCAAATCCTCTGCCGAAGCCCCGGGCGGGGGCACTTGCTGCGCGAGCAACTCCATCAACGCGTTCGCGCTGCCAGGCGGCGGCGGCTGCATGCCTGGGGGCGGCGGCCTCAAGCCCGGCGGGATCACCGGTAAGGGCGGTCGCAGACGTGCCAGCACATCCGGCGGCACGGCTTTTTCGCCAAGTAGTGACAATAGCGATCGCATAAATTGCACGTTGTCCTGGGCCTGGAGCATTTTGGAAAGCTCGGCGCACGCCGCCGGAAAAGCGTTCAACACATAATCTCTAGTGCGCGACTGCACTGCTCGAGCAACGTTATCACCCGCCGCGAACGGGTCCTCGACGCCGAGTGGATACTTAAAGGCCTGCCAAGAGCTATGAACAATGAATCTACCATGGTACGTCGACGCGTTCAAACCATTTTTGAACAAGTCTTTCACCGCGCGAAGTTGCGCAAAAAACGACACGAAGAGCTCAGCTAGGGTGTCCTTGTTGTCTCGTCCGTACCCGATATACTTTTCTGCGCGGTATTTCACCGCCGCGATATCTCTAGATGCATCAGAAACCACGCGCGCTTTGCTAACTTTCCATGTATCAAACTGTTCATCCGTATTCGCCACGTGCTCGGCGAGTTCGCGCGTTTCCGACTCTACTAAATCTGGGCGAGGCAACGTGAGGAGCATCGTGGGTGGTAAGATTGGAATCTTCCGCCGCTGTAAATGATGCATGACCAGCAAACATAGGGAGTACGAGTTAAATGACCCCTCCATGGCGTTGTTCACGTCGTAGTGCTTGGCCCAGAGCTTGATGAGGAACACTAAATCTCTGTACCGTTGGTCGAGGTCGGCGACGAGGCCCAAGACGGCGCTCTTGTACACGCCATCATTTTCAATGCACACGTCACACGCCACGCCAGTTTGTGGATCCTTAAACTTAATCAATGGCACACGCGCCTTCGATATCAGCTGCACGTCGCGATAGTTCCGATACCTCAACTCACTGGCGACTTTACGAAGCAACTGCGCTCGCTTGGACTTGCCTTGCCGTTGCTGCCGTCGCGCCCGAACGCCCCCGCGCTGCGATCTCTTCGCCTGCGCCTCCTCACGCTCGTCGTACCAAGGTCCATCTTTATCTATCTGCAAAGAAATATCTATATCACTCCCAGCCGAGTGAAAAGCGCTGACGTACGACCCAAAAGGCGCCACGCGCACGCCATCGAACCTCATCGAAATCATCGACTTAAACTTACTCATCAACCCCTGTCGCTTCGCATCATCCTGTGGCGACGTCTTTAACCCATCAACTATTCTATGCAACTCTTTATCCAGCTTTGCCATCGCTTCCGGCGACGGACGAGTCCCCGCGACGTCCGCGTCCTCGCTCGATTCTGGAAACGCGCCATCCGCGCGCGTCGTCACGAACGCGTCCGCCGCGCGCGTCGCCGCATCCGCGCGCTCCAACACCTCACGCGGCGATACGTACTCCCGCGGCTCTCGGTCAACGTCGTCATCGTCGTCGAAATGATCGTCGAAATGTTCGTCATCGCTCCCGTCGTCCTCCTCATCGCCGCCCGCGTTGGCTCGCATCATCGTCGTCGAATGCCGCCCGTATGCCGATCTCTACGCGCTTCTCGCGAGAAATATATCGCGAGACGACGAAAACAATCTATCCCTCGCACCGCGCCGCACCGCTCGTTCGCGTCGCACTGGCGTCGCGCGCGCGCGCGCCGACCGATTCGATGCCGCAACAGAATATATCACCCATACCCTGCGTGCGCACACAGACTCCAACACACGCCCAGTACATGCCACGCGTCCGAGTTTTCGATATTCCAACACCTCGTGCGTCCGAACCCTCCGTATTCCACATCAGAACACACATTCTCGCCAAAACACACACACACTGCGTGTCGAGTGTCCGAGTTTTCTAACCACGATAAATCACGCGCGCGTTGATAATACATAGATGTGTCCATCACTCGAGTACGAGACACGCATGCGCTAAAAACGATGACGTCATCACGCGCGGTCGCGGCCCATCGCGTGCGCGCGCCCTCGTCGCGAGGGCACGCGTCACATCCGCCCTCGCGCGTCGACGGAACACACCGCCCGCGCGCTCGACGCACATCTCACACGAAGACACACATAATGTCCGCCGCTTTCATGGCGCACACGGCGTCGTGCGCGTCCCGCACGGCGCCGGTCGTCGGGAAATCCACCAAGGCGACGACGAGCAAAGCCGCGCGCGCATCGGTGCGCGCATCGGCGACGAAAGAGGTACGCGCGAGCGCGAACGCGAGCGTGGTGACGCGACGTGAAGGGGTCGAACGCGTGGGGAGATTTTGGTGTCGTTCGTGGGCGTCGCGCGCGATGGTGATGGCGCGTGGGGGGTCGAGCGGGAGACGGGCGAAAGGATGACGTGGGATCTCGCGGGTGACGTCGTCGCGCGGGTGTGGATAGATGGTGGCGCTCGACGACGCGCTGGTTCGGGGGCGTTCGCGCGCCGATGGAGGTAGCGCGCGCGTGAATGAGCGTGTGGTGTTTTGTTTTCGTGCATGACGCATCGACTGACGTTTCGCTGCTCGCGTGTGAACACACAGGATTCCTCAAAGACGACGTTCGCGACGCTCGCGGCGTTCGCGGCGCTCTCCAACGCGGCGGTCGTCGACGCGGCTAAGGCTGATTTCGACTTCCAATCCGCCCCGGCTGTGGAGGCGGTGCAACAAGCGCAAGCGCAAGACATGAGTGCGTTCGCGGATGCGTCCATGACTGCGCCGGCGGTTGCGGCGGACCCGAACGCGTTGCCCGAAGGTAACAACTGGCGCTACTCGGAATTCATCAAAGCCGTGATGGGGGGCAAGGTGGAGCGCGTGCGTTTCAGCAAGGATGGTTCCGCGTTACAGTTGACCGCGGTCGATGGTCGCCGGGCGACGGTTATTTTGCCCAATGATCCGGAGTTGGTTGATATCTTGGCGAAGAATGGCGTCGACATTTCCGTGAGCGAAGGCGAGCAGCAAGGCAACGTGGCGAGCTTGATTGGCAACTTGTTGTTCCCGCTCGTGGCGTTTGGTGGTTTGTTCTTTTTGTTCCGCCGCGCGCAAGGTGGCGAAGGCGGTATGGGCGGTATGGGCGGTGGCATGGGCGGCCCGATGGATTTCGGCAAGTCCAAGTCCAAGTTTCAAGAAGTTCCGGAGACTGGCGTGACGTTTGCCGACGTCGCGGGTGTCGAAGGCGCCAAGCTCGAATTGCAAGAAGTTGTCGACTTTTTGAAGAACCCGGACAAGTACACCGCGCTCGGTGCCAAGATCCCCAAGGGTTGCCTTTTGGTTGGCCCGCCGGGTACTGGTAAGACGTTGATCGCCAAGGCTGTCGCCGGTGAAGCTGGCGTGCCCTTCTTTTCTTGCGCCGCGTCTGAGTTCGTCGAACTCTTCGTCGGTGTCGGCGCGTCTCGCGTTCGCGACTTGTTCGAAAAGGCCAAGGCGAAGGCGCCGTGCATCATCTTCATCGATGAAATCGATGCTGTCGGTCGCCAACGTGGTTCCGGTATGGGTGGTGGTAACGATGAACGTGAACAAACCATTAACCAGCTCCTCACCGAAATGGATGGTTTCGAAGGCAACACTGGCGTCATCGTGCTCGCCGCCACGAACAGACCGGACGTTCTCGATTCCGCGCTTCTCCGCCCGGGTCGTTTTGACCGTCAAGTCACCGTCGATCGCCCTGACGTCGCCGGCCGCATCCGCATCCTCAAGGTGCACTCTCGCGGTAAGACGCTCGCCAAGGATGTCGACTTTGACAAGATCGCTCGCCGTACTCCGGGTTTCACCGGTGCGGATTTGGAAAACCTCATGAACGAAGCTGCCATTCTCGCCGCTCGTCGTGAACTCACCGAAGTGTCCAAGGAAGAAATTGCCGATGCCCTCGAACGCATCATCGCCGGCGCCGCCAAGGAGGGCGCCGTGATGAGCGAAAAGAAGAAGAAGCTCGTCGCCTACCACGAAGCTGGTCACGCCCTCGTCGGCGCTCTCATGCCGGATTACGACGCCGTGACGAAGATTTCCATTGTGCCGCGCGGTAACGCTGGTGGTTTGACCTTCTTCGCGCCGTCTGAAGAACGCCTCGAATCTGGTTTGTACTCTCGTACGTACCTCGAGAACCAAATGGCTGTCGCCATGGGTGGTCGCGTCGCCGAAGAACTCATCTTTGGCGCCGAAGACGTCACCACTGGCGCGTCTGGTGATTTCCAACAAGTGTCTCGTACCGCTCGCATGATGGTTGAGCAAATGGGTTTCTCCAAGAAGATTGGTCAAATTGCCCTCAAGTCTGGCGGCGGTAACTCTTTCTTGGGTAACGACATGGGCCGTGGCGCCGACTATTCCGCCGCCACCGCCGACATTGTCGACGAGGAGGTCAAGGATTTGGTGACGCGCGCGTACCGTCGCGCCAAGGATTTGGTTCAATCGAACATGGACGTGCTTCACGCCGTGGCCGAAGTGTTGTTGGAGAAAGAGAACATTGATGGGGATGAGTTTGAGCGTATTATGCTCGCGGCGAGAAGTGAGTTGTACTTGAAGGGGGATTCCACCGCCACCGTCCCGTACATGACCAACTAAACCACACAAATTGCGAAACGTTTTTAGTC
>Ga0182090_1067263_pt1 | contig 13405 bp, 11 predicted proteins | sample 041ome_24_FD_127767 | JGI IMG/M metagenome (GOLD analysis project Ga0182090, IMG submission 127767) | Metatranscriptome of coastal salt marsh microbial communities from the Groves Creek Marsh, Georgia, USA - 041408BS metaT (Metagenome... | ecosystem: Environmental > Aquatic > Marine > Intertidal... | reverse complement strand
TTCTCAACCAGGTGATTTGTCGTTTTGCCAATTGACGTGTAGCAGCCAGCACTTTTTCCCGACACTCGGCGAGATTCAGTTCCCCCTCAAGGAAGGACCACACCTGACGGTAACCCACCGCCCGAATAGCCGGTAGATCCGTGTGGAGATCGCCGCGCTGATGAAGCGCCGTGACCTCCTCAATCAAGCCCGCATCAAACATCGCATCCATCCGACGCTCAATGCGCGCGTGTAATGCCTGGCGCTCCTCGGGGCAAAGGGCAATACATTCGAAATCGGTGTTCGCCATGGCCATCGCGGGTGAATCCCTCTGCTGCCACTCACTCAATGGCCGGCCCGTGCCCCGATAGACCTCGAGCGCCCGGCATATACGTTGGCTATGGTTCGGGTGGAGTTGCGCCGCGGCGACCGGATCAACTGCCACTAACTGTTCGTGTAGCGCAGGCCAACCCGATATGCGCGCTTCTCCCTCAATGGCAACACGAATCGCGGGATCGATGGTTGGCACTTCATCAAAACCCTGAATCAGCGCGCGGAAATACAGCATGCTGCCCCCTACTAATATCGGGCGGCGGCCGCGCGCGCGAATTTCGTCGATACAGGCGGCGGCGTCCCGCGCGAAGTCTGCGGCGGTGTAGATATCGGCCGGGTCACGAATATGCACAAGATGATGGGGGTAATCGGGTTTGGCCGCACCGATTGACAGGCCTTTATAGACCAGCGCCGAATCTACGCTGATCAACTCACCCTCAAAGGTCGCTGCTAGCCGCTCCGCTAACGCCGATTTGCCAGACGCCGTCGGCCCCATCAAGGCCAGCACCGGTTCAGTCATCATTAGCGCCCACGCAGAAAAAGCTTGTCGAGGTCGGTCATCCCCAGCTGCACCCAAGTCGGGCGCCCGTGGTTGCATTGACCCGAGCGCTCGGTTTCCTCCATGTCCCGCAGTAGCGCATTCATCTCAGGTAAGGTCAGTCGTCGGTTAGCACGCACCGACCCATGACAGGCCATAGTGGACAACAGCTCATCCATCGAACTCGCTACGCGATCGCTGGTACCAAACTCGAGTAAATCGGACAGCACATCTCGCACCAGACCCTCGGCGTCGGCATCGATCAGTGCCGCGGGTAATTCCCTTACCATCACCATCTCCTCGCCAACCGGCTCCACCCAAACACCGAGTGCCACCAATTCTTCGGCTTGCTCAGCACAGATTGCCGCCTCTCGCGCAGAAACAGATAAGGTTTGCGGCACCAGCAACGGCTGTCGGGTAATGCCCGTATTGTCCCGAGCGCCTTTCAAACGCTCATAGGTAATGCGCTCGTGAGCCGCGTGCATATCGACCACTACCAGACCGTGCTGATTTTCGGCCAGGATGTACACCCCGTGCAGCTGAGCAATCGCAAACCCGAGGGGCGGTATCTCTGCAGAGCCCGCCGAGAACTCCGGCTGAGGCGCGGTACTCATTCCAGCGCCCCGCGCATAGTAGTGGCTGGCATCACCGCCGCCAGCGCCACTCAAACCGGTCAGATGGCGGGGTTCCACAAGCGATGCAGACGAGCCCGGCTGTCCTCCGACTTCGAGGCCCATCATGCCTTGACTCGTGGCGAAGCGATCAGAGGGCTGGACGGTGGTGACGGGTGCTTGCCCGGGACGCACGTCAGCGAGTGCCCGTGACAGTGTGCTGAACAGAAAGTCATGTATGCCGCGACTGTCACGGAATCTGACTTCATGCTTGGTGGGATGCACGTTGACATCAACGCCTGCGGGATCCAATTCTAGAAACAGGACAAAAGCGGGATGCCGGCCGTGGAACAGCACGTCGCGGTAGGCCTGCCGAATGGCGTGCGATACCAGCTTGTCCCGAATCACCCGGCCATTGACAAAAAAGTACTGCAGATCCGACTGGCTTCTCGAAAAAGTGGGTTCGGCCACCCAGCCCCACAAACGCAGGTGACCCGCGTCGCGCTCAACCGCTACCGTGTGCCCAGCAAACTCCTTGCCGCAGATCGCCGCCACTCGGCGCTTCTGCTCACTGTCGGTATGCGCCGCCGAATAATGGATCATTTGCTTACCGTTGTGGCTCAGTACAAAAGTGACTTCGGGCCGAGAAAGCGCCTGTCGTTTGATCACTTCGAGAATGTGTCCGAACTCGGTTTTCTCAGTGCGCAAAAACTTACGCCGGGCCGGAGTGTTATAAAAAAGGTCACGCACTTCTAGGGTCGTCCCCCGCGGATGCGGTGCAGGCCTCACCTCCACCGTCATCTCGCGCCCCTCGCTGAACGCCTGATGTCCTCGCGCGGATTCCGTCTCGGTATTGGCCGTAAGCAACAGTCGCGAAACCGAGGCTACCGAGGCCAGGGCTTCACCTCGAAATCCCAGCGAAGCAACGGCTTCGAGGTCGTCAATAGTGTTGATTTTGCTGGTTGCGTGCCGCGCCAGAGAGAGGGCGAGATCTTCCTCAGGAATTCCTGCGCCGTTATCGCGGATACGTAACAGTCGGGTACCGCCCGCCTCTACGTCAATCTCGATTCGCGACGCACCCGCATCGAGGCTGTTCTCGATAGCCTCCTTCACCACCGAGGCAGGGCGCTCTACCACCTCTCCTGCGGCAATCTGGTTCGCAAGCCGTGGCTCAAGGATTCGAATCGACAAGGTTAGGCGTCCGGAATCAGTAAGGTCTGCCCTACGAAAATGACGTCGCGACTCAGACCGTTGGTTGTTTTGATGGCGGCAACAGACACGCCATGGCGCTGCGCGATCTCAGACAGAGTGTCGCCGGGCGCAACCGTGACTTCACGGTCCCCCTGTTCGCGCTGCAACGCGAGCAGTGTACCGGGCGGCGGTTGCCGTGCGAACCAACTTTGAATACCGCGGCGGATTGCGCGCGCCATTTTATCTTGATACGCCGGCGTCGATAGCCGCTCTGCCTCTTGGGGGTTGGAAATAAACCCGGTCTCTATCAGCAGCGAGGGAACATCTGGCGACTTCAATACTGCAAAGCCCGCCTGCTCTACCTTTTTTTTGTGCAGGCGCGCGACGCCGCCTACCTGCTCCAGAATCAGCGCACCAAGGTTGAGGCTGGTGTCGAGTGTGCTGGTCATAGACAGATCCGTCAGAACACTGGCCAACATCGGGTCCATCTCTGCCAGCTCAACACCGCCCACCAGGTCGGCCGCGTTTTCACTCTCCGCCAAATATTGTGCCGCGGTAGATGTGGCACCTCGCGTCGACAGCGCGTAGACCGAGGCGCCATGGGCTGATTTTTGCCGAAACGCATCGGCGTGAATCGACACAAACAGATCCGCCTGCAGCTCACGTGCGCGGTCGCGGCGGTTTTTAAGACTCACGTAGTAATCACCGGTGCGAATCAGTGCTGGCTTGAATCCGGGCACCCCCGCCAGCTGTTGCTCGAGACGTTTAGCAATCTGTAGCACGACCGTTTTTTCACGCAATTGATTGGGGCCTGAGGCGCCAGGGTCTTCACCACCATGCCCAGCATCAATCGCAATAATGATGTCTCGACGCGCATCGAGGCTGTCCACAGACAGCACGGGCGGGGGATCAGATTGCGACGTCTGTGGATCAAACAGATCGATCACTACCCGATGACCCGTTACCTCATTAGGCGGCAGCAAAAAAACCGAGGTTTTGACCTTTGACTGCAAATCCAGAACAAGACGTAAATCGGTGCCCTGGCGAATACCCGAACGCACCTGACTGATGGGCGTACCTGCCAGCGGCAGCGCTGCGAGGGACGAAGTCAAACGACTGTCTTTTAAATCTACAACGAAGCGCGCGGGGTTATCCAGGGAGAGACTGCTGAAACTGACTTCCTCCGACAGATCCAGCACCAACCGGGTATGGTCCGGCGCGCGCCAGAGTCTCACCGCGCCTACTTCCGCCGCCATGACAGTGAACGACTGCAGGCCACCCATCAACACAATCAGTGGCAGCGCAAAGGTCGCCGCCCGAGTCATCATAGAACGACGGCTACGGCAAGCGGGTCCGGCATAGCCGCGCTGCCCTTTGGTCGCCACGTCAGAGAACCAGCCCATTCAGCACCGCTGCATCATGCCCTTGCAAGGTAACACCCCGCCCCTCGCGCTCCGGGGTTAGCGTAATCTGTAATGTCGGTAGCGGTAAATGCGACAAGGCGCGTTCGGGCCATTCAATCAACAGAGCGGCCTTGCGCGCCAGATAGTCCTCCAACCCGAGGTAGGCGAGCTCTTCTGCCGAACCCAATCGGTACAGGTCCAAGTGAAAAACCGGCATATCGGGCAGGGCTTCATAAGGCTCTACGATCGTGTAGGTCGGGCTTTTTACCGACCCAATATGTCCGCGACCGCGCAAAAAACCACGACTGAACGTGGTCTTTCCCGCGCCGAGCTCGCCGCTTAAATAAATCACCGACGGGTCGGTAATGCGCTTTGCCACCTGTTCACCAAAGGCCAGCGTTTCCGCTTCGTCAGCAAGAAATCCGGTATGCATGGCAGTGAGTTGCGGCGACATAGAGAGAGTGTACCGTGCTCGGTATGGTATCTGTCACAATCTCACGATGAATCCCTCCTCGCCCATTGCCAGCGATCACATCCGGCAAGATCCCGCTTTATTGGATCGCATCCGTCAATGGGGAGACGCACTCGGTTTTCAGGCTCTGGGGTTCACAGGCATAGACCTGCAAACCCACGAGGACTACCTGCAAAAATGGCTCGCCGCCGGTTACCACGGCGACATGGCATGGATGGCGCACCACGGCGACAAAAGAAGCCAGCCGGATGCGCTGATCCCCGGAACCTGCACGGTAATTACCGCGCGTATGGATTATCTACCTGAGGGGGCTGACCCAGAGCAGATGCTGTCGCAGTCCGAGATGGCGTACGTCTCGCGGTATGCTCTGGGCCGGGACTATCACAAACTGATGCGGTCGCGACTGGCCAAATTGGCGCGCCAGATCGAGAGCGAGTTAGGGGGCGGTCAGTACCGGGCTTTTGTCGACAGTGCGCCGGTTTTAGAGCGCGCCCTGGCAGAAAATGCAGGGCTGGGCTGGATTGGCAAAAACACCATGCTGCTCAATGACAAAGCGGGCTCCTGGTTTTTCCTCGGCGAGATTTACACCGACATTCCGTTGCCAGCAGACCCCCCGCAAGCCACACAGCACTGTGGCACCTGCCAGGCCTGCCTCGATGTGTGCCCAACACAGGCATTTGTCGCACCGTGGGTACTCGATGCCCGCAAATGCATCTCGTACCTGACCATCGAATTCGAGGGCATCATCCCGGACGCACTTCGACCGGCAATGGGCAACCGTATTTATGGCTGCGATGACTGCCAATTGGTGTGCCCTTGGAACAAATTCGCTGCGCAAACCGCCGAACCCGATTTTGCACCACGCCACGGGTTAGACAGCATCACGCTGGTGGATTGCTTTGGTTGGGACGAGGCGACCTTTCTCGCCCGCACGGAGGGCTCCGCCATTCGGCGCATCGGCTTCACCCAATGGCGTCGCAACGTCGCCGTTGCGCTTGGCAATGCAGATACTTCTGACGCGGTGGTGCAGGCGCTGCTTTCAGCGGTTGATGACCCCTCGGCCATTGTGCGCGAACACGTCCACTGGGCGTTGGCGCGGCACAGTCAAAGATCAGGTGCCTGATTTAACACATGCGGTGGGTATGTGCGGAGATAACCACCTAGGGATCGAGGCGCAAAAAATGTTCGCGATAATGGCGCAGTTCCTCGATGGATTCGCGAATGTCCTCGAGCGCCTGATGCGCCCCTTTTTTGGGCGCCGCCGGGATATCGGGTCGCCAGCGCTGCATCAGAATTTTAAGCGTGCTCACATCCAGATTGCGGTAGTGAAAAAACGCCTCCAGCTCCGGCATGTGGCGCGCCATAAACCGACGATCCTGGCAAATCGAGTTGCCACACATGGGCGACTGCCCGGCGGGGACCCACTCCACTAAAAAAGCGAGCGTCGCTTCGGTCGCGGCGTGCTCGGAGAGGGTGCTCGAGCGCACCCGGTCAACAAGGCCCGAGCCGGTGTGGGTTCGCGTATTCCACTCATCCATGGCATCGAGCGCAGTAGCACCCTGATGAATGGCGAGCACCGGGCCTTCAGCCAACACCGTGAGGTTAGAGTCGGTGACGATGGTGGCGATTTCGATGACACGATGCTCCTCAGGGATCAGCCCCGTCATTTCCATGTCTACCCAAATCAGATTTTGGTCACTCACCGCCATGGCATGTCTCCCTTTCTTTCCCGTCGAGCGCAAACCCGCGAGCGACGGGGGTTCAGGTGGCATACACTATCACGATGACAAAACCCCGCCTTACTGAACAACAGGCGCGCCGAATCAAGGCGCAGCGCACCCAACAGAATGCCGACGCGGTTGGGGATGGCGAAAAAGGGACAGTCATTGCCCGCTATGGCAAGCAAGCCTTGGTCGAGAGCCTGGCGGGGGTCCGCGTGCTGTGCCATCTGCGCTCCCATCTGGAATCACCGGTGGCGGGCGACGAAGTCATCTGGGTGCGCAGCGACAACGCAGGGGTCATCGCCGCATTGACCGAGCGGAAGAACGTACTCCATCGACCGGATATCAAGGGGCACCTGCGTCCGGTCGCCGCAAACATTCAGCTACTGCTCGTCGTTTTCGCCCCCGAACCGGCCCCACAGCAAAATTTATTGGATCGCTATCTTGTTGCCGCCGAGCACATGGGCGTGGAAGCCGCGCTCATTTTAAATAAAGCAGATCTGATTAACGATTCCGCATTGGCAGAGCAGCTCGCATGCTACGCGGCGCTGGGGTACCGCACCCTCACCACCCATCAAGGCATGCCCGATGCGACTGATCTGGCCCGGCTGATCGGCGATAGCACGGTCGTGCTGGTAGGCCAGTCGGGGGTGGGAAAATCGTCACTGATTCAGCGACTGTTACCCGATGTGGCGATTCGCGTCGGCGCACTGTCGGAACTGGCAGATAAAGGCCGACATACCACCACCACCGCGGAGCTTTTCCACTTACCCAACGGCGGAAGATTGATCGACTCGCCGGGGGTTAGGGAATTTGGTCTTGGCCATGTGACACCCGCAGACATTGCACTGGGCTTTCGGGAATTTGCGCCGTTTTTAGGGCGTTGCCGATTCCGAGATTGCCAGCACGAGCAGGAACCTGACTGCGCGCTGAGAGCGGCGGTAGGCGACGGCCACATTAGCGAGGCACGTTTTGAAAGTTACCGTCAGATTCGCCAAAGTGTGACTGGCACCGCGTAGCGCGGGGCCACGCACAACAACGGACTACCCAGTGATGCGGTTACTGGATACCGCGGATGGTTGAGCAAGGGAGGCGCGCACGGTGACTGCATCGCCCGCCCCGTTGATCCAATCAAGGTTACTTGCCTCGGTCACGAGTACCACAGTGGAGCCCAGAAAAAATCGGCCCATCTCCTGACCTGCCTCCAATACCGGGCCTTCGCCCTCGGGCCAGAATTGCTCCCGCAATGCCCCGGTACCGGGTATCTCGCGTCCACCCCAAACCGTGGCGATGCCGGCCACAATCATGGCGCCTACCAGCACGACGACCAGTCCACCGTGATCGGTTTCAAAAAAACAAACCAAACGTTCGTTGCGCGCCATAAGCCCCGCCACCCGCTCTGTGGTCGCTCGGTTCACCGAGAACAAGTCACCCGGGACATAGCGTGTGCCGACAAGCCTGCCGCGCACCGGCATATGCACACGGTGATAGTCCCTCGGCGACAAATACGTAGTGGCAAAGCACCCCTGGGCATATCGACTGGCCTCCTCCTGAGAGCCCGCCAGCAAATCGACCACGCTGTAAGTTCGCCCTTTAGCTTGCACCAACGCTAACGCATCTATGTTGCCCCGTTGGCTGAGTACGCCATCAGCCGGATGAAGCCAGGCGGCATCGCCCAAGGGACGCACGCCCTCGCGTAATGAGCGAGTGAAAAAGGCATTGAAGTGCGGAAAATCCTCTGCCTGTCGGCAACTCGCCTCAGTGAGCGCGATGTCGTAGCGGGCCATAAACGAGCGGATCAACTGATTCTTCAACCACACAGGGTTTTCAAGCTGAGCCAACCACCCCACCAAACGGGAAAGGGCGTGCTGCGGCAAAATTGCCTGTAGGGCAGTCATTACAGAATCCATGAAGCTATTGTAACCTAGCCCTATGAGCCTGCCTGCCTCGACAATGCGCCTTCGCCGCCTCACTGGTGTGGGCACGCTGTGCTCGATTCTTGGCTTGATCATGACGGCGCGGGCCGAGGAGGGGACCGATATAGCTGATGCTCCTCCGGATAACGACGAAATACACCTCGACGGTACGCATTCAACACGTGATGGTGTTACCCAGACAACACCACCAACTGATACTGCCCTGTCCGAGGCGACCGTAGCCCCCGCGGCTTCAGACTCCGAGGAAGCGGGTTGGATTGATGGAGGCCATGACTACGCTGCACGAAAAGCCAATGAGATGACCCAGTGGGTCGATAATTTCTTTGGCAACGATGAGCGGGACCTGGAGCAAGCAGAATCCCGTTTACGTTTGCGCACCATCTACGACTGGGATCAGCGGCTCAGCAACGAGGTCAAATTTAGACTGGGTGGCAAGGTCAACCTGCCCCAAATTTCTGATCGGCTGGATCTCGTCTTCCGCGGTGAGGAAATGGACGGCATGGGTGAGCGCGACAGTCAGCAGTACGACGAGGACCGCGTTGGACTACAGTTACAAGTGGGCAATCAGGAGTTGGAGAAACATCGTTTTGATCTGACCATGGGTATCTCCAGTGCAGGTCTCAGACCGGGCGTGAAATACGTTTTTCAGGATGCTTATGCAAGGGATATGAATTTTCGGTTCACCCAGCGGGTCATGCACGAGAACGATGAGGGGGTATACGGGATATCTCAGTTTGTGCTGGATAAGGCCCTCAGCGACCGAAGCCTGGCGCGCAGCTACACCCGGTTAATGCGGGGCGAAGAGACCGATGGCTTGGAGTGGTCAACGACTTTGTCCTACGCCCGCGCCTGGAACAACGAACGGGGCCGGGTCGGTGCTACCTGGCTTTATGTCGGCGCAGAGGGTCAAACCGAACCCTACGACTATGTCAGCAACTATCTGGTGGGCGTGAGGTTCAGGCGTCAGGCCTATCGCGACTTTCTATTCTGGGAGGTAGAACCGAGCTATAACTGGCGCATCGACGAGCCCTACTTCGATCGCGATGGCGCCTGGAAGGTGGTGCTGCGGCTCGAATTTCTCTTATTTGATAACCCCGACCCTGATAGGGAACGACAACTTTAATCCCCCGCCCTGGCCATGCTAAAGCGCCGCTAGAGATTCTCCTCGGCAAAGGCGGCGAGTCGTGAGCGCACAATACCATTGACATGCATGACGCCCGCGTGAGGGTAGTGCTTCACCTTCTCAACCAGATACGTTAGCCCTGAGGTCAGCGGTGAGATGTACTTGTTATCGATCTGCGCGAGGTTCCCGAGTACCACCAGCTTCGAATCTGCCCCCACCCGGCTGATGATGGATTTCAACTGAAACTGGGTCAGCCCCTGTGCTTCATCGATCACAATATATGCGCCGTTGAATGAGCGGCCGCGCATAAAGTTCAGTGACTTAAACTGGATATTGGCGCGCTCTTTTACGTACTCGATACTGCCATGGGCGCATTCGTCTGCGCCGTGAAGAATTTCGAGATTATCGTCAAAGGCGGCCAGCCACGGCGCCATCTTCTCCTCCTCGGTACCGGGCAGAAAACCGATTTCCTCAGCGATGGGCGGCGTTGAACGGGCCACAATTAACTTGTTGTATTTCTTCTGCTCAAGAATCGCATGCAGGCCATAGGCCAGCGCCAACAGCGTCTTGCCCGAGCCCGCCGGGCCCGTGAGTACCGTCATATCCACGTCTTCACAGTCCAGCAAGCGCATCGCCATCGCTTGCTCCAAATTGCGCGGCGCCAGGCCCCAAAAACGTTGGTTCATCAGGTGATCGCGGCTGTCGACCGCCAGATAGACGTAGTCGTCATCCACGTGGTCAACATAGGCAATAAAGTTTTGCTCGTCGTAAAGAAACTGGTTGGGGTAAGCGCCCGGCAACTCTGAACGAGGAATGCGGTGTAAAGTGAGGCTCTCTTCGCGGACCGTATCGACGCGCTCAATGGCAGCCCAAAAGTCCCCCGAGAAGCACTCGTAGCCAGTAGACAATAAATCGATGTCATCCAGCACCCGGTCGTGGCGATAATCTTCCACATGCGCGAGGCCCGACCCTTTGGCCTTGATACGCATATTGATGTCTTTGGTGACCAAACAGACAAACGCCCCGGGATAGTCGGCACTCAATCTCAGCGCCACGTTGATAATGCGATTGTCGTTGGCCTGATCCTCATTGGTATTGAGAAACGGGACTGCCTCATCCTCTGTAATCAGCTGATCGGGAAAAATGGCCAGAGTGCCCAACCGATTTTCATCCAGGTTGGAGCCGGGGATATCGACCCCCTTCTGAATTTCCTGGGGCGTGGCGTTGCCCACGACTTTGTCGATCAGCTGTATGGCAATACGCGCCTCTCGACTCACGCTCTTATCGCGGCGGTCCTTGATGTGGTCGAGTTCCTCGAGCACAGTCATGGGAATCACAACCTGATGCTCGGCGAAAGCGATAACTGCTGTGGGGTCATGCAACAGGACGTTGGTGTCCAATACATAGATTTTTCGATGTGCAGGTTCGAGCTGGGTGACTTCGTGAGTCTCGGCTGCAATCAATGGCATGAATCCTCCTTGGGGGATCGGGTAACACATAGAGAGAACCGCATAGACGCCGTCGCACCGAGCGATAAGAACAGTAGTTTAGGCAAAATGGAGAGGCGGTGGGGCCGACGCGCGAGGATGGCGCCGGTGGGGGTCTGCGTACTCAGCCTAAAGCGGTAACTTCTGCTAGCGACAGACAGCGTCCTACTCTCCACATTTCGAACACCCCCAGTAAACCGATGCCAAGGCGCGCTGTCAACGATTCTGTCGCCAAAACAAGTCCTAAAGCCTTCCTGACAGGAAGCATGAAGTTCGATAGCATCTCGCACTACGTCGAATCGTATTGTTAACGCCTCACGTCACTGACGGAAACACTGCGACTCTCAATCAGCCAGGAGCCGAACACGGCCATGCTCGATCGCAACGCGATGGCGCAGCTCAAGGGACTTCGAGAAGAACTCGAAGCACAGAACGAGCGCACCGAAGCGACCATCAAAGGGACTCAGCACCGCTATGGATTTGCGGTCACGGCCGACGGTCGCGAAATTTTTATCCCCCCCGAGGAAATGCTCAAAGTCTTGCCCGGCGATAAGGCCGCCATCTGCATCCGGCCCGCCGCCCCGGTCAAAGGCAAGAAAGACAAGGGGGGGCGCACCGTCGCCGAGATTGAGCGGCTGATCGAAACCAGCCTCGATAATTTTGTGGGGCACGTCGTACAGAAAGGGAAAGCGACCTTTGTCGTGCCCGACATCCCCGGTCTGTCACGATGGCTGTTTATTCCCCCGCACGCGCGCAACGGCGTCGCACCCGGTGATCTGGTGGCCTGTGCCCTGCTTCGTCACCCCATTAAAGACGGCAAACCCTCGGCAAAGGTACTCGAGCGTCTTGGAGACGAGCATTCCCCTGGGGTCGAGAACCGCTACTGCGCGGCGCGCGCGGGGCTCCCCGAACCCTGGACCGACAAAACTGCTGAACCCCTGGTGATCGCCGCGCAGGCTATTGACCCCCTTAAAGATGCCTCGCGACTCGACCTCACCCACCTCTCTTTTGTGTCTATCGACGCCGCGCGCACCGTCGATATTGACGATGCCCTGCACGCCGAAGTCACCCAGGCAGGATGGCAGTTGTCGGTGGCGGTAGCCGACCCCACCGCCTATCTCGCGGGCATCGAGACCCTGCCCGAGCAGTTGGCCCAGCGCGGCGCCTCGGTCTACTTTCACGGCGACATGATCGCCATGTTGCCCGAAGCCATTAGTCAGGGGCTGTGTGCACTGGCAGAGGACGTGGCCCGACCCGCACTGGTGTGCCAGATGCAGGTAACAGAATCGGGGGAGATCTCCGAATTCAGCTTTCACAAAGCGGTTGTTCGCTCCCGCGCCAAGCTGGCTTATGCGGCGGTGGACCGCTACGTGACCGGCAACAGCGACGAACTCATTGCCCACACCAACCCTCTTGAAGCACTGGTGCAGGTGTATCGCACGCTGCGCGGGCGCAGAGAGGCAGAGGAACTGGTGATGGAGGAGCGGCGCGAGTATCGATGGATCTTGGGCGAAGACAAGCAAATTGCCGAGGTGGACAAGTTCGAAAAACTGGCCTCTCAGCACTTGGTGGAAGAGTGCATGATCGCCGCCAATAAATGCGCCGGCCAATTTTTACAGGCCGCTAACGCGCCGGGCCCCTTTGTCGTGCACCGGGGTTTTCGCGCCGACCGACTGGACGAAGCCAAAACATTTTTTGAGAAGCATCGCCCCGCGCTGAAAGACACGCCGCTGGACACGGTAGCGGGATACCGAACCGTGCTGGCCGATCTCGCTCAGGGGGATCACGGGCAACCACTTCGGGAAATGGTCAATCGGCTGCTCGCGCGCGCGACCCTGACGCAGAAGCCGGGGCCACATATGGGTCTGGCCACCGAGGCCTATACCAATTTCACGTCGCCCTTGCGCAAGGCCCTCGACTTTTTTGTGCACCTGCAAATCACGGCGTGTCTGGCGGGCAACAGCGCAGCCAGTTATCCGGTCAACCGGCTGGCCGATATTACGCGGGCTATTGGCCGCGGTCGTGAAGCGGTTACAGCGGCGGATCGGCGATTGACCGCACGCTACCTTCTCAAACTTAAAAAGGGTGGCCAGCAGCGTTTTACCGGTCACGTGAGCCACGTCACCAGCTCAGGTTTCACCGTGAAACTCGACGAGAATGGTCTGGAGGGCTTGGTTGATCTGCGGCCCGAGAAAGAAAAATTCAGCTTTGATAAGTGGACCATGAGTCTGACCAGCACCACGCGGCGCTTTCAGTTGATGCAGTCGGTTGAAGTCGACTTTGTCGATGCACCGGCGGAGGGTGACTACCTCGCGCTGTTCAAGCTCACCGAGGGCTGTGGACTTAAACCACAAAAAGAAACGGCGGCTGAGGCCTTTGCCAAGACCATCGCTCAAGCGACTACTGCATCCGACCAGACAGCCGAGCCTGAATCCACGCCGACATCACAGAGCCAATCGGCGTCGGACGCTGCAACGAACCCAGATCCCGTGGCCGCAGAGACAGAAGAAGCCGAAGCGACATCAGAGGCCAACACGAATGCTACCGACAACGCCGCCACTATGAACGATGGTGCCGGAACAGTTACTCCCACCCCACCCCAGTAAGCAG
>Ga0182090_1302283_pt1 | contig 13435 bp, 9 predicted proteins | sample 041ome_24_FD_127767 | JGI IMG/M metagenome (GOLD analysis project Ga0182090, IMG submission 127767) | Metatranscriptome of coastal salt marsh microbial communities from the Groves Creek Marsh, Georgia, USA - 041408BS metaT (Metagenome... | ecosystem: Environmental > Aquatic > Marine > Intertidal... | reverse complement strand
TCTCGAGAATTGAAATCGCCGGAGAACTCGTCGTTGAACGCATCGTCGTCGTCGTCAAACTTATTCCGGCCGAGCTGTCCTGGTTGTTTGAACGCATCGTCGGTGTCGTTGGTATCCTCAAATCCATTATTCGTTCGCTGTTCACCTCGATCGCCAATCGTGTCGTTGAAATCTTCGAACGATTGAACAGGTTTCTGGGCAATCGGCGCGAAGAAATCTTCCTCTTCAAACGCGAGATCGTCTTCCGGAGGCATTCTTCCTCCATCGTTCGCCGCAATTGGCCGACCAAATATGCCATCGTCGTCGTCGTCGTCGTCGTCTAAATCGTGTTGTTGTTGCTCGTGATCTATGGAATTATTCATGCCATCTTCGAACCATTCGACATTTTCTTTGCTACTCTCGCGTTCCATTTGTTGTGACGGAGGAAACGCGTCGTCGCCGAAATCTTTGAAGAACGCGTCGTCTTCTTTTGCCTCTTTGCGTAAATTGTCCTCGGCGACGGTGGCGGTGTTTTTCTCCGTACCGAAATCGACGTCGAATGGATCGTCACCGTCGATATCTTCGACAGCTGCTGGCGCAGAACGTGCGCTAAATAAGGGTTGTTCGGAACTTCCCGTCGCTTTCGGTTTCGCGAACGCGTCAAACTCGTCGCCAAAGTCAGCGTCGTTCATCACGGTGCCGCCATCATCGAATGCGAATGCGTTGGCGGAGGACGACTTCTTCAAGTTCACTTGCGGCGAGAAAACGTCTTCGGCTTCGGCAAAGCCACCCGTGAACGGCTCCGGTGCGTCCGATTTAAGCTCCTTCGATTCCGCGAACGGCGAGGCGCCCGACGCGAATTCAAACGAACTCGTCGACGTCGTTTCTTCGGCAGCAGCGGTGGTAAAACTGAACGTTTCTCCTCCTGTAAACTTCGACGAACTCTTCAATTCCGTGTTTGCGTTGCCAACCATCTCTGCGAGCTCCATCAACCTCGCCATGTTCTTTTCCGATTGCGCCTCGGATTCCGCCGCCGACCGTTCAGCCTCTTCCCTCGCCGATTCCGTCGTCGCAATCATAGCTTCTAAAGCGTACGCTTGCTGAGCGGCGGCGCTTTCGCGCGGGAAGACATCTCTCGCGCGATCGAGCGCAGCTTCTAGTTTAGTCGTTTCCAATTCCAAGTGTGCACGCTTCGCCTCTAAATCTCTCTGCACCGCGCTGGTTTCTTCGTTGACGCGCTTCTCCTCGGCTTCAATTTTCGTCCGCAACTCGTTCACGTCTTCTTCCATTGACTTGATCAACGATTTCGACGATTCGGCGGCATTTTCAGCCTCCGCTTCTTTCTCTTGGCACGCCTGTTCGCGTAAATCCAACTCTTCTCTTTGCGCGTCGACTCTTAACTTTGTGCCGCGTAACTCCTCTTCCGTCTTCTCCAAGCTTTCCGTCGCGACTTCTAACCTCGTCTCGAGTTCGTTCTTTCGCTTTTCTAAATCGCGATCGGCGTTTTCAATCTGGCGAATTATATCTTCCGTCCTCGATTCTGCGCTTTCAATCTTCTCCTCGATGTCTTTCAAAACGCCTTTGTGTTTTTCTTCGGTTTGTTTTAATTTTGCTTTCTCGGCGTTCAATCGAGTTTCGGTTCGCTGAAAGTTTTCATTCGCAGTGGCGAGCGAAGCTTTATGCTCAGCCTCGATGACATCTCGTTGTTTCTTCGCCTCCTTCAGCGCGTCCGATGCTTCTTCTAACATGATGCGTTTGTTTTGAAGTTGCAAACGGTGCGCGTCTCGAGCTTTTTTTGTCACGATGCGTTGGCTCTCGAATTCTTGCGCGGCTTGGGCGCGTTCCTCTTCGAGTTTCGCCAGTTCGCTTTCGAACTTCTTCTTCGCCGCGACGAGCGCTTCTTTCTCTTTCACGTACTCTTTCTTTGCATCGACGAGTAGTTCTCGAACGCGCTCTACGCGCTCAAAGTGTTGATTCTCCGCGTTTAAGGTTGATTTTTTCGCCGCTTCCAACGCTTGCTTGCCTCGCTCTAAAGCTTGTTCGCTTTGCTCTCGCTTTTCTTTAAATTGACGTTCGATATTTTCGGCATCTTGAATCGCAGCAGCCTTCAAGCGCTCCATCTCGCGAATTTCCGCGCCTTTTCTCACGAGCTCGGCTGATAACGCGTCTTGCCTATTCTTTGCGGCTGTCTTTACTCGAGTGACTTCAAATTGCAGCGCGCGGAGCTTCGATTCCATCGATTTCAACGGCAACGCAGAAACAGACTCGGCTTGTTCAACTTTTTGACGCAACTTTTCCAAATCTCTATTCGCGACCTGCATTTGCTTCTCTTTCTCTCGCATTTGCTCTTCCACGCGAGCCTTTGCCGTCATCGCTCGCGTACGGTATTCCGAGCGTTTCTTCTCGGCGTCTTCGATGACGCTTTGCGCCTCGCGTTTGGCCTCTTGCGCGTTCTTCTCCGCGCGTTCCGCAGCTTCTCGCATTTTATCAACTTTCGCTCGCGTGCTCTCGATGGCATCTCTCGCTCGTTGATTTCTCTGGTCACTTTGCGATACTTTACTCTCGTATTGATTCAACTCTTTCTCGAGTTTGGCTTGCTCTCTCGGGTCCGCCGGCGTCGCCACCGCCGCGTTATCCATGCTAAATCCCAAATCTAAAGGAGGTCTCGAATACGTGTCTGGCGTGTCTAGTCGTGCCAAAGTCGTATTATTGATGCTATTGTTGTTGTTATTATTATTCCTGGACGCGGTCACAAAAGTATCCAACGACACGTCGTATTGGTTCTGCGGCGTGTTCAAACTCGCGAACTGGGCGTTCATGACGCTTCCCGGAGTCGAGTTCGCACCCGCGCCGCTGTTCCCGCTCACCATCGGCGTCACTCCGTGTCCTCCACTTCCTTTCGCCTTTATCACCGCGTACACGTCGTGCATCGCCAACGAAAACGCGTCGCAAGTCAAACTCATCGCCCCTCTCGACCGTTTCCGAACAATCTCCCGAATTTCTCTCTCCGGTAAACTCGCCTTCCCGAGAAACTGCACCGCGTTCTCCGCGGTCACCATCCCGGATCTGTTCACGTCTAAGCTCGAGAAATGCTTCTCGTACTTCACCTTATCTTTCTCAGACATCGGTTTGCTTTGAATACTGTTGCTCGAAACGCTCGTCGGCGTCAATCCGCCGCTCGTCATCATCATCAATCCGCCGTCCGCCGCCGCTCCGCTCGAAGTCATCCTCCTCCTCTCCTCCTCCTCCAACGCCTCTTTCACGAGCGTCAACACCCGTCGCAACCCGTCTCGATCGCTAATTTCTCCCGTCCCGTTCGTTCCATTTCGCCAAACTCGGGATAAAGTTGCGTCTGGTAACCCCGACGGGCGTAAAAATGCGACCGCTTTTTGTCCTTTCACGACGGAAGAGTGAACACTTTCATCAGATTCACCTCCGCCTCCATCCAATTTCCCGTGACGCAGATTCGAGAAAAGCGCATCTAAAAGCGCGGGTGAAGAGAGGGTTTGGATTAAAGACTGGCGCGAAGACCAGTCGAACGAACTACCAGACATCATCGTCGGTGCGCCCGCGGTGTCGATCAGCAGAGAGAGCGAGCAGTTTTTGCGCGATGAATAAAGAGCGTGTGTCGAGTGTTTTATGCGTTTTATTCCTTTGGAGAATTGAGGAAAAGTAAAGGGGAATCCCCTTTTGAAAAGAGAAGGAAAAGAAGGCATTTTCAAACGCGAAACGCTCTATAAATGTTGGATGATTTTAAGCGACGAACCAATCTAAACCACCCGTATCAAAATCGTCGCGCATGACTCGAAGAATCTTCTCCCTCGCTTTCTGCATGCCAAACGCGAAGAGGCGACAAAGTTTGGTGTTTTTGTCCAGACCGTTTTCTTTCGAGCGCTTGCGTTTGGGGAGGCCGGGCATTTCGTCGCGCTTTTCGACGACGTAAAGAAGTTTTGGTTGGTACGTATCATCGTCCTCGTCGGTGGTGGTTATGGTGGCGGTGGCATCGAGGGGCTTTTTGTGTCGCGCGTAGTGTTCCTCTTTCTCTTTTGCGCGGATGAGTTCGATTTCGCGGTTGATGTCGGCGACGTAGGCGTTGAGCGTTTCGCCTCTGCCGAATACGCGGATGATTAATTTCTTTTGCTCTTTGCTGCCACGAGGAGATTTTTTTATCTTCGCCGCCGACGAGTCCGGTTCGGAAGAGTTCGCGAGAGCGTCGACATCGCGAACGTCTGCGTCCGTGTCACCGTCGGCGGTAAACAAAGCGGCGAAGCCTAACGGTCCATCCTCCTTCAACATGTAGTGTACTTTTGCCGCTCGCAAGCGCTCTAAGCTGCACCTATCGTGTACTTTCGTCGATTGCTTCGCGTATTGTCGCCACCAGTACATCGGTCGTTCTACTTTATGGCAACGCATGCCACTATTAAACGCGCGATGGAGGAACGAAACGTCAACCGGCCACCAGTGATTGGGATTTCTCTTCAAACTACTGCACGTTCTTTGCTCTTCTGAAACGGCGAAATCGACCACTTCGTCTCCTATTCTCCATAAATCATCGTATATTCTAATGCCCTCTTCCCCTTCTTTATTCAAATTCATTTTCTTCTCCAAAAACGATCTCCGATAACAGCCGCTCGCTCGCATCGCGGGAATCTCTATGTATCGCCCGGGCGCCATCTCCGTAGTACCACACGTCAATGAATTTTGCCACCTTCTGAACCGTTCCATCCCAATCCATCCCTCTTGCGGCGCATTACTCGAAGGTAAATCGCCAATCAACGAAATCTGGCTAAACGTCGCGTCTAAATCCTCCCGCGACTTCAACGCGTTCAACAATTCGTAAAAGCATCTCTGCGGCCTCATATCGTCGGCTTCCATTTCCGCCACGTACTCGCACGTGGACAAACTATACGCCAGGTTCAACGCCAACCCTTGTCCAGACCGTACCTCTTTGCTTCTTTCTAACTTCCTAAGGATTATTTTATGCCTCTTTCCTTTGCAATATTTCCGCACGATTCGCTCGTACGTATCGTCGTTTCCTCTTTCCTCCTCCTCCAACTGTGCAAACTCTTCCCTCAAATTACACTCCACCTTGTTCGCGTAGAAATCATTTCCGACGTCCTCTTTTTCCTCCTTCTCGTCTTCCGTCAATTTCCACTCCCCGCCTTCTCCTTCTTTTAGTGTTTCGTACGCTCGTTTACATGCACCAATCCTTTCGAAACTTCCATCCGTGCTCGAATCATCCACGACGATGATTTCCAATCGTACCTTCTCTTGTGCGAATAAACACAGTAAACACGAGGTTAAATGTGGCAAGGCGTTGTGCACCGGGAGTAACACCGACACGTCGAACTGGCCTTTATCGTCTGAATCATCCTCGTTTTTCTCAAAGTCGTTTCTTTTTCTCTTGTTTATGTTGTTCTTCGTCGTCGTTATTCGCATGTTCAATGCCGCTTTAAGGGAGAAAAAATGATCCAAAAAAGGCCGTTTTTTCTTCACAAAAAGACCCAACAAAAATGGTCGTAAACGCGCAAATAAACGCGACGGAATCACCACCGGCGAACGATGAAAACGACGCACACAGGCCTCGACGCACGAAAGACGACATCTTAAACCCGGAGAAGGTGAAAGAGGAAAAGTTACGGTCGCGAGACGTTCTTGACGACGTGTTGAACGCGGTAAGAGTTTACGATGATTTTTGAAATTATTTCTTTTCCCCCTACGGGAATTTGAATTCGATGGATGCGTTGCTTTGCGAACGCGGGATACGAACGCGCGAGTTTTATAGAAACTGACCTCTCGCTCTCTTTCTTTCTCTCGCTCTCTTCTTTTTATGCTTTTACAGGTGGAAGTGTACGCCGCGGATGGCTTCGATACGCTCGAACAATGCATTCGAACACAAATGATGGATTCTGGGAATCACCCCCAACACCAGCAGCAAGAGCGAATTCAAAAAGGCTTGGACTCGCTGTATCAACACGCGCAACGGAACATTTCGAAACATTTTTCTCAGTTCAGCTCGAGAGCGTCGAGCAGATGTTTTACGGTACCGCACGAGATTGTGAAGTTACCGTCCGATTTTAGCGAGAGAACGATGCACACGGTGGAACGTTTACCGCAGTGTTCGGTGGAGGAGGAGAAAGCGTTGGACGAACGCTTGGAAAGCTTGAGAAGACGAATCGCGAAATCGAGAGCGGTGACGATGAGGAGTAAGTCCGAGATGAAAGGGTTGTCGAAGGAAATCGAGATGCACGGGGAATTGACGAAGAAGTTAGGGGAAATCCCGGAAGTGGCTTTGAGAGAGACGAACGAGAACGCGTGGGAAGGCGCCAAGGCGTGTCGATCGGTGGTGGAGACGGCGAAGAGGTTACAGCCGTTGTTGCACCAAGCGGAGAGGATCGCGGAGACTGGAGCGTTTCTGAGTAGCAACGACGCGATGGCTAGTAACGATGAGAGGAGAAGAGATGCGGTGGATGCAGCGCAAGAGGCGATGAGAAGTTGTTTCGTGAAAGGCGGAAGCTTGGAGGCGCTTAGACTGATCAACGCGAAGCTCTTGAATGCGTCGTCAACGACGACGATGACGACGGATACTCAAGAAACAGGGAACGATGACGCGATGCTGGTTTAATCTTCCTCTCTCTGTAGTTTATCTATTTACTTATACAAATTGTACACTAATACAACTCTTCTTTATTCCGAGTAGTCATTCTTCTCCTCCCGCCGCGCTCCCCGGGGGTTCTTCTCTCAATAAGCACACACATATATATGTTTTCTTTATTCTTAATACGTGTGCAACCCGCTCTTATACGACGCTTGGACACCTCTCGGAAACACCACCCTCACCAGCATCTCCCACTTCATCTTCACCCAGTCTAAAATTTGCAACACCACGTTGCTTCGTTTCTTCTCTCTGCTATTACTCCCGTTCGATGATCCCGGACCGTACACGCCATTCCCACTAATCCCCCCCGTCGCCGCTCCGGGACCGCCCCCAATCCCACTCGTGCCTCCCGGCAACACGCTCTCGTTCGCCGCCAAGGAAATAAAAAACCCAAACGGCACCAACCACGTCGTGCACAAGAAAAATCCCATGGCGTATTCCGTCGAATACCTCTCCTCGCGGAAGTATCGCATCCAATACACGTGCGTTAAGATCAACATCACGACTGAACCCATGAATTCCATCGTTTGTACTTCAATAAACGGGTATCTCTTGAGTAATCTCGAATACGCGATTTGTGACAAACCTCCCACGAGACACGCGGTAAACGGCATGCCGTCGACGAAAAATAAAAGCACGTGTATACACACGGTCGCTTTGATCGCGTTTTGGAGGAATTTCTTCGCAAAACGCGTGTACTCTTCGACCATTTCCGCGAGGTAATACAGACCTGTTTTATTATAGTAAAAACACGCAGACAGTGAGAGAGAGGGTAACGAGTTCGTCAGAGAGGAAGACTCGTACAGTACTCGCTTGGTTTACGACGAAAATCAAAACTTATAATTGCGCGCGGGGAAAGAAAGAGCACGAGAGCGAGAGGAAGAGTACACGTACCGGTGGCTAAACACACCGCCAAGAGGACGAGAAATATGTACCCTCCCGTGTACGCCAACGTCGTGGAGACGATCGTTCTCGACGACATCTTTAATACTACCACTACTACGACGACTGAGTATGTGTACGAGTGGAAGAAAAGTGCGGGGAAATCGTTTGAATTTCGATCCGAATTGGAGAAAATTCTTCAGTTCTTTCACTCGCTTTACTCTCTTTAAAAGCGTCTACACGCGACGAGACGAGGACGAGAACGACATCTTTTGATACAAAACACACACACAAACAAACGAGAAAGAGTTAAAGAGAGAATTCAGAGATACATGACCGCCACCACGGGCGACAAAAGTGGTCGCGAAAAGGAATCGATTCGTCAACCTTTGGACACGGTCGTTCTGAAATACCTCCAAAAGCGAGGTTTTAAAAACGCCGAGCGAGCGCTCGTGGTGGACGCGAAACTGCAAAAAGACGCGACGAGCTCGATGTCTTTAGTCGCGTTAGGCGCGGACGCGGCGTTGAGCGATTTGCTGGTCTTGCACTCCGTGGAGGATGATTTCGAGGAGGAAGGCGGAAAGTTCAACGCCGAGCAGGTTCTGGACGGGTACGCGAGAGTGAGAGATTGGATTTTCGGAGCTTTAGATATGTACAAACCGGAGTTACTGCGCGTTCTGTTTCCAATGTTCGTGCACTGTTACTTGACGTTGGTGAAGAAGAACAAAGTGGAAGAGTCTCGCGACTTCTTCGCGAGGTTTCACGAGGACCACGTGAGAGCGCACTGCGACGATATTCGAGGGTTGAGCGGCGTAGCGTTGCCGGAACACGTGGAGACGGATCCGTGCGCGATGAAGTTTATTAAGCACAAGTTTTCGATCGAGATGTGTTTTCAATCGTTCGATTTGTTGGTGAGGTTTTTACGAGCCTCGGACGGGAACGGCGCGACGAAGTGTTTAGCCATCTTGAACGAAAACGTCGGCGTGAAAATTACGCAGAGGGACTCACCGTCCATGTTTGTCGAAGAGGAGGAGGAGAAAAGCATAGACGCGGTTTTCAGCGGTGTCGTAACTGGGGAGACGACGGCGTCGATTGCCGCGTATAACAGCGGACCTGGGAGATTTGGTTTACTCGAACAGTCTTTAGAAATCAAAGCGGAGAAAGCTTTTCGGGAAATCGAAGCCAAACACGAAGAGGCGATCAAACGAGAAGACGCGAGAGTGGCCGCGTATAAACCGAAGAAGATTTACAAAAAGAGGAAAAAGAAAGGTTCGGACAGCGAGAACGACGACGACGAGGACGACGACGATAAAGAAGAGAAAATTTTAGACGAAGAGACTATCGAAGTCGACGGGTATAAGGTTTTGAAGAGAAGAGAGATAGACGTGCCGAACGTGCCTCCGACAATCAGTCGCTTACGAAATCCCAGGCTCGTGGAGAGCGAGATACCAATTCCCGAGTACGATTACGACGACGGATTGAGAGCTTTGGAAGACTTCTCGAACAGAGTGAAAGTGACGTCTGACAATTTACCTTCCTGTTGCTTCTTTACGTTCACGCACGCGGAAGGCAAGTTGATTTGCGCGAGCATGTCGCCAGACGTGGAGAAAGTTGTGGGCGGCTTTTCTGATTCTGTGGTGAGAACGTGGGATTTAACGAGTGGCGAAAACGACGACGAGGAGGATAACGAAGAAGACGACGAAAAAGAAGTTGGGGGCAAAGAAACGGCGGATGGCGGGACGACGACCGAAACCGGCGAAAATAAGGAAAAGACCAAAAAAGTATACAAACGCGGCGATAAGATTGGGAAATCCATGAAAGTGAAGGAATTCATCGGTCACTCCGCACCCGTTCACGACGTTCAATACTCACCCGATGGCATCTACCTCCTCTCCGTCTCTCGAGATTGTACCGCGCGCATGTGGTCGTGCGAACTCGAAATCCCACTTTGCGCGTACAAAGGCCACCAAACCCCGATTTGGTGCGCGAAATGGGCCTCGTGCGGTAACTATTTCGCCACTGGTTCCCACGACAGAACCTGTCGAATCTGGACGACTGAATTATCCTCCCCGATCCGAGCTTTCTGCGGCCACATCGGCGACGTCGATTGCGTCGCGTGGCACCCGAATTCCAACTACGTCGCCACTGGTTCCTCCGATAGAACCGTTCGTTTATGGGACGTCAGTACCGGTCGATGCACCCGCCTCTTCGCCGGACACACCAGCGGTGTCACCGCTTTAGCATTTAGCCCAGACGGTCAATCCATATCCACCGCGGACGATTCCGGTATCATCCACTCCTGGGACTTGGACTCTGCGCGCTGTTTCAAAACCATGCTCGGCCACGAAAACGCGGTCTACAGCTTAGACTACTCCGGCGGCGGCGGCGAAATCCTCGCCTCCGCAGGCGCCGACGACACCGTGCGCATCTGGGACCACAAAGACGGCTTAGAATCCGTCGTGACGGGTATCATCCCGAAAATCGCGCCGACGAAAACCTTCCGCACGAAAAATTGCCCCGTCGTCAACGCCCAGTTTACTCGTCGGAACTTGTTGTTAGCCTTTGGAAGCCGGCGTATGCCGGTGTACCATCACATTAATTAAGAAATGGCGCATTCATCAGTCTACGTTCAATCCGTGCTGACATCTGTGAATCAATACGGAATAGGAAGTTAGTCTCGCGGAGAGTTTTAATACATATTACTTTTAGTGAACCTTATGGAATAATTTTGAAATTCTGTGCTGGCGCATTTCTCTTGCGTGCGTACTCGTATTTTAATTGGATTCTTTAATTGTTTTAAATCCCAAACCTCTTCAGTGCAAAGCGCGCGCGCATAACTTTAACGACTCTTTAAGCGCTTCTTTTCCTTGAGCTCTGCTTTCGTCGTCGCACGACGCGACTTTTTTATTTCATAACGCGAAAAGAATGTCGCCGCCTCCCTCGCCGAACGCGAAGCTCGATCGGTCGTACACTTTACACAAGGACCGGGAAAAACTCGAACAAGTCAAGTCTGGTCTCCAATCCGAAGCCGCGCAAGGGAACATCGACGTCGTCTTGGAACAACTCTTAAAGCTCGACGCGAAAGTGCACCCGAGAGATGTGCCCGCGGTATATAAGAGAGCGTTGTTGAGGTTTCACCCGGACAGACACGTCGGGAAACCGATCGCGAAACGTGCGAGTTACGAGGAGAGGTTGGTGGTTGTTGTTGAACGTTTTGGAACATTTCTCTCGAATTTGAACTCGTTTGCGAGCGCGCGCGCCATGTTCTTCTCTCTCTCTCTTTTCTCGAGTTACGAGGGAGAGTTCGAGAAAGAGAGAGAGAGAAAAGCGATGATTCTGCCACCGTTGCCTTCGTCGTCGCTTGTGGTTCTCCTCATCCCTCTCGATTAAATATTTCCTTCTCGCTCTTAAGAAAGCGGTTGCTCTTTCGCTGACTTTTTAACTAACTAAACGAATCAATCCTTTCTTCTCGAACAACAAAACAGGTTCAAACTCGTCCGTTTGGCGTGGGACAATCACGTCGCCAGACGAGTTGGGAACGTGGTCAAAACCTCCGAGGATGGGGAGATTTTAGAGAAAGCGGAGATATTTGATTACGCGCAAGTGCAGAGAATGATTGCGATGCGCAAAGCGCGAGAGGCGGCGAAACAGAGGTACGAGAAAGAGTTGCGAAAGAAACGCGGCGTAGTATTGGAGGAGAGCGAAGACAAAGACGAAGACGCGAGGAAGAAGAAGAAGAAAAAGAAGAAGAAGAAGACGCAAAAAGCCAAACCGGGCGAGCCGGAAAGTTTAGAAGCCATAGCGAAAAGACTCGCGGAGCAAGAGTTCCGGGACGACGACGACGCGTTCTTCGGCGAGAGCACCACTTCCAGCGACGACGAAAACGAAGGTAGCGACACCGAATCCGACGTCGACGAAAAAGAGTTGAAGCGAGAGAAAGAGAGGCACGATAAGTTGTTAAGATTGCACGTGAAAAACTTGCACAAAGCCGAGAAGAAGACGGTGAAAGAGAGCGTGAAGACGAAGGTGTTGCGATTGTTCCGTCGGGGTCCTCCTGGCCAGTAGAGAAAGTCCGATGAGTATAGTATGCAAGCAATGGCACTCGCAGCTTTGCGACCACTCGCCGCTGCAGCGCCGCGCCGCGCGGCGGATATCGTACTCAAAACACCCCTTCTGGTGGGGGAAAATGTAAAATAAGAATAAAAAGCAAATGTAGTAACGCATCATAAAAAACAAACGCGTCGTCGTTCTTTAATCATCTCGCGACTTTTAGGAGAAAATGGTGTCGCTCTCCTTTTCCTCGTCGTCGCGGGTCTCTTTTTCTCTACGTGAGGAGGGTAAGAGAACGACGGCGACGTCCAGAAACAACAAAAACGCTCCCGTTTTTTGGCGGCAAAATCCTCGTCGTCCGAACCGTTGTTATTGTTTTAAAGAGGAAGAAGAAAAGAAGACGAAATACGAACCACCATCACTGATCGTCGTCGTGGAAGGCGTAAACGACGCCAAACGCGTTCGCAAAGCTTTGAACGTTGCGCACCCGAACGCGGTGTTCGCGATGCGAGGATCGTATTTCGATGTAAAGGCGAACAAGTGGAAAATTCAACCGAATATCGTGCGCGCGGTGGAACGCAACGCCGGATGGCTAAAAGAAGAAGAAAGAGGAAGCGACGGGGAAAGAAGAGGCATCGTGGAGGCAGAGGAAGTGATTGTGTTTACCGATCCTGACGTCGCAGGAAGGCAGTACCGACAAAATTTTATCCAATATTTACCTCGAGCGAAACACGCGTTCGTGTCGCGGTATCGAGCGCGGTGTAAGAAGAAGACGAAATGGCACGAAGTGAACGATTGCGGGGTTGAGTTTGCGACGGATGGAGCGATACGAGTCGCGGTGAGGGAAGCGAGAGCACCGAGGACGATAAAAGCGACAACGAGTGGTAGTCGCAGTGAAACGACAACGGCAACGGCAACAACGACAGAAGGGCTTTTGGAATGGATGACTGTGGACGACATGGAGCGAAGGGGATTGAAAGGAACGACAAAAGCCGGCGTTCTCGGCGTTTCATCGAAGCGACTTCGCCAGGTCTTAGGTAACGTCTTAGGCATCGGCGATTGCGACGCGAAGCAAATGCAGAGACAGTTGAATATGTTCTTCTCTTCGGAGGAGTTCGAAAGGGCCATGGAAACTTCTTTAGAACTGTTAGAAAGCGGCGAAGCAGACGCGTGCGATTTTCACGACGTAAACGACGACGACGCATTGGAATCGAATAAAGAGAACGAAGATGGTTTCGAAGAAGATTTTGGATTCGACGCGAACGCGTACATTCCGCCCGGCCAAGCGCCGCCAGGTTTTGAATAATAATAACGCATGAATAACAATAACAATTAGTAAGGTTGTTTAAAGAGTAGTTTTAGTAGTAGTAGTAGTAATAGCAGTACTCGTTTTAGTATAATAGTAGTAGTAATAAAGCGCGATCCCATCGCTCGTCATCATCGTCGTCGTCGTCATCGTCATCACACGACGAGCGCGATCCAACAAACAAACTAATACCCGGTCAAACTCCCACCTCTCCCGATAATCTCCCCGACGCAAAACCACGCGTACGTCTCTAACCCGAACAAAACCGCCACCCCTACTTCTTTCACGCTCATCTCGTCCACTTTCTGCCACCGTTCTTTGACCACTCCCGCTTCTCGTTCGGCCGTTTCGATCGCTTTCGGGATTCGGGCGAGATTGGTATACAAAAGTTGCTTCGGGAGCTTCGCCGCTTGCTGCTCGTCTTTGACGATAAACTCCGCATTTTTCGCGATGGACGTTTCCAGAGACTTCTTTATCGACGGTAAGACGGTGTTCGTGACCGTCGTCGCGGATTCGAGCGCGAGCGTTCGCGCTTTGTGCACGTATCTCGACATCTCTCT
>Ga0182090_1190029_pt1 | contig 13443 bp, 9 predicted proteins | sample 041ome_24_FD_127767 | JGI IMG/M metagenome (GOLD analysis project Ga0182090, IMG submission 127767) | Metatranscriptome of coastal salt marsh microbial communities from the Groves Creek Marsh, Georgia, USA - 041408BS metaT (Metagenome... | ecosystem: Environmental > Aquatic > Marine > Intertidal... | reverse complement strand
CGGAGGAGAAGATGGAAGTCGAAAATGTCCCAGTGCCGCCAGCGGAGGAGAAGATGGAAGTCGAAAATGTCCCAGTTCCGCCAGCGGAGGAAAAGATGGAAGTCGAAAAGGTCCCGGCGTCGCAAGCGGAGGAGAACACGGAAGTCGAAAATGTCCCTGTGCCGCAAGCGGAGGAGAACACGGAAGTCGAAAAGGCCCCAGCGCCACCAGCGGAGGAGAAAAGAGAAGTCGAAGAAGCGCCAGCGGCTGAAAAGATGGAAATGGAGGAAGTGCCGCCAGAAGCAGGGGAGTTAAGAGGACAAGAAGCTGTCCCCTTGACTGAAAAGCAACCTTCGCCGGTGAAAACGGAAGGCGCGGAAGCGTCGGTGCTAGGCGATGGAGTTCAAGAGCAAGGCAATAACCTTGCCGCTGCTCTCGCCGCTGCTGTAGCCGCCGCTCCAGCTGGAGTAACTATTCATGATCCATTAAGTGCTGCAACGGCAATTACCGTGCCACCGACAAGCGACGAAAAGAATGAAACCAAAGAAGAGGAAAAGAAGGAAGAAGAACCTGTTCCGATTTGGATCAACGACACCGATTGTCCTCTGTTCCTCATGAACATCTACGAAACGAAGATTCGGGGTTGGACGCGCGCGGAGGAGAAAAACTTGGGATTCAATCCAGGTTTTACGCCCGGACGACAATCGGTAACCATACCGATCACCTACGAGGACATCGGAACGCACCTTGCGGGCTGCAAAGTCGAAGTGCTTTGGGAAGACGACGAAGTCTGGTATCGCGGGGAAATTGTCAAGTGCTGCGAAGATCGAGAGTTCGGAGACGAGTACGCGCAACGAGAAAAAGCCGCTGTCGATGATGATGATGGTCCAGACAAAGATAACGAAGACGCCTTCAGCAACAAAGTTGAAATACAATACGAGACTGGTGAGCTAGAGAGCATGGACATCGAAGACTTCAAAGATATCATCTCCAAAGGCAGCATTCGAGCGAGAGGAAGCATCCCCGCGCGACGCGGAAAGAAAAAGGCTTCTAAAAAGAGCGAATCAACAGCAGGAGAGTCTAAAACGCACACCGGTGGACGAGTGAGCCTTTTGCCGACGCTTCCAGACATGGAACGCGCAGAGCCGGGTACGTTTTACGCCACCGCGCATCTCGAACTTCCGAGAGACGTCCTCGAAAGGATGGTATTTGAGAAAACTGGGAAAGATTACTCGCTTTGGCAAAACCCAAAAGTCGCGCGATGGAAACTTGCTCTCATGTTGGACGAAGGAGCGTTGCGACAGGCCATCGCGGACGAAAAGATTAAGCCGACGCACGTGGAAAAAAAGAAGACGGGTACATATTACGTGAAGAAGGCCGAGAGATTGGCGATGGAAAAGGAGTATATGGAATTGGCGAAGAGAAAATTGGAGGGAGAGGGCGACGCGGTCCAATCTCCCAAGGAAGGACAACAGCAGCAACATGATCAAAATAACCAGAATGAAGGAGGCGATGGATCCGACCTTCAGCCGAAAACGATTCGATTCGTCATGAGTACGAAGAAAGAAGGAACAACCGAGGGCGGTGTAGAATCGGAGGCGCAAGCGCACATCATCGCGATGGAAGAGAAAGCGCGGATTCAGGAGGCTTCTATCTCGGCGATGGAGCACTTGACAAACTCTCCTGTTCCGGACTCCGCTAATTCGTTTACAGACGTCATCGCGCAACGTTGCGTGTACGCCATAGATGCAATTCGAAATGTGAAAACGACACAAACGCCTCCATCGAAGAAAGGGTTACTCGCGTGTACGTACATCATGAAAGAGCTCGACGCAATCTCGAAAAAGTGCAAAGATAAAGGTTTTAAGAACGTCGCAGAATTTGTGAAAGTCATGGAAGAACTGTTTGATCAAACGAGCGTGGACAACACGGAGTTTTGGGAAGACATCGATTTTAGCGTTCGTCCGGAGTTTCGCAAGGCTGCGATTCTCATCGCGACGCCGAAACCAGACCAAGCAGCGATTGATAAATTCCAGAACGACACTTGGACGCAACTTGAGTTTGAGAAAGGGGAAAATTTTGGCGAAAAGTTAGTAAACAAGCGCGTGATCGTGTGTTGGGACGATGGCGAATGGTATACTGCGAACGTTTTAAAGTACGACCCGAAGGAAAACAAACACACGTTGAAGTACAAAGACGAGGATGAAACGGAGACGGTGTTGTTGAATAAGAAACCCGGGCGCATGTCGCCAGACATTCCGGACGTCTCTTTTCCGTGGGTCTTTGCATCTCACGATATGCTCAAACCGATCGATCTCACTGAAGCCACAAGCTGCTTGAGCGTCTGCCAGTACATGGATAAATGCGAACAAAAAGGCGAGCGGTTGATTGAATACTTCTATCGCTTACCGGAGAAGTCAGAAATGCCCGAGTACTACGAAAACGTCCCGAACCCAATCGACTTGGTGACCATAATCTCACGCACTATCGGCGGGTACTACAAGTACCTCGAAGACTTCGTCGATGATGTCGAATTGATGTTGGAGAATGCGTTGAACTTCAACGCTCCGGGCACGGATGCTAACAACGACGCGAAAGTACTAGCCAGACTCTATCGACAAAAGATGCAGCGATCATACGTCAATTACGCGCCGCCTCCAAAGCCTATGCCGAGAGGCAGCGAGGAAGAACAAGACGGCGGCTCCGCGAAGAAGAAAAGAACCTTCAACTACGACAACGAATCGAGCGCGAACAAAATAAAAAAACTCCGATCCGCTGCCTCTACCGCCGAGGAAAGAAACGCGAAGTCGACCAAAACTCCGCCGAAGAATTCAGCATCGGGCGGCCACCAACGCGAAGCGCTGTCCGAGGAAGAATTAAAAAAGTCTGGATTGCACCTGAAGAAGACGAGTTGGAACGCCACCGCGCGATGCGGCAAGTGCCGCACGTGCTTGAACCGCTCGCTCAAGAAGAGGTGCATGAACAATCCAAAATAATAACACAACGAAGAAAACAAGAACGAAAAGAGAGAGAGAGAGAGAGAGAGAAGAAACGTAGAAAGAGAGTACAATCATTTAGCGTACGAGTTTAATAATAAATAATCATCGAGAGGATCAACGCGTAAAATCTAATACTAAATCTGAAACAACCCCTAGAATTTTGGCATTGAAACGTCGTCACTTTTGTGTATAGCAAAACAAAACGAAGCAATCATGCGAGCTTCTTCTCCTTGTTGTTCTTCTAAAACTTTGCGCTCATCGTCGCGTGGCGGCGGCAACAGCAGAATCCAGACCAAACGACGAACAAAGTATCGCGAGAGAAAAGGAATTGAAACCATCGTCAAAGCTACCGCGACGCGTTTGGAAGCTTCTGATTTTGAGTTGCTCCAAGTGCTTGGGAAAATCTCCATCTCGAGAAGTGAACCGTCCTCGTCGTCTCCTTCCTCGTCGTTTTCCATTTCGAGAACTGAAGACGGAGAAATAAAGGCCATGACGGCATCTTCTTCGAGCAGCGAGAGCAGCTCGAGCGCGATGGTTTTATACGCCGCGCGATGGTCCTCCGGCGAGCCTCTTTTTAGATATCCAGGGGATCCTTTGGTCTCTTTGACTGGGCCGCAGGTGTTGATAAAAGAGTATTTTCCGTCGGTGAAAGTATTAGCGGAGACAGAGGTGAATGCGTATGAACGTTTGTTGTCTGATGATAGGCCAGATATTGTTGTGGATGAATATGGGAGAGGGCAAGGGCAGATGTCGCAGAAAATGTTGCCGGTTGTGAGGTGCGTTGCGTATTTCGCCGCTGGGGCGAGCGAGAGCGAAGTCAGGGATGAGGATGGGGGGAATACTTCTTTTTACGTAGCACAAGAATGGGTTGGTTTAAAGAGATTATCGGAATACGCGTCGGCGAAGCAGAAGGACGATGGGGAAGGGCGAACGAAGTTTTGGCCGCCAGTGGAGAGGGTGCAGACACATCCGACGGTGTTGAGGTTTAGGTACATTCGGTCTGCTATACGACAAACGGCCAGAGCGGTTGCATTTTGCCACTCCAATGGAGTGGCGCATAATGGTATCGATGCTGGCACAATCTTTTGCGACTCGTTCGACGACAGAGATGCCTTTGAGGAGCGAGGTGAGTTTGGCACGAGGTTCCGATTGGCCAATTTCGGCGCTGCAATTTTAGACCCATCGGATGAGGACATGGCGAGGGACGTGAGAGCGTTGGGAAAGGTCTGGGCAGAAGTCATTTTTTCCGCGTTGGCTAGAGAAGGACCGTCCTTGTCTACAAAGGCCGATGCGTTGACGAGACAGTTTGAAACGCTCTTTAATTATGATTTCGACGGTCAGATTTGGGAGTATTTAGAGGCGGAGCCGAATTACGACGTGGCGAGGTATTTTTTGAAGGAAAAGTTTGGCGATTGCGATGAGTGCGTGTGGGAGGTGTTGAGAGATGCGTGGTTGTGCGACACGAGTGATGAGAATTACGCGGTGACGGCGGCATCGTTAGCGCGGAGATTAGAACGCATCGCGAGCGAAGCGGACCGAGTCGCGAGGGGCTCGATTGAAAGAGAAACTTCCACGATCAAAGTGAAACTCCCGGGTTTCGTTTCGGAACGGTTAGAAAGCGTGGCGCAAAAATTAGATGATACCATCGTGCAAGATCCAACTCTACCGGATGTTCCAAGGCCGGACTGGTTCACTGGTCAAGGAGAATATTCGAAGGGAATCTGGAGTGATCGCATAGGGAAGGATTATAAGGAGCAGATTAAAAACATAGCGCCAGACTTTCTCAAAAAGTTTCTCGACGATGACGAGGACGAGAAGGAGAAGTAGGTACCTTAAATTAAGCTGTCTAAACTAAACTAAACCGAGACATTTTTTGAAGCCGCCGCCGCTCTGTTCTCTCTTCTTTCTTTATTCGCAACCAGCGCAGCCAATTTGTTTCTCAACTGTATATTTTGCGCTTTCGCCATCGCCCAAACGACAAATCTCTGCTCTCTAGTCAAAGCGATGAAAAAGAATGCAGCGAAAGCGGCCAACGCGAGAAGGATGAATACAAAACTTCCCATAGCTTCCGCCGTCTTTACATCCACACGCTCGTGTTTCAACAATAGGTCGTGGCCTTTATTTTTATCCAACACGCGAAAGACTGAAGGTTTCTCCGCATAGCCTAAACACGGCGCTAAGCTTTGATACCTGGGAGGCGAGCATCGAAGTTTGACTGTTCTGCTTCGTCGATTACCTCGTTTATCTTTAAACTCTTCCGTCCTTTCGTACTCTGTCTCTGTCGCGCCGTACATCGCGCGAACCTCTTCGCTTGAGATATTCTTCCCCGTAATATCCGAGGTGAGCAGGATAGAAACAGAACTCCATCCTAAATGCGATCCTCCATCGATAGAATATCCCTCCCAGTCCAAATCGACGTTTTGACCACCTCTGTATGTGTTTCTGTCGCCATCAATCTCTGTTCGCACGCCACCACTCGCCGTTTTTTCGTATACGGATGCCTTCTCTATCCAATCAACCGGCGGTTCCAAAGGGAATACGACGTCGTCAGTTGCGTGTGATTTCCTGTGTATGGGATTAATCTCGATTATTCGCAAGTTGGTCTCTCGCAAACACTTCGACGCAGACCTTAATAAAGCCGCTTGGTACTCTTCGCTTAAACTCGTATCCCTATTATCCCTTGTCGCGACGAATAACGTCCCGTAAGGAGTTCTCTGTTCCCCACTCGCGCGGATTCGTCGCGGTACGCCAGCTATTACCATTCGAAGTATGTGTCTTTCTGGTGGTTCCAAGTATGTCGAGGAACCGAACTCAAACACAGGGTGAGAATCTTGCCAGTATACCGTTTTCCTACTCGGCGCGCCTTTTGCGATTTGTTTCCACCAATCGTGACCGAGCTCATCCTTCACTTCTTGCGTCATCCCCGACTTATCTATTTTTCTATCCCTATCTTTCTTTGCCTTCATGGCCTTTTCGTGTGTTTTCTTACCTAGTTTTGCCCACAGCTTTTGCGCTTCTTTAGTTACATACTCCGGCGTATCGTCCATCTTTGTCTTTCGAAAAGCGTCCTTCTTACGCCATTCTGGGCCGATTTCATGAAACGCATCGGCGATGAGTGCCAGCGTCGCTGGACACCGCGCGTTCAAGATCTTCTCTACTTGCGAAGGAGATATCTTGTGCTCGACATTATATTCTGCATTCTCCACATCTTTCTGGACGGTAAACTTTAAAAACATCTTCTCTTTCCTCTCGAATCCAACCGTCGTTTCTACCTGAATAGGCGCCTCGATACTCCTTCCTTCGTACGGTTTGTCATACAAATTTCTCAATTTGTTCGCCTTCGCGTCTCGCTTTTTATTCACCTCTAAGTCCTTGCACGCGCGAAAATCTGGCAGTTCCCAATGTATCGTCGCCACGACCGCCTCGGCTGCTTCTTCTCCAAAACTATCCAGATCTTCGTCCGTAAACGTCCCCTCGTGCTGATTGAGCAATCTGCCGTACGCACACATACCAGTACCACTCTCTACAATCTCCTTTGGACACCTCGCGTGCCTGGGAAACCTGCGACAGTCATTCGTCCTCCCTCTCACGCAAAACGCTTCGATTAAAAACCGTCTCGTCCCATCTAAAACGAGAGCGTACTCCGTCGCCGTCGCGCGAACGTCTCTGACGAAACTCGCCATCAACGGTATCTTCGTATTTCTGCCCCCACCCCCGCACTCCTCCGCCCTGTGCTCCAAATACGACGACTTCAGCGCGTAGCTCCCTTCGATACCGCACGGTTTAATATATTTCGCTTGGTCGCAACCGACTTTCAGTCCGGAAACATCGCACGCGCGGCACTCGCTCACTTGAAGTTTATCTTTCCTTTTGGACGTTTTTGAGAGTGGATATTTGAGGACATCGTCCGAATGCACCCCGCGGTTGCCAACGATAACGGTTGGATCCTTAAACGAGAACTGGGCATCGTCGTCGTTCTGTTTCTCTCGCTCCGCGAATTCGTCGGAAACCCAATCGAAATCGTTCTCGTCGTCGTTCGATTGCACGTGTTCCGACAGAAAGATTACGAACGAGAACAACAACAACAGAAAGAGGTGTTTGCGTTGCAGCATTTTTCCCTACCGACGCGGCCACATGATGACAACGAAAGGAAGTTCTCGGTTGATATCTGAAGTGAAGATTTGGGGAAATTTTAGGGGATTTCACCCAGTACCAACAAGAGAGGAATGTGCTCGTACGCATGTACCATTCTTCGCCTCTTCTTCTTTAAATATAATACTATTACAACGCATCGTCCTTATTACTAAACGACAATATTCGCAGCTCTCTCTCTTTCTCCCTCTCTCTCTCGCTAAGTGAGCGAGAAATATCAAAACTCGTCGTGCGAACCCACCGCAGCGCGGTGCTTCGAACTCGCCGGCGGTCTTCTCTCACCCTGTCTCGCGTTTGCTCTCGCGCCTTTCCTCTCCTGCTTCCCTTGCTCTTTTTTCATGTTTCTTTTGAAACTTTCCTCGCGTTTTTTCTTGGCTTCTTCCGTGGCAATTCTCGCTTGCTCGCGCATTTCCGCGTCCGCCAAGTGGCGGTCGTGGACCATGATCACGTGGAACCCGTTGGACGTTTGGTGCGGTCCAACCGGTTTGTGCAACGGCGCCGCCAGTTCCGAGAAGACGATGGCTGTTTCGTTGAAAGAATAAAAATATTAAAAGTAATGAAAGAGAGGATATGCGTAAAGGTCAGCGATGCATTAACGCGAAGAGCAGCAAAGAAAGAAGACGTACCATCGAAATCCTTCGTCATCTCCCCTCTCGGAAAGTACCCCAAATCCCCTCCGTTCCTCTTCCCAGTTGGGCAGCGACTGAATTTCCTCGCGAGCTCTTCGAACCCTCGCTCTAACTTCGGCCGTAATAAATCGTCCTCGGCGAATGGTTCGAGTAATTCCATGATATCTTCGCATAACGTGCGGTTTGATGCGCAGAGAATGTGCGAGGCGTGGACCATGTCGATGCCGCTGGATTTGATGTTCAGTTTGGTTTTCCCTTGAACGAAATTGAACGATGATGATGATGATGATTGATGAAGACCACTAAAACTGATGAAGCAGAAAGCGAGGACGACTTGGAAGAGGAATACAAGGTAACGAGGAATCACAGGCATACGTGGCGTGTTGGTAATCTCTGTCGTTTGTTGTTGTCGCGAGACTGTCTTTCTGTTAGTCGCGCGTTCTGTTTTTAGTATTATGCCGCGCTCTACAAAGACGAAGGAAATACCAATAATTTAGGGTGTTAGTGCATTTCCTTAAAAAATTCTTACGCGACGATCCATTTTATTCGCAACAAAGGCGAGACGCGCAAACACGCGTAAGAAGGAAAGACAATAACCTGTTCGGTGTGTTTTTTCGTCAAAGGGTTACTCTTTCTCATTCCTTTATCGTCGTTATTCTTTTTTCTTCTTCTCAGAAGCAGGGAAGAGAGAAAGAGAGAGTTTTAAGAGAGAGTTTCTTATTAGAGAGAGAGAGAGAGATCCCTAACGAGAATTTGTATATCCCTCGTCTCTGCCTTTTCTTTCTTGCGATATATAGAATACACGGTATCGTCTTTGCGCGGAACAGCGAGAAGAACAAAACCGAGAGAAATCATTAAACGCGCTCGTTCTTTCGCGTTGGTTGGTTCGCGGCGAACGAGAACGTAAGAAACAGTCTTATTCTTCGCGGCGAAAATTAGATACGGAAAGGCAACCTCTAAAGCTTATAGGGAAAAGGACAAATATCGATATAAAGTCTCATCAAAATGTTAACGGCGGACCAACGGAAAATCTTCGAGAAAACGATCAAAAAGCGCGAGCTCGCATCGTTCGGGCGAAAACCTTCCCTCGGGGAAATCACCGACAACCGATGGTTGGATTGGCACAAAGGCCACAAGCACGTGCAAGTGAAAGTGTCCGGACGAGGACGAAAAGGCGACGAAAGCGCGGCGAACGTTTTGGTGGACGACCAGAGTCCGGTGTACGCGTTAGATAAAGGCGATCCGAATTACGATTCTACCGAAGATGCGGAGAAGACGGTGTTCAGGGAGAAGACGTTGATTCAAGGGTCGGAAGCGTACGACCGAGTGAAGGCGTATAAGATGGCGAGCGAGGCGACGATCGAGGAATACTTTGATTCGAACGACATCGCCGAGGCTGGGTTACGATTGAGAGGACTGGAAGAGCCTTTGTACGAGCATTTTTTCGTGAAGAAATTAATCACGATGGCGCTGGATAGAGGAAATAGAGAAAAAGAAGCCGCGAGCGCGTTGTTGTCGGCGTTTTACCCGAGCGTGATTTCCGGGAAGCAAATGATGCGAGGTTTCGTCGATTTAGCGGCGAGCGTGCACGATTTAAAATTGGACGTTCCGGATGCGATTGAAACGATCTCGACGTTCATCGCGAGAGGTGTCGTGGACGATATTTTGCCACCAAAGTTTGCCGAGGTGACTTTAGCCGGAGACCCGACGTGCCAAGGTCCAGACGCGCAAACGGTGGCGAGTAAAGCGAGCGAGCAAATTTCGCAGCGCTTTTCCACGGACAGAGTGTTACACGCGTGGGGACATTTCGATAAAACCCCGTACGAGCAGGCTAAGACGGAGTTGGAGATGCTTTTGAAAGAGTACTTGGAATCGCACGACGTCACCGAGGCGAGAAGAAGGCTGCACGATTTAGCGAAACCGTTCTTCCACCACGAATTGGTGAAGAAAGCGCTGGTGATGATGATTGAAAGCGATAAAGATTCCAACGCGCCGGCGATTCTGTTGGGTTTATTGCACGTCTTAAACAATTCAGGAGAAGTGTCCGCGGTACAAATGACCAAAGGTTTTACGAGAGTTGGAAACTTAATCGAGGACTTGTCTTTAGACGTCCCGAACGCGAAAGAACGATTCGAAGAGATTAAGAAGTTAGCGCACGAAACGGAAACTCACGTGAGCGTCTTAATCGACGAAAGCGATCGCGAGGCTTTTTAGATTGTGATTGAGAGAGAAAAGAATAGACACAGAATTCAAATCACCCTTGTATAAATAAACACACACACACACACACATACACACACACACACGCACACATCCCTAAAACTATATTATCGTTAAACAAACTATTACATCGCCTAAATACTACTGCTTCTTTTTCGTCTCTCTTTTCGTCTTCTTCTTCTTCGCGCCGACTCCCGATTCCTTTTGACTCTCCCTAAATCTCCTCTTCATCTGCGCTTTCTTCATCTTCACCATCTCCTTCACCGTTAACCGTAAAAAGTTGACTAAAATAATCACTAAATTCACCATCAACGGCGCGTTCCAAATCACCGACACGAACGCGCCTCTCTCGTCGAAGTAGTTTTGCGTGCTAAACATCTCCCACCGTTTGGACAAAAATCCATTCATCCGTTCCGCTCCAAAGCTACACGCGCCTAATATGACGAACATTCTCACTTGGAACTGCTCCCAGTGTCTCCATTTCACCACGCACATCAACGAGACCAAATGAAAAAGCAACACCGCGGATATCCATCGATCTGTCTTCCAATCAATCGCGTGGTAAAATCCAATCCAATTCTGTTTCGCGTTCTCAAACGCGCTCTTATCGAACGCCTCCCGGAACGAGGAGGAAAGTTTTTCCAGGTGTTCGCGACCGAGGTCGAGTAAAGCGTTGTGTTGCTCCAGGATTTCCGTCAGATTCATTCTTCTTCGTTCGTTCGTTTGATCGTGCGTGTGTGTGTTTCGTGCGCTTTGCCTATGAAGAGAATACAAGTCTGAAAGTACACGAGAGTTTAATTACACAAAATTTTAAGGATACCGCGCGGCGTAAGAGAGTACTCCTACTCGCACTCCCTACGCCATCATCATCACGGCATTGGCAGATGACGAATTCGACGGCGGCAATGCCAGCTCGTTCGCGTGATTGATGAAGAAATCCCCGCCGAATTGTTGCACGCGCCCGTTGCTGTTCCCGCGAAACAGAGCGAACAACACTTCTCGGTGTTTCTTGTACACCATTTTCCAGCTCAAGCGCTTGACGATGCAAAACCGCTTCTCCTCCTCCAGAGTTTCTCCACTCCTTTTCTGTTTTTGATGCTTTTCTGAACTCACGATGGTTCGATTCGGCCGGTGGCCAAAGCGCGTGTTCACCAAAGCGGCCCAGAGTTCCTCTCGCTCGCACAAAGCGTGCAACCGCTTACAGGTTTGCCCAGTCAGTAAGATCGTTTCCGCGTCCATGAAGGACAAAATCGTTTCCAACAACGAGTCGTGGAAGTCGTCCAACCCGAACGCTTTATTAGTACAGGAACTACTCGCTATTTGCGGGTGTTGCCATCCCACCGGAACGAGCGGGTTCGTGTGGTGGAGCTGACCTCTGGTTGGGTGCACAATGATAGACGAAGGGAGCTCGTGAACCGCGTCGGCGACCATTCTTCTTCGTCGTCTTCTTAAATAAATCTCCTTGGTGGTACGTGTTGTTGTTCTTGTTGCTGTTGTTACCGCGGACGATGCAGATTCAAAGCGTGTGTATAATAAACCGCGTCGTGAGATAAAATGAAGTTTTGGAAATACCGTTGGAAATGTCTTATCCTTTTCTTGTTCAAACGAGGCAAAATGTGGCAGATTTTTACTCTCCAAAAAGAACTGCGAACAACTGTGGTATTAATAATAATATTATAAAGCAACAACACTAAAAAGAGAAAGCGCGCACTCCTCTCCCTCTTTCTCTCTCCATCTATCTGTCTGTCTGTTTGTTTCTGTTCTTTTTTTTCTCTTACTTTTTTCTTTCTTTCCGGTGGTGACTGTTATACATGTGTGTTTTATTTAAATAAAGGCCTCGCTCGAGTCGCTTCCGAATCCGGAGTCCGAGTCGACGTCGTCGGGGACCTCGAACGCGTCCAAATCGACTTGGTATCTCAGCAAACCTCCGCAGCCGCCGAAACCTTGGCAAAACTGGTTTCCTTCTTGCGATTTGTCCGAGATGAATTCTAACTGGCACCCGAATTTTTTGTACTCTTTGGCCAACCATTCGCTGAAGGCTATTTTTTCCGTCGTTTCCAGTTGGTTATTTTCGGCGTCGTGAAAGTGTTTCGGGTCTTTTTGCTGTTCAGGGGTGAGAATTTTCACCTCGGTGGTTCCAGTGACGGAGTTGATGAGTTCTAAGCGTTCGTGCGGTAAGTCTTCCCAAACGACTAAGGTTTCGACCGCGCCCATATCCAAACAATTCAAAGTATCGTTGATGCCGAAACAAAACTTGCCGGTATCTTGCGCTATTTGATCGAAAAATTTACCGATGAGTTTCTTTTCGGCGATGAATTTCACGTTCGCCAGCGTGTCCGCGGAGAGCTCGATGGCTTGGGAAAATCCATTATCGCCACCGTAGGAGACATCGATGACGTTCAACACCTTCGCGCTCAATCGAGCGTCAAAAACATCCGCCTCGCTCAGTCTGTTTTTAAAATCCGCGGAACCGGCTAAAATCAATCCGGCGACGTTACACTTATCGTTGGTGATAAAATGGTGCGTCGCCAACTCGGCAACTTTCGTCAAATAGTTCTGCCTTTTTTCTAAACGCAAACGCGCGAAACGCAATGCGGACTGACCCCCTCTCCCGTGTTTTTTCGGCAAATCTACGGTAATTTTCTGCAACACTTCCCGATGGTTCCCGCACAACGTCCCGTACAGCGTCCCGTTACCGTCCATGATAATAAACCCGTACGTTTGATCTGCGGCCAATAAATCGTGCAAACACTCCGTGTGAAACTTGTTATCGCACATGTACAACGTCGTGTTAATCGGTTTAAACGGTTCAAAATCAATGTTCATTTTTTTCTCCTTTCCCTCGTCGGTTAACACCGTCCCGGTGTATATGATCAACCCGTTATCGGGCACGCGATTGTAAAGCTTCAACCTCGTTTGCGCGGACCCGATCGCGTTTAACACGGACAAGCGATTCACCCGCGATTTAATGTTCGACGCGGTCCCGATTTCGTCCGTGAGCATCTTATTCACCAAGTTCACCTGCCCTTTCGGTGGAATGACGAGAGAAATCATCGACGTCCCGTTTCCCCGGGCTTCGGTCAAGCCTTTGATTAACTATTTGATGATTACGAATGTGCGCGCGAGAGGTAAGTACACCGGTACGAAGAGAAAGAGAGAATCAGTATTCGAACGCCACGACAAAACGCGTCCGGGGTTAAAGAGCGCGCACTCAAAAGGAAGGGCCTTAAAAGGCGCGAAAAGAACAAAACGCCTCATCGCATCTTTTCCTCCTCCTCGGGGCTTTCTCTCTCGTCGCATCCGCCGGCGCAAACGAAAACTCTCTCACGAACGAGTAAAAAGAAGTAAAAGAGAAAGGAACAAACTATATACACATATGTAATACCTTCTTAATCTTCCACATCTCGATGTTCTCCTCCTGGTCGTCGCCCATGGATGCCATCTTCGTATTCTTCTTCTTCGTG